>WNGR01000805.1_pt2 | contig 10866 bp, 6 predicted proteins | sample 5407581 | NCBI WGS metagenome assembly WNGR01 (sample SAMN13153383, study PRJNA577476) | soil metagenome | isolation source: 80 cm soil or saprolite under Garry oak tree replicate 2 | place: USA:California | collected 2016-06-15 | reverse complement strand
ACATCTCGGGCTGTTGCTCGATTATTACCCGCTCCTCCGGCTGATAATACGGGTAATAGTAGGGATAATAGTACGGTCCCCACCATCCGGGTCCGAGCCACACACCCACCCCTACGCGCGGCCCATGGCTGAAGTGTCTGCCACCTGCATTTGATTCGGGTATAGAGCCCAGCAGGAGCAGTACCATCGCAGTAAAAAATATTCGCGCTAACGTTTTCATACCGGCCTCCTTAGGCGAAGAATCTGTTTCCATGCTCATCTTGATTATAATCTTTGCCCGGGAATGCTTCAATTACTTCGCATACGGCCGGCTCCTTACCCGGAATGGGTAAGACAATTGATGAACCGGGGAGGCCTTCAGCGATTCTCCAGATAAAACAAAGCCCTCCGGGATTTTTAAAAAACCGGAGGGCTTGCAACAGCTATTATTGCAGAATGCGTCGTTATTGTTGCCGTTTTCCCCACAGTGTCAATAATGCCGGCAGGAAGACCATGAAGACCGTCACGCTGGCAACCATCCCGAGCGACATGACTGCGCCGATGCTGAAAACCCCCCGGTGATGGGCGATCATCAGGGCGCCGAAGCTGAACAGGATCGTCAGGGCATTGAGAAAAACGCCTACGCCGGCACTGCCTGTTGCAACCTCGGCCGGGGTCTCGCTCCCTTGGCGATAACGATTGATGATGTAGATGGCCGAGTCGATGCCAACTCCCAGAATCAGCGGCAGAACGATGATATTTGCCGAGTTCAGGCTGACTTCCATCAGGCGCATCCCACCGGCCATCAACAGCAGACCGGCCGCAAGCGGCAGCGTACCGATAAGTGCGTAGCGGATGCTCCTGAAATTGATCAGGAGGATTGCGGCGATGCCGATGAAGGCGTAGATAAATGCCTTCAGATACGAGTCGCGCAGCACGGTTAGCGATTGAAATACCATGACCGGTTCTCCGGTGGCATGCGGAAAGACCCCTTTAACCTGGGCAACAAACTCCTGCAACGGTTCCCGCTCAAAAATCTCCTGTTTGGGCGCGACCTGCAGCAGAATTCTACCGTTTCTGCCCACAAAGCGCCGCATCAACTGCGGTTCCCGCAGCATGCCCAAGGCATTCTTGTCCTTTTCTTTTTCCAGCGCTTTGAAGAAGGAATCCAGTGTGGCCAGAAAAGCTCCGACCGGTTTGGCCTGGGGCGGCTTCTGCGCCTCCAGTGACTTTGTCAATCTCTCTACGCGGCCGCGGAAGCTTTCAAATACTGCCGGCAGCGCCATCACCTGCAGATTTTCCTCATATGGTACCGGTTTGACATCTGCCATGATTTTTCTCAATGCTGCCAGTTCCGCCAGTTTTTCTCGCTGCTGTTCCGGCACAATGGTGAGCGGGCTGACGACATGGTCCACGGTCGACAGTTTTTCAAGACGCTCTGTCAGACTCCTTGCTTCAGCCTTATCACTTGCCGTAACGACTGCGAAATAGCCGGAATTTTCCTTGCTGCGCATCAGTTTGTAGGCGTACTCCACCGACTGAAGCCCCTTTGCCTGCAGATTCATCAGGTTGTAGTCAAAGCGCATGGTCATGGCGGGGTAGAGGCAGGCTGTAGACAGGAGCAAGGTCGCGGTGATGACTGTCCGTGGGTGAATGAACATCATGCTGAAAAAAGGGTGCCTGGGCGGTTGTGACTGGGAGGCAGCCGGTGACGGGGCAGGTTTTCTGAAAGGCTCCAGCAGTACCAGCATGGCCGGCAGGACGGTAAAGGTAGCCAGAACGCAGATAAAGACGCCGCCCGCGGCGATGATGCCAAGTTCGGCAATGCCCTTGAAGTCGGTGAAGGCAAAAGTGGCAAAGGCCATGGCCACCGTGGCGGCAGCCATGATGATTGAGCGGATGTTGGTGGTCAGGCCGGTTTCGATGGCCGCCTGGCCGGATGCGCCGTTTTTGAGCTCTTCCTGATATCGGAGTACCACCTGGATGCCGTATTCGATCCCCAGGCCGATCAGCATGATGGCGAAGACCATCGAGAGGATGTTGAGGTGCCCGACGGCTGCGGTGGCAAAGCCGAAGGAGAGGCAGATGCCGACGATCAGCGAGACCATGGCGGCAACCACGTTCAGCAGGCCGCGGAAAGCAAACAGCAGCAGAATTACGGTCAGGGCCAGGGAGAGTAGGGTGGCGATTTCCAGATCACGCTGACTGGTGGCCATCTCCTCGTATTCCAGGACCGGCACGCCGGTTAATCCGGCTATGACCCCTTTGAATTCGGGCCTTTTGAGGATGTGGTTCAGGGCGGAGCGGGCGGTTTGAATCGATTTCTCCGAGGAGACAAAGCTCTCCTCATCCTTGACAGGCAGCATCGTGATGACCTGCAGTCTGCCGGCCCTCTCCAGCATGGAGGGCTTGTCGCCGCCGCCTTTCAGGAAGGAATCCATGGATAATCCTTCCCTTCGACTCCGCTCAGGGACCGAACCTGCACCGGATGAAGAAGCCGGAGAGCCGGCATCGGACGAAGAAGCCGGAGAGCCAGCATCGGACGAAGAAGCCGGAGAGCCTGCGCTGAGCGAAGTCGAAGCGAACCCCTTGTCCAGTGCCGTCAGCATGTAGGTCAGGCTCGCCAATGCAGCAGGATCGCCCGATTCCAGATAGCTGTCGATTTGGCCGGTAAGAGTGGTGAAAAGGGTTTGCACCGAAGGGGAAGCGGCCAGCTCCTTCAGCACCGGGGCGGCCATGGTCAGGGTGGCGCGGAGCTGTCTGATATCGTCCAGCGTCATGAACAGCAGGCCGTTCGTGCGGAAGAACGGGAGGCCTCCGGGGTAGAAAACTTCGCGAAAAACACTCTTGTCCTCGTTAAGTCTTGCATAGAGCGCATCTGCGGCCCGGGTGGATTTCCCGGCGTCGTCGGATTCGATCACCGCTACGATCTCTTCCTGATCGCCGAATTCTGCGCGGTAGGCACGGTAATCGACCTGAAAGGGAGCGTTTTTCGGCATCAGATCGTCGCGTCCGGTCAGGAACGTTATATTCCTGATCGAGTACAGGACAGAGATGGATGAAAACAGCAGGGCGAGCACCAGAATCAGGCGCGGATATTTTGATATAAAAGCAAACAGGCGGCTGCGTTTGTGTGACACCGGAGCTCCTTGGTAAGAATAGAAAGTAATTTTCTGCGTTTTTTTGTGCAGAAAACGACTTCGTTAGCGCGCATACCCTGTCTATCGGTGCTTAATGAAAATCATTGTTCTGAATAGCACCGGAGGAGGTGAAAAGTCAATCTGATGCGAAATCCGGGTTTGTGCGCGGGAGCGGGGCATTTCGTGACTTTTATACTGAAATGTATTGCCGGGTTGTAAAAAAATGTGATACATTGAGGCGTTAGTGAACCACAGAGCTCACCTAAGCCCTGTGGTTTTTTATTTCTCTAAAAGGAGTATCAGACCAGCATGATTGCAGCATCAAATATCACCCTTTCCTATGGTAAACGAGTACTCTTCAAGGATGTCAACATCAAGTTCACCCCCGGCAACTGCTACGGGTTGATCGGCGCAAACGGCGCGGGAAAATCGACCTTTCTCAAGATTCTTGCCGGTGAGCTGGAGGCCGATAAGGGGGAAGTTGTCGTCGGTCCCCGGGAACGAATCGCCGTTCTTCGTCAGGACCAATTCGCCTTCGATGATGAAACCGTATTCAACACGGTCATCATGGGGCACAAGCGGTTGTACGATGTCATGACCGCGCGCGAGGCAATCTACGCCAAGGCTGAATTCAGCGAAGAGGACGGAGTGCGGTCCGCCGAACTTGAAGGTGAGTTTGCCGAAATGAACGGCTATGAAGCCGAATCCGAAGCGGCCGTGCTCCTGAACGGGCTCGGCATATCCGAAGAGTTGCGGACGAAGCAGATGAAGGAGCTTGAAGCGGGTGACAAGGTTCGCGTGCTGCTGGCACAGGCTCTGTTCGGCAATCCGGATGTGCTGCTGCTGGACGAACCTACCAATAATCTCGATCTGAAGTCCATAAACTGGCTGGAAGAGTTCCTGTTCCGTTTTCCCAATACCGTTATCGTGGTGTCACATGACCGCCACTTTCTCAATCAGGTATGTACGCATACTGCTGATATCGATTTCGGCCGGATTCAGATTTATGTCGGCAATTACGATTTCTGGTATCACGCCAGCCAGTTGAATTTAAAGCAGAAGCAGAACGAAAACCGCAAGGTGTCCGAAAGGGCCGATGAACTTAAAGCCTTTATCCAGCGTTTCAGCTCCAACGCATCCAAGGCAAAGCAGGCCACGTCGCGCAGGAAGCTGCTCGATAAACTTACTATCGAGGATATGCCGACCTCTTCCCGTAAATATCCGCACGTGGTCTTTAAACCGGAGCGGCCTTGCGGCGACATCATCCTGGAAATTCAGGGATTGACCAAGGAGATTGACGGGATCAAGGTGTTGAACGGCTTTGACCTGATCGTCCGTAAGGGAGACAAGATCGCTTTTGTCGGGGGAAACGCCATCGCCCGAACGACACTTTTCCAGATTCTGGCGGGTGAACTGGAGCCGGACAGCGGCAGCTTCCGCTGGGGCATTACAATTTCCAGCGCCTATTTCCCCAAGGAAAACAGCCAGTTTTTTGAACGTGAGATGACCCTTATTGAGTGGCTGGGTCAGTATTCACCTCCCACCGAAGGTGAAACCTTTGCGCGCGGATTCCTCGGCCGGATGCTTTTTTCCGGCGAAGAAGCCACGAAGAAAACTACCGTCCTCTCCGGAGGCGAACGGGTCCGCTGCATGTTGTCGCGCATGATGCTGTCCGGCGCCAATGTGCTTATTCTGGATGAGCCGACCAACCACCTGGACCTGGAGTCGATAACTGCCCTTAACGACGGGATGATTGCGTTCAGTGAAGTGATCCTGTTTGCCTCGCATGACCATGAATTTGTTTCTACCGTGGCCAACCGGATTATTGAGATTACTCCCGGCGGGGTAATTGACCGTACCATGGGTTTCGAAGAGTATCTGGAGAACGAGGACGTGTCACGGGAACGGGATGCTCTGTACCACGGCCATGCCGATCTGAGTCTGTAGCCGGTTTGCCAGTTTAAATAACGAAAGGGGCGTACGCAAGATGCGCCCTTTTTTTGTTTAATATTTTGAGAATGTTGTGTTATAAAATCATGTATTATAATTCCGAAATCGACATAACCGGGGGATATTAAAGTGATTAAATTGTCCACTAAGATACTGTTAATCGCATGTTCAGTTCTACTGCCGGCAGCCGGTTTTGTATCAGACTCCGTTGCAGCGGATTCTCCAATTATCAAGATCGGACTTAATTATCCGGAGACCGGGCCGTATGCAAAACAGGGGCTCGATCAGAAACGTGCCGCCGAAATTGCGGTCGAAGAGATAAATGCTTCCGGGGGGATCCTCGGAAAAAAAGTGCAGCTGGTTATGCGCGATACCAAGTCCAATGCCAAGATTGCCAAGGCGAATGCCGCTGAACTGTACGATGTCGAAGGAGTGCCGATGATTCTGGGGGGCTCCTCAAGCGCCGTTGCCATTGCAACGGGTGAAGTGGCGCTGCAGAAGGACAGGCTGTTCTTTGCGACACTATCGTATTCGACCGAAACAACCGGTGAATACGGGCACCGTCATATCTTTCGCGAATGCTTCGATGCCTATTTTGCCGGAAAAGTAATGGCCGATTATCTTAACAAGAATTTCAAAGGACGAAATTATTTTTACATCACTGCCAATTATACCTGGGGATGGACGACTGAATCCGTGCTGCGCTCCTTTACCAATACAAAGGACACGGTGAAATACCCGGAAATTCTTACCGAGCTCGGCGCCAAGGATTTCAAGGCCGCATTGCTTGAAGCCAAAGCCCATGGTGCCGAAGTTCTGGTATTGTCGCTGTTTGGTCGCGATATGGAAATCGCCGTAAAACAGGCTGACGAAATGGGACTTAAGAATAGGATGCAGATCATAGTCCCGCAGATGAATGAAGATATGGCCCAAGGCGCCGGTCCTGAGGCGATGGAAGGGATTATCGGAGCGACCCCCTGGATGTGGAGCGTTCCTTTCAAATACAATTATCCGAAGGGGATTGCATTCGTAAAGAAATTCGAGGAGCGCTTCAAACGCTACCCGACAACATCCGGAGCATCAGCCTATGTAATTCTGAATGAATACAAGGCGGCGGTTGAACGGGCAAGATCATTTGAAACCAAGCCTGTCATAGCCGCGCTTGAGGGGCATAAATATACCGGTCTGAAAGATGAACAGTACTGGCGCAAGTTCGACCACCAGTCCATTCAAACCGTTTATGCAGTCAAGGTTAAACCGGCAGCAGAGGTAAAAAAGAGCAAATATCAAATGGACTATTTTGATATTATCGCGACAATGAAAGGCGACGATGCTGCGGTTGACTTCAAGGAATGGAGCGAGATCCGCGAGATGGTGAATATGAAACCGGAACTGGAGGAGTACGGAAGCGCGAAATAATTTGTATCGCTTGAGTGGTCCGCCGCTCTAATAATCGTTGCCCGACAGGCAGCAGAAATGTTATTGTGTTTTACAGTACCATGCCCTGCGTTAAAGAAAATGACTTTCTAACTTACTAAAACCACAGGGATCCCCCCTGTGGTTTTTTATGCCGCGGAGACCCGTTGATATCGTCATCAACTCTCAGTATTACCTGGCTGCAGCCCGATATCGAAGAGGAACGCTGGGAATATTTCAATCATCCGGTTAAACAGGAATGGTATCGGTCCCACGCCGTCACGTGGGAACAGATAGTTTCCAGGTTCGGCAACGGGACACTCGTTTCCTACCCTCGCGCTGCGACAATCGGAGAGATTCCGGTTGCTCTTTCATATCATTCCTATGATGATTACCAGACTTTTCTCGCCAGGGCTAAGCGGGGCTATCGCAGGAATTACTCCCGGATGGAGGATGCACTGCAGAGCGCCGGCTCCCTGACATTAAAGGCGCCGATAATACTCTGCAGCAGCGGGGAAGGGATGCTCTTCTCCGGCTACAGGCGTCTTTGCCTCGGATGGAATTACGGTATCGTACCTTTCGTATGGCTGGTCACGCTGGGATAAGCCACAGCAGTAAATCTCAAAATAAATATATTTGTCGGGAATCAGGAGTTTTAAGAGATGGTTCAATTGTCTAACATATCCAAACAGCACGGTTCACAGATTCTGTTCCGGGATGCAAGCTGCCAGATTCTGCCCGGGACGCATACCGGTCTCGTTGGCCCTAACGGCGCGGGGAAAACTACGGTTTTCAGAATCATAGCAGGGCAGGAGGAACCGGATTCAGGCGAGGTAATTCTTCCCAAAAAAACTACTATCGGCTATTTTTCTCAGGATGTCGGCGAAATGTCGGGGCGCTCTGCTCTCGAAGAAGTTATGGCCACCTGTGGATCGACCGTGCAGCTGGCGGAGGAGATGAAGAAGATGGAGGCTGCCATGTGTGAGCCTCAGTCCGATGATGACATGGCCTCCCTGTTGGAGCGCTATGGTACGGCGGTTGAAGAGTTTGAGCATATGGAGGGATATGATCTTGAATCACGAGCTCAGGCCGTTCTGACCGGGCTCGGGATCGGCCCGGACCGCTACAATCATCCGGTAGAATCGTTCAGCGGCGGCTGGAAGATGCGCATCGCTCTTGCCAGTATTTTGACCCTCAAACCGGATGTGCTGCTGCTCGATGAACCGACCAACCACCTTGATGTCGAATCGATTGTCTGGCTGGAGGAGTGGCTTTCCAGTGAATTCAAAGGCGCGCTCCTGATGACCAGCCATGATCGTGACTTTATGAACCGGGTCGTGACACGGATTATTGAGGTAGTGAATACTGCCGTAACTACCTATGGCGGGAATTATGATTTTTACGAACGTGAACGGGATATCCGTCTGGAGCAGCTGATCGCCTCGCACAAGCGTCAACAGGATATGCTGGCCAAGGAAGAGGAGTTCATCGCCAGGTTTGCCGCCCGTGCTTCCCATGCCGCCCAGGTGCAGTCACGGGTCAAGAAGCTGGAAAAGATTGAGCGGATCGAGATCCCTGTTGAAGAGCGAACGGTACGTTTCGGTTTTACCGATCCTCCTCGCAGCGGGGATGACGTCGCCGCTTTCGAAGGTCTGGGCAAGATCTGGATGACGCCGGACGGAGAGAAAAAGCCGGTCTTTCACGGCGTTACCGGCATGGTGAAACGTCAGAACAAGATCGCCGTTGTCGGCGTTAACGGCGCCGGTAAATCAACCTTCCTCAAGATTCTGGCGAGCCAGACCGAACCAACAACCGGAAGCATGACGATCGGCGCCAACGTAGAGATCGGCTACTTCAGCCAGCATGCCATGGAACTGCTTGAACCAAGGAAAACTGTATTCGAAACCATGCAGGATCATATGCCGCTCGCCACCATCGGTACGATCCGTAATCTGCTCGGCGCCTTCCTCTTTTCGGGTGACGCAGTTGAGAAACGCATCGAAAATCTCTCCGGGGGCGAGAAGAGCAGGGTGGTATTGGCCACAATTCTGGCCCGCCCGGTAAATTTTCTGATCCTTGATGAACCGACCAATCATCTCGATATCCGCTCTCGCGAAATGCTGCTGGAAACACTCAAAAACTTCGCGGGGACAATTGTTCTGGTCAGCCACGACCGACACTTTCTCCGCCTGCTGGTTGATCGTGTTTTTGAGGTTGATCATGGCGAGATGAGGGTGTATGAAGGCAACTATGATTATTACCTTTCCAAGACACATCACAGGTTTTAGAAGGTTTTTGAACTGTTTTTAAATAGTGCTTAAAAACAGATAAATGCGGCTTGACTTACTACCTAATACCCGCTAATCTTTTAGAAAGATTAAGCGGGTTTTTTAATTATGTTCCTACAAAATTCCTACACAGTTGATTGAATAGGCAGTTAAACAGCGGTATTAGGTAGTAAAAACGAATAAATGTTTTGTAGTAATGCACTACTAGCCTAGTAATAACCGAGTGTTAAATAAATCCTACCTAGAAAAAGAGATGCTATGCCACGTGTAAAGCTTACTAAATCCAAAATTGATAATCTTGAATTTACAAAGGGTATACAAGTCATTTATTGGGATACTGAAATTCCTGGCCTAGGGCTTGTCGTAGGAGCAAGAACAAAAACATTCCGCCTGCAGCTGGATGTTAAGGATCCTAGCAAGCCAAAGGGTTATCGGACTGTCAAGAAAACACTCGGCAGGTTCGGCGCCGATATTACCCTTGAGCAAGCAAAAGAAATGGTCAGGGGGTATGTGGACAAAGAAACCGGCGAAGCGGTTTTGGGCGAGCGTATCAAACTCAAACTGGGTGATGTTTATAGCACTGGTGATAGTGTGACCTTAAAAGAGTTAGTGTCAGCCTATTTTAAGGAAACAAAGCGTAAGGATGGAATGGATCGTCGAGCCGATTCTGCAGTCAAATATCAAAACCTTATTGAGCGTCATTATGCAGGATGGCTTTCACTTACACTCAAGGAAGTAAATACACTGAATCCTGATGTCGTAATGAATAAGTTCCAGCAGTTGATCAGTGGTGGTCCTATGATAGCTAGAAACGGTGTAGTAATGCTATCTGCGGTTCTTAAATTCGGAATGGCAAAATATCCTGGAACCCTAAAGTCAAATCCCATGTCAATTCTGACAAGCCGGCATGTCAACGTAATGCCAAAAATAGAACCTCGGCATGAATGTCTAATTTACGACGCTGAAAAGCGAAGAAATGACTTTGAGTTGTTTTTTAAGGGTTTGCAGAAACTACACGAAATTAGGCGGGATATGGCTCTTTTCATCCTCTTCACAGGAACCCGCAGCAACGAAAGTGCAAAGCTGATGTGGGAACATATCGACATGGAACACAAAGAACTCCGAATTGGCGACACCAAGAACCGCCATCCATTGCATATTCCTTTAAATAATCAGGCAATGGCTATTTTGGACCGACGTAAGGAACATTCGCCAGAAGAATGCATATACGTTTTCCCTGCTATCGATGAACGTCGTCATGGTCATGCTACTATGAAGGCAGAAGTCTTGAGGAAGGTTACAGGACTTGAATTAACGGTTCATGCTTTACGACGTACCTATATAACAATTGGGCGAAAAATGAAACTATACAAGGACACTGACCGACTTACAAACCATGTTGATAGTTCAGTGTCTGGGAAGCATTACGATGAAACTGGCATCGAGGATTTACGCGAAACGACACAGATGATCGGTTGTAGGATCGAGAAGCTCTTGAACGCTGAAATAGGAGCAAAGGTTATTAATCTGCCAACAGCATTAAATATGCATAGAAAAATATGAGTATCCAAAATTTGATATATTGAGTCACATTTTGGCGCAAATTGTAACACCAAGTGTTTCAACTTGCCTTCGGTCGTCTACAACAAAATATCCTACCCATAATAAATTCCTAATTTATCATTTTGAGCTTAAGCGACTGCACCTTCCATGTTTACAAAAATCTTCTGCAGGGTAGGGCGAGATGAATTTTCTTCACCGCACCCTTCGATTAATCATTCAGCATCCCTCATAAATAGTGACCATAACCTGTCAAAACAGCCTCATTTTGCTTCCTGTAAAAAAAACTGACAGGAACCCCCTTTTTTGTATGCCTCCCACCCCCCCATATTACTAGTAGATACGTAAATTTATGAAGATTTTTGAAAATATTTAAAAATGATCGCAATTTTGTCCCCCCCCCATCCCCCCCATTTCATTAATAGAGGGAGAAAATTTATAAAAATCTAGGGTGAAAACAAAATATTTCTGAGTTTTTGTATCCCCCTCCCCCCCCATACTAATAATAGAGGGGCAAATTTATGAAATTCGCA
>WNGR01016733.1_pt1 | contig 10868 bp, 9 predicted proteins | sample 5407581 | NCBI WGS metagenome assembly WNGR01 (sample SAMN13153383, study PRJNA577476) | soil metagenome | isolation source: 80 cm soil or saprolite under Garry oak tree replicate 2 | place: USA:California | collected 2016-06-15 | reverse complement strand
ACGCATGAAGCGCGAGCCCTTCACCAGCACGGTCGTGTGCGGTCCGAGCTCGGGTCGAACCGCGGCGACGAGGTCGTCGATGCCGGCAAAATGGCGGGCTCCTTCTCCAAACGCATCCGCGGAATGACGGCACAGCTCGCCCGTCGCGTACAACCGGTCGATGCCGCGCTCCTTTGCGTAGCGGCCGACCTCCGCGTGGAATTCCACCCCGCGCTCGCCCACCTCGCCCATGTCCCCGAGCACCAGCAGCCTTCTGCCTGTGGAGGCGGCGAGCACATCGACCGCAGCGCGCACCGAATCCGGATTGGCGTTATAGCTGTCGTCGATGACCGTGGTTCCCGAGCGAGCAGTATTGCGACGCAAGCGGCCATCGACAGGGCGGAACGCCGCCAGGCCGCCCCTGACCGCCTCCAGCCCCGCTCCGGCCGCCAGCGCGGACGCGGCGGCGGCACAGGCATTCAGCACATTGTGCCGGCCGTCGACGTGCAGCCTCGTCTTGATCCTGCCCTCCGGTGCGCTCAGCTCGATTTCGCTTCCGAAATCGGTGAAGGCGTAGCGCCCGCCGACCTGTGCAGGCTTGGCGATGCCGAAGTCGCGGATGCGCCTGCCGGACGCGACGCCGCGCCAATAGCCGGCAAACTCGTCGTCGGCGTTGATCACCGCCACGCCGTCCTGGGGCAGAGCCGCGAGCACCGCACCGTGCTCGCGCGCGACGTCGGCGACGCTTTTCAAGAACTCCTGGTGCTCGCGCTGGGCGTTGTTGACGAGCGCGACGGTCGGGGCCGCGATGGCCGCGAGGTAGGCGATCTCTCCCGGATGATTCATGCCGAGCTCGACGACGGCGGCGCGGTGCTGCTCGCGCAGCCTCAGAAGCGTCAAGGGCAGCCCGATGTCGTTGTTGAGGTTGCCCTCGGTGGCGAGCGCGCCGGATTCACCGTAGTGCGCGCGCAGGATCGCCGCGATCATTTCTTTCACGGTGGTCTTGCCATTGGAGCCCGTGACTGCGACGAGTGGAATGTCGAAACGACCACGCCAATGCGCCGCGAGCTGGCCCAGCGCAAGCCGCGTGTCCGCGACGATAAGGTGCGGAACCCCTTGATCCTTTATCCTTGCTCCTGCCTTCCCGTCCACCATCGCCGCGACCGCGCCATGCCCGTGCGCTTGGCCGACGAAAGCATGCCCGTCGAAACGCTCGCCCCGGAGCGCCACGAACAACGCACCGGGCGCAAGCGTGCGGCTGTCGCTCGAAACGGAGGAAAAGCGCACGTCGGCGCCGTGTAAACGCGCGCCGATGGCAGCTGCTGTTTCACTCAAGCTCATCATCCGCCCCAACCTTCCAGCGCCCGTTCGACCTCGAACGCATCGGAAAAAGGGAGTCGCCGGCCTGCAATCTCCTGATAGGTTTCATGACCTTTACCGGCGACGAGTACGACGTCATGGGCGCCCGCCATTTCAATGGCGCGGGCAATCGCAGCGCGCCGGTCTTCGACGGTTTCGTACGGCACGGGGATCGCCGCGGCGATCTCCGCGATGATCGCTGCGGGATCCTCGTCGCGCGGATTGTCGCTGGTGACGATGATCGCGTCGGCGTGCCGCGCGGCGACCGCACCCATCAGCGGCCGCTTGCCGCGGTCGCGTCCGCCGCCGCAGCCGAACACCGCGATGAGGCGTCCGCCCCCCGCTCTCGCCGTGTCCTTCAGCGCGACCAGCGTTTGCTCAAGCGCATCCGGCGTGTGCGCGTAGTCGACGACCACGAGGGGCCTGCCCGATCCGCCCAGCCGCTGCATGCGGCCCGCGACGGGCCCGAGGCTGCCGAGCACGGTCGCGGCACAATCGAAGGGCACGCCGGAGACGAGCAGGGTCGCCAGCACACCGAGAAGGTTCGACACATTGAAACGTCCGAGCAGCGTGCTCTCTATGCGCGCCTCGCCCCAAGAACTCTTCACGGAGAAGGCGATCCCTTTCGGCGACACTTCGATCGCGCGCGCCTCGACGTAGCGCTCGAGTCCGGCCCGCACCGCGACGTCCTCGAAGCAGCTGTAGCCGGCGCGGTTGATCCCGCGGCCCGCGAGCACGCGCGCGAGTTGTACGCCCTGCACGTCGTCGAGATTGAGCACGGCATGCGTCAGGCCGGGGGTTTCGAACAGGCGCTGCTTCGCACGCGCGTAGCTCTCCATGTCGCCGTGGTAGTCGAGGTGATCGCGCGAAAGATTGGTGAAGAGCGCCGCCCCGAAGGCGACGCCGTTGACGCGCCCCTGGTCGAGGCCGATCGACGTCACCTCCATCGCAACGCCTTGAGCGCCCGCGTCGAGGAGTTGCGCGAGCGAGCGGTGCAGCACTATTGCGTCCGGCGTCGTATTGGCGCCGGCCTCGAGCGCTTCCGGAAATCCGATCCCAATCGTACCGACCACGGCAGTCTTCGCCCCGCAGGCGGCGCAGGCCTGCGCGATCCAATGGCTGCAGGAGGTCTTGCCGTTGGTGCCCGTGACACCGATCGTCCAGAGCTTCTCGGAAGGGCGTCCGTACACTTCGTGGGCAAGATGCCCCGCGAGTTCGCGCAGTCCCCCGATTCCCAAGTTCGGGACCTCCCGGCCGGCATCCCATTCGAAACCTTCGCGCTCCCACAAAACGGCCGCGGCTCCGCGGGCGACGGCCTCCGGAATGAACCCGCGCCCGTCATGCCGCGAACCCGGATAGGCGAGGAAGGTCTCTCCGGCAATGAGGTTTCGGCTGTCGGCAGTAAGGCCCGTCACGCCCGCTCCTTGTGCGGCCAGTCGCTGCAGGATCTCTTTGACTCGGTCGCGCACACCTAGACGCTTTCCCTTATTTCCTCGCCCTCGGCCGGCAGCACGATCGGCTTCATCGGAGCGTCGGGCGGCACATCGAGAATGCGCAGCGCCCCCGCCATCACCTGCGAGAAAACGGGCGCCGCGACCGTGCCGCCGTAGTACCGGCCGTCGGAGGGCTCGTCGAGCATCACTGCAATCACAAGGCGCGGACGGGAAGCCGGAGCAAAACCGACAAACGAGGACACGTACTTGTCGGCTGCGTAGCCGCCGTTTTCCTGTTTGTGCGCGGTGCCGGTCTTGCCGGCGACCCGGTAGCCCATGATCTGCGCGCGCGGCGCCGTGCCTCCCGGGTGTACCGCGAGCTCGAGCATCGCACTCACAGTGCGCGCCGTTTGCGGGGAGATCACGCGCTGGGCCGCCGGAGGCGCGTCCACCCGCAGCAGCGACAGCGGCAGGAGTTCCCCGTCGCGCGCGAACACGTTGTAGGCGCGCGCCAACTGGATGAGCGAGACCGAAATGCCGTGACCGTAGGACATGGTCGCCTGCTCGATCAGCCGCCAGCTGCGATAGGGCCGCAGCTTGCCGGCCGCAGCGCGATCTTCGCCGCCCCGACATTTGAGGATTTCTGGATGACCTGGGCTACGGTGAGAACCCGCTCGACGTGCGCGTCGCGAATGGTCGCCGAACCGATCGCGAGGCTGCCCGGCGCGGTTTGAATCAGGGTATTCGCCCTCACCTTCCCGGCCTCGAGCGCCAGGGCAATGGTGAAAGGCTTCAGGGTCGAGCCCGGCTCGAAGGTGTCGGTGACGGCGCGGTTTCTGAGCTGGGCTCCAGCGAGCCGGCTGCGGTTATTCGGGTTGTAAGTGGGAAAGTTAGCAAGGGCAAGCACCTCGCCGGTATTGACGTCGAGCACTACAATCCCGCCCGATTTCGCCCGGTACTGCGCGACAGCGGCCTTCAACTGGTTGAAAGCGAGGTTTTGGATTCTCGCGTCCAGCGCGAGCGCTAGATCGCGCCCGTCCTGCGCCGCTTTGATCGATTCCACGTCCTCGACGATCTGGCCGAGCCGGTCCTTGATCACACGGCGGCTGCCGGGCTTGCCTGCGAGCGCGTCCTGGAACGCGAGCTCGACGCCTTCCTGCCCGACGTCGTCGGCGCCGGTGAAACCGAGCACGTGCGCCACGACCTCGCCGCCCGGGTAGTAACGCCGGTACTCGCGGTTCTGGAACAGACCCGGGATATGAAGTTTGGCGACGCGGTCGGCTACCTCGGGCGGGATCTGCCGCTTGAGGAAGACGAAGTCGCGGCTCGTGTCTGCGACGCGATTCTCGATCTCCTTCGGCGGCAGTTCGAGCAATGCCGCCAACCGCGCGAGCTGCCGCCGGTTCAGCCTTACTTCGTCAGGAATCGCCCAGACCGATTTCACCGGGGTGCTGATGGCGAGTGCTTCGCCGTTGCGATCGAGTATCCGGCCGCGGTTTGCGGGAATCTCGATGACGCGGCTGTAACGCGATTCGCCCTTGGCCTGGAGAAAGTCGTTGTTCAGGCCCTGGAGATAAACGGCGCGACCGAGCAATACGGCGAACCCGGCCGCAAAAGCGGCGAGCAGCAGCCGCGAACGCCAAGTGGGCAGCGTAAGGGTGAGAACTGGACTGGCGGCGAATTTCATTGCGCCGCACCTTCCGGCTGGACAATCTGCAGGTGCTTCGCGTCGGGGATCCGCATGTGCAAGCGCTGGCTCGCAACGCGCTCGACGCGGGCGTGCATCGCCCAGGTACTCGCTTCAAGCTGCAGCTGACCGTATTCGACTTCGAGCTGCCGGGAACGTTCCAGCTCCTGCTCAAGCTCGGCGAAGAGCTTGCGCGCCTGATGCTGCGATGTGACCAGCCCCAGTGCGCACGCCGTGAGGACAGCGAGAAGGAGCAGGTTTAGCCGGGTCATCGCGGCCTCAGGCCAGCTTTTCGGCGACGCGCAGCACGGCGCTGCGTGCGCGGGGATTGGCTCTGACTTCGTCAGCGCCCGGCTTGACCGGCTTTCCCACGGCGCGCAGCCTCGGCGCCGGCAGATCCCGAGCTCTCACCGGGAGGCGTTCGGGCAATGTCGGGCGGGCGGCGCTTCGGACGAAATTCTTCACGATCCGGTCCTCCAGCGAGTGAAAGCTGACCACGGCGAGCCGTCCCGAGGGCCTGAGCACTGCAAGGGCCTGCGGCAGGGCTAGCGACAACTCCTCAAGCTCCTGATTGACGTAAATCCGTATAGCCTGAAACGTCCGCGTCGCCGGATGCTGCCCCGGTTCACGCGTCCGGACGGTCGCACCCACGAGAGCGGCAAGTTGCCCGGTGCTCCTGATAGGCCCTCTTCGCCGAGCAGCAACAATCGCCTTTGCAATCTGTTTAGCAAACCGTTCTTCGCCATAGCTGCTCAGCACCTCCCCGATCTCGGCCTCGTCAGCCTGTTCGAGCCATTCGCGCGCGCTCGCGCCCCGAGTCCGGTCCATGCGCATGTCGAGCGGCGCGTCGAACCGGAAGCTGAATCCGCGCCCAGGGTCGTCGAGCTGCGGCGACGACGCGCCCAGATCGAACAGCACTCCGTCAACCGCCCCCGCGCGCAGGGCGTCGAGCACCGGGTGCAATTCGCTGAAGCGCGCGTGCACCGGCGTGAAGCGCGGATCGCGAATCTCCCGCGCCGCAGCCATCGCTTCCGGATCCCGGTCCACCGCGATCAGTCGGCCGCGCGGGCCAAGCCGATCCAGAATCAGCCGGCTGTGACCGCCCCGGCCGAACGTCGCGTCCACGAACGTGCCTTCGCTTCTCGCATCGATCGCGAGCGCGTCCACGGCCGGCTGCAGGAGGACGGTGCGGTGGGCATCCAGGCTCACAGCGAAAGGTTGTCGGTGCCGGGCGGCGGGTTGGCGCCCACTTGCGTGAGGGCCCGGGCAAGCCGCTCGTCCCACGCCGCCACGTCCCAAATCTCGAAATGACTTCCCTGTCCGACCAGGATCACTTCTTTTTTAAGATCGGCGTATTTGCGCAACGCGGGCGAGATCAGGATGCGCCCCTGGCTGTCGAGTTCGAGCTCCTCCGCGAAACCGACCAGCAGCCGCTGCCACCAGCGCGCTTGTTCGTTAAAGCTCGAGAGCGTCTGGACCTTGGCTCCGATGGGTTCCCAGGCGAGGCGGGGATAGAGAAGCAGACAGCTATCGGGATGAGCGGTGAGAACCACCGCGCGGCCTCCCGACAACAACGCGTCGCGGTGCCGGGTCGGCACGGCAAGCCTTCCATTGGCGTCTAGACTCAGCTCTGTCGCCCCTTGAAACAACGGTCCCCCTTTTGATGGCGTGGAAATCGCCTGTCGACGCCACGGTTCCCCACTAAACGCTACTTCTCACCACTTTAGAGGAAACCAAGAGGGTGGTCAAGCCCGAAATCTAGAAATTTTTATTTGGCAACAGGGACTTAAGAGCGCTTTCCGAGAATATGGTTGATGTAAAATAAGTGTAAAAAAAAGAATGCCTTACAGACTAAAGCGGATGTAATACATTAACAAATAAAGGATTTATGAAGCGAAGGTCGACCGTGGCACGCCCCCAGCCTGGCCGTTGTCCGGGAAACCCGCGGACGATGGAGCGTCAGACGCCCACCCAATACCAGGGCCACGGCGAAACGCGCGAGGCTGTCAGTGCAGGTGCTTTTTCCCGGTAACGCCCGTGATGCGCGGCTGCGTCCGATCCTGCGCCCCCTCGCCGCTACCCCGCACAAAGAGCTGGTTGACGAGCGCCACAACTTCTCCGATCTCGGCCTCGCCAAAGTGGCGCGCGAGCAGCGCCGAGATGTCGTCCGCCATGCGCCGCCGCTGCATGTCCCGAATCGACTCCTGTGTCGGGCCCACGAACACCCAGCTGTGCTCGTCCTGGCCGTCCTCGTGGTAGTAGCTGACCTCGACCGCGGCTGCTTCCTCCGAATACGGCGACAACGCCTCGAATGCCCCGTCGAGGGAACTCTGGAAGTTGCGGCCCACATAACCGGTCCAGCAAATGTCGAGCGCGCGGCGCCGCCGGTCGTAGACCATGCCGGGCTCGTCTTGGTGCGCGCTGCGCGCATCGGCAAGGCCGTCAACGTCGACATAGTCGAACCAAGGCCGCAACGCCTGCTCGATATCGGTCTGGTTCACGCCGCTCTTCAGGAGCACCGTGCCATGAACATGAACTTCGGTGTGCATTTGTCCGCTCCTGGTACTGATGCTATGCCGAGATAGCCGGAACTTCAACCCGGGTCAAAGCGCAGGGAGAGGCCGAAGACCAGGCTGTTGCTCGGGGATGGGATAATGCCGGGTCCACAAGATCGAGGAGCCGAAATGACCGCCCCGAGCGACACCGTGAATATGGCCCTGTTCTGCGATTTCGAGAACGTCGCGCTCGGCGTGCGCGACGCCAAGTACGCGAAGTTCGACATCGGCAAGGTGCTCGAGCGGCTGTTGCTGAAGGGCAGCATCGTGGTGAAGAAGGCCTACTGCGATTGGGAGCGCTACAAGGAGTTCAAGCCAGACATGCACCAGGCCTCATTCGAGCTGATCGAGATCCCGCACCTGCGCATGTCCGGAAAGAACTCCGCCGATATCCGCATGGTGGTCGACGCTCTCGACCTGTGTTACACCAAATCGCATGTCGACACCTTCGTCATCATGAGCGGCGACTCGGATTTCTCGCCGCTCGTCTCCAAGCTTCGCGAAAACGACAAGACCGTGATCGGCGTGGGGGTGAAGGACTCGAGTTCGGACCTGCTGATCGCAAACTGCGACGAGTTCATCTTCTACGACGACCTTGTCCGTGAGAAACCCTCCCGCAGGCAACCGCGAAAGAAACCGCAAACCAAACCCGCCGCTGCGGGGGAAGGCCCGCCTAAGGATAACGAGGACAAGATCGAGGAAGCGCTCGAGCTGGTCATGCAAACGGTCGAAGCCCTTATCGCCGAGCGCGGCGCCGAGGAGAAGATCTGGGGCTCGATGGTGAAGCAGGCTCTCAAGCGCCGCAAACCCGGCTTCAACGAGTCATATTACGGCTTCTCGTCCTTCTCCAAGCTGCTCGATGAAGCCGAAGCACGCAACATGCTGCAGCTTGAGCATGACGAGAAATCGGGCGGCTACATCGTCAAGAGTGTCACTCACTAAAACGGGCCGCCTTGCGGGAAATACCGGCATCGCCTACACCCGTTCGATGATCAGAGCGATTCCCTGCCCCACGCCGATGCACATGGTGCAAAGCGCGTAGCGGCCTTTCGCCGCGTGCAGCTGGTACATCGCCGTGGTCACAAGGCGCGCGCCGGAAGCTCCGAGCGGGTGGCCGATGGCGATCGCGCCGCCGTTCGGATTGACGTGCTCCGCATCATCGCGAAGCCCGAGCTCGCGCGTCACCACGAGCGCCTGGGCAGCGAACGCTTCGTTGAGTTCGATCACGTCCATCTGTGCAAGCCTCAACCCCGATTTTTCCAGAGCCTTTTTCGAAGCCGGCGCCGGTCCGACGCCCATAATGCGCGGCGCGACGCCTGCCGTCGCCATCGAGAGAATGCGCGCCTTGGGAGCGAGCTTATGCTTCTTCGCCGCCGCCTCCGAGGCGAGGATCATCGCGCAGGCGCCGTCGTTCACGCCCGAGGCGTTGCCGGCGGTCACCGTGCCCTCGGGCTTCACCACGCCTTTCAGCTTCGCCAGTGCATCGAGCGTCGTGTCCGGACGCGGGTGCTCGTCGCGATCCACCATCGTCACCGCCCCTTTCTTTCCCGGAATCGACACGGGAACGATCTCGCTGCGGTAGAACCCCGCCGCCTGAGCCGCCGCCCAGCGCTGCTGGCTTCTCAGCGCAAAGGCATCCTGGTCCGCGCGCCCCACGTTGAACTCCTCGGCCACGTTCTCCGCCGTCTCGGGCATCGAATCGATGCCGTACTTCGCCCTCATCGCCGGGTTGACGAAGCGCCAACCTAGGGTGGTGTCCTCGATTTTCGCCGCGCGCGAGAACGCGCTGTCGGCTTTCGGAATCACGAACGGCGCCCGCGACATGCTCTCCACCCCGCCGGCGATCATGAACTGGGTCTCTCCGCACTTGATCGCGCGCGCCGCCGTGCCGACGGCGTCGAGGCTCGAGCCGCACAGGCGGTTGACCGTCGCGCCGGGCACGGTTTGGGGCAGGCCGGCCAACAGCAGCGCCATGCGCGCGACGTTGCGATTGTCCTCACCCGCCTGATTGACGCAGCCGTAGATGACGTCGTCCACCGCGCTCCAATCGACCGAGGGATTGCGCTCCATCAGAGCCTTGATGGAAAGGGTGGCGAGGTCGTCGGTGCGGATCGAGGAAAGCGCGCCGCCGTAACGGCCGAACGGCGTGCGCGCGGCGTCGCAGATGAAAACGTCGGGCATTGTTCTTCTGTTCCTGTCAATCGAGTCTGGAGGGCTTGCAAGTATAAACCCGGGGGCGCGCCCGATTTCCCGGCGGGAGGTCTGCCCGCCGAGCGGCGATGGCGCCCCGCCCAGCAGCGGATCAGACGAGGCCGGTCACGGGAATCGCCGCTCCGTGGATCGCGCGCGCGCCTTCGGACGCAAGGAACAGCACGACTTCGGCGAGCGCATCGGGCGCCACCCACCGGCGCGGGTCGGCTCGCGGCATGGCGGCGCGATTCTCGGGCGTGTCGATGATGCTCGGCAGGATGCAGTTGACGTTGATGCCCTGCTCGCGCAACTCGGCGGACATGCTCTCGGTCAGCCGGATGACCGCGCTTTTTGCGGCGCTGTAGGCTCCCATGTCCTTCCGGCCGGCGAGTCCGGCCACGGCGGCGATATTGATGATCTTGCCCCGGCCGGCCGCGATCATCCCCGGTGCCACGGCGCGGGCCGTATTGATAATGGTTCCAGCATTGACCTCGATCATCGATCGCCAGAGGTCGGCCGGAGTCTCGTGCACCGGAGGCCCCATGCGGAAACTGCCGGCGAGATTGCAGAGGACGTCGATTCGGCCGAAACGGCGGATGGCGGCGTCCACGGCGTCGACCACGGACTTTGGCTCCGTCAGGTCGGCGCGCAAGTGCAGCTTGCGCTCACTCGGACTCCCGCAGACGGCCCGCAGATTGGCTTCGTCGCGACCGAGGAGGACGAGCGTGGCTCCCGAAGCGGCGAACGCCGCAGCGACCGCCCGTCCGAGATTGCCGGCCGCGCCGGTGATCAAGCAGGTTTTGCCTTCGAACATCATGACTCGCTCGGGGTCGCGCCCGCGGTGACCGAAGGCACCGCGTTACTGCGCCTTCGCTCCAGCGGCCTTCATTATCTTTCCGAGCTCGTCGTGCTGCTCCTTGATGAAGGCGTCGAATTGCTCAGGCGTCATGGGCATCGGTTCGGCACCCAGGTTTGCGAGGCGTTGCTTCACTTCGGACGTCTGCTCCGCTTTCGCGACCTCGGAGTTCAGCCTGGCGACGATTTCGCGCGGCGTTTTCGCCGGCGCGAGCATGCCGACCCAAAAATTGAATTGGCCTCCCGCGTATCCCGCCTCGGCGATCGTGGGAACATTGGGCAGCATCGGCGAGCGGGTCGGCGTGCTTACCGCGAGGGGGAGCACCTTGGCGTCGCGAATCGGTCCGACGCTCGCGATGAGCGGCACCCAGGCGAGCTGGATCCGGCCGGCCATCGTGTCGTTCAGGATCTCGGGCGTCCCCTTGAACGGAATGTGAACCGCCTGGATGCCCGTGGCCTGGTTGAATTTTTCCTGGTTGATATGCGCCGCGCTGCCAACCCCCGCCGTACCGTAGTTGAACTGGCCCGGTTTTGCCCTGGCCATGGCGACGAGTTCCCCGACCGATTTCGCCCCGAGCGAAGGCGGCACGATGAGGACGCTCGGCAGGGTCGCGAGCGGCGCCACTCCCGCGAAATCCCTGATCGTGTCGTATGGGAGGCTGGGGTAGAGCACGGGGTTGACGACGTGCCCGGTGGAAACGACGCCGAGGGTCAGTCCGTCCGGTGCGGCCTTGGCGAGGAGACTGATGCCGATCGTGCCGCCCGCGCCCGGGCGGTTTTCCACGATCACCGGCTGGCCGAATACCTGCG
>WNGR01008461.1_pt1 | contig 10868 bp, 11 predicted proteins | sample 5407581 | NCBI WGS metagenome assembly WNGR01 (sample SAMN13153383, study PRJNA577476) | soil metagenome | isolation source: 80 cm soil or saprolite under Garry oak tree replicate 2 | place: USA:California | collected 2016-06-15 | reverse complement strand
CGGCGAACCAGCTGGAGCGGTTCGCCCGCGCCCACCGCCAGGTCAGCGCGGCCGATGACAGGAACGCCCGGGTGCGCCGCCGGCTGACCTGGCGGTTCGAGGAGGACGGCTCCCTGTCCGGCACGTTCCGCCTGCCGCCGCTGGCCGGCGCGGTCCTGCTCAAGGCTTTGCGTGTGGCCTGCGCCGAGCAGGCGGGCCAGGCGGCCGGGCCGCTCGCCGGCGTTTCCGCGGAAACGCCGGCCGCCGCAGAGGCACCCGCCACCGCGGGAACGGCGGCCGCCGCGGACATCCCGGACGCGGGCGCGGACTCCGGCCAGGCGGACGGGGACGCCCGGGCCACGGACGCGGGCCAGGCGGATGCGGCCCAGGCGGTGGTCCGGACGTCGTCGGACCTGGCTGACGGGCTGGTCGCGGTGGCGGAGTCGTTCCTGGCCGGGAAGGTGGCCGGGGCCGATGACGCGGAGGTCTACCAGGTCGTGGTCCACGCCGGCACCGACGTGCTGACCGGGCAAGCCGCCCAGGCCGCGGCCCCGGCTGGCGTTCCCGCGGAAACGCCAGCGGCCCCGGCGCGGGTGCCCGGTGACCCGGCGGATCCGGCCCGCTGCCATGTCGAGGACGGCCCGGCGATCAGCGTGACCACCGCTCAGATGCTCGCCTGCACCGCCGCGCTGTCCTGGATGACGCACGGCGACGCCGGCGCGGTGCTCGCCCTGGGCCGGCGCCGCCGTCGGCCCAGCTCGGCGATCCGCCGTGCCGCCCGGGAGCGGGATAAATGCCGGTGCCGGTTCCCGGGGTGCGAGTCCCGGCGGGTCGACCTGCACCACATCCAGCACTGGGTCAGCGGCGGCCGCACCGACCTGGAGAACCTGATTAGCCTGTGCCCCTGGCACCACAAGGTGGTCCACGACCGCGGCTACCTCATCGCCGCCGCACCACCGGGCACCTTTACCTTCTACCGCGCGGACGGCAGCCCGCTGCCGCCCTGCCCGCCCCTGCCCGAACCCGACGGCAGCATCGACACCGCCCACGACGCGGAGATCACCCCGGAGACGATCATCCCGCCCTGGTACGGCGAGCGGCTGGACCTGGACCACGCCATCTACGTCTGCTTCGCCAACGCCAGGACCAGGGAAGAGCGCGAGCGGGACCCCGACGGCCCGCCCCAGGGCCGCGTCAGGATCTACGAACCCGAAGACTGCGACGAACGCTACCGCCAGTACGAGGCCCGGACGCCCAGGAACTTCGCCCCGATCCTGGTCCCGATACCGGTCTGAGCTGCGATGTCGTAGCCCCCTGTTAGGCTGCGCCCATGCTTGATCACATCGGCCTGCAGGTCCAGGACGTGGAGAAGTCGCTCGACTTCTACCTCGGCACCTTCGGCGCGATCGGGATGCGCGAGGTGATGCGCTTCCCGTACGGCGAGACCATCGTGGTCGGCCTGGGCGGCCCCGACGGCCAGCCGGTGTTCTGGCTCGGGCCGCCCACCGGCACCGAGACCAGGGAACTCCACGTCGCCTTCAAGGCCCCCGACCGCGCCGCGGTGGACGCGGTGCACGAGGCGGCGGTGGCGGCCGGGGCGGAGGTGCTGCACGCCCCGCGTGAGTTCCCGGAGTACCACCCGGGCTACTACGGGGTGTTCCTGCGCGACCTGGACGGTCACAACGTCGAGGCCGTCCACCACGGCTAACTGCGGCCCGCGCCCGGTGACGATGGCGTCGGCCTCGATCTCGACGAGCAGCCGAGGATCGATGAGGGCCGGATCTCGATCATGGACGCGACGGGCCGGACGCCGGCAAAGAACTCGCCGTGAACGCGCCCGGCTTCTTCCCACCGGGTGATGTCGGTGAGGAAGATGCGGGTGCGCACGACGTCGCTGAGCTGGCCGCCGAGTTGTCCGAGGGCCGCGACGATCCGCCGGATGGCGGATCTGGTCTGCTCGGCGAGGTCGGTTCCGCCGGCCGGCTGGCCGTTGACCACCTCGGCAGTGGTGCCGGCGACCGATATCCAGTCTCCGACACGTACCGCGCGCGAGTATCCGACCAGCGGTTCCCAGCGCGCGCCGCTGGACAGGGTGCGCCGCTCAGCGAGCATCGCTGCCCACCTCCGCCGATGCCGATGCTGACGCCGGCGCCGCGAGCAGGGCATGCCCGACGCGGAACATGTTGGCCGGGTCCCAGCCCTGCTTGATGTCGAGCAGGCGGGTCCGGGACTGGTCCGGCCAGGCGGCCTGCACCTCGGCGGGAGTGGAGCTGCGGCCGAGGAAGTTCGGGAAGTTGACCGGTGACCGCCACGGCCTGACGGCCTCGAGCAGAGATGCGACGGCCTGGGATCCGGCCTCGGCGAGCGGCGGGATGTCCAGGGCGATCGCGAACAGGACGAACGGTGCCGTCCGGCCGGGAACGGCGCTGGGGACGACCGGCGGCCGGGCGATGGCCCCGCCGAGCTGCCGGATCTCGGCCAGCATCAGCGGGCTGCCGGGCGCGGAGGCTTCCCGTACCACGGCATCGACGGTGTCCGGTGTGAGCTGGTCGAGCAGAATTCCTCGCTCGTGGACGGGGGTCGGCGCCGGCGGGTCCTGGTGGACGAGGTCGAGCGAGGTCGTCGGCAGGTCGCCGAGCGCCTCGAGCAGCACCGGCGCGGCGGAGCGGATGCCGCGGGCGAGCCGTGCTCCCTCCCCGCTGTCGCCGGCGTGCGCCATCCGCAGGTGGACGACGTACCGGCCGCGGATCGGGCGGCAGGTGCAGCAGCGCCACGGAGGTGGAGGTCTGCTCGGTGAGGCCGGTGATCCAATGCCGGTAGGCGTGCAGGACGTCCGCGGAGTGCGCGCCGTCGAAGAAGATGCCGCCGCCGTACAAGGTGGAGAGCCGTACCAGGGTGGTCCGGTAGGAGGTGACGACGCCGAAGTTGCCCTTGCCGCCGCGCAGCGCCCAGAACAGCTCGGGATGACGATCGGCGTCGACCGTGCGCAGCCGGCCGTCGGAGGTGACCACATCGATGCTCAGCACGCGATCCGCGGCCAGGCCGAACCGGCGACTCAGGACGCCGAGGCCACCGCCGAGGGTGAACCCGGCGGCTCCGGCCGATCCGGACGAGCCCCGGACGGGCGCGAGGCCGTAGCGAGCGGCGGCCGCGGTGACGTCGCCCATCCGGGCCCCGGCTCCGACGGTGGCGGTCGCGTGGCCCGGATCGATGGTGATCCGCGACAGGCGGCGGGTGTTGAGCAGCAGAGCGCCGTCGGCGTTGGGGACCGCCCCGTGACCGGTAGCGTTCACCCCGACGGCCAGACCGAGGCGGGCGGCCCACCGCACGGCGGCCACCACATCATCGGTGGTGCGGGCGCCCACCGCCAGGGCTGGCCGCAGGCGAACCGCGAGGTTCCAGGTCGCGATCTCCTCCTGGTAAGGGTCCTCGCCGGGGATGCTCACGGCGCCCTGGCAGGCGGACCGCAGGCTGGCCAGCTGGCCGGGGGTGAAGGGGTCGTCGGTCGTGATGGTCATGGCAGTACTCCAGGGATGTTGGCTGGTTCAGGTGAAGATGGCGGGATGCGGTCGGCGCGCTGCCCCCGCCAGGAGCGCGTCGGCGTCGTGCGCGGGCGGGTAGATGTAGCCCTCGCAGATGGCTTTCTTCAGCGCCTTCGCCGCCTCGCCGGTCAGCCGGACCTCCCGGTCCCAGCCGGCTGATCGGGCGGGCGGACGATGTCGTGTACGGTCCGCAGCACGCCGAGCGCGGGCCGCCCGGTCCGGCCGCTGCCGCCGGCGATCATCGGCGCGGTGCCGATCGTGGCCGGATCGTCCAGGCAGCGCAGCACCAGGTCGGCGACGTCGGCGTTGACCACGCTGTTCCACGGGCCGATGGCCAGCGCACCGACCCGCGCGGTCCCGGTACTCTCGCCGCGGGTGATGCGCGGCGCCCGGACCACGGTCCAGTCCAGGCCACTGGCCCGAACGGTCGTGGCCATCGCCCGCGAGTCGGCGATGAGGGTCCGGCTGCCCAGGCGCAGCATCGGCAGGATCAGCTTGCGCCCGAGATTGCGGGGGTCGCCGGGGAAATCCAGGTGAAAGCCTTGCACGATCACCACGCGCCGCAGCCCGGCGTCGCCCATCGCGGCGGTGATCAAGGCGGTGCCGATGCGGATGCTGTCCGGATCGGCGAATCCGCCCAGCATGCTCACTACCGCGTCGGTGCCGGTTACCGTGCGCCGCACCGCGGCGGGGTCCTTCGCGTTCCCGGCGATCACCGTCAGCCGGGGATCCGTGCTGGTGAGCTTGGCCGGCGTGCGGGCCAGCACCCGCAGTTCGTGCCCTGCCGCGAGCGCCTTGCCGACCAGCGCCGAACCGACCGTGCCGGTGGCGCCGAACATAGCTAGTTTCATGCCCTGGAACGTATGAACGGCGGGCCAGGTCCCGGTATCCCACGCATCTGGTATCTCTGCCGCCCCGCCGAGGTCCGCGTCGGCTACCAGTTATCTGGTATGGGCAGCGGGCGGGGGTGCTCCTACGCTGGTGGCATGGTGACCGCCGACCTGCTGCAACGGTCGATCGACAAGATCGCCCGGCTGAGCGGCGAGCCGCGCGACCTGGCCGGGTACTGGCGGGAGTGCACCGAGGTGATCGGGTCGGTCATCCCGCACTACTGGACGCCTTGCTGGTACACCCTCGATCCGGCGTCGCTGCTGGCCACCAGCCATTTCCACGAGGGGATGGCGGAATTCCCGGCCGAATGGCTGGCGAACGAGTACTACGGCGACGACGTGAACCAGATGGCCCACGTCGCCGCGTCGCGCACCGGGATTTCTACCTTGCACGAGGCCACCGACGGCGACCCCTCGCGCAGTCGTCGCTGGAGTTTCAACCAGTCCATGGGCAGCGATCAGGAGATGATCGCGCGGCTGCAGGCGCCGTCCGGCGAGGTCTGGGGCATGCTCGGTCTCTACCGCGAGCCCGGTCGGCCCATGTTCGACGCCACCGACAAGCGCTTCCTGAGCGCCGCCTCCGAGCACATGAAGAACATCTTCGACAAGACCGGCGTGCGGAGCCGGCGTGACCTCGTCGGCAAGGTCTTCTTCACGCACTACGAACCCGGCTTCCGCGACAACGAGCGCCGCGTGCTCGACGGGCAGCCGATGCGCGGCGGGCCCCGCGGCTAGCGGCCCGACCCGGTCCGCCTGGCCCTGGCCCGGGACGCGGTCCGCCTGGCCCTTACCCGCATGGCGTTCCGGTTCGGCCGCCGCCGCGGCCCGGTCGCCGACGAATCCGCCGCCGGCGCATGCGCCGCCGAATCGGCCGCGGGCACATCCGCCGCGGCCGGATCCGTGTGCCACTCGCTGTGGTGCCGTTCGCTCCGGTTCCGGTCCCGCCGCACGTGCAGCGCCTTCAGCGGCGGGGCCAGCAGCGGCGCCTTGGCCTGAGCCGGGTCCGGCAGGTGCGGGGGCTCCAGCTCGGAGCGCAGCCGGTCCACGTGAGAGAGGATCTCGCCGCGCAGCTGCCAGCCTTCCGGCCGCCCGGCCGGGTTGGTGGAGAGCAGGTCGGCGAGCTGATTCTGCTGCCGCTGGGCCTCCTCGAGGTGGTCTTCCAGCGCCTCGGTAATCGGCTCGGCCGCGAACGCGGCGTGCTCGGGCGACACCGGCTCGGCCTCCAGCAGCTGGCCGTAGGCTCGCACCGCGGCGGACAGCTCCGCGATCATGGCCGCCAGCCGGGCCCTGGTCTCGGCCTCCTTGACCGGGCTGTGCTCGCTGTCGAGCCGCGCGCTGTCGGCCACCGAACGGGCCAGCACCCGCATGTCCGTCGCGGCTCGCTCCAGCGTGTCGACGCCGTCCCGCAGGCCGGCCGCCGGGTCGCCGAACCTGAGCCGGCGGGGGTTGAGCCGGACGCTCTCCTCGGCCTGGCCCAGCGCGTCGTCGACCCGCTCGATCTCGCCGCGCAGCGCCCGGGTCCGGTCCAGCCACTCCGCCGCGCGCCGCGGATCCGGCGCCTCGGCCAGGCCCTCGGCCATCTGGCCGAGTAGGTCGGCCATCTGGCGGCTCAGGTCGCCGACCGCTTCCTTGGCCGGCTGCACCCGGAGCGGGGCGAACACCAGGCCGGCCACCAGCCCGGCGGCCGCGCCGACCAGCGTCTCGGTGATCCGGCTGGTTGCGGCGGCATGCGAGTCGACCGAGAAGATGAGCATCGCGCTGATCGGCACCTCGAGGATCTCCTCGCGCAGCCGCAGCACGATGCCGAGCGCCATCGTGCCCGCGACGAGCAGGCCGAGCACCCACCAGCTGAACGGCACGTAGGCGGCGACCGCGACCGCGGCGAGCACGCCGGCCGTGACCGCCGCGACCCGGCGGATGGCGGTGCCGATGGTATGGAACAAGGTGGCCTGCACCACCAGCAGCGCGGTCAGCGGGGCCAGCACCGAGCGCGGCGTGCCCCCCGGCAGCTGCAGCGCGAGCAGGTACGCGAACACGGCGGTGACGGTGAGCCTGGCGATGTACACCGCCGACGGCTGAGCCCGGCGGCGGACCAGGGTGAGCTGCTCGGCCTGGCGCCTGGCGACCGCCTTGGCCGCCGCGCCGACGTTCTCGACAGGTACGGGGCGGACGGGAAAACCCTTCATGAGCTGCACTTCGACGTTGAGTGGGCGGCGGGAACCTAGGTATAGCTCTACCCGCGAGCAAAACCCTTCACCGGGATCAACGCGGGCTGGGCTGAGCTATTCCCGTCTCATTCTTCCCGAACGGGCCGGGTTTTCCGCCCCGGCGCCGGCTATCCGCCGGCCGTCAGCGTCGCCACCGCGGCCTGGTACAACTCCATCAGGCCGGACGTCACTTCGGGCGATCCGAAACGCGAGCTCCAGACCAGGTCGGCCAGCGAGTCGCTGATCACGAAGGCCGACGCGAGCCGCAGCCCGCGCAGCCCGGCCACGGCGAACAGGGCGGCCGCCTCCATCTCCACGCAGAGCACGCCCTCGGCCTGGTAGTGCCGCACCTCGTCGAGGGTCTCCCGGTAGGGGGTGTCGATCGTCCAGGACGTTCCGGTCCGGTAATCCAGCCCCGCCTGCCGCATGGCCGCGCCCAGCGCGGCGGTCATCTCCGCCGGGGCGGTAGCCAGCCGTCCCGGCGGCAGGTAGTGGTGCGAGACACCCTCGTCCCTGATCGCGGCGTCGCACAGGACCAGGTCGCCTGGCTTCAGGTCGCGCTGCAGGCTACCCGCGGTGCCGACGGAGATGACGGCGGAGGTGCCCAGGGCCGCTAGTTCCTCCAGCGCCGCGGTCGCGGCGGGCGCCCCGATGCCGAACCGGCCGAGCAGGCCTACCCGGCCGCCGGTGCTCGGCAGCGCCACCGGAAGGCCCCGCCGGGACGGCTCTACCCCCTCGGTCCGCAGCACGTGGTTATACAGCGAGCGCTGGTAGCAGAGCACCGCCCCGGCCGGTCCCGGCGCGTCGTCCCGCGCGCCCACCCGCCGCAGGTGGGCGAGGAAGTCGGCCGCGGTGAACAGGGGTTCCCCGGCGTGCTTGCCCGCGAAGTTCGGATAGCTGGAATCGGTCACGAGCGGAGATTCTACGCTCGTGACCGATTCCGGCCCGGGACCAGCAGCACGGCCACCGGCACCAGCACCAGGCCGGCCAGCGCCCAGCTCAGCCCGAACCCCTGCGCCACCAGCCCCACCGCCAGCGGCCCCAGGCCTCCGGCCAGCCCGGCGGCGCTGCTCAGCGTCACCGCCACCGAACTGCGTCCGGGCAGGCTGCCGTACAGCCGAGCCTGGAGCACCGGGTACCACGGCGCCGTGGCCGCGCTCAGCGCGGCCAGCACGGCCAGCTTCGGCACCACGCCGGGGACGAGCAGGAAGCCCGGGTAGAGCAGCGCGGCGGCGGCCGCGCTGACCCGCAGCACGGTCAGGTCGCTGATCCGCTCCAGGATCACGATCAGCGCCGCGTCCCCGGCCAGCGCGGCGCCCAGCCTGACCGCGATGGCCAGCGCCGCCACCGCGGGCGTCATATGCACGACGTCCACCAGGTACAGCGCCAGGAAGCCGGTGAACACGTCCACCAGCAGGTCGGCCACCTCGATCAGCAGCAGCCAGCGCAGCGTTCCCCAGTCCCGCAGCGCGGCACCGATCTCCCGGACCCGCGCCGTCCACGGCCTCTGCTCCGCCTCTTCCGCCTCCGCCGCGGTCGGCTGGCCGTCCGCCTCCGGCCGACCGCGCAGCAGCGCGCCGAGCCAGATCAGCGCGCTGATCCCGGCCAGCACCAGGTAGCCGGCCCGCCAGCCCCCACCGCTGGCCAGCACCGCGGTGAGCAGCAGCGGCCCGGCCACCGCGCCGGCCGCCCCGGCCAGGTCCCAGCGCGCCATGACCTGGGCCTGCCGGTGCGGCCAGGCATCCATGATCTCGGCCTGGGTCAGCGACACGAACGCGCCCGATGCCGGGTAGAAGGCGACGAAGGCGGCCAGCAGCACGGCGAACGAGCGGGCCGAGGCCACCGCGAGAAGAGTAAAAACGAAGACGATGCCGCCGCCGAGGATGACCAGCCGGCGACCCCGGCCCTGGCCGGCCAGCACGCCCATGGGCAGCTCGAGGAAGCCGCCGACCAGCAGCGGGACCGAGGCCAGCAGCCCGACCTGCGCGTAGCTCAGCCCCAGGTCGTGCCGGATGAGCGGGAGCGCCGCTCCTTTGGCCCCGTCAACCAGCTCGTCGGCGAACGCGATCGCGAGCGCGACGGCGAGAACGGAAAGCGCAGGCCTTCAACGTCAAGTGAAACCCATGCGGCCATGGTACGGCCCCATGGGTTCGCGCGTCACGGCGGTTTCGCGTCACCGCCGGTTCTCGACCCGCCAGACTAGCCGCAGGCCAGACCAGTCGTCGTCGATGGCGGCCACCTTGACGTCGACCAGCCCGATGGGCAGCGCCTGGTCCCGGATAAAGCTTTCCGTGATGTCGCTGCGATGCCCAGCCGCGCGCCGCGGCCAGGCCACCCACAGCGCACCGGCGGGGTATATCCGCCGGCCAAGCTCGCCGATCTGCGCGGCGATGTCGCCCGCCTCGGTGAAGAACGCCACGATCACGTCCGCCTGCCCGTCCGGGCCGGGCCCGGCCAGCCCGTCCGGCGGACCGGTCAGCCCCCAGCCGTGCGGCGGCTGGTGCAGGCTGACCCGGTGTCCCGGCTTGAGGCCCAGCTTGGTCGCCTGTGGCCGGCCCGAGTACCCCGGGGTCGTCACCGGGCCCCCGGCCGGGCCGATGAGTTGGCCGCCCCGGGCACGTCTATCCCCCAGATGCATCTCATGGACAGGAGCATGACATGTTCACCAACATCGAGGCGTTCAGCGGGTTCGCCGTCGACGATCTTGAAGCGGCGCAGAAGTTCTACGGCGAGACGCTCGGCATCCGCACGTCCGAGCACTACGGGCTGATGACGCTGCACCTGGCCGGCGGCCGGGACACCCTGGTCTACCCGAAGCCCGGCCACGAGCCCGCCACCTACACGATCCTCAACTTCCGGGTGGACGACATCGACGCGGCCGTGGACGAACTCGTCCGCCGCGGCGTCCACCTGGAGAAGTACGACGGCATGGGCCAGGACGCCAAGGGCATCAACCGGGCCGGCGGCCCGTACATCGCCTGGTTCAAGGACCCGGCCGGAAACATCCTGGCCGTGCTGCAGGAGCGCTAGGCGGCCCCGCGGCCCGATCCGGAAGGGGGGCTAGACGGTGTGTAAATAGGGGGGTTAACCGGGGTGCCGCGCCTCGGTTTATCGAGTACTATACCGAGTATGCTACTCGATAGGGTGATGGTATGAGCGTCCGGCATGCGCTGCTCGCGCTGCTCAGCGAGGGGCCCAAATACGGGCTTCAGCTGCGGGAAGAGTTCGAGGCGCGGACCGGTGAGGTCTGGCCGCTGAATGTCGGCCAGGTCTACACCACGCTGCAGCGGCTGGAGCGGGACGGGCTGGTGGAGTCCGAGGGCGACGGCCAGGACGGCCCGCAGAAGGGCTTCCGGATCACGGCGGCCGGCGCGCAGGAGCTGACCGGGTGGCTGCGCACGCCGTCGGACATGAGCTCGCCGCCGCGCGACGAGCTGGTGATGAAGGTCCTGGTGGCGCTGCGGGTACCCGGCACGGACGTGCGGGACGTGATCCAGGTGCACCGCAGGTACCTGGTGGAGCTGATGCAGCAGTGGACGCGGATCAAGGAGTCCGAGGCTGAGTCGGACATGAGCCTGGCGCTGGTGGTGGACGCGGAACTGTTCCGGCTCGATGCCGTGGTCCGCTGGCTGGACGCCGCGGATGGTCGCATCAAGCGGGGCGCCGACCCGTCGGCAGACCCGCAGGCCACGACGACAACGGGGACGACAACGGGGATGACACCGGCCGTACCGAAGGTGCGGCGCAGGATTGGAGCAAGACGATGAGCGTGCTAGAGATGCGGCGCGTGTCACGCACCTACGGCCTGGGGGCCGCCGAGGTGCATGCGCTGAACGAGATTGACTTGACGGTCGACGCGGGTGCCATGGTGGCCGTGATGGGGCCGAGCGGATCGGGAAAGTCCACGCTGCTGACCATCGCCGGCAGCCTGGAGGAGCCCAGCACCGGCGAGGTCCGCGTCTGCGGGCAGGAGCTGACGAGGCTGTCGCGCAACGCCAAGGCGCGGCTGCGGCGCCGCTCGATCGGCTACGTGTTCCAGGATTTCAACCTGCTGCCCGGGCTGACGGCGGCGGAGAACGTCGCGCTGCCGCTCGAGCTCGACGGCGTGCCGGCCAGGAAGGCCCGCGTAGCCGGGCTGCAAGCGCTGGAGGACCTCGGCCTCGCCGAGCGGGCGGCCAGCTTCCCCGACCAGTTGTCCGGCGGCGAGCGGCAGCGGGTGGCCATCGCCCGGGCCGTGGTGGGCGAGCGCC
>WNGR01008460.1_pt1 | contig 10868 bp, 12 predicted proteins | sample 5407581 | NCBI WGS metagenome assembly WNGR01 (sample SAMN13153383, study PRJNA577476) | soil metagenome | isolation source: 80 cm soil or saprolite under Garry oak tree replicate 2 | place: USA:California | collected 2016-06-15 | reverse complement strand
CTTGAATCACCACCATCTTCTCTTCTACGCGAGCCTAAGGGATCCTCTCTATCCCTTCTCTATCTCTCTTACAATCGCTACTTCGTGTCCAAGTGTCATCAGACCTTGTGACCAGTATATCACGTGACCAATAGGAGTCTGTGTATATTCTTCGCTAAGTCATCACGCGCCTTAATACTCAGCCTACGTCAAGGCTAACGTTCCATGGTAACGTAACATGTTGCTTGACTGAAGTCCACTTTCACTTTACAGGAATGAACATGGCTTACTTTTTGCAAATGTCTGTGATCCTTGCGTATCTGCCCTCAAACATGACAAGACCCCTTCGCTTTCACTTGCTAACGGCATGTGGGTCGGGGACATCCCCCTCGAGTTACAGATCTTAACCCTTCCAGAGCGTATATTCATTGCCTGTCATTTCCCAGCTGCATATATTGTTAAATTGTATCCCAAAAAAAAGGGGGCCCGCTCTTGGCCTTCCGCAAATATGCAGAGTGGATTACATGGGAACGTGTCCACGTATTGTCTGAATACTAATGACATTGCACAGATGACACATGCCCAAATTATGCCGCCCTCTTCTTCTATTCTTGCCACTACTATAGGCGTTACTTTTGTGGGACCGGGAAATTTACCGGAGAAAACCATGCCAGGTTTTTTACAAGTTAATAGAACTTGAGTTCGTGTCGCACTGGAATGGTTGCGAAAAAACAATCCTATCTATCACGATATCATTATCTCAAGTGAAAGATTACATGAACTGCCTGATGATGGATTCCCTATGGAGATTCTGTCTCTTGCAAGGTATTCCAATGACACTGTTCGCTTGGCAGAGGAAAGAGATGGATATGTTCCAGAGGACATAGATGATAATGAAGGTATGAAAATACTAATGATAAAGTAAATTGTTGATAACATGTGACGTTTATAGGTCATGATTTTATCTTTGACGATTCCTTTGAGTTGGACGAAGAAGTCAGCAATACAGCAAGCATGGAATGTGAGTACCCAAAAAAAACCCCATCCTTGTATAAATTCTGATCAACTTATCGAACTACAGCACCTGAAATGATTCCGTTACACTCTCTAGGAGTTGTTGATGTTGCTGCCACCGAAATTACAGAGAACGAAATATTAGCACACGTGCTTGCTAACGTTACACATGCTGAAAAGATGGAAGGTTGGGCAATCAAACAGAGCAGTGATTTCGTCAATGAATATCCTCGAAGAACTGAAAATGGGGTTTTGTCCAATGGCTCACCAGAAAATCCTAACCATCTTCTTGGCAGTTTCCTGTGTTTGTTTCCATATGGGATGGGAGGTTACGAAGTCGACAGACCAACACCTGTATCATATGAGGCCCACACATGCTGGTCTCTCCGTTACAATGACAAGCGCTTTCGCAAAGACCACCATTTCATGTTCCAACTCTTCGGGGTTTTGCAAAAATGCCATGTTACATTGCCACTGAACATTAGCCTTGACTTAGGCTCAATACGTGGGACGCAACATGACTTAGCAGCAATAGACGCGGACTTCTGTTAGTCACGTGCTATGACAAGTCACAAGGTCCGAAGGCACTTGGACGTAAGATGACCTCCAACTGTCGAAGGGTCATGAGTGGAGGAAAGAGGATAGAGCCCTTATGTCTCGCAAGAGGTAGAAGATGAGTGGCGATTCAAGAAGACCAAGCTGAAGTCTTGGTCTTCGGTGACTACATCTTAAGTACTACACAGAGAGGGCTTTAAAGCGCCTCTTGAACCTGAAACCAACTACTGCTATCCTAGGGTCGAGTCATACTATTTGTACATGTGATACTTCGGCTGACTGATGCATAAGTCCGTGACTAATTACCACTGACTCACGTAGTCACAACCTGTGAGTAAGTGTCTTCGAGTCGATACGTAACATCACCCCCTTTTCAGCCTTTGCGCCCATGCAAGATCGCCTCATTGACGCGAAGTGCATCATCCATGAACCCTTGATTGTTTGCGTTGATCCTTGCATTCGCGTCAGCCATCTCCAATCGTCGAATAACCCCCAACTTAGCTGCAGCCAATTGTCCCCACGCTTCTTCGTTCTCCACCAAGACGGCCTCCATTCTCTCCAACTCGTTCGTTACCATGCGGAAACGGTGGACCTCTGCTTTGAGTGATAGATCACCCTCTCAATCTATCAGCCAGTCCGTGAACTCCCGTCCTTGTGTGTCCGCCTTGAGGTAATCCAACTCCCCCGTGGCGTAGGTGGGTTTGCCATCGAAGGCATACACCGCTGAGGCGTACAAGGGTTTGCTGAATACCTTGTCCAAGTCGCTTCGGAGTGCTATGATGAGTGGATTGGGGGCCATAATGGCCTGTGTGTAGTGGGCTTGTTGCGTGGTTGACTCGTCAGGTAAGCGGATGGGGTAGTCGATGTAATGGTTCCCCTTGTTGGGGTAGAACCCGATGGGGTCTTGTTTTTGCAGAGCAGCGGGCATGTACGACCTTTTGTACAGTGGATAGCCGCTAGTCGTAAGCGTGTATGGGGTCTCGGTTGGGTCGTCAGAGTCGCGAGAGTTCCTTATAAAGGGGTGCTCATCTGGGTACCAGTCCCTGACACTGGTGGTGCGACTCCAGGGTCCTCTCGTCGCTGGCGTACTTGGCGGCGCAGTGCTTCCTGGGCTACCTTCGCGGCGTTTCTCTTGTGCACGGCTCGTGCGAACTGCTCCTCCCTCCATTGTATGCTGACTTTCTTTGGCAATTGCGGCTGCAGCTCCCTCCACACGGGGAGGGATTCGCAGTACTCCTTCAGCCTCCCAAAGCTCATTATCAAGCGCTTGGGTGTCAGCTTGGTGAGTTGGTGTGGCACCCATCCCACTAGGGTCTGACATTTCCTGCAGTACGGGTGATAGTGTACGCGGGGGCATTGGTGCCATCTGGAGATCTGGGAAGACCTCTCGTACTCGAGCCAGCTCTTCCTCAGTGAGGGGAGCGGCGAGTTCATTCTCGTCAGTGATATGGGGTCATATATACTTCTTGGCACAGAGTTCTCGTGCCTTGTCATAGGTGATAAGCTGGGTGTCGAGCTCGGCCCCGAAGATTCACTCCAGCGATCCGAGGTAGTAGTTGTTGGTGGCATCGGACATGGGAGATAGATGAGTGGTTTTTGTGGGGGTTGTGAAAAGGATGATGGGGTACTCGCCCATTGTTCCCGTCCTTATATGTCCTTCCTGAGCGGTCTTCGAATTTTCGAACTCCCTTATCGCTTCAGGGGCGTGTACGTCCTTGTGATCGACCCATTCGTTATCTGAGTCCGGATAGCCCTTCCATTTGATAAGGTATTGCTTTTTGCGTCCTTTGCCGAACTGCCGAGTGTCTAGAACCGCCTCAACCTCGTATTCTTCTTTGTCATTGACAAGGTCTGGAGCTGGTCTTGAATAGTTTGATCCGTGGATATCGGTTTCTCGGTAAGGTGTGAGAAGATCGATGTGAAATACGTCATGAATACTCCACTGTGTGGGAAGTTTTATTCAGTAGTTGACAGGGGACATCACCTGGACAATTCGAAAGGGGCTGTGTCGCTTGGGCGCAAGCTTGGCGGTTGGTTGATTAGTGCGTAGATGACGTCCTTCTAACCACACGAGGTCTCCTTCTTGATATTTGGGCGTATCTCTGTGTTTGACCCATGACTTTTGTGCCTTGACCATCAGTTCCTGGGCGTGTTGTCTGGCCTTCTTGAATTGATCCAGTCGTAGGGCCACCTGCGGTATTGGCGATGGCTTATCCATCCAATCAGCTTGTGGGTTAAACCCATACAGGACAAAGAAAGGGGACTCTCCGGTAGTCTCATTCGGCCAGTTGTTATGCGCGAATTCTGCCAATGGCAGATAAGTGTGCCAGTTATCTTGATGCTCGTTGACCCAGAATCGTAAGTATTGTTCTAGCCACTGATTTGTGCGTTCTGATTGTCCATCTGTTCGGGGGTGATATGCCGTTGAAATGTTTTGCGTCGTCCCTGTTCCCTTACATAGTCCCCGTATGAATCTGGAGGCGAACTTGGGGTCTCTGTCACTGATGAACTTTAGTGGGAGTCCAAATCGTGGGAATATGTGCTGGATTATCAATCCGGCGGTTTCTTCAGCTGTCATACTCTCCTTGCAGGGGATGAACACCGCTGCCTTGGTACAGTCATGATCGGTTATGGTGAGTATCGAGTCGTATCCCTGTGAGACTGGCAGTTTAGTGATAAAATCTAGGGCTACAGTTTCGAACGGCATAGCTTCGCATGTGGGAAATATGGGCGATAGCGGGGCCCTAGTGGGTCGTGTGTTGATCTTGTTTCTTTGGCATTCCACGCATCCTTGTATGTAGTCCCTCACGTCCTGCTGCATGTTTGGCCACCAGTATCTGCGGCTCGCTAGCTGGTACGTTTTGTTGATTCCGGGGTGCCCATACACTGGTGCGTTGTGGTGAGCCTGTATGAAGGTTCGTTTGTGTTCCATTCCACCTGTTACCACGCGGCGTCCTTCCTTATACCATACCCCTTCGACTTTCTTTAGATGATGAGCGTTGATCCATGGTTTGAGCAGCTCTTCATCTTGGGCATATATTGGGTCCGTTGCTTCCATTTCTTCCTGTGCCATAATTCGTCGCATGGGAGGGGCGCGTTGTGTTGTTGCTGCCCGTATGAAGACGCAGTCTGGTAATACAATCACATCCTTGTTGTCATTTTCCCCTTGATCATATCCCAGGCATCTTGACAGTGCATCAGCTCTTCCGTTCAGTCTACCAGGAAGATGACGTATCTCGAAGTCGTATTCTGATAGCTCCAATACTTCTCGTGCCACTCTCCTGGATATCCGCTGTGGTAGCCTCCAGTACTGTAGGTTGAGGTGGTCGGAGTATATGATGATCTTGTGAGGAGATCCCGCAAGCAAAGGTCTCCAGTTTTTGAGCGCCATTACGATGGCTAGGAGTTCGAGATCATAGGTGTCATAGTTTCATTGTGCTTCGTTGAGCGTTGCCGAGTAATATCCTATAGGATGCTTTTTACTGTCCTCTTTTCATTGTAAGAGTACCGCTCCTACCGCGTATCCTGAGGCATCTACCTCCAACTCAAACTGGTCGTCTAGTTTGGCGTGCGCTAGTACTGGCTCTGAGGTGACACGTTTCTTTAGTGCGTCGAAGGCTTTTTGTTCTTCCGTTCCCCAATGCCATTCTTGGTCTTTCCGTGTGAGTTTGTGTAGGGGTCATGCGATGAATGCGAAGCCTTCAATGAAGGGGCGATAAAAGTTGAAAAATCCGAGGACTTTTCGTACTTCTGTGGCGTTTTTGGGTACCGGCCATGTGTTGACGCCTGCGATTTTTGCGGGGTCCATACGTGTCACCCCCTTTTCAAGGATTACCCCCAGGTAATCCATGGAGGACGAATGGAAAAGGCATTTTTCTGGTTTGAAGTAGAGGTCGTGAAGTTGGGCAATTTTGAGGACGTCGTGGACTGCGCGTTGATGATTGGCCATGTTTGTGCGGGTGGCAATCCCAATGTCGTCCATATAAATTCGAATAGTTGTGCCGAGGGGTTCGTGTTTGAGAATGGTGTCGCGATAGATGTAGTTCATCATGGTTTGGAAAGTCACTGGTGAATTAGTGAGTCTGAAATACATGACTGTAGGTTTGAAAAGTCCATATCTGGTTTTGAATGCTGCTTTCTTTTTGTCTCCTTCACGAATGCGTACGTTGTTGTACCCCCATCGGACGTCAAGCTTTGTGTAGATATGTGCGTTGCTGAGATCGCGGATGAGATCCGCGATCAAGGGAAGAGGATATTGATTTCGAATAGTAAGGGCGTTGATTTTACGATAGTCTTGTACTGGTCGTAATTTGCTGTCCTTTTTACGGACGAAGAAGAATGATGATGCGTATGGAGATTTCGACTCATGGATGTAGCCTTTCTCCAGTTCGTCATGAAGGAATTTTTGCACCACTTCGTCCTCTATTTGGTTCATTGGATAGACTTTACAGTCTACCGCGTCAGGTGCATCCTTTTTGAATTCGATCGTGTGATCCCAAGCTCGTTTTGGTGGGAATCGCTTTGATTCTTGTTCGCTGAATACCTTGGTGAATTGCTGATATTCTGCTGGGACTTCCACCTTTTTTGTATATTGTTGTGCTTGGATTGCGAGTTCGGTGGAGGTCGTGATTGCCAGTCGACTATCGCCTTCTATTCCTTTGATGCGTGCGATTATTGGATCTTTTCCGGGAATAAAGGGGTTTACAGACCAGAGGATGATGGGTAACTCTTTTTCATTGATGACCCTGTTTTTCCATGTAAATTGAGGTTCGAAGGCAGCCATCCATGGGTACCCTAGTATGATGTCTTCGTTTCCAATATTCGTGACAAGGAATCATATTGTCTTCCGAACTCCCCCAGTTTGTATATCAAGGGTGATGTAGTGCGTGATTTTTCCAGCTTGATTTGCCGTGTTATCGATGTTCCATATTTTGCGCAGTCTTTGTAGGGGTCGCTTCCCTAACTTCATGCGTCGTATGAATCTTTCACTCATGAAGCAATCGGTTGCTCCAGAGTCTACAAGTGCTTTGATGTCGGCCATTGCATTGCTAGTTCTGATAGAGACGGGGATATGCATGGATCGAAATCGCGTAGTCACTATTACAGAATTGAACTTATGAACCACCCTTACCCAGGCCGATGGGTTCAGGCGTGTTGAAAACCCTCTCTCCCTACGAGGTCTCTCATTACCAATTCTTGTACATCTTCTCCCGCCGTTGCTACTCCGCAAAGCCATGAATCAGCTTGCTGTTGCAGGGTCTGAGTACTTGATCGTGCGATTGAGGGCTGTTCTTCGTCACATATACTCCTGTCATCTACTATTGCTTCGCATCCTTGACTGGGACGTGGAGTCCAATTACGCGATTCGTTAGGTTTGTTCCACGTATGCTGAGGACAATTGCGACTCAAATGTCCTTTTTTGTGGCATGTGTAACACTCAACTTCACGGAGATCTCTCATCCTTGCTCCTCCTTGTCCCCTTTGCATGTATCCTCCTCGTGGGACGTACCCTCCTCGAGGCATGGTGGCAGGATTCATTTCTTTGCTTCCGGCGACGCATCCTCTTGTTCATCCTGCTGATGTATCCATTGCGTTTGGGTCGGTCAACATTTGTCGAGGTATCCATCCTCTCGGGCGGGAAGTAGTTATGCCGCTGTGGTGTGCCTTCAGTCTTGCCTTCATATGGATGTAATCCTGTTGACGGTTGATAGCCGCTTGTTTCCATTGTTCGTAGGTGGCTGGTCTATCAAGTTCTAGGACCTTTTGGTATAACCCCGTGGGTAACCTGTCGGTGAATGCTTCGATGGTCTGTGGTACGTCAAATCGGTACTCAGCTAGTCGAATAAGTTCCTCGATTTCGACGATGTAGGCATCAATATCTTCTCCTTTCATCTTAACTCCCGCTTGGAGTATCGACTGCGCATTTTCTTTGGCTAGGCTGTCTGCAAAACGTCATGTGAAAGAGGCGGCTACTTCATTCCAGAGTCGTTCGTCCACCGTGTTGATTCCTCCCTGTATTTGTCAGGCTAACCATCAATTGATGGCCATTACCCATTCGTTAACTCGGCCTCCTTTTATGTATGTGAGGAAAAACATAGCTCGTCGATATGGGTTGATCATTAGGGCGTTGTCGTTGTTGATGGCCCAGTATAATTCCCATTTGTTGATGAATAGGGTCGTCTTCTTCCTATCACCATCGTAGATTGTAGGGGGTTCTCCTACTAATTTCCCTTGATGAGCTTGAGGTATGGGTACTGGCGGTGGTCCCCAGCCACCTCCTGGTGGTCCTCCCGGTGGTACTCCTCCTCCGCCTGGGTATCCTCCACCTCCGGGGAATCCCCCTCCTCCTCCAGGGAATCCTCCTCCTCCAGGAAGTCTCCTTCTAGGCTGGTCGTCTTGTGGGAGTCGAATGGGTGGTAACTCCGGCAGTCTTTCAGGTCCCCCACTAGGTGGGTCGGGCCTATCTGGTTCTTGTGCTCGTCGTAGAGCAGCTTCATCCTTAGCGGTACGGTGTTCCTGATGTCCTGTTTGAGGGTCGATTTCCCCTATCATTTCTCGTCGTATATATGTGGCTTCTTCTGTCATTATCTCGACTGGTTCTGTCATCGTGGTCATGACTGGTGGGTTAATGTGAATGGACTCAGCTAAGTTGGCAAGTCCCTCTTCTTCGGTGGTATTCCCTGGTGTGCCAGTCTCAACTGTATCTCCGGAGTTTTCACTCTCCCTTTCTTCTTCTTCGTTGTCTGTTGACGGTGCTGGAGTTCTGGGGTTTGGGGTTGGTTCTCCGTCAATTGGTCTGACTTGTCCGGCTGTTCGTACTTCGTCTTTGAAGATGTCACACCGGTAATCTGGTCCTGTTGGTCTTATGATGTCCCACCTATTATTGGGTGCATTCCAAGTAATCTCCGTCCAGCACACGAAGTCGTGGTTGAACTCAACTGGGTAGTACTGTGCTGGTCTCGTGGGGATGTTGACAAAGTATCCTGTACTTCCTCGGACGTTTCTCCACCTTGCTGTCTTCAGGTATATGAGGGGTACGTCTCGTTCTCCTCTGTCGTTAAGTGAGTAGGGTGTGAAGCCCCAACGTTCTCTGGTAGTGATGCATGCCACAGTGAGATAGCTTGGTCTTAATGTTACGTTGCCACTGAACGTTAGCCTTGACTTAGGCTCGATACATGGGACGCAACACGACTTAGCGGCAATAGACGCGGACTTCTGTTAGTCACGTGCTATGACGAGTCACAAGGTCCGAAGGCACTTGGACGTAAGACGACCTCTGACTGTCGAAGGGTCACAAGTGGAGGAAAGAGGATAGAGCCCTTATGTCTCGCAAGAGGTAGAAGATGAGTGGCGATTCAAGAAGACCAAGCTGAAGTCTTGGTCTTCGGTGACTACATCTTAAGTACTACACGGAGAGGGCTTTAAAGCGCCTCTTGAACCTGAAACCAACTACTGCTATCCTAGGGTCGAGTCATACTATTTGTACATGTGATACTTTGGCTGACTGATGCATAAGTCCGTGACTAATTACCGCTGACTCACGTAGTCACAACCTGTGAGTAAGTGTCTTCGAGTCGATACGTAACATGCCAGCTCTGTGCTGCCGCGGCTTTACAAATCTCAAAGACATGTTTCTCGCGGCATGAACATGACATTAGATCTCTCACTCCATCAGATTTCGAACTGGCTAGCGCTGAGGAGAGGGCTCATAAACCATTTTCCAATCCTGTCATGCGTGCATTACGACAGAACTTATCTAGCGTTAGAACCAAAGTTATGGGAACTGATGAATCACACATAAAGATCCGCTCTCTCATCTGGGGAATGTGTATTAAAAAAAATCCCCCCTCGATATGGCTTACCATAAATCCAGCAGACACTCAAGACCCTATCGCTCAAGTATTATGTGGAGAGGATATAGATCTCGATAACTTTACTGCACGAGATCATCGACCATCAGACACAGCAATTGCTGCTGATCCATATGCAGCGTCCCTTTTCTTCCAACTTGTTGTAAATGCCATTCTTGATTCACTTCTCGGAATTAAAGGTATCCAGCACAATCACCAGATTGAAAGAGAGACTGGCATTCTGGGCGATATTGAAGCATTCATTGGGACCGTTGAAGCTCAAGGGAGAGGAACGTTACATCTTCATATGCTTCTCTGGCTTACAGGCGCTCTGCCATCACTAATTATGAAAGAATGCCTTTTAAACTCAGATTTCAGAAACAATATTCAGCAGTTTATCACTGCAAATATTCGTGCTCACCTTCCAGGAACTGAAGGAGTCTCCACATTGTCTATTCCACATGAACGCACTGTCGCATTCTCTCGTCCAGTTGACCCACGCTTACCATACTATGAAGAACACAGTACTGATACTGAGAAACGCATCGCGAGAACTGTACAAGTTCATCAGTGCAGTCAATCCTGTATGAAATTTTCCAATCGCCAACTAATCTGTAAACGCCATGCTCCTTTTCCTCTGGCAAACGAAGATTGGATAGATGAAGATGGACAATGGGGTCCCAAGCGAACATATGGGTATTTAAACAATTGGTGTCCAGCGATCCTACAAAGCATATGGGCAAATCATGATATCAAACTCATTACAAATGGCGTGGAGACTAAAGACATAGCGTGGTATATTACTCATTATGTTGCAAAGAAACAGAACGATTCCACTAATATCTCCGCTCTCCTTGCGAAGACATTTGCGTTCCATCATGCAGCAAAGAACCAATCGACAGATCTATCCGCAATCAATAAAAAATTGGTACAGCAATGCGGTAATTCCTTGAGCCGCCAACAAGAACTCAGTGTGCCAGAGGTGGTAGCATACCTAATGGGATGGGGAGACCGCTTTATTTCACATCACTTCCAAATCATACATTGGAATTCTGTCGTTCAGTTACTAAAGAAAACCTTCCCAGTCTTAAGGCAACAATGGTAAGGGATATATAGCACGAACACCGAGTGGAATGGCACTGACTATCTCCCTAGAGAGAACTCGGATGCAACCACTATGGAAAACACCAATTCTGATGGCTGTGCACCACAGGTAAGCAGCACAGAATAGTGATTCACATTCTCCATTTAATTTCCACGGGTAAAAGACCGATGATATTGTACACATTGAAATGATCAAAGGAGAACTCCGCATGAGAGATCAAATATGTGAATACATCGATCGTGGCAAAGCATTGGAAACTTGGCCATACATGGAGTATTTCCTCTGTACTTATGATGGCAAACAATTAGCACATCAACCATCATCCCATGGTCGTAACCCAAACACTCGTGTTGCTTATCGAGAAA
>WNGR01008459.1_pt1 | contig 10871 bp, 9 predicted proteins | sample 5407581 | NCBI WGS metagenome assembly WNGR01 (sample SAMN13153383, study PRJNA577476) | soil metagenome | isolation source: 80 cm soil or saprolite under Garry oak tree replicate 2 | place: USA:California | collected 2016-06-15 | reverse complement strand
GGCCTGAACCATTACCGGATCCTGGCCGTCACGCCGAACCGCATCGTGGTGCTCGACGCCGGGAAGACCAGCATGAAGACGGCCCGCGGCGTGGTGACCGAACTGCCCAGGGCGACCCGGCTCGGCCCGGGCTCCGGCGTCTGGCACCGGGTCCCGGCCGGGAACGAGAACCTCCGGGTGCACCGTCGCTTCTACAAGGACATGGAGACCGCCGACCGCGCGCTCGCCCAGGTCTGACCTGGAGAGCCGGCGCAGGTCGGTGAGCCAGGTCCCGTTCGGCCCCTCGGTATTTCCCGAACGGACCTGGGTCTTACCCTCCTGCGCCGGCCGGGGCCAGGACGGTTATGAAGTCCCTGGCCCAGCCGAGCAGGAACTGATTCGCCGGGCGGTTCTGGCCGCGGATCGCGGCGCGCAGCGGGCCGCCCGGCCGGGCGGCCACGTCCAGCTGCACCCACTCGGGGTTGATGTCGAGCTCCATCGCGATCTGGGCGCCCGCGTAGGCCAGCACGCTCGCCAGGTCGGCCGGGGTCGCCGACATGCTCGCGGCGTACACCAGGTGGCCGGCCGCGTCCTGGCCGAGCGCGCTGCGGGCGACGTACTCACCGCCGCCGAGCGTGGACCCCCACAGGCCCCAGTCGGCCGCGGCCTTGGTGGGCTGGCCGTGCAGCACCAGCGGCGGCAGGTTCTGCCGGACGCTGTACACCGCCTCGTCCGGCGCGGGCACGCCGTGGCCCCAGATCCCGATCCTGGCCCGCCCCGAGCGGTCGATCACCAGGCTGGTCAGGCCCCGCCGCAGCGCGGCGGCCACGTGGCGCTCCTGCTCGTAGCCGCCCACGCCCTGGGACAGCTTGAACCCGCCGTTGAACGCGGCCAGCAGCCGCCTGCGCTCGGTGCCGCGCACCGCGGGTCCGGCCTTGACCCGGCCTGCCGCCAGGCCGGGGTCCTCGCTGCCGTCGTGCAGGACGTACGTCAGCGGGCCGCTGAAGGTCGCGACGGTCATAACCGAACCGTCCGGGGTCCGCATCCGGGTCACCGTCACCCGCGGCGGGGCCGGCCGGGGCCGGGCCACGGGAGACGCGGTGGCGCGGGTGGTCGCCGTGGGGCTCGGCGGCCGCGACGGGGACGGTCCAGACGTCGTGGCGGCCGGCGCGCTGCACGCGGCCACGGCGAGCAGGCCGACCAGCGTGGCGGCGATCCTGCGCATGATCGGCTCCGGGTCTTGAGTGGCCGCTTCAGGCCTACGGCTACTATTCGGACACTATGCCAAGCCGTACTGTCAGCCTCACCGGCTGGGGCCGGATCGCGCCGACCCGGGCCGAACTGGCCGAGCCAGCCACCGTAGCCGGCGCGGCCCGGCTGCTGGAGACCTCCGCCCGCGGCAGCGGCGTGATCGCCCGCGGGCTCGGCCGCAGCTACAACAACGCCGCGCAGTGCGACGGCGGCGTGGTGATCTCCACCGCGCGGCTGAACCGGATCCTCGACCTGGACCCGGCGACCGGCCTGGTCACCTGCGAGGCTGGCGTCAGCCTGGAACAGCTCATGGTGGCGGGCCTGCCGGCCGGCTGGTTCGTGCCGGTGTCCCCGGGCACCCGCCAGGTGACGGTCGGCGGCGCGATAGCGGCCGACGTGCACGGCAAGAACCACCACGTGGCCGGCAGCTTCGCCCGGCACGTGCGGTCGGCCGACATCGTCCTGCCCGGCGGTGAGCTGCGCACGGTGACCGAACCGTCCGATCCCGAGCTGTTCTGGGCCACGGCGGGCGGCATGGGCCTGACCGGGCTCATCGTGCGGGCCGTGATCCAGCTCAAGCGGGTGGCTACCTCGCGGGTCAGGGTGGACACCGTGCGCACCGCCGACATCGACGAGACGATGGCCGTCCTGGCCGAGCACGACACGTCCTACGGCTACACGGTGGCCTGGTCGGACAGCCTGGCCCGGGGCGCCCGGCTGGGCCGGTCCGTGGTCACCAGCGGCGACTTCGCCGAGCCCGGCGATCTGCCGGCCGGGGCCGACCCGTTCGCGTTCCGCCCCGGTGCCCGCCTCGGCGTGCCGTCCTGGATGCCGCCCGGCCTGATCAACCGCTACTCGGTGGCGCTGGCCAACGAGGCCTACTACCGCAAGGCGCCCCGCGCCCGTCAGGGCGAGCTGCAGACCATCGGCGCGTTCTTCCATCCGCTGGACGGGATCAGGAACTGGAACCGGGTCTACGGGCCCGGCGGCTTCCGGCAGTATCAGTACGTGGTCCCGTTCGGCCAGGAGGCCGCGGTACGCCGTTCCTTCGAGCTGGTCAGCCGGGCCCGCGCCGCCTCGTTCGTGACCGTGCTCAAGCGGTTCGGCGAGGGCGACCCCGGGCTGCTGTCGTTCCCGGCGCCCGGCTGGACGCTCGCGTTCGACGTGCCCGCCCGCACCCGCGGGCTCGACGGCCTGCTGGCCTCGCTCGACCGGCTGGTCGTCGACGCGGGCGGCCGGGTCTACCTGGCCAAGGACTCCCGGGTGCCGGCCGGCACGCTGGCCGCGATGTACCCGCGCCTCGAGGAATTCCGCAAGCTGCGGGCCGGGATCGACCCGGACGGGGTGCTCGCCTCGGACCTGTCCCGGCGGCTGCGCCTGTGACGCGCCAGGCCCTCGGCCGCACCCTGCGCGGCGTCCCGCCGCAGGCGCTGACCGAGGACGAGCTGATCAGCTTCTGGGCCGACGACCATATTCCGGCGCCCAGAACGGGGTCAGGATGACCCTGACCGCCAGCCAGGCCGAATGGCTGCGGGTACGTTCCTACCTGCAGGAGCATCGCCACGCCCTGGCGGTCGACGCGGCCGGGGACCATCCGGCCGAGCGCAGGATGGCCGGCACCCCGCTGCTCGCCGCCCCGGAGTGGCAGCCCACCGGACCCGTTCCGCTGCACGACATCGAGCTCGATTTCACCCCGTCGGCGGACCCCGTGCCCGCCCCGGCCGGTCCATCGCTGCCCGAACGCCCGGACGGGACCCGCTACCGCAGCTACTCCGAGGCGCTGCGGGACCTGGCCGCCCCGGCCGTGTTCGAGAACCGCCCCACCTACCGGCTGACAAAGGCCGACCTCACCAAGCCCCGGCTGGCGTTCACCCGCGGCCGCTACTTCGACGGCGTGGACACCGGCGAAGCGGCGGCGCACGAGTACGCCGCCACCCGGCTCGCCGGCCTTGATGAGCACCGCCGGGACGGGCACCGGGCGGCCGCCCCGCGCGCCCGGATCGCGGACCCGTGCGACCTGAGCCGTCGCCCGGCCAACCTGGCCATCACCACGCTGACGCTCCGGTTCGACGCGGCCGCCGGGCGGGCGTCGTTCCTGCTGCACTGGCGGGACCCGGCCAAGGTGGGCCACGCGGGCGGGATGTACCAGGTGATCCCGGTCGGCGTGTTCCAGCCGTCCGGCGCGGCCTCCTGGCACGAGCGCGAGGACTTCTCGCTGTGGCGGTGCATGCTCCGCGAGTTCGACGAGGAACTCCGCGGGACCCCGGAGGAGTACGGGGCGGGGCCGGTGGACTACGAGTCCTGGCCGTTCGCCCGGCACATGGCCGCCGCGCTGGACCGGGGGCAGATCCGGGTGTGGTGCCTGGGCCTCGGCGTCGACCCGCTGACCTACGCCACCGACCTGCTCACCGTGGCGGTGATCGGCAGCCGGGTGTTCGACGAGCTGTTCAGCCTGGCCCCGCGGCGCAACGACGAGGGCAGCGTGCTCGCGGCACGGGAGTTCGCCGCCCACGTCATCGACCGGGTCGTGACCAGCGAGCCGGTGCAGGCGGCCAGCGCCGCCGTGCTGCGGCTGGCCTGGCGGCACCGGGAGATCCTCACCAGCTGACGCCCGGCGCCAGCCTATCCTAGTGACTGGTTCCCGACTGCTCGAATACCAGCTGGGCCTTGGCCATCCATTCCTCGCGGCCGCGCGCCCGCATGTAGATCAGCGCCACGATGGTCACCACGACGATGGCGATGAACACCAGCAGGCCCCAGAAGACCGGCCCGCTGCTGGTGAACGGCGAGAAGTACGATTTCCAGACCACGACGACGCCGGCCGCCGAGGCGATCACCGGCACGACCACGTGCAGCAGCGGGCTGAACTGTGCCCGGCCCTCGGTCAGGTAGTACTTCACCACCCCGATGTTGGCCAGGATGTACATCAGCACCAGGCCGATCGTGATCGCGTTGGCCCAGGTGATGAACACGTCAGAGACCCCCCAGATGAGGACGCAGGCGAACGCGACGACCTGCATGCCGACTTCCAGGTGAATCGAGTTGTCCGGCGTCTTCCGCTTCGGGTTCACCTTCCCCAAGGCAGTGGGGAGCACGCCTGAGCGGCCCATGGCGTACCAGGTCCTGGTTCCCCCGTTGAAGCAGGCGATCGATACGGCTATCGCCGAGTTCAGCAAGGCGAAGAGCAGGAAGACCCAGGCGCCGCTCCATACATGTTGCGCGAACGTGGCCACCGGCCACGCGGTCGCGGTGGGTATGGTCCCGACCTTGCTCACGCCGATGCCGACCAGGTATCCCCAGGTGACGAACACAAAGTAGACCATCAGGATGATGACCGAGCCGACCAGGCCGATCGGCACGTTGCGCTTAGGGTTCTTGCTCTCCTCGGCCATCGGGCCGGTCGATTCCCAGCCGCTGAACGCGAAGATCGAGAACACCACCCCGAGGAACAGATTGCTCGCGAGGTGGAAGTTGCCGGGGTTCAGCGGCGCCCAGCTGAACCCGCCAGGGCCCGCCGACACCAGGCCGGTGATCGCCAGCGCCACCATGATCACGATCTCGATGCTGCCGGTGATGATCAGCGCCTTCTCCGACAGCGCGATGCCCTGGTAGGCGAAGAAGATCACCAGCGCCAGGCCGGCGATGACCCAGATCCACCATTTGACGTCGACGCCGTACTCCGCCTTGATCGACGGCTCGAGAACGGTGTACGCGAGGTAGGACAGCGTGAGCGCGCCGACCGGCGGCAGCCACACGGAGAACAGCACCCCGGCGAAGAACCCGGCCCGGGGGTGGAAGGCCCGCGCGATCCAGGTGTACCAGCCGCCGGCCGACGGGAACACCTTGGCCAGCTGGGCGGCGTTCAGCGCCTGCAGGCAGAGCAGCGCGCCGCCGAACAGATACGCCCAGGGGGTGGAAAGCCCCGCCCAGCTCACGATGAACACGAACGACGCGAGGATCGCGAAGGACGGCGCGATCGTCGCGATCCCCTGCATCAACATCCCGGGGAGCCCGACCGCGTTCTCCCGCAGCCCCGTCTTGACGGTCCCCTGGCTCGGCTTGAGATCCTCGACTGCCACCGTGAGTCTCCTTCCCGTCGCCCGCCGGAAGCAGAATCCCGCCACCGGCGGAGCATTCGCTCACGGATTGATCATCCGCTCTACACGGAGTATCGACCTGCGGATTGGATCTTGGCAAGGCCCCAGCGCGGCGCTTGCCCGGGTCTAGCGCGTCAGCGCGGCCAGGCCGTGATGGCCGGGACCGCGCGGGATGATCGGCCAGACGTCGACGACCACGTCGTCGCGGACGACGTGGTAGGCGTCGTACCAGTTCACGGTGCTCGGCGAGTACCCGGGCACCAGGGCGACGGAGTCGCCGACCCGCAGCGACGAGCCCTCCGGCGCGGCGAAGATGCCGTGCTCCTCATCGAAGCGGGAGACCTCAAGATCGTGGCCAACGATGGTCACGTCGGCGGGGTCGGCGACCGACTTGTTGCCCGCGTCGACGATCACCTTGCCGCTCTGCCGGCTGATGACCGTCGCCTGGATCGTGAGCGAGTGCTCGAAGCCAGGCACCATCCGGCCGTGGAAGTTGTCCATGACCACGTACGTGCCGGCCTGGATCTCGGTGAGGCCAGGATGGGCCGCCGTCCACTTCCAGGTGGCGATCCCGCCTGCCGAGCGGATCTTGCAGGGGACGCCATTCGACTCCAGCAGGTCGGCGACCCCGGTGAAGAACGTCATCGCCTCGCGCTGGCGTTCGTGCCGCAGGTCGCTGTCGGGTGTCAGCGAGCAATGCCCTTCATAACCCGTGATTCCCTCGAAACGCAGCCCCGGCAGGTCCGTCACCCGCCTGGCCAGGGCCAGGCAGTCCCGTGCGGTGTCCACCCCGCAGCGGTCCATGCCGGTATCGACCTCGACCATGATCCCGAGCGTCGACCCGGCCGCGGCGGCCGCCGCCGAATGCGCCGCGGCGTTCGCCGCCTCGTCCACCGCGACGAGGATCCGGTGGTCCCTGGCCAGCTCGGCGAGCGTCCGGAGCTTGGCCGGGTGGGACACGGTGTTGACCACGAACAGGTCGTCCATCCCGGCAGCCGCGAGAACAGCGGCCTCCCACACCGTGGCCATGGATAGCCCGCCCGCGCCCGCCTGCAGCTGGCGGCGGGCAAGATCCGGGCTCTTGTGCGTCTTGTAGTGCGGCCGGATCGTGGCCTTTTCCATCTGCTTCAGCTCGCCCGCCATGCGGTCGATGTTGCGCTGCGCCGCATCGATGTCGAGGACGAGCGCCGGGGTGATCAGCTCCTCGCGGCGCGTGCCGATGTCGTCCCCGTATTGGCGGAGGATGTGGTCCCTGGCCTGGTCGAGCGTTGGCATCAATCCTCCTGTGGTCCGAGGCAGCGCACGATCCTGACCGGCTCCTGGCCGGCGCGTACCCGCAGCGCCAGGCTGGCCGGCCAGGCGAACGTCTGGCCCTTGCGTACCGGCTGACGGCTGAAGTCACCCTCGGCCCACCCGTCACCGGCGGTGACGATCGCGATCGAGAAGCGGCCGTCGGCGACCTCGATCTCGTCCGCCACCTCGAGCACGGTGGCGTCGAAGAACTCCGTGACGTCGTCGGCGAACAGCCGGACCTCACGCGATTCGCCGCTGGTCCGCAGGACCCGTGGCTGCTGGCGGGCGCGGGCGAGCGTGGTCGCGGCGTCGGCCGTGCCGTAGTCGATCATGTCCAGGGCCAGGTCCCAGCCCAGGCCCATGGTCGCCCCCTGGTCGTCCTGGCCGGACGTCTCCGGGATCACGATGTGGTCGCTCGGCTCCTGGACCTCGATGAACGACAGCCGCGGCCCGAGGTAGTGCGGCACGCCCGCGTGCGCGACGTACACCTCGCCCGGGTGCACCTCGGTGCGGTGCAGGCTGGCGCGCAGCGCCGGGTTGTCGTGCCGCCGCACCGCGTCGGCGAACCACTCCCGGGTCACGCCCGGCTGGAAGCCGATCCCGGCGTAGGCGGGTTCGGTGCCGTCGCCCGGCGTGTCCAGCAGGATCCACGCCTCGGTCTTGCCGAACGGCGACCCGAGGTGCTGCCGCGCCCAGGCGCGCGCCGGGTGCGCGTGCAGCGGCACCGGGCCCGACGGGGAGAGCAGCTTGACCAGCACGCTGGCGTTCCCCATCTCCCCGGGCCACGCCTGCACCAGGCTCTCGAGCGTGACCTGGCCGGACGGCAGGTCCAGCGTGCTCAGGCCCTGGACGCGGCCGTCCGGGTCCGGGTTGCCCGCGCAGGTGCACGAGCCCACCCAGTCTTCGGACCACCAGTCGTCGGGCCGTTCGGGCAGGCCGCGGAACTGCCTGGTCAGCGCGCCGCCCTCGTAGAACCGGTAGAGCGGGTGGTAGGCCAGCGGCAGCGGCCGCCGCAACTCGTCGCGGCTTGTCATAGTTCCGCGTTCACGATGAAGCCGCCGTCGGCGAGCACGGTCGCGCAGGTCACGTAGCTCGCGTCGTCCGAGAGCAGGTAGGCGATCGTGCCGGCCATCTCCTCCGGCTGGCCCGCCCGGTGCAGGGGGATCCGGTCGGTGTAGTACTTCACCACGGCCGGGTCGTCCATCATCGGCGCGCTCATCGGCGTCATGACCCAGCCCGGCTCGACCGCGTTCACCCGGATGCCGTGCTCGCCCAGGTTGCAGCCGAGCGCCTTGGCCAACATGCTGATCGCGCCCTTGGTCCCGCAGTACGCGGTCTGGTAGGGCGCGCCCACGTGCGCCGAGATCGAGCTGACGCAGCAGATCGCGCCGCCGTGCCCCTCGGAGATCATCTGCTTCGCGCCCTCGGTGCAGACCACCCAGGTACCGCGCACGTTCGTCTCGAACAGCAGGTTGAAGTCCTCGATGCTGGTCTCGTCCCACTTCATGAACGGGTTGACGGCGGCGTTGGACACCACGTAATCGAGCCGGCCGCCACGTTCGGCCGTGCCGCGCACCATCGCGGTGACCTGCTCCGGGTCGCGCATGTCGGCGACCATGACGAAGCCCTCGCCGCCGGCCTCGCCGATCCGGCGCATCGTCTCGGCCGGGTCGGTGCCCGGCCCCTGGTTGACCGCCACCACCGCGCCCTCGGCCGCCAGCCGGGCCGCGGTGGCCTGCCCCATCCCGGTGGTCGCCCCGGTCACCAGCGCAACCTTGCCCTCGAAGCGCCGCACATTACCTCCTAGAAGATCGCGATCGGGTTCCACGGTGACCCGGTGGCACCGGGCAGCCGGAGCGGCAGGCCGACGACCATGAACTCGAACCGCCCCTCCTCGGTGCACGCCGCGGCCACGTCCTCCAGCTGCAGGCTGTCCGCGGCGAGCATGCCCATCGCGGTCACCTGCAGCGGGTGGATCGGGTAGAGCATGCCCTCGACGTTGCTCGGCACCGTCTCGCCGTCGCCGTCCGGCAGGAACGCGGCGATCCGCCGCTCGTGCATCCACTCGATCGTGTCGACGTGCAGGCCGGCCTTGCCCTGGCCGGCCGGCGGGTAGTCGTTGCTCCACGCGCCCAGGGCCAGGCGGCGCCGGTGGTGCCCGGTCCGGAACACGAAGATGTCGCCTTCGTCCAGCACCACGCCCTGGGCCCGCTCGACCGCCTCGAGTTCGGCCCGCGTCACCGCCTCGCCGGGCTCCAGCCAGTCCACCCCGCGGAACCTGGGCACGTCGAGCAGCACGCCCCGGCCGACCAGGCCGTGCTGGTAGGCCGTCACGTCCAGCGCGGTGGCGCCCTGGCTGGTCATCACCTCCAGGGCTGGCCTGCCGTTGTAGACCTGGCCCCGGTAGGCGATGTGGCACAGCGCGTCCATGTGGGTGTGGCAGTCCCCGTGGAACGCCAGGCCCACGTAGTCGGTGGCGAACGTCAGCGTGCTCGAGCCGATGTCGATGTCGTGCCCCTGGACCACGTGGTGGGTCACCGGGCTCGGGTTGTCCGGGCCCGCCACCGTGTTCATCGGGATCGCCATCGTCACGTGCCGCCCCGACCTGACCAGGGCGGCGGCCGCCCTGATCGAGGCCGGGGTGATGTAGTTCAGCGTGCCGAGCTCATCGTCGGGACCCCAGCGGCCCCAGTTCCTGACCGTGTCGAAGATCTCGTCGAACTCCCCCAACGTGACCGGGGCGGGCGGCGTCAGCTCGGCCATGCGCTGCCTCCTCTCGGGTCTGTTTCGCTCAGGCCGGGTCGATTTCCTTGATCTCGTCCGCGTCCACCGTGGCCGCGCCGGCCTTGGCGATCCAGTCGTCCTTCTTCCGGTACCACAGCACGCTGAGGATGCCCAGGCCGATGACGAACCAGATGGCGTCGATCAGCGGCGCGTAGTTGTACGGGAAGCTGGGGAACGGCTGGAACGACTTGATCGTGACATAAACCAGCGCGGCCGTGGAGATCACCGGCAGCGCGATGTGCAGGATCCAGTTGAACTCGTCTCGCCGCTGCCTCAGGTAGTACAGCGCGACGGCCACGTTGGCCGAGACGTAGATGTACAGCACGGCGAGCACCAGGATCAGCCCGTCGACGAGGAAGTAGGACCGTGACGGGTTCAGCAGCGCGCCGATGATGAGGCCCACGGCCAGCGACAGCACCATGTTGGCGATGATCGCGTTGACCGGGGTCCGGTACGTCGGGTGGACCTTGGCGAACCACTTCGGCAGCGCGCCGGTCTCGCCCATCTTGTACCACATCCGGGTGGACACGTTGTTGGTCGCCTGGCACACCGCGATCGTCGAGGTGAACATCGCGGCCAGCACGAACACCCAGCCCGCGCCCCAGACCCGGTGCGCGATGGCCAGCCCGGGCAGGTCGGGGGAGTTGACCAGGGTATTCGAGCCGCTGCCGGTGAGGATGCTGGTGCCCCAGCCGATGATCTGGCCCCAGTAGACGAAGATCAGGAAGACGCCCAGCACGACGATCGAGATAATCGTGGCCCGCGGCACGTTGCGCCGCGGGTTCCTGGTCTCCTCGGCCAGCGGGGCCGCGCCCTCCCAGCCGGTCATGGCCTGCAGCGAGAACACCACGGCCAGCGCGAACCCCGCGCCGGACAGGCTGTTGCCCGGGTTCCAGCTGCTCAGGTTGTCCCCGCCGGGCCCCGGGCTGATGAACCCGGAGATGGCCAGGGCCAGTACGATGGCCATCTCGGCCACGCCGAGGAAGACCAGCACCTTCACCGACAGCGCCAGCCCGCGCCAGGCCAGGTACGCCACCGCCGGCGCCCCCACGATCACGCACAGCCACCACAGGTACGGCGCGTTGATCCCGTACTGCGCCTTCAGCTCCTGCTGCAGCAGGAACCCGAAGTAGGCGTAGATGGGCCCGGCGCATAGCGGGCTGTAGAACACGTACATCCAGGCGGTCATGAACCCGGCCCGCGGGTTGATGCCCCGGCTGACGAACGTGTAGTAGCCGCCGGCCGCGCTCATGTGCTTGGACAGCTGCACCAGCGTGCTGCCCAGCATCAGCACGATGAGAATGCCGAGCAGGTAGGCGAGCGGCGCGGTCACCCCGGTCAGCGACACCACGAACTGGGTGAAGAACAACCCCGCGATCGCAGGGGCGATGTGCGCGATCGACTGCATGGTCGCGCCGGCCAGGCCGATCGCGCCCGCTCTGAGCTTGGTCCCGCCCTGGTCCGACT
>WNGR01028887.1_pt1 | contig 10872 bp, 9 predicted proteins | sample 5407581 | NCBI WGS metagenome assembly WNGR01 (sample SAMN13153383, study PRJNA577476) | soil metagenome | isolation source: 80 cm soil or saprolite under Garry oak tree replicate 2 | place: USA:California | collected 2016-06-15 | reverse complement strand
GCTGTCCGGCGGGGTGCGCAAGGCCGTGCTGGCCGACGTGGTCGACGGCTTGCGCTATCTGGGCGCGCGCAAGGTGATCCTCGCGTCGTTCCTGCTGGACATCATCGCCATGGTGGCCGGCATGCCACGCGCGCTGTTCCCGGAGATGGCCCAGCACACTTTCGGTGATCCGCCCGGCGGCGGGGTCGCACTGGGCTGGCTGTTCGCGGCCATCCCGATCGGCGCGGTGGTCTTCGGGCTGTTCTCCGGGTGGCTGTCGCGGATCCGCCGGCACGGCGTGGCCGTGGCGATCGCGGTGTGCGGGTGGGGGATCGCGGTCGCCGGGTTCGGGCTGTCGCACTCGCTGGTGTGGGCCGTGGTCTTCCTCGCGCTGGGCGGAGCCGCAGACATGGTCAGCATGGTGTTCCGCAACTCCATGGCGCAGACCGCGTCCACCGACGAGATGCGCGGCCGGATGCAGGGCGTCTACGTCGTGGTCGTGGCGGGCGGGCCGCGGCTGGCCGATATCGTGCACGGCGTGGTCGGCGCCTCCGCCGGCACGACGGTGACCGTGGCCGGCGGGGGTGTGCTGGTGGTGGTGTTCGCGGTCATCGCGTGTGTCCTGTTGCCGGCGTTCTGGCGTTATCGGGCACCGGCGGCGGGCTAGTCTGGTTTGGTGCTGGTGTTTCCGTGAGGGGGAGTTGTGATCGGTAGTCGGGTCGGTCGGACGGTCGGTGTGCTCGCCGTCGGCGTGGTGCTGGCCGGTGGGTTGGGCGCCTGCGCCAAGTCGATCACCGGCTCGGCCAGACCAGCGGCCAACGCGCTGCCCGCGCCGACCACGACCAGCCCGGCCGGCGGCGGCTCGACGACGTCGCAGGGCGCGCCACCCAGCGGGACCAGCGGCGACCTGTCCCAGCAGGCGCAACAGACCTGCGCGCTGTTACCCAAGGACTCGGCCAAGACGGCCTTCGGCCTGCCGGACGTGACCGTCACCGCAGACAGCGGCACCACGCTGGCCGGCAACATCCAGCAGGTCAAGTGCGTGCTCACGTCGACGAACAGCTTCCGTGCCAACGTGGTCGTGCAGATCTACCCGTCGACCACGATCACCACGGCCGACGAGTACTACCAGATCATGCAGCGGCAGTTCAGCTCCGTGCAGAAGCTCAGCGGGGTCACCGGCGCCGACGTGGCGGGCCTGTTCCAGGACACCCAGACCGGCACGACGGTGGACGAGGCGTTCGCGGCGAAGAAGGACACCAAGAGCAGCACGGTTGACGTGGTGATCGCGGGCGTCGCGGACAGCCCTGGCATCACCACGAAGCTGGTCACTTTCATCACCGCACTGGCCAGCTCGTAGCCTGCACCCATGACCGGTGCACAATACGAGATCACCTCGGGCACGTTCCGGGCGGTGATCACCGAACTCGGCGCCGGCCTGCGCGCCTTCGAGTCCGACGGCGTCCCCTACCTGGAGACCTTCCCGGCGCAGGACGAGCGGCCGCCGATGGGCGCAGGCGCCGTGCTGGTGCCGTGGCCCAACCGCGTGGCAGGCGGGAAATGGGAGTTCGACGGCGAGCCGCAGTATCTGGACCCCAACGAACCCGGCCGTGACAACGCCATTCACGGGCTCGTGCGATTTCGCCCGTGGCGCGTGGTGTTGCACGAGACGGCCCGGATCACGCTGGCCATCGACATTCCGGCGCAGCCCGGCTGGCCGGTGCCGATGCACGCCGGCATCCGCTACGCGCTGGGCGGCAAGGGCCTGACCGTCGAGCACACCGTGCGCAACGTCGGCGACCAGCCGGTGCCCTTCGGTGTCGGCAACCATCCGTACGTGCGCGCCGGACACACACCGCGCAACGAGTGCGAACTCCAGTTGGCCGCACACACCGTGCTGCCGCTGGACCTGGAGACCATGAACCCGAACGGCCCGGCGACCGACGTGGCCGACACCGCGGCCGATTTCCGCACGCCCATGCCGCTGGCCGACATCCACCTGGACACGCCGTTCGGCGACTGCCGCCCGGAGGCGGACGGCCTGGTCCACCACCGCCTGATCGGTCCGTCCGGCGGCGTGGAGCTGTGGGCGGACCCGGATTTCAAGTGGGTGCAGGTGTTCACGCCGGACAATTTCCCCGGTGTCGGTAGGGCGCTGGCGATCGAGCCGATGACGTGCCCGCCGGACGCGCTCAACTCCGGCATCGACCTGATCACGCTGGCGCCCGGCCAGAGCTGGTCCGGTCGGTGGGGACTGACGCCGCGGTCTTGACCTTGCGGTGACCGCGATTCTTGTTAGCCTTGCTAACCATGGATGTGGCGATCACAGGCGGGTACGTGGTGCCGGTCGACGGTGAACCCGTCGACGGCGGAACGGTACTGGTTCAGGACGGCAAGATCACGGCCGTCGGCACGGCGGCGGACGTCGACGTGCCGGATGGCGTGACCGAGGTGGACGCGTCGGGATGCTGGGTGCTGCCCGGCTTCATCGAGTCGCACGCCCACGTCGGTGTCCGGGAGGACGGCGAGGGCTGGGCCGGTAACGACACCAACGAGATGACCGACGCCAACGGCGCCCGGTTCCGTGCGCTGGACGGCATCAACCCGGCGGACCTGGGTTTCATCGACGCGCTGTCCGGCGGCGTGACGTCGTCGATCATCAAGCCGGGCTCCGGCAACCCCATCGGTGGCGCGACTGTCGCCGTGAAGAACTGGGGTCGCACGGTCGACGAGATGGTCTTCCGCGAGTCGGTGAGCGTCAAGAGCGCGCTGGGCGAAAACCCGAAACGCGTCTACGGCGACAAGGGCAAGACCCCGTCCACCCGGCTGGGCGTGGCGGCCGTGCTGCGCGAGGCTTTCGTGGCGGCACAGAACTACAAGGCGAAGCGGGATCACAAGGCGGAGAAGGGTGAACCGTTCGAGCGTGACCTGACGCTGGAAACCCTGGCCCGCGTGCTGGACGGCGAACTGTTGTGGGACCAGCACACCCACCGCGCGGACGACATCGCCACGGCCGTCCGCCTGTCCGAGGAGTTCGGCTACCAGTTGGTCGTCAACCACGGCACCGAGGGTCACCTGCTGGCGGACCTGTTGGCGGAGAAGAACATCCCGGTGATCTTCGGCCCGATGTTCACCACACGGGTCAAGGTCGAGCTACGCAACCGCACCATGCGTGCCGCCGGCATCATGTCCAAGGCCGGCGTCAAACTGGCCATCACCACCGACCATCCCGTCGTGCCGATCCATTTCCTGGTGCACCAGGCCACGTTGGCGGTGAAGGAAGGGATGGACCGCACGGAAGCGCTGCGCGCGCTGACCGTCAACCCGGCCGAAATCCTGCGGCTGGACGACCAGGTCGGCGCGCTGAAGCCGGGACTGGACGGCGATGTCGTGCTGTGGTCCGGCGATCCGCTGGACGTGATGAGCCGCGCGCTGCGGGTGTTCATCAACGGCCGGGAGGTCTACTCGTACAACGAGGAGACCAGCGAGGCCACCGTCCCGAATCCCTATTACACAAAGCCGTAGCGATGCCAGGCCCCGCGCCGTAGCGCGGGGCCTTGGCCGTTCAGCCCCAGGTCGCGCCGGCCGGTTGCCGGATGGTCGCGTTGAGACGGTTGAACAGGTTCGTCGTCGAGATGAACAGGATCAGGGCCGCGAGCTGCGACTCGTCGTAGTGATCGGTGACCGAGTCCCAGACGTCGTCCGGCACCGCGTCCGGCCGGTCGGCCAACCGGGTCATGGCCTCGGCAAGAGCGAGCGCGGCCCGCTCCGCATCGGTGTAGAACGGCGCTTCCCGCCATGCGGCCAGCGCCCACAGGCGTTCGTCCGTCTCGCCTGCCTTCTTCGCCGACGAGTTGCCGCCGTACACGCAGACGGAGCAGCCGTTGATCTGGCTGGCCCGCAGGTGCACCAGTTCCAGAGTCAGCTTCGGTACCCCGCCCTTGCTGGCGGCCTTGATGAGTCCCTGAATGGCGTCCATCGCACCCGGCAGCACCATCGCGGCGTTCTTCATTCGCGCTTGCATCGTGACGTCTCCTTGAGGTTTGTTCGTCAGTGCTACGACGGATTCGGCCGGAGGAATGTGACAGATGTCGGCAGACGATGAGTTGGCGATCCGGTTCGAGGCGCATCGCGGGGAGTTGCGGGCGGTGGCCTACCGGATGCTCGGCTCGCTGCACGAGGCCGACGACGCCATCCAGGAAACCTGGCTCCGCCTGGCCAAAGCCGGCGACGACGGCATCGTGAACCTCGGCGCCTGGCTGACCACCGTGGTCGGCCGCGTCTGCCTGGACATGCTGCGGGCCAGGGGCGCACGGCGGGAGGATCCCGTCGGCGCGCACCTGCCGGACCCGATCCTGAGCAGCCCCGAGGACGGTGTGCGCAGCAGCCCGGAGGACAGGGCGGTGCAGGCCGATTCGGTCGGCTTCGCGATGATGGTGATTCTCGACACGTTGGATCCGGCCGAACGGCTCGCGTTCGTGTTGCACGACCTGTTCGCGGTGCCGTTCGAGCAGGTCGCGCCGATCGTCGGGCGCACGCCGGCCGCGACCCGGCAACTCGCCAGCCGGGCCCGCCGCCGTGTCCGGCAACCCGACACCGCGCCCGACCTGGCGCGGCCGCGGGAGGTCATCGACGCCTTCCTGGCCGCATCGCGCGGCGGTGACGTCAACGCGCTGCTCGAGCTGCTCGACCCGGACGTCGTGCTCCGCGCCGACGTAGGCCCCGGCGTGGCCCTGCGCGTGGTGCGCGGCGCCGAGCGGGTGGCCGGCCAGGCCATGTCCTTCCGGCGGCTCTCGCACTCCTGCGAGCCGGTCCTGGTCAACGGCGCGCCGGGCCTGCGCACCGCGCCGAACGGTCGGCTGACCGCGATCCTGGCCGTCACCGTCGGGGACGGCGGGATCACCGAGATCCACATCCTGGCCGACCCGGTGCGGCTGGCCGAACTACAACGACGCCAGGCTGTGCTACAGCGAAGCGAGGAAGGCCAGTAGCGCCGCGTTCACCTCGGCCGGCCGCTCCTGCTGGGTCCAGTGGCCGCAACCGGGCAACAGCTGGATCGGGCGCAGGTTGGGCACGTGCTCGACCATGACCGGCAGGTACTCCCGTGTGCCGGGCAGGTTCACCACCAGGTCCAACTCGCCGGCCACGTACAGCGCGGGCGGCGTGATCGGCGCGCGGTGCCATGCGGCGGTCAACTCCCAGTTCCGGTCCAGGTTGCGGTACCAGTTGAGCCCACCCGTAAATCCCGCCTTGGTGTAGTCGTCGGTGAACGTGTTCAGGTCGTCCTCGGACAGCCACGCCGGCAACTGTGCCGGTTCGGCCAGGAAGTCCAGGAAACCGCCGCCGGGCGGCGTGATCGGCGGCCGCTGCTCCGCGTTGCCGGACGCGGAGTACAGCAGCATGCGCAGGGTCCGGCGCGGGTCGGCGTTCAGCTCGGCATCGGCGAGCGCATGACCTCCAGTGGCCGCCTGCTGCCGCGCGGCCGGAACGGCACGCTCAGTGCGGCCACCCCGCGCACCCGGTCGGGCCGGAACTGCGCGGTGTGCCACGCCACCGGCGCGCCCCAGTCGTGGCCGACCACGACGAAGTTGTCCGCGCCGAGCGTGTCCACCAGGGCGATCACGTCGCCCACCAGGTTCAGCATGGTGTACTGCTCGATCTCGGCGGGTGCGTCGGTGCCGCCGTAGCCGCGCTGGTCCGGCGCGACCACGTGGTATCCGGCGTCGGCCAGCGCCGTGAGTTGGTGGCGCCACGAGTACCAGGACTCCGGAAACCCGTGCAGCAGCACGACAAGCGGGCCCTCGCCGGCTTCGGCGATGTGCATGCGCAGTCCGCGCACGTCGATGGTGCGATGAGTGATCACCACACCATTGTGGCTCAGATCGACTGAAGTTCCCGTGCGATGACCATGCGCTGGATCTGGTTGGTGCCCTCGAAGATCTGCGGCACCTTGGCTTCCCGCATGTACCGCTCGACCGGGAAGTCCCTGGTGTAGCCCGCGCCGCCGAGCACCTGCACCGCATCCGTGGTGACCTTCATCGCCATGTCGGTGGCGACGAGCTTGGCGATGCACGCCTGCCGCCGGAACGGCAGCCCTCGATCACGCCGCCGTGCCGCGTCGAGGTACGTGGCACGGGCCGACTCGACACCGGCCGCCATGTCGGCGAGCAGGAACTCCAGCCCCTGGAACTCGATGATCGGCCGGCCGAACTGGGTGCGCTGCTTGGCATACCGCAACGCCTCGTCCAGCGCGCCCTGGGCGAGGCCGACCGCGCACGCCGCGATGCCCAGCCGGCCGGAGTTGAGCGCGTCCAGCGCGATCTTCAGGCCGTCGCCCTCCGCGCCGATCCGCCGTGCGGTCGCGATCCGGGCCGCGTCCAGCCGCAGTTGCGCGGTGACCGAGCCGGTCATGCCCATCTTGCGTTCCGGCGGGCCTGCGCTCAGACCGGGGGTGTCGGCGTCGGTGAGCACGCACGAGACGCCGTGCGTGCGGTCCTCGGCGGTGCGCACCATCACCGTGTAGAAGTCGGCGATGCCGCCGTGCGTGATCCACGCCTTGGTGCCGGTCACCAGGTAGTCGTCGCCGTCGCGAACGGCCCTCGCGTTCAGCGCGGCCGCGTCCGAGCCGGCACCCGGCTCCGACAACGCGTAGGCGCCGAGCAGGTCGCCGGCCAGCATGTCGGGCAGCCAGCGGTCGCGCTGTTCGGCCGAGCCGAAGGCGGCCAACGGGTAGCACGACATGGTGTGCACGGAGAGCCCGACGGCCACCGTCAGCCAGACCGCGCCGAGTTCCTCCAATGCCTGGAGGTACACCTCGTACGGCTGCGCGCCGCCGCCCCACTGTTCGGGATAGGGCAGCGAGAGCAGTCCGCTGCGGCCGAGCAGCCGGAACTGTTCCCGTGGGAACCGTTCCGCCGCCTCGTACTCGGCGGCCAGTGGCGCGAGTTCGTCGGTCGCGATCTCGTGCACCAGTTTCAGCAGTTCCTCGGCCTCCGAGGTGGGCAGCAGACGATCGACCGGCATTAGCACACCTCCATACAGTCGGACGTCCTACGATACGACGGCTCGGCTGCCTGTGTACCGTCCTCGCGAGTGATTCGGCATCCTCGAATGTCCGACGTGACGAGGTGAGACGGTGATCGTTGTCGGTGGTGAGGCGCTGGTGGACCTGGTGCCGGCGCCCGCCACGGTGCGCGGCGAGCTGGGCCCGCTGCTGCCGCGAGTGGGCGGCGGCCCGTACAACACGGCGGTGGCGGCCGGGCGGCTCGGCGCGCCCGTGGCGTTCCTGTCCAGGGTGTCCACGGACGGCTTCGGCGACGCGATCGTCGACCGGCTCGTCGACTCGGACGTCCGGGTGGACCTGGTGCAGCGCGGGCCGGAGCCGACCACCCTGGCCGTCGTCACGCTCGGCGCCGACGGCTCGGCCCGCTACACCTTCCACGTCCAGGGCACCGCGGATCGCCTGGTGACCGATCCCGGCCCACTGCCCGACGAGGTCACCACGCTGTCCCTCGGCACGCTGTCGCTCGTCCTGGAACCGGGCGCGAGCGCCTACGAGACGGTGCTGCGCCGGGAGTCGGCGCGCGGCAGGCTCACCGTGCTCGACCCGAACATCCGCACCGTCCTCATCCCGGACCCGGCCGCCTACCGCGCCCGTTTCGCCACCTGGCTGCCGGACATCGGCGTGCTCAAGGTCTCCGTCGAGGACGCCGGGTGGCTCGCCGACACGTCCGACATCGAGCCGGTGCTGCGGGACTGGCTGGCTGCCGGCGTGACCGCGATCGTGCTGACCAGGGGCGGCGCCGGCCTGACCGTGCTGACCGAGGCCGACCGGGTCGACGTGCCGGCGGCCCCGGCCCGGGTCGTGGACACCATCGGTGCCGGTGACACCGTGCACGGCGCGTTGTTGGCCTGGCTGCACCGAAGTGGCGTGCGTGGCGCGCGGGATCTGGCCAAACTGGACCGTCCGGCGTGGTCGGACGCGCTCGGCTTCGCCGCGCGGGCCGCGGCTGTGACCGTCGGCCGGGTCGGCGCCCAACCGCCGTACGCCGCCGAATTGAATTAATGCGGCAGGCGCCCCGACAAATACGTCGGGACGCCCGCCGTGTTTCCGCCCGTCTACACTCGTCCGTGCACCCTGTTCGGCTCAGTCGCAGTGATGGTGGTGGAACCACAACCACGGGAAGAGCCAGAGACCGATATCAATATCAATCATGGTGTCCTCCGCATTGTCCGGGAGTCCTGGCGAGCGGCCGCTGTATTCGAAGTTAGCGAGTCGGGGCATTGCTGTCGTTCCCCGGTGCGGGTTGCGCGTGCTCACCTTCGGTCACGGCGACACGCGCCTGTGGGTGCGAAGTTCGCGGGGATGGCCCAGCGGTGATCTCGTTGGGGTGGACCCCGTGCCCCGGATGGCCGCAGCCCGTTTCGAGTGAGCCGACCTGCGGACCGTGGTCCGTTACGGGTTGGGGAAATGGCGGCCCACGGACCGGACTACGGACCAGTTGCGCCGTCGGAACTGCGATCGTTGTGACCGCCGTCCCATGTGGGGGACTCGACGGCTCCTTCGGCTGGGCGTGGCGCGTGGACCGCTATAGCGTGGTTATCGAGAACTAGAGACCCCACGGGGCGGTGCTGCGGTCGGCGATCCCGATCGCGTGGTCAGAGGTGATCACCAGCCGGTGTCGAATGCTGGTGGTGCGCGACCGGCCACGGGGAGGCGCCCCGTCCAAGCGTGAGAGGTACTCCCATGCCCGACGCGACCACCGCCACCACTGTCGCGCTGCGTCACCCAGGCGGTGAGCTCGAACTCCCGGTCGCAAAGGCGACCGAGGGTTCCGATGGAATCGAAGTCACGAAACTGCTGTCCAGTACCGGGCTCGTCACGCTGGATCCGGGATTCGTCAATACCGCTGCCTGTTCGTCCGAGATCACCTACATCGACGGTGGCGCGGGCATTCTGCGGTATCGCGGATATCCGATCGAACAGCTCGCGGAGCGGGCGAGTTTCATCGAGACCAGCTATCTGCTGATCTACGGTGAGCTGCCGACGCAGGTGCAACTGGCCGAGTTCACCGCGAAGATCAGCCGGCACACCCTGTTGCACGAGGACCTGAAGCGGTTCTTCGACGGCTTCCCCCGCGACGCGCACCCGATGCCGGTGCTGTCCTCGGCGGTGTCGGCGCTGTCCACCTTCTACCAGGACAGCCTCAATCCGTTCGACGAGCCGAACGTCGAGCTGTCCACGATCCGCCTGCTGGCCAAGGTGCCCACGCTGGCCGCCTATGCCTACAAGAAGTCCGTCGGGCAGCCGTTCCTCTACCCGGACAACTCGTTGGGCCTCGTCGAGAACTTCCTCACGATGACGTTCGGCCTGCCGGCCGAGCCCTACGAGGTCGATCAGACCATGGCCAAGGCACTGGACCTGCTGTTCATCCTGCACGCCGACCACGAGCAGAACTGCTCGACGTCGACCGTGCGGCTGGTCGGCTCGTCCGAGGCGAACCTGTTCGCCAGCGTCTCGGCCGGCATCAACGCGCTGTTCGGCCCGCTGCACGGCGGCGCCAACGCGGCCGTACTCGAGATGCTCCAGGGCATTCGCGAGGCGGGCGGCGACGTCGACACCTTCGTGCGGAAGGTGAAGAACAAGGAGGACGGCGTCCGGCTGATGGGCTTCGGCCACCGGGTCTACAAGAACTACGACCCGAGGGCGAAGATCATCAAACAGACCGCGGACGAGATCCTCGGCAAGCTCGGCGGCGACGACCACCTGCTGGACCTGGCCAAGCAGCTGGAGGAACGCGCGCTGTCGGACGACTACTTCATCGAGCGCAAGCTCTACCCGAACGTCGATTTCTACACCGGCCTGATCTACCGGGCGATGGGCTTCCCGACCCGGATGTTCACCGTGCTGTTCGCGATCGGCCGGCTGCCCGGCTGGATCGCGCACTGGCGCGAGATGGTGCGGGACCCGGCCACGAAGATCGGCCGCCCCCGCCAGATCTACGTCGGCCCGGCCGAACGCGCCTTCCCGTCCGCCGACGAACGCTGAGACCGCTCGTTACGGCCGACCGCTGCCACGCGAGTAGCGGTCGGCCGTGCGGGCGGCGAGTGCGGCGGCCAGCGCCATAGCCAGCACGATGGCCAGCACCAGTTGCCAACTCGTCGCGACGCCCACCGCGAGCCGGCCGGGCAGCAGGATCGGGGCGAACGGCGGCAGCACCGACAACACCGCGGTGGCCGTGCCGGCCGGATCGGCCGCCAGCAGGATCGTGCTCAGCGCGAACACGACAGCCAGCCCGCCGAACAGCTCGATGAGCGGCCTGCGCCGACCGGCCAGCCGGGTGGCCGCGGGGGCGAGCAGGGCGAAGCCGAGCACGTACCACAGCAGCCCGGTGCCCAGCGCCGTCAGCAGCGACCCCGGTACCGACACCACGCCGGTGGCCAACGCGACCACCGTGCCGAGCACGCCGATCGCGGCCAGGTGCGCCAACCCGGCCACGCCGAGGCCGGACAGGTTGCCCAGCAGCAGTCTTCGCCACGGCAGCGCGGTCAGCAGGACCTCCGTGGTGCCATCGCGCGTGTCCTCGGTCACCTGGCGCGCGGCCAGCCCGGCGGACATCGCCAGTGCCAGCGTGACCAGGAGACCAGCCACCACGCCGACCGCGATCCGCTGGTGCCGGTTGGGGTCGGTGACGTTCAACCGGGTCAGGCTGATCTGCGCTTGGTCCACTCTGGACAGTACGTCCTGCGGCCGCACCCCGAGCTGCGCGATCTGCGCGTCCAGCACCTGCTGGCGCACCAGGCCGTTCAGCGTGGTGCGCAACTGCGGATCGAGCTGGTTGTCCACCGTGACGTGCAGCGCCGACCGCGCGCCGGACACCAGCACGTCCAACC
>WNGR01008458.1_pt1 | contig 10873 bp, 11 predicted proteins | sample 5407581 | NCBI WGS metagenome assembly WNGR01 (sample SAMN13153383, study PRJNA577476) | soil metagenome | isolation source: 80 cm soil or saprolite under Garry oak tree replicate 2 | place: USA:California | collected 2016-06-15 | reverse complement strand
TGCTGATCGACGGCGAGCTCGACGCCGTCCTCGGCGAAGCCTCGAACGATCCCAAGCTGAAACCGCTGTTCCCCGATCCGGCTGCGGAGGCCGCCAAATGGTACGCGCATCGCGGCGTCGTGCCGGTCAATCATTACGTTGTCGTGACTGAACAGCTGGTGAAATCACATCCCGACGCAGTTGCGGGCGTCTATGATCTGCTCAAGCGGAACAAGACCCAGATGGGGCCTGCGGCGACGCCCGATCTCGTCCCGTTCGGAATTGAGGCGAACCGAAAACCTTTGGAACTGATCGTCGACTACGCATTCCTGCAGGCGCTGATCCCGCGCCGCTATGCGGTCGAGGATCTCTTCGACGAGACGACGCGAGGATTGAACTGATGGCGGATCCGAGACGATGGCAGATCGGGCTGGTCGGCTATGGCGAGGTCGGCAGGATCTTGGCCGAGGACTTGCGCCAGCAGGACATCAAAATCGCCGCCTATGACATCAAGCTCGGAGGCGAGCAGGGCGCCACATTGAAGGAGCACGCTGCGAAATTTGGCGTGGCGCTCGCGGCCTCCCATGCCGAACTCACCGCGAAATCCGACTTCATCGTCTCCGCGGTCACCGCCAGCCAGGCCGTGCCCGTTGCAAAAGCCTGCGCTGATACGATCAACCAGGGCACCTGGTTCCTTGATTTCAACTCGGCCTCTCCCGGTGCCAAGCAACGCGCCGCGGCGCTGATCGACGGCGCTGGCGGCCGCTATGTCGAGGGCGCCGTGATGACGTCGGTGCCGCCGTATCGCATCAAGGTGCCGCTCCTGCTCGGTGGCCCCGGTGCCCGTGAGCTGGAGCCGCTCCTGAACACGATCGGCTTTGCGGCCAAGGTTGCGAGCGACAAGCTCGGGGTGTCCTCGGCCGTAAAGATGTGCCGCAGCATCATGATCAAGGGCCTCGAGGCCATGGTGATCGAGAGTTTTACCACCGCGCGCGCTTATGGCGTCGAGGATGCCGTGCTGGCGTCACTCACGGAGACATTCCCCGCCATCAATTGGGAGAAGCAGGGCGCCTATTTCTTCCAGCGCGTGATCGAGCACGGCCGCCGCCGTGCCGAGGAGGTACGCGAGGTCGCCGAGACCGTGCGCGAGGCAGGGCTGACGCCATGGTCCGCGCAGGGCACCGCCGAACGGCAGGCCTGGGTAGCCGATCTCGCCGACGAAGGCCTATTCGGCACCAAGGGCACCAAGGAGTTTGCCCGCAGCGCCGACTGGCGCACCGAGGCGGATCGAATTCTGGCGAAGATCAAGCGCTGACGCCGAACACGCGCGCTTAGCTCAAGATTCTGCTGCCGTCGCGATAACCCGAAATTTCGTCGCGAGCGAGCTCGATCAAGCCGGTCAGGCTCTTGGCCTCGCGGACGACTTGCTCCTTCGCACGCTCGGTGCGGAACTCGGTGAGGATCATGCGAATGCACTTGTCGGCGGCATCGAGCGTCCACAGTGCGCGGGCCATGTCGTCCTGCGTGTGGATCGCCGATATATCGAGGCCCGACAGGACTTCGCCGATGCCAGTCAATCGCTTGACGGCCGTCTCGGCTGGCGTGTTGGCCTGAATGGAACGGTAATCGATGCTGCTGAATGCGCTGAACATTCCATACCTCCCCATTGAACGCAGATGTCAGTGCGGGTCTTAGTATGATCTCCGTGGCCCGTCGTGCAATGGGCGCAGCTACGGTCAGGGATTCTACCGGATTCGAGGATGGGTAAGGTCAGCGGTATAATCGAACAGAAGCGGCCCGATCATCAGCCGCGCTACCCGACAATCTTACCGTCGGATGCGACGAGCTTGCCTTCCTTGTACACGGAGCGCCCTTGCGGAACTCCGACAACGGCCTCGGGAACATGCGCCGCATTCAGCGTCACGAAATCGGCCTTGGCGCCAACGCGCAGGCCGTAGCCCTCGAGTCGCAGCGCCTTGGCGCCGGCTTTGGTGACCAGATCGAACGCCACGCGCAGTTCTTCATCGATGTTGAAGCCCGAGCGATAGCCTAGCGTCGTCGCCCGGCGCAGCATGTCGCCGTCGCCATAGGGCCACCAGGAATCGCGAATGTTGTCATTGCCGCTGAACACGGTCACGCCGGCGTTGCGCAGGGCAAGGATCGGCGGAAAGGGCCGCGCGCCCGGCGCATTCGTCATGATCGCGACGCCGGAGCGGGCCAGGACGTCGGCGATCTTCCCGAGATGATCTGCGGAGATGTCGCCGAGCCCATAGGCGTGGCTGACGGCGACATGGCCTTCCATGCCGAGCGCGCGCGTGCGCGCCGCGATCTGCTCGATCTCGAACGCGCCAAGGGTGCCCATGTCGTGCAGATGAATGTCGACGTCGACACCATGCTTGCCGGCCACACCGAACACGACATCGAGATGTTTTTCGATATCGCGATCAAAGCTCGCGGGATCGAGTCCACCGACCAGATCGGCGCCGAGCCCGATGGCTTGATCCAGGAGCTGCGGCGTGCCCGGGCTCATCAGGATGCCGCTTTGGGGAAAGGCGACGAGCTGGATGTCGATCAAGCCCTTGTATTCCTCGCGAACGCGCAAGATCGTCTCGAGCGATTTAAGACCGACCGAGCCGTCGACCATGACGTGGCTGCGCATTTGCGTGGTGCCGTGGGCGATGCAGAGATCGAGCTGGTTGCGTGCCCGCACATCCATCGGCGCGGCCTCGGCCATGTTCTGGGCCTGGAAAGCCACGCGCTCATGCACGTCGAATCCGTAAGTGCAGGGTTTGTGCGGGCGCCAGGCATCGCCATAGAAGCTGGTGTCGAGGTGGATGTGGCCTTCGACGAAGCCGGGAACGACGAGGACATTGTCGAGGTCAACCGTCTCGGCGCCCGTGGGTGGCTGGTCAGCAGGCGTGATCGCGGCGATACGGCCGTCCTTGACCGCGATATGATGTCGCGACCCGCCGTCGAAGCGGGCGTTGAGGAAGATCTTGTCGAAGGCCATCAGGTTCTTCCGTTGGTTCAGTTCTGCGGCCTAAACAGCGTCGGCTGCCGCCGCTCAAAGGTCTGCCGGCCGCTTTTGAAGCCCATCACGATATCCGGCAGCTCGGCGATGGCGAAACGGCTGTCCTTTGTGTCGAGCACGACGAGATCGGCGGGCTTGCCGACTTCGATCCCGTAATCCCTGAGGTTCATCAGCCGTGCCGGCAATTCGGTGACGAGGTCGAGGCAGGTGTCGAAGTCGCTGACGGAGGCGTGGGCGACATTGGCGTAGAAGTTCGCCATCCGCAGCAGCGAGGCGTCCCCAAACGGCGTGAAGGGGTTGAGCACGTTGTTGGTGGCGACCGAGCACACGATGCCGTTGCCGGCGAGCTTGTGCGCGAGCGTCAGCCCGCGCGGCGCGTTGTGGGTGGCGTCGCGCCCCATCAGATAGAGATCAGTCGCGGGCAGCACGGTGACGGCGACGCCGGCCTTCGCCAGTTGCGCGGTGGCCGCCTTTAGCCGCTCCGGCGGCAACGCGGAAAGTTTGGTGGCATGGCCGATCGCGACGCGCCCTTGATAGTTGCGCCGCTCGGTCTGCCGGCAGACTTCGTCGAGATGCCACCAGGAGGGATCGAGATCGAAGTCGAGATGGAGGTCGACGTCGACGTCGAATTCTTGGGCGAGATCGAAGATGCGCGCGAGATGCGCGTTCGGGTCGGTGTCGGTATAGGGGCAGCCGCCAATCACCTCGCCGCCGTCGCGCAGCGCCTGGACCAGCAGCTCCTCAGCTCCGGGATCGTTGGTCAGGCCTTCCTGCGGGAAGACGCAGAGCGAGAGGTCGAGCGCCCAGGCATAATCGCGCTTCAGTGCCTTCACGGCCTCGAAGCTGTGCAAGGAGATGCGCGGATCGATCTCGACATGGGTGCGCATGCGTGTCGTGCCGTGCACGACGGCGCGCTCGATCACCTTGGCGCCACGCGCATAGACATCGTCGACGCTGAAGTCGCGCTTCATCGCCGATACGGCACGGATGGCATCGCCGAGACTGCCGTGGTTGTGCCCGCAGCGGTCGAGCAGGCAGGCCTTGTCGAGATGGATGTGGGTGTCGACGAAGCCGGGAAGGGCCAGCCGTCCCCCGACATCGATCTCGACCGCCTCGCAAGCAAGCTTTGGCTCGATCGCGGCGATCCGGCCGCCTTTCACGCCGATATCGACGGGTGTGGCGGATGATCGCAACAGGGCGTTGCGGAAGATCAGATCGAAGGCGGTCTGGGCGGTCATGGCAAGGAATCTTCGGGGTGAACTTGTTGCTGTCGGCGAGGGTTCAGGTCGGCGGCAATGTAGCGGGGGATCTGATCAAAATATATGCGTGCTTTCCCCGACTTGGACGGTAGTATTTCGCGAATTATTCCGGGAGATGCAGCCATGTCCGTAGCCGTGAAAAGCGAAAAAGCACCGTCGTCGGACGCCGAGATCGTGGAAGCCTATCTCACGGCCTCGATGATTCCCGATCCCGATGCCGCGGCAGCCTACATGAAGCCGGGCACGGTGATCACGTTCACCGGCGGGCGCGAGTTCGATCATCCGCGCGGGCCGACCGGCTTCAACGCCAAGCGCTATCGCTGGGTCAAGAAGAAGATGGACCGCTTCGATGTCTGTCCGGGCACCGACGAGACAGTGGTCTACAGCGTCGGCACGCTCTACGGCGAGTGGATGGACGGCACGCCGTTCGAAGGCAACCGCTATGTCGATCGCTTCGTCGTCAGGGGCAGGCAGATCGTCAAGATGGATGTCTGGAACGACAGCGCCGAGCGCATCCTGGTGCAGCGGGGCATCGATGCGTAAGGGCCATCGCGTCGCTTGAGCCGGGCCGCGTCGGCGGAGGCCAGCCGCCGGTCGTCACATCGAAAGCTGCGATACCTGATAGACGCAAGCTGGTCTGGCGGCTCGCGCGCGCCTGCGCTATCAACCGTTCGATTGCGCCCGGCACGGAGGCGCAAGCCCCCTTGAGGAGCAACCGATGCGTCTTCCCACCATTCTCCTGGCCGTCACATGTCTTGCGGGCGCAGCTTCTGCCGAAGACCTGTCGGGCACGCTTCAGAAGGTCAAGGAGACCAAGAAGATCACGCTCGGCTATCAGGAGGCCTCCGTTCCCTTCAGCTATCTGGATGGCGACCAGAAGCCGGTCGGCTTTGCCCTCGACATCTGCCTCAAAATCGTCGACGCCGTGAAGAAGCAACTCGGCACATCCGACATCGCGGTCGAGTTCCTGCCGGTGACATCGTCGAACCGTATCCCCCTGATGGTCAACGGCACGCTCGACCTGCATTGCTCCGCGACCACCAACAATGCCGACCGCCAGAAGCAGGTCGCCTTCACCAACTCGCATTTCCTCAGCGCGACGCGGTTTGCGGCGAAGAAGGCAGCAAAGATCAACACCATCGATGATCTCAAGGGCAAGTCGGTGACGGCGGTCGCAGGCTCGGTCAACCTGACGCAGCTTGCCAAGGTCAATTCCGAGCGCAGTCTCGGCATCAACGTGATGCCGGCCAAGGACCAGGCTGAGGCCTTCCTGTTGCTCGAGACCGATCGCGCCCAGGCCTACGCGCTCGACGACGTGCAACTCGCGGTGGCGATTGCCCGCTCAAAAGAGCCAGATCTGTTCATGATCAGCGAGGAGACGTTTTCGAAGGCCGAACCCTTTGGGATCATGCTGCGGCGGGAGGATGCGCCGTTCAAGGCGCTGGCCGATCGCGCCACGGCTGAACTCTACGCAAGCCCGGAGATTGAGGTGCTCTACAGGAAGTGGCTGGAGTCGCCGACGCCGCCGAACGGCCTCAACTACAATGTCCCGATGTCGGCGGCCTTGCGCAACGCCTTCAAGACGCCGAGCTCGAGCGCCGATCCGGACGTGTACGTGGTGAAGTGAGGCGAGGGCGCTAGCGGGCGCGCGGCGTGTCGAGCAGCTGGCCAGCCAGTGCCGCACCGATCGCCGCAATCGCTGCCATGACGAGCGCCCAGGCTACGAACAGGCGATGGCCGATCAGCGCACCGCTGATCAGCGGAGCGCTGATATTCGCACCCGACATCAGCGATTGGTTGAGGCCCATGATCATGCCCTGGCGGTTGATCGCAGTTGAGCGCGACAATTCCGCCGTCAGCGTGCTGCGGGCGAACATGGTGCCGACGATGATCAGCGTCAGATAGACCGCGAGCAGGCTGATGTTGTTGCCGGCCGCAAGGCCCGCAAATCCGAGACCCATGCAGGCGAATGCCGCCTTCACGATCGTGCGGTCCGATGCGACGAGGTTCGCGCGCGTGATCAACAGGCCTTGGACCACCATGTTGATGAAGCCGGCATAGGCGAACATCCAGCCGAGCTCGCGCGCGCCGAAGGGATGCCCGTCCCAGGAAAACCGTGCCGACAGGAACAGGCCGATCTGCGACAGGAACATCGAGTTGACGAAGAAGAACACGATGAGCAGCCCCAGCAGCCGCCAGGCGTAGCGCAGGCCGAACAGGCTGCGGGTCAGCGTCGGCTCGGGCACGCGATGCTGGTAGAGCGGCTCGGACGCCGGATGATCCGGCGGGAGCAGGGCGATCGTCGCCAAAATGCTGATCAAGGAGAGCGCGGCCGCAGCCCATACCGGCGCAGTCTGGCCGTAATGCACGAGGAAGCTCGAGAGCGCAGGACCGAGCAGGAGTCCGGTTCCGATCGCGCCGCTGGTCATGCCGAGTGCCTGCTTGCGCGTCGCAGGTGCGCTGTGCTCGGCGGCGTAGGCATGAGCGACCGAGATGTTGCCTGAGGTCAGGCCATCGATGATGCGCGCCAGGAACACCAGCGTCAAATTGCCGGCGAGCGCAAGGAGGACGAATCCGATCAGGGTTCCGATCTGGCTGACGACCAGCACCTTACGCCGGCCGTAGCGGTCCGAGAGGATGCCGACCACGGGACCGGCGATGAGCTGGCAGACGGCATAGACCGAAATCAGGGCGCCGAGCAGGAACGGCGTGGCGCCAAGCCGCTGCGAGTAGAAGGGGAGGAGCGGCAGGATGATCCCCATCCCGGTGGCGTCCACGGCCACGACGACGAAGGTCGGAACCAGCGTCAGCGCGCTTTCGCTCGCCATTGCCTCCCGTTCCTCAGTCGCGGAACCCGGTCCCATCTGCGTTGTCCTCGGTCGCTTTTTCGTGATCGATCGGAATATGTCAGGCTATATAGTTGCAGGCTAATAGTTTGTGTCCTATCTAATTTGCATGGCTCCCTCGCAGGCTCATATCCACGGCGAAATCGGCCGGCTCATCGCGCGCCTGGCCCGGATCTGGCGCCGCGAGTCGGATCAGGCGCTGTCCGATCACGGCCTGTCCTATGCGACCGCAATTCCGCTGCTGGTGCTGTCCCGCCAGGGCGAGAACGTGCGGCAGGGCGTGCTTGCCGACGAGCTCGGCATCGAGGGACCGTCGTTGGTCAGGCTAATCGATCTGCTCCAGGCCGAGGGGCTGGTGGAGCGCCGCGAGGATCCGACCGATCGCCGTGCCAAAACGCTACATTTGACGAAGGCGGGCGAGGCCAAGGTCGAGGAGACCAACCGCGTGCTGCGGCGGGTGCGGGCGAGCCTGCTGAAGGATATCGGAGCTGAGGAACTTGCGATAACCTTCGAGACGCTGCAGCGCATCGAGCGGCGGGCAAGCCGCCTGCATGAAGCCAAGACATTTCCAGAGGCGCAATAGTCATGCGCGCGGAAGAGCCTTTCCTGGTCCGCCACGCGGACCTCATTTTCGCTTTGAAGACGTTTGCCGCGTCGATGCTGGCGCTCGTCATTGCGCTGGCCATGGACCTGCCGCGGCCCTATTGGGCGATGGCGACCGTCTATATCACATCGCAGCCGCTCGCAGGCGCAACCAGCTCGAAGGCGTTTTTCCGCGTGATGGGCACGCTGGTCGGTGCGACCATGACGGTGGCGCTGGTGCCGAACCTGATCGATGCGCCCGAACTACTCTGTCTCGCTATCGCGCTTTGGGTCGGGCTCTGCCTGTATCTGTCGCTGCTCGACGGCACGCCGCGCAGCTACGTCTTCATGCTGGCGGGATACACGGTCGCGCTGATCGGATTTCCCTCGGTGTCCGAACCGGGCGCGATCTTCGACACCGCAGTCGCGCGTGTCGAGGAAATCTCGCTCGGCATCATCTGCGCCAGCCTGGTCTCGACCATCGTCTTTCCCCGCAGCGTCGCGCCTGCCGTGGCCCACCGCGTCGATACCTGGCTGTTGGATGCGCGCCGTCTCAGCCAGGTCGTGCTCATGCGCGAGGGCACCAACGAGACCCGCCGGGGCAAGCGCCTCAAGCTTGCGACCGACATCGTCGAGATCGACACGCTCTCGACCCATCTCGCCTATGACCGGCTGACGGACCGCAATGCCGTGACCGGCCTCGGCGAAATCCGGTTGCGCATGCTGATGCTGTTGCCGGTGATCGCCTCGCTCGAGGACCGGCTGACTGCGCTGGGCGACGAGGCGTTGCGGCGGCAACCCGAGTTGAAGCGGCTTCTGGAGGATCTGGCGCAATGGATCGTGAGCGACGTCGGCGCGCGACAGCCGGCCGAGCGGATCCGCGTCATGATCGCGGAGCGGCAGGCCGTGCTCGATGACAGCGCCTCCTGGGAGCGGATCATCACCACCAGCCTGTTGTCGCGGCTGCGCGAGCTCGTCGACCTCTCGCGCGACTGTCGTACGCTGACCGAGGCGATCGCCGAGAACCGCGACGTCTCGACCCTCGCTCTCGCCTTTCATTCCGAGGCCGGCGCCGCACCCGTGCGTCACCGCGACCGCGGCCTTGCCTTGTGGTCAGCGGCCGGTGCGGCCGTGGCCATCCTGATCTGCTGCGCGTTCTGGATTGGCACCGGCTGGCCGGACGGCGCGTCGGCGCCGATGATGGCCGCCGTTGCCTGCTCGTTCTTCGCCGCGCAGGACGAGCCCGCGCGCTTCATCCGCAGCTTTGGTCTGTGGTCGCTGGTCGCCATCGTGGTCGTCGCGGTCTATCTGTTCGCGCTGGTGCCTGCGATCTCCCATATCGAGGTCTTGATCGTCGCGCTGGCGCCGACTTTCCTGCTCTACGGCTTTTTGATCGCCCGGCCGGCAACGGCGGGCACCGGCATGGCGCTCGCGGCCAATACAGCGACGCTGCTGGCGTTGCAATCGACTTACATCGCGGACTTTGCGTCCTACGCCAATTCCGCCGTCGCGTTCTTCGTCGGCGTCGTGATCGCCGAGCTCGTGACGCGGATCGCACGCGGGGTCGGCGCGGAGTGGGTCGCCAATCGCCTGGTGCTGTCGAGCTGGATAACGATCGCGGTCGCCGCCGAACGGCGCGGCAAGCGCGACCGCGCGGAGTTCGCCGGCCTCATGTTGCACCGGCTTGGGCTCCTCGTGCAGCGCATCGCGTTCCTCTCGGAGAGCGATCGCCGCGATGCCGATAGCCTCGTCCAGCTCCGCATCGGGATCAACATCATCGACCTGCGCCGCGCGCGCTATGGGCTCGCAGTATCGACCATTTCCGTCATCGACGACATGCTCGACCAGCTCGCTGCGGCCTGCCGGAGCTATGCCGGCGGCGGAATGCCGGCTGGGCTGTTGCGGCATGTCGATCTGGCACTGGCCCAGGCCGTCAAGGACCCCAATGACAGCGCGCGCGAAGACGCCTTGATTGGCCTCGTCGGTATCCGGCGCGGCCTGTTTCCGGATGCGCCGGGCTACCGGCCGCGCGCAGGCGAGAGTGTTGCAGCATGAGATATCAGATCGACATCTACGGCGTGCTCGTGCCGGCGCTCTTGCTCTGGATCATCATCGCCTATGCGCTGAGCGCTATGCTTCGCCGGCTCATGCAGCGCTTCGATCTCTACCGGCTGGTCTGGCATCGCGCACTGTTCGATTTCGCGATTTTCATCTGCCTTCTGGGCGGGGTCGTCTATCTCTCGGAGTATCTCTCATGAAGGGCAATTTCGCCTGGCTTGGTCGCCTCGCGCTGACCGTCCTCGTCGTCGTCGCCGCGCTTGGCGTTGGCCGCGAGCTGTGGGTCTATTACATGGAGCAGCCCTGGACGCGTGACGGCCGCGTGCGTGCCGACGTGGTCCAGGTCGCGCCCGACGTATCCGGCTTCGTCACGGACGTATTGGTCAAGGACAACCAAAAAGTCCATCGCGGTGACGTCCTGTTCCGGATCGATCGCGAACGGTTCGCGCTCGCGCTGCGGCAGGCTGATGCTTCTGTGGCCGGTCATCAGGCAACGCTCGATCAGGCCAATGCCGATTTGAAGCGCTACAGCGCGCTGACGACCGACGCGGTGTCGCAACAAAAGCAGGAGCAGGTGCTCGCGACCCAGCTCCAGGCCAAGGCGGCCTTCGATCAGGCCGTTGCGGACCGCGCGGTCGCCCAGCTCAATCTCGATCGCAGCGAGGTCCACGCTTCCGTGAATGGTGTGATCACCAACATGGACCTGCGCCCCGGCGCCTACGTCACGGCCGGCAAGGGCGTGATGGCGCTGGTCGATAGCGATACGCTGCACGTGGAAGGCTATTTCGAAGAGACAAAACTCGCGCGCATCCGCATCGGCGACAAGGTGCAGGTCCGTCTGATGGGCGATAAGGTCTCGCTCACCGGCCATGTCGAGAGCATCGCCGCCGGCATTGAAGACCGTGATCGCGCCGAGGGCGCCAGCCTGCTTGCGAACGTCAACCCGACCTTCAGCTGGGTGCGCCTTGCTCAGCGTGTGCCGGTGCGCATCGCGCTGGACAATGTTCCCGACACGATGTCGCTGGTTGCCGGCCGCTCGGCGACGGTGGAGGTATTGGACTAACGCGAGCGCAGATGGAGTCGCGTTTGGGTTGGGGAAAAACTCGCAATAAGCGTTT
>WNGR01019697.1_pt1 | contig 10874 bp, 7 predicted proteins | sample 5407581 | NCBI WGS metagenome assembly WNGR01 (sample SAMN13153383, study PRJNA577476) | soil metagenome | isolation source: 80 cm soil or saprolite under Garry oak tree replicate 2 | place: USA:California | collected 2016-06-15 | reverse complement strand
CGACGCGATTCGCGCCGTGCAGATCACGAGCCGCTTTCCAGGCGTGCACGGTGCGCCCGTCCATATCGGCGACCCTGCGGAGCTTGGCATCGCCGATCTCGCGCGCCCCGACTTCGGCGACGCGGTGACGATCCGTGCGGGTGAACTGCCCGTCTACTGGGCGTGCGGCGTGACCCCGCAGACCGCGATGATGGCGGCAAAGCTGCCTCTCGCAATCGCCCATGCACCGGGCCACATGCTGATGACGGATATCACGAACGCGTCGCTAGCCGTGTTCTGACAAACGCGGCGCGTTGCGCCGCATCGCTGGGCATCCCATTCGTTGAACGAGATCTGGCCGCGCCGACCAGAGGGGCTGGCTCATTCCTTTGAATCATTTTCAGGCGTGCGGGCGGCGCCGCACGTGCCTCAAGCGTCCCACACGCGTCGATCAACAGGAGCAACAGATGGACAGCAAGACTCTCACGGCAATCGCTGACGAGCCCAGCGAAGCAGCCGGCGCCAGCCGGCTTTCATGGTACGCAGAAGCCGGTCCGCGCGCACGTCGTGCGTTCTGGAGCTGCAAGGTCGGCTACATGCTCGACGGCATGGACACGCAGATGCTCTCGTTCGTGATCCCGACGCTCGTCGCGACGTGGGGCATCACGCTCGCGGATGCGGGATTCATCGGCACGCTGACGCTGCTTTCGTCGGCGTTGGGCGGCTGGATCGCGGGCATATTGTCGGACCGCATCGGCCGCGTGCGCACGCTGCAGCTCACCGTGTTGTGGTTCGCCGTCTTCACCGGTCTATGCGGACTCGCGCAGAACTACGGCCAGTTGCTCGCCGCACGCGCACTGATGGGTTTCGGCTTCGGCGGTGAATGGACTGCGGGCGCCGTGCTGATCGGCGAGGTGATTCGCGCACGCGACCGCGGCAAGGCCGTGGGCCTCGTGCAGTCCGGCTGGGCGCTCGGCTGGGGGTTGGCCGCCCTGCTCTACGCCGTGCTCTTCTCGGCGATGGCGCCGGAAATCGCGTGGCGCGCGCTATTCCTGATCGGCCTCGTGCCCGCGCTTCTCGTGCTGGTGATCCGCCGCTATGTGAAGGAACCCGAAGTGTTCGAGCAGGCGAAGGCGATCCGGCGCGACACCAACGACACACCGCGCTTCACTGAGATCTTCGCGCCGAAGCTGCTGTCCACGACGCTGCGCGCCGCGCTGCTCACGACGGGCGCGCAAGGCGGCTATTACGCGATCACCACGTGGCTGCCCACGTTCCTCAAGACGGAACGCCATCTCACGGTGATGGGCACGGGCGGCTATCTGGCGATGATCATCGTTGGCTCGTATATCGGCTACCTGTCGAGCGCGTGGCTGACGGACCGCATTGGCCGCAAGCCCAATTTCATTCTGTTCGCCGTCGGCTCGATGGCCATCGCGTTCGCCTACACGTCGCTGCCGCTCACGAACACGTCGATGCTCTGGCTCGGCTTTCCGCTTGGCTTCTTCGCCTCCGGCATCTTCTCGGGCATGGGCGCGTTTCTCACTGAACTCTTCCCCACCCGCGTGCGCGGTTCGGGACAGGGCTTCTGCTACAACGTCGGCCGCGCGATCGGCGCGCTGTTTCCCGTGCTGATTGGCTCGCTGTCGAAAGAGTTCGGCCTTGGCACCAGCATCGGTATTTTTGCGGTGGCCGCCTACGGCGTGTTGATTATCGCCGCCCTCACGCTGCCCGAAACACGCGGACGCGAACTCGAATCCGCATGAACTCGACGCGCACGATTGCGTGCTCATTCGATCAACCGTCTCTGCATTCGACCTTATCTTTCATCGCACCATGAACCAAGATCACGTACCCGAAGCATGCACGCCGTCCCGCTGGCAATTCTGGATCGACCGCGGCGGCACCTTCACCGATATCGTTGCGCGTCGGCCGGATGGCTCGCTGACCACACACAAGCTGCTTTCCGAAAACCCCGAGCACTACCGCGACGCAGCCGTTGCGGGCATCCGTCATCTGCTCGGTTTGCGCGCCGGCGAAGCGATCACGCCACGCGATGTCGAGATGGTCAAGATGGGGACGACCGTCGCGACCAATGCCTTGCTCGAACGCAAAGGCGAACCCGTCGCGCTCGTGACCACGCGCGGCTTTCGCGACGTGCTGCGGATCGCGTACCAGAACCGTCCGCGCCTGTTCGACCTCGACATCGCGCTGCCCGAAGCGCTCTATCAGCGCGTGATCGAAATAGACGAGCGCGTGAGCGCACAAGGCGACCTTATCCTACCGCTCGATCTTCCTGCCACGGAAGCAGCCTTGCGCGAGGTCTTCGATGCAGGCATCCGCGCGCTCGCCATCGTGCTCGTTCATGGCTATCGGCACACCACGCATGAGCGCGAAGTCGCGGCGCTGGCGCGGTGCATCGGCTTTACGCAGGTCTCGGTTTCGCATGAGGTATCGCCGCTGATGAAGATGGTGTCGCGCGGTGACACGACAGTCGTCGACGCTTATCTGTCGCCTATCCTGCGCCGTTACGTCGATCAGGTGGCGAGCGAAATGCCAGGCGTGAATCTGCAGTTCATGCAGAGTAGCGGCGGCCTCACGCGTGCAGACCTGTTCCAGGGCAAGGACGCGATTCTTTCCGGCCCGGCCGGCGGCATCGTCGGCATGGTGCGCGCGGCGCAGGCGGCGGGCTTCGAGCACGTCATCGGCTTCGACATGGGCGGCACGTCCACTGACGTGTCGCACTTCAACGGCGAGTTCGAGCGTGTGTTCGAAACGCAGGTGGCGGGCGTGCGCATGCGTGCGCCGATGATGAGCATTCACACAGTAGCGGCAGGCGGCGGCTCGATACTCGGCTTCGACGGCGCGCGTCTGCGTGTCGGTCCCGCTTCGGCGGGTGCGAATCCCGGACCTGCCGCTTACCGGCGCGGCGGCCCGCTGACTGTGACCGACTGCAACGTCATGCTCGGCAAGATTCAGCCCGACTATTTCCCGCGTGTGTTCGGCCCGCACGCCAATGAGCCCCTCGATCGCGAAGCGGTGGCCACACGCTTTCGCGCACTCGCCGACGAAATCTGCGCGGCAACGGGCCAACGCCGCACGCCCGAAGAGATCGCAGAAGGCTATCTGGAGATCGCGATCGGCAGCATGGCGAACGCGATCAAGAAAATCTCGGTGCAGCGCGGCCACGACGTGTCGCAATACGTGCTCACGACGTTCGGCGGCGCAGGCGGCCAGCACGCATGCGGCGTGGCCGACGCGCTCGGCATGACGAGCGTGTTCGCGCATCCTCTCGCGGGCGTGCTGTCGGCGTTCGGCATGGGGCTCGCCGATCAGACCGCGATGCGCGAGCGCGCGCTTGAAATCGTGCTCGACGACACGGCGCTTGCATCCGTCGACGCGGCACTCGATGCGCTCGCCGATGAAGCAACCGGCGTGCTGCTCGATCAAGGCGTCGAAGCCGCGCGCATTTCGACGGTGCGGCGCGTGCACCTGCGCTATCAGGGCACCGATTCGGCACTCGCAGTCAACGCAGGCAGCGTGCAGTCGATGCGCGAGGCGTTCGAAGCCGCCTATCGTCAGCGCTACGCGTTTCTCATGGCGGATACGCCGCTTGTGGTGGAACTCGCATCCGTTGAAGCAATCGGTCATTCGGATGCCCAACCGGTGACAGACAGCATCGCCGTTCGCCCTGCCGGCGACGCGCCCACGGCTGCCGCGATGGTTCGCCTGTATTCGGGCGGCCGCTGGCACGACGCGTCGCTCTATTCGCGCGACACGCTGATGGCGGGCGACCGGCTCGACGGCCCGGCCATCATAGCGGAGAAGAACGGCACGACGGTGGTCGAACCTGGCTGGCAGGCGGCGCTGACCGGCGACGGCAACATCGTGATGACACGCGTGCTCGCGCTGCCGACACGCCGCTCGATCGGCACGCAAGCCGACCCGGTGCGGCTCGAGATCTTCAACAACCTGTTCATGTCCGTGGCCGAGCAGATGGGGCTTCGCCTGCAGAACACCGCCTACTCGGTCAACATCAAGGAACGGCTCGACGACGGCGATGTGTTCATGCTCAACGATCCGTACCACGGCGGCACGCATCTTCCCGATGTGACAGTCATCACGCCCGTGTTCGCTGACGGCAGCGAGGCGCCGCTCTTCTATGTTGGTTCGCGTGGTCATCACGCGGATATCGGCGGTATTACACCAGGCTCGATGCCGGCCGCTTCGACGCATATCGAAGAAGAAGGCGTGCTGATCGACAACTGGCAGCTCGTTTCAGCCGGTGTGTTGCGCGATACCGAAACGCGCGCGCTGCTGGCGTCCGGCCGCTATCCCGCGCGCAACATCGTGCAAAACATGGCCGACCTGCGCGCGCAGGTCGCTGCCAACCAGAAAGGCGTGGACGAACTGCGCCGCATGGTCGCGCAATTCGGTCGCGACGTGGTGCTCGCTTTCATGCAGCACGTGCAGGACAACGCGGAAGAAGCGGTGCGTCGCGTGATCGGCGCGCTCAAGGACGGCGCATATCGGTATGCGCTCGATAACGGCGCGGTGATCGACGTTAAGATCCATGTCGATACTTCCACGCGCAGCGCAACGGTCGATTTCACGGGCACGTCCGCGCAACTGCCGAACAACTTCAACGCACCGAAGGCAGTCTGCATGGCGGCCGTGCTCTACGTGTTCCGCACGCTGGTGGGCGACGATATTCCGCTCAACGCCGGTTGCCTGAAGCCGCTTTCCGTGATCGTCCCGGAGGGTTCGATGCTCAATCCCGTCTATCCCGCTGCCGTCGTGTCGGGCAACGTCGAGACTTCATCTGCGATCACGAACGCGCTGTATGGCGCACTCGGTGTCGTGGCGTCGAGCCAGGGCACGATGAACAACTTCACGTTCGGCGATGCGCGCTACCAGTACTACGAGACGATCGCGGGCGGCAGTGGCGCGGGAGACGGTTTCAATGGCGTCGACGCCGTGCAGACGCATATGACCAACTCGCGCCTGACCGATCCTGAAGTGCTCGAATGGCGTTATCCCGTGCGGCTCGAATCGCATCTGATCCGCACCGGGTCGGGCGGTGCGGGACACTGGAGAGGCGGCAATGGCGCGATCCGGCGCATCCGTTTTCTCGCGCCGATGACGGCCTCGATTCTGTCGAACAACCGCATTCACGCGCCATTCGGCGCGGCGGGCGGAGGTGCGGGAAGACAAGGCAGCAATCGCGTCGAGCGAGCGGATGGCGAGATCGTCGCGCTGGGCCATATCGCCAGTGTCGAGATGGCTGCGGGCGATGTGTTCGTTGTCGAGACGCCTGGCGGTGGTGGTTTCGGGCAGACTTGACGCGGCTTGCGGCGAGCCGTTGCGCAGCGCGGCTCGCGGTACGTTCTGAAGAGAAAGAGGGGCGCATGACCTTCAGCGCCCCTTCGCGGAAGATCGACGCATTGATATGTAGCGTCGATCTTCAAACATGCCTGTGCAGCACTGCCTTCAGTGCTGGATCATTCCGTTACCCCGAGCAGATGTTCAATGTGTTCTTCAACACGGGCGCGCGCCTCGGTGATCGCGTGATCCGTGGTCCGGGAAACAAGCGGAAAGTCGAGACCATTGCCTTTGAATCTCCCCGCGTAGTGCACCCATGACCGATAGGCGAACACGCCTGAATCGCGCCGGACGAGGTTGATCGTGACGTCGTAGGTACGCTGCATGCCGCTCGCTCGCGTGTAGGGAAACTTGTGGACCTCCGAGTGAATCATGGATACCGCCTCCTGTTGTTCGATCGTGGCATGACGCTTCGTGCAGGCAAGCCGTATCTTCCCGGCTTCAAAGCGTCCTGATCGTTGAAGACAAAACCGTTGCGTCTCAAAGAAGATCGGCCGCAGATCCGTGTCCGCAACCTTCTTTCTTTGACCGGATATCGCAGGGCGGCAACGGCATCGGTTCGTTGTCCGCGAATGCCGTGCCGCACCGCACGGCAAACGCAAAGGCCGATTGCCGGTTCGCGAAGTGGCCCAGATCGCCAAGCGACGTCGCCTCGCCATCCTCTTCGAGAATAGCGACCCGGGCGACAAAGGTATTGCCGCTTCGTGCGACCGACGGCTGAATCGCTACACCGTGGTGATAGAAGTGCATATCGCCTCCTCAGACCCTTATATGGAGACCCCGCGGCGGCATGGATTGCGCCAATGCTGTCGGGAAGTCCTGACGGTATTGTAAGGTATTTGTCAGTATTCGGGAATGGGATGCGCGTCGGTGCGGCATTGGGACGGCCGCAGGATTCGACGGATAACCGCAGAACTATCGGGAAGACATGGACTTACGCGCCTTCCCCAGAGCAAGTTTCGTTTGTGCACCATCCTCTTCATTCGCCGCGAGCGGATTGGCCGTCCCCCTATCCACACCGCGCACTAACCGCTTCGCAAGCCGCGGCTGCCGCAACTGCTCCAGCCACCATTGCAACGCCCGTCCCTCGCGATCGCTACGCCACGCGACATACGAAACAGTCGGCTCGCGAGGATCAACCGTGGTCTTCTCCACCAGTTCGCCGCGCTTCAGCAATGAAGCGACGCTTTGACGCGGCAGCCAGCCCACGCCCAGACCCGCGCGTTGCGCGAGGATTTTCGCTTGCATGGTCGGCACGGCCAGCGAAGTCTGGCCACCGATCACGCCATACACACGCCCGGCTGTCGTGCGCGACGAGTCGGCCACCACCACCGCGCGATGCTCGCGTATCTGCTCGCGTCGAAGTGGCTCTTCCACGCTCGCCAGAGGATGCCGCGCAGCCACCGCGAACACCCATTCGATCGTGCCGAGCTCGAACCAGTGCAGCCCGGGAATCGCGGGAGGTTCGTTGGTCGCGCCCACAATCAGGTCCGCGCGGCCATCGCGCAACGCTTCCCACGTGCCGCTCAACACCTCGTGCGTGACGCGCAACTGCACACCCGAGTCGAGTGCATCGAAACTGCGTATGACGGGCATCAGCAGTTCGAACTCGATGATCTCGTCCGTGACGATCCAGAGGCGATCTTCCCAGCCGCTTGCGATCTGCCGTACGCGCTGCGTCATCCGCGACATGTCGAGCATCAAACGGGCGGCTTCGTCGGCGAGCACCTGGCCTGCGGGTGTCAGTTGCAACCGGTAGCGGCGCCGATCGAACAGCAACGCATCAAAGCGTGTTTCCAGTTGCCGCGCGGCGTGCGAAACCGTCGACACTGCCTTGCCGAGCCGCACCGCCGCGCGTGACAGGCTGCCCGTTTCACGAATCGCCTCGAGCAGCGCCAATTCGTCTTCAGACAACATGTTCGACTCCATCGAAGGTGTTCATCGGCCAGATCGTACGGCAAACGGGGAGTTTGAGTTCAGCATGTGACTACGCGACCTGGAGACGGGCTCAAACACACGTGGCTCCCCGCTCATATGCGGGGACCGCTTGCAATACATGGAGCGACCAGGCTGCGCATTCGCTGAGATCTCACCGATGTCCTCATCAAGGAAACACCATGCTTCAGTTCTACTTCCACCCGACGCCCAATCCCTTCAAGGTGGCGCTTCTGCTCGAAGAGCTTGAAACGCCATTCGAGCTTTCCCCTGTCGATACCTTCAAGGGAGAACAACACGCGCCGGCGTACCGGAAGATCAATCCGAACGGCAAGGTGCCAGCCATCGTCGATGACGGTGTGACCGTGTTCGATTCGCACGCGATTCTTCTGCACCTCAGCGCAAAACATGGGAAGTTCGTGCCGTCCGCAGCGTCCGAGCGTGCCGCGATGCTGTCGTGGCTCCAGTTCGTCGCGACGGGGCTGTCGCCGTTTTCCGGTCAGGCCGTGCACTTCCTGCACCACGCACCGGAACCGTTGCCGTACGCGCGCAACCGCTATCTGAAGGAAGTCGAGCGTCACTATCGCGTTCTCGATGAGCGTCTCGAGACCTCGAAGTATCTGGCTGGCGACACTTACTCGATCGCCGACATCGCGCTGTGGGGCTGGGCGAATTTTGCTGGCTATATCTTCGGCGAGAAGGGACTTACCGACTATCCGCACGTCAAGCGTCTGGTCGATGAGATCTCGGCGCGTCCGGCTGCTGTCCGCGCGCTGGCGCTGAAAGACAGGCTCACGTTCAAGGCCGAGTTCGATGAAGAGACCCGCCGCGCGCTGTTCCCGCAGAACGCCCCGCTCACAGTCTAAACAAGCCGCGAGAACCGCCGCACTTGCCGCCTGAAATGGCGAGTGCCGGCGCGTTGCAGATCGATGCTGTAGTGTTACAGCTTTCCTGTTCCCTGTTCTCGCGGCCGACATCGCAGATACCGGCTAACTGAATCTACAGCTATGAAAAAGATTGGTTTTCTCTCTTTTGGTCACTGGGCCAATTCTCCGGGTTCACAGGCACGATCGGCAGCCGATGTTCTTCTGCAATCCATCGACCTCGCCGTCGCCGCCGAAGCACTCGGCGCGGATGGCGCCTTCTTTCGCGTCCATCATTTCGCTCAACAGCTTGCGTCGCCTTTTCCCCTGCTCGCCGCGATCGGCGCCAAGACGCGCACGATCGAGATTGGAACGGGTGTCATCGACATGCGCTACGAGAATCCGCTCTACATGGCAGAAGATGCTGGCGCAGCCGATCTGATTGCTGGTGGACGCCTGCAACTCGGTATTAGCCGAGGCTCGGGCGAACAGGTTATCGATGGCTGGCGCCACTTCGGGTACGCGCCAAACGAAGGCGAGACGCACGCCGATCTGGCACGCCGTCACACAGAAGTGTTTTATGAAGTGCTGCGAGGTAAGGGTTTTGCACAGCCGAATCCGCGCCCCATGTTTGCCAACCCGCCGGGACTTCTACGCGTCGAGCCGCATTCCGAAGGCCTTCGTGACCGCATCTGGTGGGGTTCGGGCTCCAACGCGACCGCCGTTTGGGCCGCGAAGATGGGCATGAACCTGCAGACCTCCACACTGAAGAACGACGAAACGGGCCGACCGCTTCATATCCAGCAAGCCGAGCAGATCCAGGCTTACCGTGATGCATGGAAAGAGGCCGGGCATACGCGAGCGCCGCGCGTGTCGGTTAGTCGGAGTATCTTCGCGCTCGTGAATCAGCAGGACCGCATGTATTTCGGCCGGGGCACGCAGAGCAACGACACGATCGGCTTTCTCGATGACGATATCCAGAAGATCTTTGGCCGGAATTACGCTGCGGAGCCCGATGTCCTCATCAAGGAACTGGCAAAAGACGAAGCAATCGCCGCAGCCGATACGTTGCTACTCACTGTGCCTAACCAGTTGGGCGTCGAGTACTGCGCGCACGTCATCGAATCGATTCTCACGCATGTCGCTCCCGGTCTCGGTTGGCGCTAACGCGCGAAAGAATCGTCAGAAACAGGTCTAGTCATTTCTGACGATGATTGAAGATACACGCAGGCCGTGGCGCGGCGGCTTTCCGGCCAAATTAGGCGGATTTTGAGCCAGAAAAAAGACTCTGGCGCACACTTCCTTCTGCCGCAACGGCCATCAATTCGATCAGATGTTCAAGTACATCAGGTCGTAGCGGCTTCAATTTCTCAAGGCGTAAGAACCTTCACATCACTCCGACGAGCCTTGTCCGATAAGGCGAAGTCGATGTTGAAGCACGCCCGGCGCATCGAACCCGCCCTCTCCTTTTAGCGGCTGCACACGCACAGATTCACTGTCCAGTGCAGCCGTGCAAGCCTTGCTGTTGGCTGTCATTTGTTCCTTCCGCGCAAGACTGTTTGTCCGACGTGGATATTCGACCTCCGAGTTCGTACGCCTACATTGTGTCTATTGGAGCGGTCGGCACGAGGCGTAAAAGCCGAACAACCAACGTTCGACAACATAGGGCGGCGTGGCACGGACAGCGCCCGCAGCCCTCGATAGGAGCATGTAATGAGCGAAGCAGATAAAAGCGCTGTGCGCGAGTTGAGTCATTTCATCGACGGTCAGCGCGCCGCTGGTGCGGGCCAGCGGTTTGGCGAGGTATTCGATCCGGCGCAAGGCCGGGTGACGGCCCGCGTGCCCGTCGCAACATCAGCTGAAGTCGAAGCCGCCGTCGCGGCCGCGAAAGCCGCGTTCCCGGCATGGAGCGAAACCGCACCGCTCAAACGCGCCCGTTTGATGTTCAAGTTCAAGGAACTGCTCGAGGCGCACGCGGACGAACTCGCCGAACTCATCACGCGCGACCACGGCAAACTGTTTGAGGACGCAAAGGGCGAAGTGGTGCGCGGGATCGAAATCGTCGAATTCGCGTGCGGCATTCCGCAGTTGCTCAAGACAGACTTCACTGATTCAGTCAGCGGCGGCATTGACAACTGGAATCTGCGTCAGCCCATCGGCGTGGCCGCTGGCGTCACGCCGTTCAATTTTCCGATGGTGGTGCCCTGCTGGATGTTCGTGATGGCGGCCGCGTGCGGCAACACGTTCATTCTTAAACCTTCGGAGCGCACGCCGTCAGCATCGATCCGGCTTGCCGAGTTGTTCATCGAAGCGGGCTTTCCCAAAGGCGTGTTCAATGTCGTGCATGGCGACAAGACCGTCGTCGATGCGCTGATCGCACACCCCGATGTGGCCGCGATGTCTGTCGTTGGCTCGACACCCGTCGCTGAATACATCTACAGCGAAAGCGCCAAGCGCGGCAAGCGCGTGCAGGCGCTGGGCAGTGCGAAAAACCATCTGGTCGTGATGCCTGATGCCAATCTCGATCAAGCGGTCGATGCACTGATCTCGTCGGCATATGGTTCAGCGGGCGAGCGCTGCATGGCAACGTCCGTCGCGGTGGCAGTGGGAAGTATCGGTGATGAACTGATCGAGCGTCTCGCGCCGCGCGTGCGTTCGCTGAAGATCGGCGGCGGCATGGAGCCCGATCTGGACATGGGGCCGCTCATCAGCGCC
>WNGR01016277.1_pt1 | contig 10874 bp, 8 predicted proteins | sample 5407581 | NCBI WGS metagenome assembly WNGR01 (sample SAMN13153383, study PRJNA577476) | soil metagenome | isolation source: 80 cm soil or saprolite under Garry oak tree replicate 2 | place: USA:California | collected 2016-06-15 | reverse complement strand
AGGGATGGGACTGTATTTGATCATGCAACGAACCAGGCAACCTGATATGTAGTACAAATTGTTTCGACTTCTATCAACTCTCAGACTTGAGGAAAAGAGAACTGAATGGTGGCAAAGTCATCGAGATAGAGTGGTCTCTTCCGTGATAACGATGCGCGTCAGCGGTTACTCCGCCGAGGTTGCCTTGTCCACTTCCTCCGTACTCTAACGCGTCGCTATTGAGAATCTCCTTCCAGTATCCGCCCCTTGGAACGCCAACTCTGTAGTTTCGTCGTGACATTGGCGTAAAATTGCAGACAACGACGATTGGATGGTCTGGGCTTCTGCCCCGACGTGAGAAGCTGATGATGCTCTTCTCCCAGTCCTGGATGTCAAGCCATTCGAATCCTAACCTCTCAAAATCCAACTGGTGCATAGCTAGCTCTTTGGTGTGGACCCGGTTGAGATCCTTGATCCAGAGCTGGAGTTGTTTGTGCGATTGTTCATTTGTTAAATGCCAGTCGAGACTCTTCTCAAAGTCCCATTCGTCCCACTGTCCGAATTCCCCGCCCATGAAGAGAAGCTTCTTTCCTGGATGTCCGTACATGTACCCGTAGAGAAGTCTGAGGTTGGCGAATTTTTGCCAAGTGTCTCCAGGCATTTTGTCGAGCAACGAACGCTTTCCGTAGACGACTTCATCGTGTGATAATGGGAGGACGAAGTTTTCGGCGAAGGCGTACCAAAGGCTGAAGGTCAACTGGTTGTGATGGTGTTTCCGGTAGACCGGGTCTTTTGTCATGTATTCGAGTGTGTCGTGCATCCAGCCCATGTTCCATTTCATCCCGAAGCCTAGTCCCCCGAGATAGATCGGACGTGATACCATGGGCCAGGCTGTTGATTCTTCGGCGATCATCTGCACATCTGAGTGTGCACGGTACACTGCCTGGTTGAGATCTCGTATGAATGACAGTGCCTCGAGGTTCTCTCTCCCACCATACTGATTTGGGGTCCACTCGCCCTTCTTCCGAGAGTAGTCCAAGTAGATCATTGATGCTACTGCGTCGACTCTAAGCCCGTCAGCGTGATACATGTCCAACCAGAACAGCGCGCTGCTCGCTAGGAAGGATCTGACCTCGCCTTTTCCGAAGTCGAAAATGTAGCTCTTCCAGTCAGGATGGTATCCCTTCTTCGGATCAGCATACTCGAAGAGATGCGAGCCGTCATAGTAGGCGAGGCCATAGGCGTCCGATGGAAAATGCGAGGGGACCCAGTCTAGGATTACTCCGAATCCCTTCTTGTGAAGCTCATCGACTAGATGCATGAAATCTTCGGGTATGCCAAATCGGCTTGTGGGGGCGAAGTACCCGAGGGTCTGGTAGCCCCACGATCGTGAGTATGGGTGCTCCATTATCGGGAGGAATTCGACGTGGGTGAAATGCATCTCTTCCAGATAGCTCGGCAGGTCGGAGGCTGTTTCTCTGTAGGTCAGTGATCGGTTGTTGTCTTCAGGGACTCTCTTCCATGATCCAAGATGCATTTCGTAGATGGCGAGTGGCGAGTTGAGGGAGTTCTTGTCTGCCCGGGTTTTCATCCATTCCGCATCATTCCAGGAGTGCTTCAGGTCCCAGGCGATCGACGCGGTGCGTGATGGAATCTCCCAGTGGAGAGCGAAAGGATCGCCCTTCTCCATCGAATAACCAAGATGGGCTTTCGATTCGACATGATACTTGTAGAGCGAGCCCCTTGTCGGACCAGCGATGAATCCTTCCCAGATCCCAGAATCGTCCTTTCTGAGAGTGAGCGGGTGTTTGCCTGGCCGCCACTCGTTGAAGTCTCCAATAACAGAGACGTGTTTTGCATTTGGTGCCCATACTGCAAAATGTGTTCCATCCTGTCCATCGAGCTGGGTTGGATGGGAGCCGAGTTTTTCGTGGAGTTTGAGGTGTTTTCCTTCTCTGAAGAGGTAGATGTCGTAGGGGGTCAGCAGCTCATGTTCGGTGACGGGGTCCATGGCCTGGGAAACGCCTATGGGATGGTTTGGTGACGATGGCTAAGCCTTACGATTCCACCTGAACCGTGGCTATTGGTCGCTCCGCGACCGTAACTTGGAAGTTGGTTCCTTCCCACTTGTTAGCTTCGGGCCAGAAGAAAGTGAACGCAACATTCTCGCCTGGCGAGAGGGTAGCGGTTTCTAGGTCAGCGTAATGGATTCCGAGCCCAGTGTCAACGGTCTTGGAATCCGTTGCAGTCTTCCAGCCGTCCGTGCTCCAGTGAATGGTTGCGGGTGCGAGCACTTCGATTCTCAGGTTTCTTCCACTTGGGATTGTCCGAATCTTCTGGTTAAACCTCCACGCGGCGAGTTTGGAGCCAGTCTTCTCTGTCTGATATCGAGTGACTGGCTGTGGCGGCATGTCGAAGACTTTTCGTTCGCGTATGGATCTTGCGAGTTTGATGTATTCCGCGTGCGCCCAGACGAGGGGCATGGCTGAACCGGCGGGGCGGCCGTTGTGAAGGCCTCGCTTGGGAATGTCTTCCGCGTCCCAGACCTGTTCTGGAATTAGTCCTCCAGGGCTGGCTTGAGCCTCGATCACGTGTAGGAGACGTTCAGCTTCCTCAACATTTCCCTTAGCTATTTCATAGTGGGCTCGTTCCCCGGCGAGGAGCGGCCAGCCTCTGCCGACACCAGTCCCATCGAACGGGGAGCCGTCGTCGTGTTCGCCATAGCCGTCTAAATTGTAGCGATGCCAGACCGGGCCTGTCCTTGTCTCTTTTCGGAGAATCGCGTCTATCACCTTGACCGTGTCGAGTATACGCGGGTCCTTAGCTGATCGTAATCCGTAACGGACGAGAGCGAGAGCGTCCACGCTCACTACCTGCTCGCCCGGGACGATTTCTTGTCCCAAGGGACGATTTCGTAGAGAGACAAATGTTGAAGCTGGAAGCTCAATGTCGGAAGGATTCGCAGGTGCGATTCTCACATAGTATCCGTTGACTCCAACACGGTTCGCGAGTTTCGTTCCTTTAACATAGGTCCAGCGTTCAATCGCTTCGTTCCATGTATCTGCTGTCTCCCTGAGATACGAGGCCAGAGCATAGTCGCCTTTCTCTTCGGCAAAATCAGCAGCCGCGAGCAATCCCGCGATCTCGGCCGCGAGAGTAAACGGAGAATACCCACCGTCCTCTTCCCACCTGTCCTGCTGTGTGACAGGACCGTTTCGGACAAGGTATCCAGCTGCGCGTTGAATCATCGGCCAAGCGTCGAACCCAGAAAGAGCATCCACACGTTTCAGCTGATCCGCGACAAGTATCGGAAATGCCGTTTCATCCATCTGCACTCCTCCCCAGTACGGTGATCCGTCAAGCCACATGTTCTGCAACCAGTGTCCATCTTCCTCTTGGGTAGACATCAGGTAGAGAAGAGTCTCTCTCGCGTGCTCAGTGTCTCCGGACGCGATGAACCCCCCAGCCGCTTGCGATAGATCTCTAGGCCAGATCAAATGGTATCCACCCAAGTCGTCATCGCTCTTGGAGAAACCCCATGGAATCGAGAGACTGGCGATCACCGCGCCCGGGTACGATTTTTCCTCGTGCGTTCGAAGGACTGTATTGCTTACGCGGTAGAGGTCGAAGCCCGTCTCGTACATCTTCCCAAGATCCATGCTTTGCGACTGGACTTCCTTCCACCCATCAACAAACGCCTGTTGCACCCTATCGAAATCTTTCAACAATGCATTCCTTGCCTGCTGTCCAGCTTCATCCGGCGTTCGTCCGAAAGCAATAGCGGTCACGCACTCGCCATCATTCCTCGTCAAGTCGAGTTCTGCGGTCAGAGCAATGTTTCCGTTAGACGCTTCGGAATATTCCCAGGTCATCTTCTTGTTGCCACTGACATCTTGCCAACCATCGCTGACACCTACGTATCCACAGCTCATCATTCTAAATGCAGTCGAACAAGCTAGGGCGAGGGAGACTCCTTCTCTCTGCGCGAAAAGCATGGGTGTGCCCTTGTAGTTGCCGATCCATCCGTTGTTTCCGTAGCCACGGTTTCCAATGTGGGGAGCGAGAAGAGCGTAGACGCCGTAATCTTCCAGTTTGCCCTTGCCAACGTCGAAGTGGACCTTCTGTAGAAGCACGTCTCGCTCCGGATCGGTGATGACGATCTTCGTCATCCTGTAACGTCCCCTCTTGCAGGAATTGACGAGCTTGTATCCGGGCACGCCTTGTTCTAGGGGCGAGATTCTTCTGTTCGTATCTCGCTTCTCTTCGGAGAAGTATTGGTCCCCGTCTGCGACAAGAAATTCCATGTCGCGAGTATTCGCTTGGTCTATTCTCGGATAGTAAGCCTCGTTCAGGATTCCATGGGAAATAGTAAACCAGACTCTACTCTGATAACTGGCGGAGGTTCCGACCCCTTCTTTGGCGCTGGAGGTCCACCGCGGCGCGATACCCGGCCAGCCTGGAGCAGCATCTTCCGCAGGTGACATTGTGATGTCGCAGGGTGGCAATTACTTCCATTCAAGCCTTGGCGCGTTTCCGGTCGGCTACGCTGCTTTGAGAATTATTTGGCCTGCGAGCCAATTATGCCACGCACAGGTGTACCTGTAGGCCCCCGGGATCGTCAGAGTGACAGAGAAGGTCTTTCCCGGAAAAATCAGCCCCGAATTGAACAAGGGGGCCCCCTGAGGACTGACTATCGCCGTAGCAGTATGCGGTTGAGTATCTTTGTTCACCCATTCTATTGTGTTGTTAATTCCGACCGTGACAGTGATGTTGACAGGATATGGATACGCGCCTGTCGCGAATTCTGTCTGGAACCGGGTCAGGTTGAAACCGGACGGCTCGATATAGGACCCTTGGGGAATGTTTATCGGGGTGACTCCTGGTTTGGCACCGCTATTTACCGAGGAGAGTGATGCGAGATAGATGTATCCCGTTATCGCGGCCGCTAGTATGGCTACTATTGCGATAACTAGGACAACGACTCCTCGTGGTATCATCGGCCTTTTGAGATCACTTTTCTGATAGTTGAATCTAACTGTTGGTATTAGGCGAATGAGTTTCCTTCAAATCATCGATGTGAAATTCGGGTATTTTGCTTACGATTGGAAGGACGCGAGCCTCAGATTCGCACCAGATGCCAGCATTCCAGCCCTTTCCGTGTCAGGAGATGAGGTTACCCGGTGACGGTAACTGTTCCATGCATCCATGGATGATATGAACAGACGTAGGTGTAGGTTCCGGTTACAGTGAAAGTTACCGTGTACGTAGCGTTCGGATTCATGTTGCCGGAATCGAAGCTGCTTGCTCCGGACGGGACGCCAGTGGAAGTCACAGTGTGGGGGACTGGATCATTGTTCTTCCAGACAACTGATCCGCCCTTTGCGACGGTTACGCCCGCTGGAACATAGTTGAGGCCCTGCGAGGTACCTACTCCATTCGGAATCGAAACGCTCACTGAACTCCCGCCTGTTGTTGAGCTTGCGAGTGAGAAGATGGGCGACCCTGTCGCGAGCTGGTATATTCCTGCCGAGGCGAGACCGATACACGCGCCTATCGCAATGACGATCAGGACTGGGACAATAATGAGAATGTAATTTGTTGGTTTCTTGGGAGCGGTTTCCAAGTTACAACCACGCGATACTGACGGACTGTTGAGAAAATAACACTTTCGAATAGAGGCAACTGTCGTATCGAACCTTAGTGCAATCTAAAATACTAGTAAGCAAACTCTCAAACGAGCCCTCATGGTCAGTCAGACCAGGCGTGAATTCCTCAAGCTCGGTCTTGCCGCTGCCGCAAGCGCGGCTGCAGCGTCTGGGATCGAGATTCCTCTCCTCGGAAACCAGAATTCCAATCTCCAGAACCAACTAAACAGCGCGAATACCCAAGTGACCAATCTCAAGACGAAACTCAATACAGTCACTGGGTTCGTCAGCCTGAACATTAGTGAGCAGTCTCTTCTAGAATCTATCGTCGAGACAATCATACCCTCAGACAGCACAGGTCCCGGAGCAAAAGAGGCAGGAGTCATCTACTTCATCGACAGAGCACTAGCTGGAGATTACGGACAGAGCGCTAACATGTTCATGGACGCTCCGCACAATCCGCCACGGACACCCGCCAGTGCTGGCCCACTCACGGTCAAGCCGAGCACTGCATGGGCATTCCTCCAGAACTACCAACAGACCGCCTATCTGCCCGCAGGGGGAGGGGGAGGAGTGGGGGCTGCCAACCCGATACCCTACCCCGGAGCTAGTCGAACTTACACGGCAGGTGGGACCAACTACACGGTCGTTTATGGCGTCACAGCGAGCCCACGTGTCGGCTCAGGCATCAACTATCAGTACCCGGTTAACATGAGAGAATTTTGGAGAATCAGCCTAGCTGCACTCCAAGCCTACTCCAAGAAGTACTACAGCGGGAACTATCAGACTTTGAGTTCCGCCAATCAGTTGCAAGTGCTGAAAGATCTCTGGGCGAACACACCAAAAACGCAAACTAACCCTCCTCCTCCCGCAGACGATCTTACAGGATTCAGCAACATTCTACCTTCTGACTTCGCCTACGAGCTGACGTTCATGACATGGGCAGGGTTCCTGATGGACCCGTTGTATGGTGGAAACCAGAACATGGTTGGATGGGACTATGTCGGATTCAATGGAGTGAACTTTGGCAACTTCTATGGTGAGGGATTAGACCAGAAGACACTCATGGTTGCCTCAAGTCCGACGAAGCTCAAGCCCGCCAGTCTGGCGCAATACCAGCAGCAAGCCACGGGCGGAGCATAGCCATGTCAACTGTAATCCAAGAAACCCCTGTAGACGTCGTCTGCTTAGGTGTTGGATTCATGAGCGGAGTGGTAGCAACGGAGCTAGCCCTAGCAGGCAACAGTGTCGTAGGGATAACCAAGGGTCCGTATTGGGACTACGTCAACGACTATTCAACAACCAAGTACGATGAGTGGGGGGTCGGACTCGGACGAAAGTACGACAGCCCCCTTCCCCTGCAAAGCACCACTATTCGGAACGACAGCAGCCAGTTCGCGCTTCCGGTCCGCAGGTACACTATGCCGATCCAGTATCATGCGCTGGGACATGGGGTTGGCGGGGCGGCCCAGCATTATGGTGGGGGAATGGGCCGTTTTGGCCCGTGGGCATATGAAATGGCAAAGCGAACATCAAGCGCGTACGGAGCAGGCTTTCTCGCCAGCATTAATCCCCAAGACGATACTCATGATTGGCCTCTGACCTACGCTCAATATGAGCCGTATTATGTAGAGTGGGAGAAAGCGCACGGAATCTGCGGAAACTACAACGGTAGCCCCACGAACAGCTCCTCGGACGTTAACTATCCGTGGATGAGCCAGAACTATCCGCTCCCCCCCCATCCGATGACTCCGCTCGCGCAGTTATTCCAGTCGACTCTCCTCGCAGCCGTACACCAACCAATACGGTGTAGCAGTAAACCCTTGCGTCTACGATGGCTACTGTGGGGGACTCTGCGACTACGCATGCGAGACTGGAGCAAAGGCAAATGCTGCCTATCGAACGATACCCGCAGCAATAAAGTCGGGAAATTTCACACTCGTCACTAATGCCTACATATACAGGCTTGAACTTAATCCATCAGGCAACCAAGTCGTAGCAGCACATTACTACGATGCACAGGGAAACGATCATCGGCAGCCTGGAACAGTATTCTTCAACGGAATGTGGGGCTACAACATGGTACGGCTCATGCTCTTGTCTGGCCTTGGCACACCATATGTCTACAACTCCGGCACAGGAACAGGAACCGGTACCGTCGGAAGAGGGCTCACAAATGGATACACACCGTATAGGGGTACGAACGTATCAGGAACTGTCAACATCGGAGGCAACTCCTATCCGGCTGGCAACGGTAGTGGTGGCGGGGTATCAGTTTTCGATCTTATGGACGACAATTTCAGCCATACCAACATCAGCCCGCCATTTATCGGCGGGGGACTTTTCGGTGCGGGAGGTTACTTGGGAGGTGGACCTGGCAACATTACTTTCGCCGGGGGCGTAAGTGCTCCCAATGCTACGAACCCGAATGGAGCTATGGGTAGCGCCTTCAAGGCCACTCAACAGAACAAGTATCTTCCAACGAAACAGTCGGTAGGAGCGACTCCATTCGCCCCAGATTTGCCTACCTTCATGAACTATATCGATCTTGATCCGCACTACACGGACGCGTATGGTGACCCCGTCAGCAGGTTAACTTATGACTGGACCCCGAACACCTACAATGGAGCAACGTACTTGGTTAACCAAATCAAAGCCATACTCACCCAGATGGGCGCGACCAGCGTCACTGTTGGCGCCACTGTAGCCCCATATTCGGCTCATAATGACTGGTGGGGCCATCATCTCAGAGGAGGATTAAGGATAGGCACCGACCCGAACGCCGGTACCGCAACCGCATGGGCCGCCCTCAGTGGCTACAACCAACTGTACTACAATTCGAATACTAGTGGATTCAACTATTTTGCCGCAGGCGAGATCACAAACACCACAGGGAACAATGCTACAGCCGGAACACATGCCGCAGGACCTCAGTCGTACCGGGCTGCTGAAGGAATAAAGAAATACTTAGCTAACGTAGCTACGAACGTAAACTACCTATCATCGTAACCTATTTCTCCCATAGGGCCAAACTGTTCTTACTAGGGCAACAGCTGTGCCTGTACTCGTCGTACCGGACAAGGCAAAACCTCTCAACATACCGGTATTTCAAAGCAGAATCCCGAAACCTGAGGAGCTAGTAGTTCTAGACAAACCCCTGCTTGAGGCAACCCTAGAGGTAGGAAACCTCCTCAAGGACTGCAAAGCCAAGTGGGCGCTAGCGGGCGACATTGGAGAGATACTCAACGGAGTAAACATACAGCCCGACCACCTTACAATACTCACAAACGTCGCGGGTTGCGAAGAAATCAGTAAGAAACTCGAAAGGTTCCAAGTCGTGGCCTCAAGACACGTCGAGACTCAAATTAGGCGAAATGCCGAAGTCGAAGCCAAACCTCTGCCAGTCATGATCAAGAGCTACAGGTCACAATTCAACCTAAGAGGCCAGAGGCTCAACGTTCACGGCGATTTGCGGATTAAAGTAGGAGATTGGGATTGGGGGGACCCACTCGACTACGAACCTGAATACGTCTACGTCATCGGCGTTAAGGTCCCGGTAATACCCTTGGAACTGAAGACCCAGCTGTACAGGGGTCTGGGCTGGTACGACAGAGTGTCGAAGATCCATGCGGCAATGGCTAGACGCCATCACAAAATCGTCTAGGTTAGCATGCTCGCGAATCGACAAATAGGCTCTACCAGCTATCCAGTCTTCTCGAAGAACTTTCGAAGACTCGAAGGAAAAGATGCGTGGAGGAAAAATCTCGAGCTAGCAGCCCTTGTTGCGTCGAAGGTCGCGAGCTGCTTGGGTCCGACCGGCGCATACAAGCTCGTCGCCTACAATCTGGGTCCAAAGCTGGTGACCAAGGTGACGAAGGACGCAGTAGACATAGTCGATGAGCTGGGCGTGCAATATCCAGCAATCAAGACCCTCGCAGAAGCGGCGAAGATTCACCGAAACGAGGCGGGAGACGGCGTTTCTACCCTCCTCGTTCTGGTCTCCGCCCTCTTGAACGAAGCTCAGAAACTGACAGAGATGGGAGTCCATCCCGTCGCTATTTTGGACGGATACAGAGAAGCGGCGAAGAAGTCAATCTCGATCATCGACGAGATCGCCACAGAGTATTCCGGAGACATCCAAGACAGTCTACTGCGAGTGATCGATTGCGGAAGAGGGCTGTTGAATAGGAGACTGCGTGAGGAACTCTCTCAAGCCGTCAGTCTCGTAGAGCATACAGATGGCCTGGACCTTGCAAGAATCAAGATAGAAAAGAAGCTCGGAGGAGCAACCCAGGACTCACAGTTGGTACGCGGAATCATAATCAAGAAAGAGAAGAGGCATCGCTCAATGCCTGATCGGATCGATCAGCCGAGAATTGCGCTAGTGTACAAACAACTGGTGCTCAAACGTTCCGAGCAATTGGCAATAGATGAAGGCCCGTTCAACGCCAAGCTAAGCGTGACGGAACCGGGACAACTTCGCCAGTTCAAGTCTGAAGAGCGCGCTCTGAGAGCCCGAATGGTCCAGAGGGTCGAGTCCGCAGGCGCTAACGTGCTTCTATGCGGGTCCAAGATCGACGAACGAGTTGCGGACGGGCTTAGCCGGGAGGGCATCTTCGCGCTAGAAATGGTCGGGCAACAAGACTTTGATGAGGTAGCAAGAGTCACAGGCGCCAGGATCGCGGGAACTGTTGATTTCCTTGTGAAGGATGACATCGGAGTAGCAAAAATGCTGGAGGTGGACAAGATCCCTCCGGAGCAGATCGCGATTCTTCACTGCGACGGAGCAGCCACTCTCCTACTCCGTGGGAGCTCGCCTGAAATTGTTCAAGAACTCGAGAAAATCGTGAGAAAAGGACTACTTGTCCTCAAGCACTCGCGCGTCAGATCCAAGGTTGTGCCCGGAGGAGGAGCCGTCCTCGTTGAACTTGCCCTCCGGTTGCGGAGCTTTGCCCTTGGGTTTTCCGGAAAACAGCAGCTCGCGGTCAAAGCATTCGCTGATGCCTTAGAAACAATACCTAGGTGGCTAGCATTCAATTTTGGCTTAGACCCGATTGACATCATGACACAGCTTCGGGGGCATCACTCCAATCATCAGTTGAATATGGGCGTCGGAGAAGGCGGATGCGCGGACGTGTACAAGGAGAATGTTGTAGAGCTTGCATCCATATTCAAAACCACGCTTTGGAGAACCTTGGAAGTAGCTTCCCTTCTATTGAAGATCGACGACTACTTCTATGTGAAAGATCT
>WNGR01012958.1_pt1 | contig 10875 bp, 10 predicted proteins | sample 5407581 | NCBI WGS metagenome assembly WNGR01 (sample SAMN13153383, study PRJNA577476) | soil metagenome | isolation source: 80 cm soil or saprolite under Garry oak tree replicate 2 | place: USA:California | collected 2016-06-15 | reverse complement strand
CCTGAAACGCTGGCGCTCTTTTCTGCAGTTCTCCAATCACAGCGCAGTCCAGCCTCTCTTGCCAAACCATCCTCTCGCCGGTCCAGATCTGTATCCCAGGCGCAACCACTCGTCGGGCGTGATGATCTCCTCAACAGCCTGCTCGAACTCAGTCAAGATGTCACCGCCGGTCGTGGTGTTACCGTCCTCCTGCAGGGCGAGGATGGCAGCGGCAAGAGCCGCCTGCTGGATGAGCTGGCTAATGCGTTGTCGATCTCGTCGCCTCCCTGGACCATTTTGCAAGGCTCCTGTTCGCCCTTTGATGACCTGCTCTCCTACGGACCTTTCATCGAAGCCTTTCAGAACGCGACTCCCGGCGATTTGACCGATCTCCTCATAGAATCCCACGAAACTACTCCTGATGAGCAAGGACAGTTCTTATGGCGTGTCTTGCAGTCCCTCAGCACACTCACCCGAGGTGCGCCCCTCCTGCTCACCATAGACGATTTGCACTGGGCGAATAGTTCGACGCTCCATCTCTTCGGCTTCCTCGCCGCCCGCTTGCGCACCATGCCTGTGCTGCTGGTTGGCACCGTCCAGCGTACTGAAGCCATTCCCGCCTTGCAGAGGCTTCTTCTCTTAGGTCGCCGTCACGGTGATGTCCATCTATTCTCTCTTCCCCCATTATCGCTGGGGGCCGTGACGACTTTGCTCCAGGCTTCTGGCATCAGTCCGACTTCAGTCACGACCCTGGCTGAATGGTTGCACGAACGGTCAGGCGGCAGTCCCTTCATTCTTACCGAAATTCTGGCGCAGTTGCGCACAGAGGCAATTCTTATACCGGTCACTGGTGGATGGCAACTCGACACAGGTCGCTGGTTGCGCTGGCGTGCGAGCCACACCCTACCTGAAACTATTCACGACTTGCTATCCTGGCGCCTGGCGAACCTCCCGGCTGATGCACGTTATCTGCTTGAAGTACTGGCCGTTGCGGACCAGTCACTTCCATTAACCCTTCTAGGTGATCTGCTCGGTACCCAGGCCGATCAACTGCTTTCAACGTTGGACGACCTTGTAGCAAGGCGGCTGGTGATTGAAGAGAAGGGCGAAATGTTTGCCCTACCGCACCACCTGTTGCGCGAGACGCTGGTGCATCGTTTAAGTCACCTGCGTCGGCGAATGATCCATCGTCAGCTTGTTGAGGTGCTTGAGAGTTGTCCTCTACTTCAAAAGAACTTTCCTCTGCGCCAGATCGCATTGCACGCTGTAGCAGGCGAAGATATTGATCGGGCCCGGCATTATGGTCTTCAAGTCCTGCCAGAGTTGTTGCAAGATTATGCGGGTGCTCAGGCTGTGGACTTTCTGCATCACCTGTATGACCTCCTCGCTCCGACTGCTTCGCTTGACGAAATGCTGCGTCTCACCTCTACCCTTGGGCAGTTGCACCAGTCGCTTGGTCATCTTGAAGCAGCAACCTCCTGGCATCAGCAGAATCTCAAACTGGCCCAGGAAGCCAATGATCGATCAGCCGAGGCTTCTGCTTACTTTGAAATGGGCGAGCTTGCACTCGTCACTACTGATTACCTGGCAGCAGCAGCATGTGCCGGATCTGGACTCGCCGCCTGTGGTCCATCTGAAGAACCAGCATCCAGCGGACTCGTAGCACGAGGACACCGGCTGCTTGGCGCTGCCCTGGCAATGGAGGGTAGCGACCTTCCTGCGGCTGAAAGCCACTTGCAAGAGGCAGTCGCTGCCGACAGACTCAGCAACAATCTGGGTGATCTATGCGCGACTCTGTTTGAACTGGGTAATGTGGCGGCGCAACGCGGCGAACTGCAACGTGCACTGGAGTTTTACGAAGAAGCCGCCCGCACGGCTTCAACCGCGCATGCTCACTACTTCCTGGCCCTTGCCCACAACAACTTTGCCTATCACAGTCTCTTGCTTGGCCGACCCGAGGCAGCTCAAGGTGCTGTAACACGGGGTCATAAATTAGCCGAGACCTACGAACTGCTCGGGGCCCTTTTGCACCTCTCCAGCACTCAAGGTGAGATCCACCTCTACCTCGCAGAGTGGGCGGCGGCCAGCGAATCGTTTCAAAGGGGGCTTGCGCTCGCCGAAGAATTGGGTAACCTTGAGCGGCAGGCTGGCTATCGGGCAAACCTTGCGCTGGTTGCACGTGGCCAGCACGACCTTGAAAGTGCGACTGCACTCCTCGAAGAGGCCCTGGCACTTCTCACCGACCGCGGATATTGGCATTTACGGTATCCTGCTCTGGTTGGCCGAGATGCTGCTGCTACGCGGACGTGTCATCGAAGCCCTGTCTCACCTCGATGTGGCCCTGGGAACAGCACGAGCGCACGGTCGCGTACTGTTACTTCTACAGGGCGAACGCCTGCAAGCCCGCCTTCTGGCTGTCAGTAACGATTGGCATGCTGCCAATGCGCTCTTCGCTCAAACCCTGGAGCGTGCGACTGGCCTCGGTCTCTCCCTCGAAATTGCACTCATCCAGGCAGCCTGGGGTGAAACTGCCCTTCTCTACTCGCCTTCTCCCGACACTGGACACATGCTCCTCGCTGAAGCCTGCCAGACGTTCAAGACCCATGGTGCTCGTGCTGAACTTCAAGCCCTAACCGTCAGGCATGGGCGTTGATGAAATCTCAATTTCTTGAGGAAAATCCCACTGACTTCCACATTGACGTTCCAGTGACGCCCCGCTTGCTATACTGTAAGCTGTCAATCGGGATGCAGGTCAACGCAGTCGCTAAAACCGGAGCACTTTCGTGAACGAGTTCCGTTATACCTTCTACGCGCAAGAAATCATCTTTGGCCCCGGCTCACTCACCCGGCTGGGTGAGGCCATTGAGCAATTTTCCTGGCGTCGGTTGATGCTCTGCGCGACCGGCTCTCTCCGGCGCGATGGAACTATCGCCTCGCTTGAGAGCATGCTGGGAAATCGACTGGTGGCAATCTACGAGCATGTCCAGCCTCACGTTCCCGATTTCCAGGTTGCCGAGGCCCTGACGCTCGCCTATGAAAATCAGATCGATGCGGTAATTGGCCTGGGTGGAGGAAGTCCGATTGGTATGGCGAAGGCTGTCAGCCTGGCCTTGGAGGAGAAACGCCGTGGTCAACCAGCACGCGCCGCTTTTCCCACTGATCAGCCACTCGTGCCCGTCATCGCCATTCCTACTACCTATGCTGGATCGGAGATGACGCCGACATATGGCGTCACTCACTACATCGATGGGCTGGCACGTAAGCTCACCGTCACCGATGTCAAGATCACACCCAAGCTCGTCATCTATGACCCGTTGCTTACACTCAACCTGCCACCGACCATGACTGCTTCAACTGGCATCAACGCCCTGGCCCACTGCATCGAAGCTCTGTACTCGATTACGCGCAATCCGCTCTCCACGGCTGCCGCCCTGAGTGGGGTGCGCTATATTGTCTCTGCGCTGCCACGTTGCTACAGTGCCGGTGATGATCGGGAGGCACGGACTGAAATGCTCCTCGCCTCTTTCCTGGCCGGAACAGCGCTCTCGAACGTCGCTATGGGATTGCATCATGGCCTCTGCCACGTCCTGGGTGGAACGGCTGGTGTACCGCACGGGATCGCCAATAGCATCGTGCTGCCCCACGCGATGCGCTTCAACCTGGACGCCACTGCACCCCAGCTGGCCCAGGCTGCTGAAGCAATGGGAATCTCGCTCACCGGGCGCAGCCCTGAAGCTGCTGCCGAAGAGGTCGTGCAACGAGTCCACGATCTGATAGCGCAAATGAACCTGCCGCAGCGTTTGCGCGATGTTGGCGTAGAAAAGGCTGACCTGCCTCACCTGGCACAACTGGCCCTGCAGAGCCGTGCGGTACAAAACAATCCTAAACCAATCACCAGCGCCGGGCAGATCGAGGCGTTGTTGCAGGCAGCGTGGTAGCCTGGAAAGGAGGTATATCACTTTATAAAATACCGATGGCTCTTGCAATGAGCGTTACACCTGGCAACCGAACGAAACTGTGTGAATATCTGATCGAAAAGGGAGGTTTCCCATGGCAATCAATTCAATGGATTACAGCGCTAAGGATACGGTGCTCGACGTAGTACGCACCGAGCGTGGTAATTTCTTCGATGTCGTTGACGACCCCAAGAACTGGAATGTGCAGACCCGCTGCACTGAATGGGAAGTGCGTGATATAGTCGGCCACATGATTGATGTGACCGAGGGCTACCTGTCCCGCTGGGATATGGCTCGCAAAGGCGAACCGGCCGGTGCACTTGGCCTGCTCGTGATGGGCGAGAAACTCAACGAGAACGCCCAGTCCTTCCGTAGTCTACCGCGAGAAGAAGCTATCGCCCGGCTCAAAGCCGATTCCGACAAAATGCTCGCTACTTTCGACTCCCTGGCCGCCGACGAGTGGGGCGGCTTCAATGTCACCCATCCTTACATGGGTCCACTGCCGACCCTCTTCTATCCGGCCTTCCACGTTATGGACTATGGTATCCACACCTGGGATATGAAGTGGGGCCTGGGGCAGAAGGATGCTAAACTGGATGAACGCACGGCTGGCGTACTCGTGCCGTACATGTTCATCCTGATGCAGGTCACGGTGGATCAAGAATCTGCCAGAGGCATGGATGCAGAGTTCGGTGTCAAGGTTGATGGCGAGTGGGGTGGACAGTGGCGTGTCACAGTGAAAGACGGCACATTCTCCTACAAGCCAGCAGATAACCTTGACGGTGTGCAAGCTCTCTTCCACTTCAAGAATGCCTCTGACTTCGTGCTCACCACCTTCCAGCGCTTCCCAGGCGGAGAGACAAGCGGAGACCCGAAGGTGATCGATCAGATCCGGCACCTGTTCTTCAGGATATAGCGAGCGTCGTACCGGGCACCCGTAAGGGTGCCCATACGGAGGTACAAACATGTCCAAGCTTCAAGTTCAAGGTGTTCATCATATCACCTTTGTTGGCTCCAACCGCGAGGCGACGATTGACTTCTACCAGGGAGTGCTTGGCATGCCCCTGGTAATCGACCAGCCCAACCTGGACGTTCCAGAAGAAACGCATCTCTACTTCGATGCTGGCGATGGGCGACTGATCACCTTCTTTGTCCGTCCGACCCGTGCAAACGATTCGACACCTAATCCAGAAGGCATAGGTAACCTCCATCATCTTGCCTTTACCGTCTCGCGTGCCGTCTATACACAAGTAGCCCAACGGTTGAATGAGCGAGGTATCTGGAATACGGGCAATATTGATCGCGGCTTTATGGACTCGATCTACTTCCGCGACCCCAACGGGCAGTTGCTCGAAATGGCCTGCTACAAGTTTGTTCCGCCAGAAGGCTGCACGGTTGCCGATGTACTTGCCACGGCCCATCGTATCCGCGTGGCTGCTGGTGCTTACAACATCCATGACTCCCACCTGGCGGATGCGATTATCGAACTGACCGAGCGTAAAGCGCCTTCCCTGGCAGGGGTGGAGGTATAGTTTGGTATGATGCAAGCCTCTGAGACTGGTCCCCCGCCCCTGGGCACCTTCTGGATATTAGATCTTGATAGATCTTCGCGGGTGAGCCTGGCACCGCGCGTTCCCACGACGTTCCAGCGTGTCGGTGCGGAGGCAGCCCCATCGCTTGCTCAGGCGATGGGGCTTGACGATCCTGCGGTCGTCCTTCAACGTTTCGCCAGAGGCTGCCGCTGTTATGTTGGCAAGGTCGAAGGTGTGCTTGCTACTTATGGCTGGGTGACTTTTGACGAAGAAGAGATCGGAGAACTGGGTCTGCGCATTCACCTTAGACCGGGCGAAGCCTACATCTGGAATTGCGCAACGTTGCCAAAGTATCGTGGACTGCGTCTCTACTCAGCTCTGCTGGCGCACATCGTGAACGAACTGAGTGCTGCAGGACTGCACCGGGTGTGGATTGGAGCCGATAATGACAATGTGGTCTCACAGAAGGGCATGGTCCTCGCTGGCTTCCAGCCAGTGGCCGACATTGTGCTGACCCGTGCCCTGGCAATCCGCAGGCTCTGGGTGCGTGGGCGACCAGGTGTACCTGAACAGCTCTTAGCAGACATTCGCCGGGCACTATTTGGGAATATCAACCTGGAGGTACCTCACTCATGACCGAACCTACCGATGTATTTCATGGGCCACATCAGGGGCAGCCCGTACTGACTGCTGGTGCATCACTTGATCGTGCACAGGCGGCGATGGTGATGGTTCATGGCAGGGGAGCGACAGCAGAAGATATCCTGACCCTTGTCCCCGAACTGCGGCAGCCCAATTTTGCCTACCTGGCACCTCAAGCCGCCGGAAATACCTGGTACCCAAATAGCTTCCTGGCCCCTATTCCCAGCAACGAACCTGGGCTCTCATCCGGGTTAGCTGCCATTGCCAACGTGCTTGCCCTGGTGACTGAGGCAGGTATCCCTCTTGAACGCACGATACTTTCAGGTTTCTCGCAAGGAGCATGCCTGGCACTTGAATTTGCAGCCCGTCATGCCCAGCGATATGGCGGACTGGTAGGCTTAAGCGGTGGGTTGATCGGGCCAGAGGGCACGCCACGAAACTATGCTGGTTCTCTGGAGGGAACACCCGTCTTTCTCGGTTGCAGTGATAGAGATTTTCATGTACCAAAAGAGCGGGTGCATCATACTGCTGAAGTGCTGAGCCGACTGGGCGGGCAGGTTACCGAGCGGTTATATTCAAACATGGGTCATACAGTCAACCAGGATGAAATTGATTTTGTTCAGGGAATGATGAAGGTGCTCATTAGCTCGTAGGAACCTGATTGCGTGTGTTCTATAGGCCCTTCATCCAGGAAACGGATTAAACCTCTGTGCCGTGTCTATCTTAATAAGAAGAGGAACTGATGATATTTCTCTTTCCATAAAGGAGAGTAGTGATGGACACGGCAACTAATCGCCAGGCAATCCAGAAACCAGGCAGTACCACTACAGCTGGTGGTGAGAATCGGCAAGAGACTCGAATCAGACATACCTGGCAGGCCATCCTCTGGTTTATTGGCCTGCTAGTACTGATATCAGCTTCCGTTTTCGTACACTTTCATACTCAGCCTTTTCTCATCGATGTGCAAGCCACCCATACCATTCAGAGTATACCGCTCTGGCCCTGGCTAAAATCTACTCTGATCTTTCTCAGTAACTTGAATGACCCGATTCCTTCTGGCATGGCATTGACGCTCTGGTTTGTCTTTATGGCCCTTTTCGGCTGGTTTAAGCAAGCTATCTTTCCAATAGTGGTAACGCTGGCCGCCGATTGGCTCGACTTCAGTGATACGATCCTTGTTGGCCGTCCGCGTCCAGATGCCAATTTGTATCATATTCACGTCTATAGCAAAATTCCCGTTCACAGCTTCCCGTCCGGTCATACCGAGCATGATGTAGTCTATTATGGTTTTCTGCTGTATCTCAGCTTCACCAAACCTGTGCGCCAGTGGCGATACCGCTGGATCTTGATTCCCTTCCAAATTTTTGCGGTCGTCGATCTACTTTCCATTGGCTATTCACGCATACTATTGGGTGAGCACTGGCTCAGCGATGTCCTGGCCGGCTATCTCTCCGGTGCTGTCTGGCTGTTCCTTGGAATCTTCGCCTATCGCTGGGTAACAGATCGGCTGGCCGAACGTCGTGAGCGGAGAACGGCATTCCAGCCAAGGCCAACAGCAAATACTCGACTGTGAGGCCAATTCGGGTGAATTGAGGGGCAAGCAGCAGGAGTGCAGAGGGCGGCCGCCCGAAGCCTTCGCGCGAGGTGATATTCAGACCACCAACGAACTTCGTTCTGGCTTCGCCCAGGTGGTCTGAAAGGAGTGAGGTGTCCTCGCACAACTCCTTCCGCCCCTTTATCTGTAGAGCACCCTCTCCGGGGGAGAGGGAAGAGATTTATCTGTAGAGTGCGGATTTATCCAGCACGTCACGTGCGGCAAAACAGAACTTTTCAATCGCCTTGGCAATCAGTTTACCCGATTGTAGAGGCAACCGGAAGGTGGTACAATCAGGCAAAATCTTTCACACAGTGAAGGAGTCTTGCTATGGATACACCACCACCCTCTGGTAATCCTCTGATCATCCTCAATCCTGCTGCCAATCGTGGCAAAATGGATCATTACCGCGCAGTCGTTCGTAGGCGTGCAGAACGTGAGCAGGCTGAATATGTGGAGACCACAAAGCCGGGAGAAGCAAAAGAACGTGCAATGAATGCCGCCAAAGAAGGGCGTCCTGTCATCATTGTGGGAGGAGATGGCTCTGTCAATGAGGTAGTCAATGGTATCCTTGCCGCCGGAAGGCGTGTTCCCCTGGGGATTGTAGGTGCTGGCTCCGGCAATGACTACGCCTGGAATACCCTCAAGCTCACTCGAGACCCTGCTGAGGCGATTGAACGCGCTTTTACCGGACAACTTGTCGATGCTGATGCTGGTATTGTGAATGGGCGATACTTTGCCAACTCGTTCAGTGTCGGCCTGGACGCTGATATCGCCGCAGCAGCAGACAGGATGAAGAATATCCCCTTGATGAGCGGGGCACGCCTCTACTATACCACAACGCTAAAACAACTGTTCTTTGGTTATCACCGCTGCCCCTGGCTCACCATCCGCCTGGATGGTGAGGAAACCGGCGGACCACAGGCCAGGCGCTATGTCTTGATGGCGGTAACCAACGGGCCAACCTACGGCGCAGGATTCCGCATCAATCCCACTGCTGACCACACAGATGGCCTTTTTGATGTTTGTACTATCGACTATACTCCGCTAAGGCGAGCGTTGAAGCTATTGCCTATAGTACAGAAGGGTGAGCATGCAGGGGTTCCAGAAGTGACCTTTTTCCGGGCGAAGTCAGTGTATATTGAGTGTCGGGGGCCGGTGAACATGCAGGTGGATGGCGAAACGACAAGTGCAACAAGCTACACTGCTGAGATTCTGCCCGGAGCTTTACTGGTGCGAGTGTGAGAGATGGTCTATAGCTTACTCTATCCAATTGCCTGGCTGCTGACGCATCTGGTTTGCCGTTATCGCGACAGTGGCCGGGAGCATGTACCAAAGAACGGTCCGCTCCTCATCGTTGCCAATCACCTGAGCTGGTATGACCCGATCTTACTTGCGGTCGTACTGCCTCGACGTGTCTGGTTTTTTGCCAAGTCGGAAGTGTTTCAATGGCCTGTCGTTGGCTTGCTCTGCCGACTAACCGGGCAGATCCCGGTGCATCGCCGCGAAAGTGACCGGGCTGCACTTGAAAGGGCTCAAAAATATTTGCGAGAAGGAAAAGCGCTGGTGGTTTTCCCCGAGGGAACGACCGAACGGCAAGAGCAGATGATCCCGGCGCAGAGCGGGGCAGCCATGCTGGCTTTGCGTACTGGAGCCACGGTGCTCCCGGTCGCTCATACAGGCACCCGGCGCGTTCTCAGGTCTCTTCGCCCCAGACGTCCTCACGTGAATATCCAGATCGGGAAACCTTATGTGCCTGCTCTCCCGGAAGGTACCCTGCGCAAAGCCGGGTTGCAGATGGTTACGCAGGAAGTGATGGAGCGTATCGCTGAGATGCTGCCAGGGGAGGTGCGGGGAGTGTATAAGTGAGCTATGAACTCGATCGGGTTTATCGCCTACTTGTCAGAAACTCACCTACCTCCGCCAGTGCCGCCATCGCCCGGCACGTAATCTCAACCGATTCATAATACGGGATACCCTCTTCTCGCAGGATATGCAGAGCCGGAATGGCGTGACGGGCATAGATTGACTGCATAAGCACAGGTTTGTTGTATTGCCTTACCAATCTGCCCAACTCGTGTGCAGCAGCCTCCTCGCGTGGGCCAAATTCTTCGGCGAGTAACCAGCGATACCCACCGAAGAGGCCGACGATGATCACACCATCAACCTCCGGGTCTTTGAGGCACACTTCTGTCAGCCACGCAAAAGCCATCGGGTCTTCATCGGCTGCACCGGCCACATCAATTGGATTGGTCGCAGTTGCTCGCGCTGGCATAAGCGCTCGCAGGTGTTGCTGCGTTTCTGTACGAAGAATGGGAACATCCAACCCGGCTCGGATAGCAGCATCTCCAGTAGCGACGACACTGCCCCCTCCATCGCCGATGATTGCGATGCGGCGTCCGCCTCCAGGTGTTGGTGGTTGGGTTGCAAGAGCTTGCGCAACCGGGAAGAGTTCATCTGAGCGAAGCACTCGTATGACGCCGCTAGCGCGAAGGCTGGTATCATTGTCGGGACGGAGTGTAGCCTGGGTCCCTGTGTGGGCAAGGGCGGCACGCACTCCTACCTCGGTTGCACCACTTAGCAGGATGACGACGGGTTTATAGTGACCCCGATGATACATATCTCGCGTTACCTGGCGTAGAGTTTCCTCCTGGATTGCCTCGACATAGCCAGCGATGACCCTGGTATCAGGATCGTCAGCAAGATATTGTATGCACTCAGGGAAGGTGACATCGACAGCATTGCCCACACTCAAAAAAGTGGTGAAGCCAAGACCGTCAAGGTGCGCCTGTGTAAAAACATACATGCCGAGGTTGCCACTCTGCGATACCAGGCCAATCGGGCCAACAGGCAATGGGAAGGCCATCCCCAGAGTATTCAAATGAGATCGTCGGACATAGACTCCCATGCAGTTGCTGCCAATAACGCGAATACCATGCTCCCGGCAGCGAGCCACCAATTGTTGCTCCAGTGCGCGACCCTCCGGCCCTGTTTCGCTGAAGCCAGCGGTGATGATCACAATACCCTTGACACCATGGGCAATACAGTCATCTACGGCCTGGGGGACGTGGTTGAAAGCGGTGGCAATAATTACCAGGTCAACAGGCGCCGGTACTTCACGCAGGCTGGGATAGGTGGTGCGACCAAGTACTTCTGGAACTGTAGGGTTAAT
>WNGR01008980.1_pt1 | contig 10875 bp, 9 predicted proteins | sample 5407581 | NCBI WGS metagenome assembly WNGR01 (sample SAMN13153383, study PRJNA577476) | soil metagenome | isolation source: 80 cm soil or saprolite under Garry oak tree replicate 2 | place: USA:California | collected 2016-06-15 | reverse complement strand
CAATGCAGTCCGGGCGCACCGCTCCACTTCTCTATCGGTAAGCCGTAGGCAAAAAATTGATTTGGACTAGCCAAAGATCTAAAAACGAAGGTCCAGTGCATTAAGATGGACCACTATTAACGAGAACGCCGGCGCGCCAACTATCCGAACATCTTGAAGTGGAGATCTTTCTCCAACCTCCCTAATCTTCTACCAAGCGTGCCCCGCCTTTGTCTACTGTGAGGCGTATGCGGTCACCGCTATCTACGTCCTTGAACTGTATCGTGCTTGTGAGACCAGGTGATAGGAACACATGGGAACACATACTGTCAGCTCTCGTGTCCTATGTAAACTCTCGATCTCGTCGATACGAGCGCGAACAGAGTCCAACAAGTCATCAAATCTTTCTTCTTCGACGACCTCTCGTGCGGCTTGGAGAATCAACATAGAGTCAGGTCTGACATCGTGATTGATCTGGGACGGTGGTCCGTTTCGCCAGTCAGCTGGGGCTGGTGAACAAAGGGTTCACACTCACGTCTATAGAAATGATATTGGCGCTATCGAGTTCTGTGAGGAAAGATGTAGGGCAGCGTTGGGGGGAGTCCAGCGATAGGCATGGATGACACAAACCTTCTAAGAAGTCGGCTCTCGTCATAATTTGTCGACATTGATACTAAAATAAGCGTAAGTAACGTATGTTCCCAAGTGAGGCTGGAAAATACAAATGAAACTTACATATGGTATCGAAGGCAGAGGCAGATCATGGAGTGGGATGTCTTCACCGGCCGCTACCGCGTCATCTCGTTGACGTTCTTGCTCCTGTCTTATCTTCACGAACTCGCGCAGGAGCAACCAAGAGCAAGAGCTCCATTTTTGCTATTGTAGCGTTAATGAACCCCATAGTCACCAACGTTAGACTGACCGCACCTCGTCCATGACATCGTCATCACAGTCCTCGATAAGACCGATCCGACTGAGGAGCCACCCTTTCTCAACAGCTAACATGCTGCGTGCTATTTCCACCATATCACGAGATCTGGAGACACGATTTAGATACGCCAACCGGCCACCCAGGAGAGACGTGGCCTGTGTTAAGGTTTCCTGGGAAGGTAAAGGAAGTGATTTGGAACGGCGCATGCGTTTACAAGCGCCTCGTGCTTCTTCCGGACTTAGGTCATATACAGTCAAGACCTGCAGTATTAGCGATCGTTAAGGACCAAACTGGGATGAGAGGAGTCCGTCACTTTACGTGCATACGGCTCCCATTTTTTCCTGAGCAAGAAAGTTAGGTCAAGACACGCGAACAGCCAAAGAGGGCTTACGGAGTACAGAATATGGCCAGAAATCGTCACTGATAAACGTTGTTGAAACAAGGATGTAGATAGATGGCAAGAAATTGGTGCTCACGAGCTCATCACAAGCGTCAATATGCCTACCAGATGCATTGTCAGATACCAATGCTCTCTCCGTGACACAAAACTGCTCACCGCTGGCCGCCCAAGCTTCTGCACGCTGCTGAAGCTGAAGCAGCATGTTTTTCCCGCCGCCGTCGTTATTGAAGAGGTGCACGTTATTAAGCACGAGGACAAGTGGTTTCCCCGTTTTTTTGGCAGATCGAAGAGCCACCTTTTCGAGCTTGTTCATGACTAAATAATACTGTATGTTCCATCGCATCTTTAAGCACGAGGGTGTGCATACCTCGTTCGATATCTAGCCCAGGGCCACCTTCATCACGTTCGAGTCAGTACAGTAGGGAATTGTAGGTCACCATAGGCAATTTTACCTTCTCTTGGATCTCTCCGCGAGAATAGGCCCGTCTGCGAATCCTCGCTGTACTCATAGTCCAGAGCCTTTCCGAGGCGGAGGCGGAAAACCTCGAGATCTGGGTGAGCGTCACACATAGCGACACCTTCCGCCTGATTAGCCTGCATTGCGTCTAAGATCATGGTAGTCTTTCCGGTTCCCTGCACGATGTGAAGGTGGATAGGATAAGCGACGCGGAGACAGAGAAGATAAAGAGGAACCTTGCATCCGAGAATCATAAAGTAATGACCTGTCTCCGCTCCGTGTATTACACGCTCAAGGAAGTCTTGCTCCTTTCGTCGCAGATGTTCCGTCCAAGGGCCATTCTCTTGAACCTCGAGCTCATCGATAGCATCTGTCGTGTGTGGGCTTTTCATTGAGTTCTTCGCGTGTACGACTAATTCCAGTGCGGGATCATAGCCTCCTTGAAATGCTCGCTCGATCTATGCAGGAATCAGCAAATTTGACACTCACGAGAAGTATAACCGGCACCTTATCCAGAACGTTCTTCTTATACCAAGCATAATACACAACGCCACCTACGAAGGCTAGGTAGGACAATTAAGGTATTAATATTCAGTGCGAAGATGTTACAGAGTTATGCAGAATGAATGCCTTCGATTCGATGAGTGTCTTGTTGATCTCCGCAGCCTCTTTGTTTTTAAACAATGGGGGGTTGGAAACACACGTAGGTTGCGGATAGAAGCATGAAGTTGACTGAAAAAGTGGCAAGCCAGAGATTTGATATGCTTGCTGGCCTCGATCGTTGCTATTACGCACGTCGGCATGCAAAGTGCACCCAAAAAGTGGGGAAGTCCACCTCAGGGAGGCGGTGCATAGAGGCCAAAGATCAAGGGGCAAGTGCGCACCCGAACGAAAGTTTCGAAAACGAAATATATATGGATGTGTGCTGTTCAGAATACAGGGCTTACCGAATCCAATACCCATCAACGTGGCGAGCGTAGCGTCCCAGAACGGTGATCCGCTGGCACTTGGACCTTGGACCGTCATCACGGCCCTCCATTGGGCACAGCACGGGCAATGAACGCTATGAGCTTCGGTGTCTGGCACACGCGGTCGAGAGCCGTCTCCAGAATGTCTGGTACCTTCGAGATCCGAGTTGCGAAGGAAAAGTGACCGCGAGAACGATCGCTCCTGCAAGGAATGTTGTAAAAAGAGCCTATTTGGGACCTTGTTTGGGACAGAATTTCGCGATGCGGCAGTAAGCGGAGGTAGGCCGCACCGACGAGACGACAAACGAAGTATGCTAATGGGAGATGGTCCCGGAGCCATTAGGTCTAAGGCGCTAGCGGGGGAGCCAAGGGGAGCGTTTAATTGGTAGGGTGTCCTCAGTTTATATCGTAAATAGTGACACGACTGGCCCCTGAACTTGAAGTACACATGTACTGTATGATGGCAAGCGCACTAGTCTTGGCAAGTGCACTAGTCCGAGAAAAAACATCATAGCATAGGTCTTTATACTCGTTCACGAACGACTCAAGAGATACGAAGTAGCAACTATCAACCAATTTGTGGCTACAGTAGTAAGCTGAAATTATGAACTAAAGGCAACAAAAAACCCGATTACCACTGGAAATTGGGTCAATCCACCGCCAAGACTCAAGATACCGCACCGCGGAAGAGGCATTACAACCTCAGATCACGACATCTTTACATCGACGGTTGCATGGATACGCTCCCACTCGTTCACCCACAAGTACTGAGAGAAAACCATATACAACCAGCGGAACCAAGCACGCTGGGACCGATGCTGCAATGTGGCGAGGACAGCTCGGTAGTACCCTCCTATTCCCGCAACAAAGACATGGCGAACAGGGAGGTCTGGGTTGCCGTTCTCTACTGTGGACTGTAGGACTCTGGAAAACGTCATTTTCAGCTTGACGAGAATAGGGGCCAGGATTCCGATGTATTTGGTGACGACGGACTTTGAGGTGAGGGAATACGCTGCTAAAGGGTATTTGAAACTTGTTGGTGAAATAGCCAGAAGCTCCGACACCCCATGATACAGAGAATAATGATTCGGGTGGCCAGATACCCCGTATGAATCAAAAGTCAGGATCTGTGGGCGAGATAAACGCGATGTCATAGCTCAAATCTTGTTAAGCAGACAACGTACGATGGAGATATCGTGATCGGAGATAAAGTCGTACACTGTAGTGGCTATGAGACTAGCGTTCCACCTTGCGGTAATGTTGTCCTGAAATTCGCTGAAGCTCGCGTGAGCTACCTGTGTCAGATGGAGCAACACGTGTATAAAAACGTACTTTTGGTCAAGAACCCATCGTTTGTCCTCGGCTACTCCAATAACATCAAGACTATCCCGAAGCTCACGCCTCCGTATATAGCCTAGTCCATCCGCGTTGCCCACAGAGAAACAGAGTGAGTACACTTGGGGAAGGGTGAGTGGGACAGAATTCGAGTGAATGGGGCTCGGGGACAATGACACACCAGATGAAGGAATCAAGGAGGTCAAGGTCGGGCCAAAGAAAAAAGTCTCGTCGTCAGGGTGAGCAGTTAACAGTAAGAGGCGAGGAGAGGATCCGTCGTTGGCAGGCCCAAATGGAAAGATTTCGCCCGAATGCAGTGGTCGGAGCAGGCCAAGAAAGACGGGTAGTAAGGCGAGTGCTACGTACAGACCAGGAATGGCCATGTGCAAAGGAGAGCTCAACGCTGCGTCCCACACTCACTGTCGCCTCTGCCTCTGCCTCTGCTTCTCGGCCCCTTATGTTTGTACCCACAGTCGGGCAACGCGCCATCGCTGGTGTCTTACGCCGTGCATTCCTTCTGCCCCGTTCTCGCTCATTCATTTTCTCACTGCACACCAGCTACCGCTTTCAACATACGAAGTCGTCACAACGAAAGCCCTCTCTTCGCGAAAACATTTACACATTTCCTAACCTCTTGACTGTTTCACGCATTGCTGCCTGCCCCGCACTAGGATGGTCAATTCTATCCGACAACTATTCTGCGGCCACCTGCCTACTGCTCTATGCTGGTATTACGGACTGGGTGAGTGTTCAAGATAGTTTCCTGTCTCGCCGACCCCGATACGATTATGCTAGCTTGATGGTTTCGTGGCACGGAGATATGGAACGACATCCGTCCTTGGGACCATCCTCGATCCTGCTGCAGACAAAGCACTCGTCGGCACCCTTGTCGTCACATTGACAATGCAAGGACTGCTTCCTTGTGAGTTGTCCACCGCTGAAACTGGAAATCAATATTTACGATCAGGGCAGTGCCTCTGAGCGCAATCATACTCGGCCGTGATCTATTACTGTCCCTTTCTGCGTTCTATATTCGCTATACGTCGCTTCCATATCCGGTAAGCATATCATGACGTTCATTGCGTTTCGCCCTCAATCGTCCCAAGAAAACTTTTCAACGTTACTGGGACTTCTCAATCCCATCTGCGGAAGTGCGTCCCACTACAATCAGCAAAGTCAACACAGCACTCCAACTTCTATTGATGGGCTCCACAACCATAAGTCCTCTTCTGCCAGGCATGGCTGTTGGCTTTGGCCTCTACCTGAAAGGTTTGCAGTAAGTTTTCTACAGCAAGGAACTCAGGCACTACGAATAATAACTATACGACATAGGTGGACCGTAGCTGTGACTACTATCTCAAGCGGTCTATCCTATATATTCTCGAAAGACGCTGTCCGAATACTATCTAATGCGCGCAGACCAAGAAGGCCACCCTTCAGCCCGTAGTCCCCATTTCCTACGAGCACACAAGTAGCTTTGTTACTCTGGGCAGGCACAACGTGCAATATTCCGATATTACGATGTAGCTCGTCTAAGCTAACTTGCTCCACACCTTTGGGTTGACCCGTGACATTTTTTCAGACTTCCACACAGCTATCTCTACTCTTTACCTTGTCTGATAGCACGACTCATGGAGTGTTTCGGCTTGGGAGAGAGGTAATGAGAGAATGGAGTGAGTAAGAATAATCCCCGTTTCTATCCCCTTCTGTGCGAAAATGCAAGTTGCAGCCTTGGAGTTATCGGTACAAGGACCAAGTCAATTTTCTCTTGGGCACACGCGGCCATGGTAAATAGATCTCGTATTTCGTTCTCATACACCCCTTGCTTTTGCGTAGTGTGTTGGTAGCCAGACAACTCCTTGCCCCCGCTCGAGGAAAGGGTAGTTAATAAGAATTAAAAATACCACAGGACCTCGAGGCACCATTGACATTGTTATCGACAGTCATCTGGGCATTCTGAGAGAGAGACTCTTTGTAGGTCTCTCGTGATTCAAAACACGACTGACTCTAAATCATTTATTGCAAACACAAGGATCTCCTGATAGTATTTGAGCGACACCCCAGAGCGTAGGCGGTGACCACGACGAGGTGGCCACGGCCGCGACTGCGACAACTTCAAGTTGAACGACGAGATGCCGGCGATGACGATGGCGATGGCGACAACGACGAGGCTACCACAACGGCGACGGCGATGGCAACCACGATGAGGCTACCATGACTGCGACTACGACCGCGACCATGACAAGGCTACCACGACCGCGACAACAAGAATGTCTGAGTCGCTCCTTCATGTATATCCTCCTGGTTATTTCAACTTTTTTTATACAAAGAAAATTCGGGTCTGGTAAAAAATATCGATGCCTGGAAAGATGATTTTGGCCTGGCAGGACATCTGGCAGAAAGGCGAGCATCTAGCAAAAAAACATAGACGCCTGGCATTCTGGAGCGCATCTGGGAAGTGACTGGCCAGTCCTTCCTGCTCTTCCAGGTCGAACATTTTGCTGATGGCCTAAGCACTGATGGGGTACTTTCCTTAGACCAGAGTTCCGCAATTTCTCATTGATATTGTGCTGTCAGCAACCAGGATTTGGGCTATACAGTATGCTGTTCACACTTGCATCCATGAAAAGGGGCCTCGAGAAATATTAATGAAACGATGGTGTCCGAACTCATTCACGAAAGAAAAAAACCACTGAACTGTACCAGTGCACTAACCCAAGCCAAAGAGGCTGTTTGGTCATGTGGTGGTCAATGTATGGCAGAAACCGTGTTGCTTCACGACCACTAGTACTAGTGTACGTCTCGCATGCTATATTACTGTACACCAGATCCGTCCAATGTACTGTCCGTGGTCATCATTTTGCCACTTTTTTTTCTACGGCCCTCAGTTTTGCACCTATCTCTTAACTACTTCACAATGGCGTCTATTATTCAATGATAGCAGGAGCAAATAAGATCCAGCATTAAGTACATATTAGGCGTCTGTCCAAGATCTACCTAGCAACGGAAAAAAAGGTACGTCAGTTGCTATCCCTAAATTCTGCAAAATATGGCGGAGAGACTCAGAACACAGCGCTGGCTAGTCAAACGTGGTACACTGACAAGGCCTCATATATCCGGGACCAGAATCCAAGAATCAGACGTTGTTACCAACGAAATAAAAATGATGTGCTGTTCATCTGTAAGGTAAGGAGGGGTTTAGAGAGTTCTGTTACCGTCCAATGACCATTAACTAGGCCCTTCCCTTTTCCCCTGCCCACACGTTGGCAAGCCAGTACCAAAAAAGAGGTGAGACCAAATCCTAGATTCTGATACCCGAAGGTCTTGTCTACAGTAAGCGGTCAGTCGCTTGTGCCCTGTCCCTTGTTTACTTACTATCCAACCTAAGTATTCTGCGACCGCAGCAACAAGGCCCATCGATATAAAAAGTCATCGGCCATAAGTTACTGTAAGAGGGGATACAGGGTCCTCTGCAATATGATCTCCGAAGCGGTTTGCGATGCAAACATTGCCATGCCAACAGGACAACAACCTGTTCCCGGAACTGAATGACTGCGGCGAAGTTATTTTTGAGGTACGTGGCTGAATTGGTCTTATTGTCCAATACAGTAGCTATATTTGTGGTTACCGATCTGTCCGTTTAGGTTGCCTCACATGTGTCCGAGGATCGGCCAATTTATATAGTAAGCACCCCAGTGACCAAATGTAAACACCTAAACAGTGGTCCAACGTTCCAAGTGGTGATTAGTTCCCAATCTGCGCGCAAAGGGCACCGCCCATAGCGCCGCCAGTCACGGAGACGTATATACGAAGGGTGAGTTTCGAGTAAACGCGAGCCAAGTCGTGTTTGATATGCCTAACTCAGGAGAGCCAGCCATTGACTACAATGCTGGTTGGGTGTGTTCTGCCGAGGCTTAGCGATAAGGTACCCATCGACCACTCCTCGTAGTCATACTCCAACCGCGATTGAGTGGTGGTTGGTGACCACGACGAAACCCTGACTCGGTCGTCTCTGAGATACAACGTGCGTTATAACAAGTTCGCTTGATGGAGTGTGTGTAGCTCGCCCGATTATTTATGGGGTGGTCGAATAGCTGAATGGAGTATCTTCAATAAGCGTCCCCTCGCGAGGAGTTTGTACCGGAGTAAGTTACTTCTGCGGTGCCGTCTCTGCACCGAAAGACCGATCAAGACAGAGATGACTGGTGACCCATCAACAATATGTCAAGAAGCCTGCCACCGCAAGAGTCGAATCCTCTATAAAGCGACGTAACAAGTACCTCCTCGACCCATCAAAAAAAAAACCCCCCTTCTCGTTCACCTTCACCTTCACTTTTTCATTTGGACCATTGTCATGCTTGCTCTGCCACTCCTTTCTCTTCTCCTAGCCACCACAGGCTTTGCCGCACCTTCCCACAAGGAACGCGACGGTGTTCCTGCTTCTGCTCTGAATATCCCCACCGACCAGACGCAGCTTGTTGTTCCAACTACCGCGCCCAAATTTGTCGCGGTAGGCGTCGGAAATCAGAACTATTCCTGTACAGCTGGAGGAAATTACACGTGAGTCATGATGGTCTGTAGTTTGTTCACAATAACGAAGACGTTGGGCAGGTCTATCGGGGCCGTTGCCCAACTGTTCGACATATCTTCCCTATTTGGAACACCTGAGTTCTCGACAATCCAAGATGATGCATTTGCTATCTGGTCGGCTTGCCCGGGCACGGACCCCTTGGAAAAAGGACTAGCCCCTCGATTCAACAAGTTCGGAATTAAGCCTCTTGGCATACACACCTTTGTTAATTTCAACGGCGCTCTGAGCCCAAAATTCGACTTTACGCAGGCTACGGGCGACCCCAACAACTTCGTTGTTGCAGCCAAATCTGGGAATCTTCCCGCACCGTCTCCTGCGGACGTTGACTGGCTGGAGCTGAAAAAGGTGGACGGCGGACTCGCAGACGTAATCTTTCGTGTATTTACAAAAGCGGGAAAGCCACCCACAACGGTAAACATTTCACGATCTGCGACAACAACGCGCAGCTGATGTGAGCCTTGTAGTGTACGCCCGGATCAGGCCCAATTACGGTCAAGTATGCCGCAGGTTATTGTAAGTGTCCACCCGATGCCCAAACGCCTTTGACTGTTATTTACGTAACACATCTAGGGTTCTTTTGATGGTTCACTCTCAACTTGAACATGGGAGTGCTACGTATTTGTACATTCTTTTCCAGGGCGTTTTTCTTTCTTCAACTTTCACCCCAACGAGCGCAGGGCGTGGTTCGTTAAGAGCAACCCCTCGACGGGGACTCACTCCTTGAATAAATTGTTTGTACATTCTTTCATCCTACCAAACATAGGAGCGAATCTCAGGCAAACGGGTCCTTTTCCCATACGCTAGAGTTGAGGCCTTGAGGCGTAATGACGGAAACAAGGTAGCAAGATCAAATCAGTTCATGGCTCTACAACACTACGCCGTAGCTCTGCCTGAAACGCCTCGTAGAGACAGTTATGAGCCCAATAAACCATCGTAACCTTTGGGGGGAAAAATCTACATATATATGCTGCTACATGCTTTAAGAGCCGAAACCCGCGAGAGAGTAAAGGAGAGTCAATTTTAGATGACAGACCTACGGTGCTGCCCGGGGCTCAGCGCTCAGTACTCGCTCAGTACTGTCCCAGTCCCAGCCCAGTCTCCTCCCCAAAAAAAATACTCGCGACATAGCAGGCACTACAACCCGATTCGAGCTCCGTAGCTCGAAACATATTGTAATGCCTCCCATGTCGTGAGAGCACGTGCTCAGCCACCATCCCTCCGCATTCACAGCGTCACTTCCATATGGGTAGAGGAGGCCGCAGAGGGCTGAGAGGATGGAGTTGCCCGACGGCGAAGCGCAGTAGCGGGAGTGCATAGGGTGGGGAGGCTGAGGCCGAGGCGATATTCGACTACCTTCTTTGGAGGTACGGTAGAGGTTTTCTGCTTCCACCTCTGCTGCAATACCCGAGATAAAGAGCTTGTGAGCTTCGAGCTTCAAGCAGGGATTGTCTTGACAGTGGTGAAGGAAGAACAGAGATGATCTCCGGCTGGGGACCTGACACGACGCGAAAGCGGCGCAGCCTTAGGTACGTTTGGTGGCACGACCCTGCTACATCCTCTGAACATATCAGATAGCCATTCGAGTGACGAGGGTCTAGAAGGGAGCGGAAGTGATTATGACCATGTCGAAGTTTCGGAAAAGAGACGAAGTTGGAACACGGGGAAAGTGAAGTTTTCAACGGTTCACTGTAAGCTTCTCAGAGATCTCAAAGGTGTAGCACTGCTGTAGCGATCTTAATATCTAATAGTCTAGTCCGTAGTTGCGAGCACGCCATGTGCTTGAGCAATAGCGCCTTCGGGTTATGATGGTGTTATGACACATCCCATCCAAAAATGATTGACTTCTGGGACCGTGAATATCGTGGGCAACAGAGTTTACGATCGTACATACAGGTCATCCTATTGTGACCTGGAATAGCGATGGCTAGTGGTTACTGGCGGAGTTCTGCCAGTCATTCTGCTCCTTGTAGTTCCCATTTGCTCAAGGATGCGATGTGATCTGCCAATGCTCGATTCCGTTCACAAGGCACGGTTCCGTACCTGTACAACATGATCTAAGGCAGAGATCGTGACTAGCTTTGCGAACGTAAAGAGGCTGTTACTCGGTTTGCACCTCCTTCAAGTTGATCAGAAGCTTATCAACTGTTGCGTATTGTCAAGCAAGCCTTTGATCGGGTTGTGTCCAGGGCGGCCATGTTGGAACAAGCTCAAAAG
>WNGR01008456.1_pt1 | contig 10875 bp, 10 predicted proteins | sample 5407581 | NCBI WGS metagenome assembly WNGR01 (sample SAMN13153383, study PRJNA577476) | soil metagenome | isolation source: 80 cm soil or saprolite under Garry oak tree replicate 2 | place: USA:California | collected 2016-06-15 | reverse complement strand
CCCAGTTCCTGCGGCACGGGGCCGACGTGGTCGTCGTGGACCGCAGGCCGTTCCCCGGTGACCCGGTGCCGACCGTGCTCGGCGACCTGATCGACCCCGCCGTGCGCGAGCGGGCCGTGACGCCGGACCTGACCGGCATCGTCCATCTGGCCGCGATCACGTCGGTGCTCCGTTCGGCCGAACAGCCGCAGGAGACGTTCGACACCAACGTCGTGGTCACCCAGGGCCTGTTGGAGCTGGCCAGGCAGCGCGGTGTCGGGCAGTTCGTGCTGGCGTCCACGAACGCCGTGGTCGGCAACGTCGGCACCGACACGATCACCGAGAACCACCCGCCGCGCCCGCTGACCCCCTACGGCGCCACCAAGGCCGCCGGCGAGATGCTGCTGTCCGGCTATGCGGGCGCCTACGGCCTGGCCGCCTGCGCGCTGCGGTTCACCAACATCTACGGCCCCGGCATGGCGGCCAAGGACAGCTTCGTGCCCCGCCTGATGCGTGCCGCGCTGGCCGGCGGGGGAGTGCAGGTCTACGGCGACGGCAAGCAGGCACGGGACCTCGTGCACGTGTCGGACGTGACGGCCGGGGTGCTGGCCGCGTGGCGCCGCCGCTACGTCGGGACCGCGATCATCGGCGCAGGCCGGTCGGTGACCGTGCTGGACCTGATCGACGCGGCACGGGCGGCGACCGGCGCGGCGCTGCCGGTGGACCACGTGCCGGCCAAGACCGGCGAGATGCCCGCGGTGATCGTCGACATCTCCCGCGCCACCACCGAACTGGACTACCGGCCCCGGATCGACCTCACCGAGGGCCTACGCACGGTGTGGGAAGACTTCCGTGCCAACGCGACGGTGTGATCGACATTCCTCTGTGGACGGTGCATCGTCGACGACCACCAAGCGTGTGCCCACTGTGACGGTATTCCTATTCGATTATCAGCTTGCCGCGGGCTGGATGCCTGCTCCGGTACGGGATGATGGCAGTGTGACCTGTTCGTGTCCGTGATGTTCGAGTTCTCCTGGCGGTACGAGTTGCCCGGTCTTGTGATGTTGCTGTTGGCCGTTGTGCTGGCCGTGACCGTCCTCATCGGAGGGTCGCGTCGCGCCAGGACGCGCCGCCGGATGCTGGCGCCGTTCCCCGATTCGGTGGACCAGCGCGCCATGACCGCGTTCACGGAGCGCTACGGCCGGCCGCGGTTCGCGCCGGTCCTGGTGGTGATCGCCGCCTACAACGAGGAGAACGGCATCGGCGGTGTGCTGGACAACCTGCCGGCCACCTGCCTCGACCGGCCGGTCGACGTGCTGGTCGTAGTGGACGGCAGCGCCGACGACACTGCCGCGGTCGCGATGGCACATGGCGCGTACACGTGCGTCGCGCCGGTCAACCGGGGCCAGGGCGCCGCGCTACGCCTCGGCTATCAGCTGGCCGCCCACGGTGGCGCACGGTACGTGATCACGACGGACGCGGACGGTCAGTACGACAACAGCGAGATGCCGCTGCTGCTGGGCCCGTTGGTGGCCGGCACACACGACTTCGTCACCGGTTCGCGCCGGCTCGGCGTGGCGCCCAGCGACGATCGGGTGCGCTGGCTGGGTGTCCGCGTGTACGCGGCGCTGGCCAGCCTGTTGACATGGCGCACGATCACCGACACGTCGTTCGGTTTCCGTGGCATGCGCACCGAGTTGGCCTGCTCGGTGCCGCTGCGCCAGCCCCAGTACCAGGCGTCCGAGCTGCTGCTGGGCGCACTGGCCGGCGGCGCCCGGTTCACGGAACAGCCGATGACGATGCGGGTCCGCTCGGCCGGCACCACCAAGAAGGGCAACAACTTCGTCTACGGCGTCCGGTACGGCTCGGTGATGACGTGGACGTGGCTGCGCGAGTACGTGGGCCGTCGTTCGCTGCGCCTACTGGGCATCGGCCGCCAGGCCGCGGTGGCCCGAAGCGTCGAGGAGCCGGTGGTCAGCTGAACCCAGCGACCTGCCAAACACCGACGCAGCCCCAGACCGATCCACAAAACCCAAGCTGCGACGCCGCTCACCGGAGGCAGGCAGCCCCCACCACTCCACGGGGGGCGTCCCCTTTTCAACGTACCGTTTGTCAAGCCCCAAATGGGTGGTTTGCCGGGAAGTTGTGGACAGCTGAACAGTTGTCCACAGATTGCACGATCACGGTCCCGCCGTCCCGGACACAGGTCATTCGTCGCAGTCTTGCCGTTGCGGGAGGGAACACAGGCTATGCGGTCGCGGTCTTGCCCCTGCGGAACACCCGGTCCAGCAGGGCGAACTTCAGAACGAAGAGGATCGCGTAGCTGCTCAGGTAGGCGATGTCCAGCGTGATCGTGCGGGCGCCCCGGTCGGTCACCAGCGGCGCGAGCACGTGGTCGGTGAGCGTGGTCAGCGCGGTCGCGGCGAGGCCGCCGCCGACGATGATGGCGATGTAGGGCAGCAACTCGCGTAGCAGGGCCGGGCGGCCGCTGCGGCCCCAGGTCCACTTCCAGTTGACGATGAAGTTCGGGATCGCGCCGGCCACGAACGCGACCAGGCTGGCCGTTGTCGCGTTCACGCCGCCCAACCAGAACAAGCCGGTCAGGGTGAGCTGGGACAGCACGGTGGCGGCCACCGATCCGGCGGCGAACTTGCTGAAGCGCACACGAAGGCGACGGCCCGGCAACCACCGGGACCAGCCCGTGCGTTCGCGTGCGCCGGGCGGTGTGCTACCGGTTCTTGAATATGTTTCGGTGGCTACCACAACACTTATCCTCTAGGGGTTCGGAGCGATCCGCACGCCCCCTACCAGGTCTTTAACCAACTCACAGCTTCGGTGTCCGATACGTCGGGAGTCACGGCGGTAACGTCGGAATGGAGTTCGAACGTGGAAGGAGTTCTCGTGCGCGTACTGGTTCTCGGTGGCGATGGCTACCTTGGCTGGCCAACGGCCCTGCACCTGTCCGACGTCGGCCACGAGGTGGCCGTGCTGGACAATTTCGTGCGTCGCCAGTACGACCACGAAATGGGCGTCCAAAGCCTGGTTCCTATTGAGCCTCTACAGGTTCGGCTGGACGCGTGGCACCAGGTTTCCGGTAAGCGGTTGCCGGCATTCATCGGTGATCTCGTCGACGGCGAGTTCGTGTTGGAAACGCTCAGGAACTTCCGGCCCGACGCCATCGTGCATTTCGCGGAACAACGGTCGGCGCCCTATTCGATGATCGACCGGAAGCACGCGGTCTACACGCAGCACAACAACGTCGTCGGCACGCTGAACCTCCTGTTCGCGATCGCCGAGACCGACCCCGACATCCACCTGGTCAAGCTCGGCACGATGGGTGAGTACGGCACGCCGAACATCGACATCGAGGAAGGCTGGCTGGAGGTCGAGCACAACGGCCGCCGCGACCGGATGCTCTACCCGAAGAAGCCGGGTTCCTTCTACCACCTGAGCAAGGTGCACGACTCCAACAACATGGAGTTCGCCTGCCGGATCTGGGGCCTGCGCGCCACCGACCTGAACCAGGGCATCGTCTACGGCCAGCAGACCGACCAGACCGGCCGTGACCCGCGCCTGGCCACCCGCTTCGACTACGACGCCATCTTCGGCACCGTGCTCAACAGGTTCGTGATCCAGTCCGTGATCGGCCACCCGCTGACGGTCTACGGCGCAGGCGGCCAGACCCGTGGCCTGATCGACATCAGGGACACCGCCGAATGCATCCGCCTCGCCGTGGAGAATCCGGCCGAGCGCGGCGAGTTCCGGGTGTTCAACCAGCTGACCGAGTCGATGTCGGTGGCCGAGATCGCCAAGACCGTGGCCAACCTGTCGCCGCGCCCGGTCGAGGTGGAGCAGCTGGCCAACCCGCGCGTCGAGGAAGTGTCGCACTACTACAACGTGGTGCACACCGGCCTGCCGTCGCTGGGCCTACAGCCACACCTGTTGTCGGACACGCTGATCCAGTCGCTGTACTCGATCGCGCAGGAGCACGTGGACCGCGTCGACCTGTCCGCCATGCGCCCCACGGTGCAGTGGCGGTCTACGTCAAGCCCCCTGCGCTGAGGACAAAGTCTCTGAACACCAAGGCAGCAGGCGCAAGCGAGTGCTCGGCCGACCACACCAGACCGATCTGGCGGGTGGCCATGGGCGCGAGGGACAGTTCCACCGTGCCGTCGGACAGTTCGTGTTCGGCGGCCGGTAGGACGGCCACGCCCAACCCGGCCGCGACCAGCCCCCTGAGGGTGTCGCATTCCTCGCCCTCGAACGCCAGCTCCGGCAGAAACCCGGCGGCGGCACACAGATCGTCGGTGATGCGCCGCAGGCCGTAACCCGGCTTCAGGCCGACGAACGGCTCATCGGCCAGTTCGGACAGTCGCGCCCGGCGCCGAGCGGCCAGCCGGTGTCTTGTTGGGACGGTCAACACCAGTTCCTGTTCGGCGATCCGAACGGTCTTCAGCGTCGGATCGTTCGGCAGGGGAGAGGTGAGCGCGACATCGGCGGCGCCGGTGCGCACCCAGTCGACGGTGTCCTCGTGCGCGCCCTGACGCAGGGTGAACCGCACGTTCGGGTGATCCGCTTTGAAGGTGCGCAGCAGGGCCGGAACACGGGATTCACCCATGGTGTGCAGGAAACCGAGGACGACCTGGCCACGTTCCGGATCGGCCTGCTCGGCGACCTGCCGGCATCCGGTCTCCAGGACGGTCAATGCCTGGGTGGCGGCATCGGCCAGGTAGCCGCCGATCCGGGTCAGTCGGATGCCGCGGCCGTTTCGGATCACGACCGGTGCGCCGATCTCGTCGGCCAGCGTGGCCAGCCAGCGGCTCGCGGTCGGTTGCGGGATGCCCAGCCGTTGCGCCGCTCTGGTCAGGTGGCCTTCCTCGGCGACGGCGCGCAACAGGGCCAACCGTGGTGCCAGTGCGGTGGCCAGGTCTTCGTGTGTCGTCATCCAGCTCTCCACTGACCGATTCACTGATGAATCAGACCACCGACAAAGACGTATTGGACGGATCGATACCGCCGATCCTACCCTCGACAACATGGCCGCTGACCTGCACGTCCCTGCCGCGTCCAGCGGCCACACCAGAGGAACAGCCGCGTCCAGCGGCCACATCAGAGGAACAGCCGCGTCCAGCGGCCACATCAGAGGAACAGCCGCGTCCAGCGGCCACATCAGAGGAACAGCCGCACCCACCGGCCACACCAGGGGAACGCCGGCCTTCCGGCGGATCAGCCTGGCCATGTTCGCCGCCGGCCTGGCCACCTTCACCACGCTCTACTGCGTTCAGGCGTTGCTCCCCGCCCTGGCCACCCAGTGGCGACTGACACCGGCAGCGGCCAGCCTGGCCGTCTCGGTCTCCACAGCGGCGCTCGCCATCGGTGTGATCCCGCTGACCGTCCTGTCCGAAGCGCTGGGACGAACGCGGGTCATGACGGCGGCGCTGTTCACCTCGGCCATCCTGGGCATCCTGGCCGCCACCAGCCCGGACTTCACCGTCCTGCTGGCCCTGCGCGGGCTGCAGGGCCTCGCGCTGGCCGGACTGCAGGCCGTGGCCATGTCCTACCTGGCCGAGGAACTCCACCGCGGCTCACTGGGCCCGAGCATGGGCCTGTTCGTGGCCGGCAACGGCATCGGCGGCATGGCCGGCCGCCTGCTGGCCGCACTACTGGGTGATCTTGCGGGCTGGCGCTGGGCACTGGCGGTGATCGGCCTGGTGGCGCTGGCCTGTTCCATCCTGTTCCGGCTGGCCGTCCTGCCTTCGGCACACTTCCGGCCACGGCCGATGAAACTGCGGGCGCTGGCCGGCTCGATCGGCCACGCCTTCACCGACACCGGGCTCCCGCTCCTGTTCACCGTCGGCGTCCTGGCCATGGGTGCCCTGGTCACCGTCTACAACTACCTGGGCTTCCGGCTGCTCCGTCCACCGTTCGACCTGCCGGCCTCGATCGTGGGCCTGGTGTTCGTCGTCTACCTGGCCGGCTCCTTCTCATCCACCATCGCCGGGCGGCTGGCGGACCGGTTCGGACGGCAACGGCTGGTGTGGCCGGCGGCGGCCGTCATGCTGGCCGGCGTGGTGCTGCTGCGGCCGAACGAACTGGCCGTGATCGTCATCGGCCTGATCGTGCTGACCAGCGGCTTCTTCGCGGTGCACGCCCTGGTCAGCGGCTGGGTCGGTGCCCGATCAGCGGCGCTGAAGGTGCAGGGCTCCGCAGTTTACCTGTGTGCCTTCTACCTGGGGTCCAGCGTGGGCGGCTCGCTCGGTGGGCTGGCGTTCGGCGCGGGCGGCTGGACCGGTGTGACCTGGTACACGGGGGCGCTCGTGCTGGCCGTGGTCGCGCTCGGCCTGGTGCTGCGCCGGCTCGCGCCGGTCAGGGCCGCGTGACCTTCTTGGCCGCGACCAGCAGGCCCTCGTCCACCCTGAGCAGCGCCGGCACCAGGCGGTCGTCCTCGCGCACGGCCTTGGCGACCTCGCGCAACGCGATCGTCTCCTGGTCGCGCCGGCCGGCGTCGGTGCCCAGGACGTCGGTGAACACGATCACACCGCCCGGCCGGAGCAGCCGGACACCCTGCGCGTGGTACTTCGGGTACTCGACCTTGGCCGCGTCGAAGAACACCAGGTCGTAGCCGCCATCGGTGAGCCTGGGCAGCACGTCCAGCGCCTGGCCCATGATCAGCCGCATCCGGCCGGCCGACATGCCGGCGTCGGTGAACGCGCGCCGGGCGGCGCGCTGGTGTTCCGGTTCGATGTCGATGGACGTGAGCACACCGTCCGGCGCCATGCCGGCCAGCAGGCACAGCCCGCTCACCCCGGCCCCGGTGCCGACCTCGACGACCGCCCTGGCCTGCAGCGTTGCCGCCAGGAACCGGAGCGCGGCGCCGGCCGCGTTGCCGATCGCGCCACAGCCCAACTCGGCGGCCGACGTCCGGGCCGCGCCGAGCACCTCGTCTTCGGCGAGGTACCCGTCGACCTGGCCGTACACCGCCGCAGGCCGGCTGGCGGCGGACGCGGTGCGCTCGTCGGGCGTCACAAGTCAGCAGATTAGCGCCGTGTTGTACGGAAAACGGGTGAACGCGCCGGGTTGTTGCCCAACGGTGCCCGCGCGAACGGCCCAACGGCCCGATTTGATTCGGTCATTCAGGTCAGTTTCGGGCGGTTTCGGATTCTCAGGTCACTCTCAGGCATCTCACACCCTGGCCTCACCGAGACGGGCGAACATCGACGGTGATGGCGTCAGGTGCTCATTCGGTTCCCGTCTCGCCGATTGAGCACGAAAGAAGGGGCCGGCGCGGGAACACGACGCGTTGGATCGACGTTGGATGCTGCGAAGGGCTAGCAAGCCCGTGGAGGTGCCGACCCGCCGATGCGTACGTCAGGGAGCGCTCCAGCCCAAGGCCGTCACGAGGCCAGTGGGGCGGACGCGAGGAACGTGCCGATCATGTCCGGCGAGGACATGGTCGACTGGGCGCCGCCTACCTGGGACGACATCGTCCGCGAACACGGCGACCGGGTCTACCGCCTGGCCTACCGGTTGGCGGGCAATCAGCACGACGCGGAGGACATCACCCAGGAGACGTTCATCCGGGTGTTCAAGTCCCTCTCGAACTACCAGCCCGTCACGTTCGAGGGCTGGCTGCACCGCATCACCACCAACCTCTTCCTGGACATGGTCCGTCGTCGCTCTCGCCTGCGCATGGGCGGCCTGCCCGAGGACACCGACCGGCTGGCCGGCAAGGATCTCAGCCCGGAAGAGGTCTACGCACGCACCCACCTCGACCCGGACCTGCAGGCCGCGCTGGACGACCTGGCCCCGGAGTTCCGGGCGGCGGTCGTGCTGTGTGACGTCGAAGGCCTGTCCTACGAGGAGATCGGCGCCACGCTCGGCGTGAAGCTGGGCACCGTGCGCAGCCGGATCCACCGTGGACGCCAGGCATTACGGCTGGCTCTGGAACAACGTCGTACGCTTGCCGAGCAGGGTGCCGAATGACGATCGGCGTAGTGTGGACCACAGCGGCTAAGCCTGCCGGCAGCCAAAGGATGTCTTCCGCGGAGGCGCAGTTCTGATGAGTGAGCGTGAACAGCGCGCTTGGACGATCTCCGCCCTTCCCGAGGCTCATCTGCTCCCGGATGTGGTGGTCGCCTTCGTCGACGGCGAGCTCAGCGTGGTCGCGCACGACCGTGCCGCCACACACATCGCCCGGTGCCCCGTGTGCGCCGCGGAAACCACCGTGCAGCGCCAGGCGAGGGCCGCCGTCCAGGCCGCCGAGGCGCCGCGGATGCCCGCCGGCCTGCTGGCGGCACTGCGCAACATCCCCACCGACACCGACCTGCCGGACGATGTCGACCGTCTGGCGGTCACTCCCGAGGGTGAACTTGTCGCGGTGCAGCGCCCCGATCGCGTGACCGCGTTCGGTTCCGGACCGGTACTCGGCTCGTCCCAACCCCTTGGCAGCGGCAGCAGCGTGCTGCGCACGGGTGGGCAGCACGGCGTTTCGCGCGCCGTACAGGGCGCCGGGGTGGTCGCCGCCGGCCTGATGCTCGGTGCGCTGGCCATGGTCGGCCCGCACGTGCTCAACGCGTCCGGCCAGCGCCCCGCCGATCCCGTGCACGGCGACGGCGCCACGGTCAGCGGCAGCGACCCGGTGCTCCAGGCCAACTTCTCCGCGCCACTCGGTGGCGGCGTGCTCCCCAGGCATGCGGCGCAGTTGTACTCGTCGTCACCTTTCGCGCGCGCCCAGGCCCGCTGAGCCGCGTTTCGCGGCTCGTTTCCTTTGGTGAGAGCCTGTTACCAGCTTGTGCTACGCACACTTCACCCTGGTTGCGGCAGGCTTACGCTGAACGCCACGGCAATTCACGCGGGGAGCAATGAGCGAGCAATCCACCACCGGTCCTGACGAAGGCCGCCCTCGGCTCGGTCCGCGTCCGTTGGACCGCCCCGCCGTCGATCCGGGGCAGGCCGCCGTGTTCGGCCGTCCTTCCGGTGTGCCCAGCGCGTTCGCCCCCCGTCCCCCTGGTGGTCCGGCCGCCAACGGCGCCGTCCGGCTGGCCGCGCCGCCGCCGGAGGCATTGTCGACCGCGTTCGGCCGGCCGGCGGACAGCCAGGACGTCCAGTTGCAGCGTGCCCCCGGCACCGGGGACGCGGCCGAGGACGAGCCGGCGGCGTACTGGGACGAAACGGACGGGCGGGACCCGTGGCGTGATCCCGGTGCCGGCGCCATGCTCGGGCGCCCCGCGATGGACCCCGCCACCGAGGGCAAGGGCACGCGCCGGCCGGTCGGCCCGCTGCTGAGCGTGCCGGAGCTGCTGTTCGGCCGGCGGGTCAAGCCAAGGGCGTTGCTGATCCTGATGGTGTGCGCGCTGCTGGTCGGCGCGGCCGGCGGCGTCGCGGGCTGGGCCATCGGCAACGCCGGCCGTTCGCTGACCGACGCGGGTGCCACGATCGCCCAGGTCGACCAGGGTGTGCAGCGGGCGCCGACCTCGGTGGCCGGCATCGTGCAGCGCGTCGCGCCCGCCGTCGTGTCCCTCGAGGTGCAGGCCGGCAGCAACGGGGACGTCGGGTCCGGCGTGGTGATCGACCCGAAGGGCTACATCCTCACCAACAACCACGTCGTCTCCATCGCGGCGCAGGGCGCCGGCGGCCAGATCACCGCCGTGTTCAGCTCGGGCGCGCGGGTGGCCGCCGCCATCGTGGGCCGCGACCAGGTGACCGACCTCGCTGTGTTGAAAGTCAACGCGACCAATTTGACCGTCCTGCAGCCGGGCACGTCGGGCAAGCTGGAGCCGGGCGACACGGTGATCGCGATCGGCTCCCCGCTCGGCCTCGCCGGCACGGTCACGTCGGGCATCGTGAGCGCGCTGCACCGCCCGGTGACCGCGCAGGGTGAGGCAGGCGGCCCCACCGTGGTCTACGACGCGATCCAGACCGACGCCGCGATCAACCCGGGCAACTCGGGTGGCGCGCTCGTCGACGCGTCCGGCGCGCTGGTCGGCGTCAACTCCGCGATCCAGACTTTCGGCAGCTCGGACACTGGTGGCGGCGGCAGCATCGGCCTCGGCTTCGCGATCCCGATCGACCAGGCGAAGAAGATCGCGCAGCAGTTGATCCGGACCGGCGCGGTCAAGCACGCCAATCTCGGCGTGAACACCCGGTCGGTGTCCGCCACCACGTCCGAGGGCGCCCAGGTCGTCAACGTCACCAACGGTGGCGCCGCGGCCGGCGCGGGGCTCGCGGTGGGTGACGTGATCACGTCATTGGACAATCGGCCGATCGGCAGCTCGACCGAACTCCAGGTGGCCGTACTGGATCACGATCCGGGGCAGGCGGTCACCATCGTGTTCGCCCGCCAGGGCCAACGGCACAGCGTTCAGGTGACCCTACAGTCGGATTGAACGGATAGTCTGAGCGCAGTCCGTTTGCCTGCCGGAGGTGCCGCGCGATGTTCAACATCAGTTGGGGCGAGTTCGCGGTCCTGATCATCGCGGGCCTGTTCATTCTCGGCCCGGAACGCCTGCCCGGCGCGGCTGCGTGGCTGGGCAAGACCGTGCGCCAGGTGCGCGAGTACGCGTCCGGCGCCCGCGAGCAGCTCCGTTCCGAGCTGGGGCCGGAGTTCGACGACCTGCGCAAGCCGCTGGAGGACCTGCGGGCACTGCGCAGCTTCGACCCGAAGCGCGCGATCACCAAGCACCTGCTGGACGCGACCGGCGGCTACGACCCGCGCGACGACCTGAAGATCGACCTGCCCGGTCTCAACGGCGGCAACGGCGCCAACGGCATCAAGTCCAACGGTTTCCCCGCCCCGACCAGCCCGGTCGAGCAGCGCCCGCTGTCGCCGGGCGAGCGTCCCCCGTTCGACCCGGACGCCACCTGACTCAGCCCAACGGCACCGGATCGGCCAGACCC
>WNGR01023716.1_pt1 | contig 10876 bp, 7 predicted proteins | sample 5407581 | NCBI WGS metagenome assembly WNGR01 (sample SAMN13153383, study PRJNA577476) | soil metagenome | isolation source: 80 cm soil or saprolite under Garry oak tree replicate 2 | place: USA:California | collected 2016-06-15 | reverse complement strand
CACGCAGCGGTAGCCGCGCGCCGCGCAGATATGCGCGAGTCCGATCCCCGTATTGCCCGCCGTGCCTTCGACAACCGTTCCGCCCGGCTTGAGCGCGCCGCGCCGTTCGGCGTCCTGGACGATGTAGAGCGCGGCGCGGTCTTTCACCGAGCCGCCCGGATTCATGAACTCCGCCTTGCCGAGTATCTCGCAGCCGGTTTCGGCGCTGAGCGCCGCGAGCCTGATGAGCGGCGTGTCGCCGATGCAGCCGATGAATCCTTTGCATACGCGCATGTCCGCCCCCTCGTTTCAGATGACCGGCAGCAAATGCGGCTGCCACATGTCGAAGGATAGTGCGCCGCGCCTGACAACGCGATCGACACACCAGGCGGGCTGCGATCGCTGCTACACCTGACGCGCGACGTGATCGGTGATCTGCCGCAGCTTGTGCAGCATCTGCTCGCCCGATGCAATGTAGAGCGCCCTGTCCCCCGTCAGGACGCTCGCACGGAACGTCTGCAGCGCATGCTTCAGCGGTTCGTACCTGAGCACGGAAGCCGCGCCGTCGACGCGATGAATCCACTGCCGCAGGACAGCCGGCTCAGCCTCGCCGAGCATGCCCTCGAGTTCGTCAGCGTCAGTCGTCATGGTCTGGACGATGATTTCGATCAGCTTCTCGTCGCGCCCGGTGCTGCCGAAGTTCTGATTGATCGCGTCCCAGTCGAGATCGGGCAGTTCGCCCGGTTCCGTCGCTGCGGCAGGTACGGCGGCAGGTCCAGCCACATGAGGCGTGGCGCGCGGCGCGTCCACCTGCGGCGCGGGCCGTCCGTCGCTCGCGGGCGCGCTGTGCCCCTGCAGGCACTGCGGCGCGAACCGGGTGAGGCACGCAAGCAGATCGCTGAGCTTGGCCGGCTTGTACAGGCATTCGTCCATGCCGGCGGCGAGACACTCTTCGCGTTCTTCCCGCCCCACGCTCGCCGTCAGTCCGACGATGGACATGCGCCGCGCGTCATCCGTCCGTTCGCGCACGCGGGTTGCGAGCGTGTAGCCGTCCATCTCGGGCATGTGACAGTCGGTGATCAGCAGCGCATAGTCCGCCGACGCCATCGCCTTCAGCGCCTGCATACCATCTTCGACGGTGTCGCACGTGCTTCCGAGCAGTTCCAGTTGCTGCCGCAGCAGATGCCGGTTGATCCCGTTGTCTTCGGCGATCAGGATCAGCGCATGATCGCGTAGCGCATCGGCGCGGCTGCGCGGCGCAGCCGGTGTGAGCGCCGACGCCGCGGATTCCAGTCCCAGTTCGGCGTCCCCGTGCAAGACGGCATTGCATACGGCAGCCACGCCCTCGAGCGTGACGGGATAGACGCACAGATAGCAGAGGTCCCCCATGCGGACATATCCGCCCGTCTTGATGGTCGCGGTCGTCGGAACGACGGGGACGTCGCCCACCTGCATTTGAACTGCGGGCTTCTGCTGGGCTTGCGTGAGAGGCTCGTCCGCTGACGGGCTTTCCGCTGTCAGCTGGTCGTCGATGATTAGCCGGCACTCCGCTGGCAAGTCGTCCGGGGAAAGCGCTGCATTCGGATCGAGAATCGCCACCGTGCCGCCGAAAGTGCGCAACGCTTGCGTCATGCTGCGCAGCACAGACGCATCGCGAACACGAAGACCGACGGTGACGCCCGCCAGCGGATAGCTTTGAAACTCACGCTGGTTCACTTCCAGCGGCAGGCGGAACTCGACCTGGGTGCCGCGCCCGACTTCGCCTTCCATGCCGATGGTGCCGCCGAGCATGGCCACCAGCCGCCGCGAGATCGTCAAGCCGAGACCTGTACCGCCATAGCGGCGCGTCGTCGAGGCTTCGGCCTGCACGAACGGCTGAAAGAGGCGCGCCCGCTGATCCTGGCTGATGCCGATTCCCGTGTCGCTCACGCGCCAGACAATGGTTTGCTTGCCGTCAGTTTCGCCCGCGAGTTCGACGTCGAGCCGGATGCTGCCTTCCGTAGTGAACTTGATCGCGTTGCTGAGCAGGTTGAATAGAATCTGCCGTAGCCGCACGCCGTCGCTCCACACCACGGGCGCAATCGCCGCGTCGATGCACAGCGCCAGCTTCAGCCGCTTCTCCTGTGCGCGCCAGAAAAACAGCGAGAACGTGCTCGTGCACAGATCGCGGATATCGACGGGCGCCCGCTCCAGCGCGATCTTGCCGGCTTCGATCTTCGAGTAGTCCAGAATGTCGTTGAGGATCTGCAACAGCGATTCTGCTGCCTGCGAGATCAGCTTCACCTTGACCGCCTGGTCGGGGCGCAGGTTGCTGTGTGCTAGCAGTTCGATCAGTCCTATCACGGCGCTCATCGGCGTGCGTATTTCATGGCTCATCGCCGCGAGAAACTCGCTCTTCGCGCGCGACGCCTGCTGCGCCGCATCGCGCGCCTCGCCAAGCGCGACGGCATGCTGATGCTGTTCTTCGGCGTCGCTCCAGTAGCCGGTCCAGACGAGATCGTCGTGCTCGACCCGATGCGGCACGGCGTGCAACCGCGTCCACCGGAAGGCGCCGCGGCGCTGCACGCGAAGTTCGCGGCTCACGGTCGCCAGCGTCTGCTCGGCCTTGTACGCCTCGGTCAGAAGAGCGGCGCGGTCCTCAGGATGAACCGCTGCGAGCACCGATCCCGGAATGGCTTGCAGCTCAGCGCTGGTCTTGCCGAACATTTCGACGGTATTGCCGCTTAGCCAGATGACCCGGGAGTCACCGTTTCTAGCCTGTCGATACTGGAAGGCTGTCGCCGGCAACTGGCTGGTTACGTCGATGAGCCGCAGCTCTGCTTCCCGGCGTTCGCGCGCCTCCTTGTGCAACACGCGGCGCGAGCGCCACAGCACCGCGATCACGGCCAGCAGCGCGAGCGCCACGGGCGCGAACCTCAGCGCGATGTCTTTCCACGACGGCCCCAGTTCATAGTTCGCCCCGAAGTAGCGGTTCTGGATCGAGAGCCGCTCGGTGTCCGGCAACGCCGCGAGCGCGCGGTCGATGAGCGGCATCAGCCGGGCCGCCAGCTTCGGCGAGACGGCAAAGCCCGTCTGCAGCGAACGGCCCCCGGAGCCGATGATGCGCAGATTGTCGCCATGCATGCGCTGCAGCATGTAGTGAACCGTGGCCAGATCGTCCACATAGACATCGGCCTTGCCTTCGGCGACCGCGTTCATGCCCGTCCCGACATCCGGCACGACGACGATGCGTGCCTGCGGCGCTGCGCCCGTCACCAGCCAGCGCAGACCGCCGCCGTCGGTGACGGCGACGCGCTTGCCGTTCAGATCGCGTAACTGGCCAAGAGCAGGCGCATCGTTACGGCCGACGGCAACAACCGGAAACGTCGCGTACGGGCGCGACACCGGAGTACCGCGCAATGCGGGGTCGTGAAGAATGGCGACGGCGACCAGATCCAGCGTTCCCGCTTGCAGGGCATCCACGGTGGCGGCGAAGCCCGGCTCGGGCCGACGTACGAAACTGATCCCCAGCCGGTTCGCCAGATAGCGCAGATAGTCCTGCGCCATGCCATGCGTCTGCCCGCTGTCGTCGACGTAACTGTACGGCGGCAGCCCGCTGTCCACGCCCACGCCCAGCGGCGGCAGCGAGCGCAGCCACGCGCGCTCCTCGTCGCTCAGTTGAAACGGCGCGGACGACTCCGCTTGAATCGGCCCGGTGGTCATCCAGCGGCTCAGGATGCGCTGCCGGGCATACTCGGGCAGTGCGTTCAGCCGTTCGTCGACACCGTCGCGCAACGCCTGTTGCCTGCGCGCAAAGCCGAAGCGCACGCCGCTTTCCGTTTCGCGATAGCGATTCAGTTCCGCCAGCCCGGCGAACTCCGGCTGCGACAACAGGTAGTCGGCGACGGGCAGAAACGTGATGTAGACGTCTGCCTCCTTGCGCAGCACATCGCGCAAGCCCTCCTGCGGACTGTGTGCGCGCACGAAGACGGAGTCGGGGTAGCGCTCGTGCGATACCTGCTCGATGTACGAGCCTGCCTCTGCGGCAATGCGCTTGCCGGCGAGGCGTGGCGGCTCGCCGTCGCGTGCGGCATCCGATGCGCGCCCGACCACGACGACGTCGGAATCGTAGTAAGGCTCGGACAGGATCAGGCAGCGCCTTGCCTCGATGGGCTTCTGCACGGCGAGCACGATGTCGACGGAGCCGGCGCAGGCTGCCGCGCTCAACGAAGCATAGTCAGGAAACACCCGCACCCGCAGTTGCGCGGAAGGGTCGAGAACGGATTTGAGGATATCGAACGCGGCGCCGGATACCTGACCGTTGTTGACGATCATAAGCGGCGGCCAGCCGCCTTCCGGGACGCCCACTGTGAGACTTGCAGGCTTGTGCGGGTGAGATTGCGCCTGCGCGGTGGCATCGATCGATGCCACCGCAAGCATCACGCATAAAATCCGGCACAGTGTGAGGCAGCGATTGCGGATGCTTTTCATGGCTGTCAGGGAAACGACCACCAGCGCAGACGGGCACCGGGGTCAGGTCGCTGAATCCATGATAGTGCCCCTTCAGACTGTTCGTGGCGCTTATTGGTCACACCGGGTGGCGCGCAACGAACTCCCGCGAAAACTCGCTCAGGCCAGCTCGACGATCACTTCATCGAGCGCGCGAAACGGCGCGAGCAGCGCTTCGTCGGCCAGCGCCGAGGTGATGAGCCGCCAGTCGCGCTGCAGCGGCGTCCAGTGTTGCTGGCGCGCGCGGCCGAGCTTGTCGGAATCGGCGATTCCGCGAGCGGCCCGAGCGTGCTCATGCTGGAGCCGCGCAGCTCGCCGCCGATCAGCGTGAGCCGCACGCCTGGCGCATTGGCGAGCGCCGTGACCGCGAGCAGATTGTTGGTGACCACATGCAGGTCTTCGCGCGTCGACAGATGCCACGCGAGCTGGGCGCAGGTCGTGCCACCGTCGAGCAGCACCGTGTCGCCGTCGAGCACGTGCAAGGCGGCCGCCTGCGCGATGACTTCCTTTTGCTCGCGCTGCGCCGACTTGCGTTCTTCGAGCGACGCCTCCGGCTCGTGCACGCCGACCCGCGCGGTCGCGCCGCCGTAGGTGCGCACGAGGCGCTTCTGCTTCGCGAGCGCCGTCAGATCACGGCGGATCGTCGCTTCCGACACGCCCAGCGTGGCGCACAACGCCTCGACGTTGGCATCGCGCGTGCGTACGAGTTCGAGAATCGCCTGATGACGGTCGGTCGTTTTTTTCACGTCTGCGTGAGTCCGGGAATGGGGCTCGATCTTACACCAGCCCCTTTGCGCCCATTCGACGGCGGGCACGTGCGGCGTTGCTGCTGCGCCGTCTCGCCGCCTTCCGCGCTCAGCGGCGCGTCGCCAGTTCCGCGCCCTGGCGCAGCGCTTCGAGCATGCTGCCTTCGTCGACGACACCCTTGCCCGCGATATCGAACGCGGTGCCGTGATCCACCGACGTGCGGATCACTTCGAGTCCCACCGTCACGTTCACGCCCGCTTCGAGGCCGAGCACCTTCACCGGGCCGTGGCCCTGGTCGTGATACATCGCGACCACCAGATCGAAGTCGCCGCGGCCAGCGCGGAAGAACAGCGTGTCGGCGGGCAGCGGGCCCGTGACATCGAGGCCGCGTTCCTGCAACAGCTTCACGGCGGGAATGATCTTCTCTTCTTCTTCGCCATAGCCGAACAGGCCGTTTTCGCCCGCATGCGGATTGATGCCGCACACGCCGATGCGCGGATGTTCGATGCCCGCCTTCACGAGCGTCGCGTTGCCGCGTTCGATGGTCCGCTGCACGAGGCCCGGCTCGATCTTGCGGATCGCGTCGATGATGCCGATGTGCGTCGTCACGTGAATCACGCGCAGTTGCGGCGCGACGAGCATCATCGACACTTCGTCGACACCCGTCAGATGCGCGAGCATTTCCGTGTGGCCCGGATACTTGTGGCCGCCCGCATGCAACGCTTCCTTGTTCAGCGGCGCCGTGCAGATCGCGTCGATCTTGCCCGCCTGCGCGAGTTCGACGGCGCGCTTGATGTACTGATACGCGGCGTCGCCCGCCAGTGCCGACAACTCGCCGAACGGCAGGTCGTCGGGAATCAAACCGAGGTCGATGCAGTCGATCGTGCCCTGCTCGTAGCGTGCATCGGATGCGTCCTCGATACGGCGAATCGTCATCGTCCCGCCGACGATCTGGTTCGCGCGTTCGAGGCGCTTCGCGTCGCCAATCACGAGCGGACGGCATTGCGCGTAGACCGACGCGTGTGCGAGGCTCTTGACGACGACTTCCGCGCCGACGCCTGTTGCATCGCCCATCGTGATGCCGATTACGGGAAGGTAGTTGCTCATGATGTGATCTCGTGGGTACTTGCTATTCATTCGCGGACGTCAGTGCGAAACGACGTCGCGCTCGGTTTCGTTGCGCAGGGTCAGCCATGCGGCGTACAGCGCGTGATCGGTGCCGAATGCGCCCGCCTTCGTCACGACGCCGGGGCAATGCGTTCGGGTCGCGTCGAGCGGCCTTGCGACCGCGACGCCCGCTTCGACTTCGGCCAGCAATTGCAGATTGCCGATGCGCGCGGCCGCCAGCATCGCGCGCGCGGTCTCGCCGCCCGTCGCGATCAGGCCGCCCGTTTTCGTGAAGTGCGGATCGACCAGCGCCGCCAGCGCCGCCGACAGTTGCGCGCCTTCGGCGGGATCGAACGCATCGTCGCGGCCGATGCGCAGCAACAGATCGACACCCGCCTTAAGCGACACGCCGACCTGGTCCTGCCACGCGCGCCAGTCGCGATGGCGCTCGCCTTCGCGCAGCACGACGGGCGGCACGATCAGTTCTTCGACGCCGCCGCGCTCGCGCAGCATTGCGCATTGACGCTCGCTGACAGCCGACAGGCTGCCCACCAGAATCAGGATCGGGCCGCCGGGGAACGCGTTGCTGCCGGACTTACGCTCATCAGCGTCGTCGCGCGGAATCAGCGCCGCGATCTCGCGCGCAAGCCCGCCCGATCCGACCCAGAAGAACGCCGCGTCGCTTTGCAGCGTGGCGCGGGCGAGCGCGCGCAATGCCTTCTCGCTTTGCGTATCGACGATCAGCGCCTGCACGCCGTTCGCCGCCATCGCGCCAATGCACACGGCCAGCGTTTCGGGTTCGTCGGCGAGTGCTTCGGCGTCGAGCCGGTCCGTGGTCAGACCCGCCGCTTCGAGTTGCGCCGCGATGCCGGCGGTTACACCTGCATGCTCCAGCTTCCATGTCGCCGTCTGTTCGAGCGGCTCGCCGTGCACGAACACGCGGCCGTCGCGCACCGTGCGTCCCGTCGCCGGGAATGCGGGCGCGACGATCGCCATGCCGGCGAGCGCCTGCAGGCCAGCCACTTCCGCTGCCCAGTTGCCGCGCAGCGTCGAATCGATTTTCTTGTAGAGCCGCTGGTCGCGCGCGCTCATCTCGGCATAGGCCGCCGACGTGCGCGCCGCTGCGTCGTGAGGCGTGAGACGGCGCGTGTCGGTATCGACGGCGATCGTGTCCGCGCCATCATGCGCGGGCGTGCGCGCCGCCTCCAGCGTGACGACCGTGCGATGTCCCGCGCTCGCGAAACCGATCGCGCAGTCCGCGGCGCCCGACAGGTCGTCCGCGAGAATCAGAATCTTCATCGTGCCAGCCCTTCGCGATTCTTCGTGCGCGCGCCTTCCTGGCGCTGCTGATAGCGCTTCGCCACCTGTGCGGTCAGGATCGGCGACAGAATCGCCGTGATCACCACGCATGCGGCCACCAGCAGCGTCGCGCTCTGCGCCGCTTCGTTGTACACCGGGTTCGCCGCCGCGACGAGCGCCGGCACAGCCGCTGCGTTGCCCGCCGTATTGGCTGCCGCGACGCCGGCGACACCCGTGCCGCCCGTCAGGCGATCGGCGAAGTACAGCGGAATGCCCGTCACGATCACCACCGCGATGCCGAGACCAATGCCGAGCAACCCGGCCTGCCAGACCTTGTGCAGATCGAGGCCCGCGCCGAGCGCCAGCGCGAAGAACGGAATCATCACGGGCACCGCCTTCGCGAGAAAGTCGCGCATTTCGCGGTCCAGATTGCCGAGCAGCATGCCGAGTGCGAGCGGCAGGATGCTGCCGACCAACGTCTGCCACGGGAACGCCGACAGACCCGCGACGCCGAGCGTCACCATGGTCAGGAACGGACCCGATTCGAGCGACATCAACGTGTACGCGCCGACGTCTTCCGAGCGGCCATACTGGCCCATCAGCGCCATGTAGAGGCCGCCGTTGGTGTCGTTCATCGCCGCGACCACGGCGAGCGTCGAGATGCCCGCGAACAGGCCCGACGACACGGGATGCTCGCCAAGCACATGGCCGAGAATCACACCGACGATCACGGCCGCCCCAACCTTCGTCACGAGCAGCGCACCACCCTTCTTCATCAGATACGGCGTCGCCTTCACGTCGATACTCGCGCCCATGCAGACGTAGAACACGGCAAGGATAGGCAGCGCGCCCGTGAACAGCGCATTCGTGAACGATCCGAAGAACTTCGGCATGCCGGGCAGAAACGTCGCCACTAGCGAACCGATGAGCAGCGGCACGATCATCATGCCGCCGGGGATGCGCTCGATCGAGCGTTTGATGGGAATCTGAACCATGCGAGTCTCCTGGCTTTATTAAGCGCCGCGTCTGTCCGCGATTTTGATTGAAACAGTCATCACTCGATCAAATCGATCAGTTTGGAGTGTAGACCGTTTGATTGAATTGCGCAAACCGATCATGTATTTGCGCAAAACGATCATTTCGCGGACAGCGCGCTCAATGCCCGAGACCTCGCCCGTTACCGGCGCGCGGCACGCACCGTGTTGCGCCGCGTGTCGCGGCTCTCGCTGTCGCTCACGCTGCGCACGATCGACGCAAACGAGCGGGCCGCGGGCGTGCGCGCCTCGTCCCTGCGCCACAGCAAACCGGGCGAACGCACGGGCGTCGGACTTTCGAGCGGAATCAATTTCACGTCCTCGCGCCGCAGCGCATGCGTCGACACGATCGTCGCGATGTCGGTCTCTCTGACCAGTTCGATCATCGGCGCGATGGCGTTCATTTCCGCGACGACGACGGGCGCCGCATTCGCCATCCGGAACGATTCGTCGAGCAGCACGCGCGTGGAAAAACTGCGCGGCAACAGCACCATGCGCTGCAGATGAAGCTCCGACACGCGCACGAAGCGCCGCTTCGCGAACGGATGCCGCAGCCCGACGGCGAGCATCATCTCCTCGGTGTAGAGCGGCTCGAAACGCAGCGGCAACGCGTCGTTCGGCTTGTACGTCACGCCGATATCGAGGTCGCCGCGCAGCAGCGCCTGTGCGATGCCGTCGCCCGTCATTTCGAGCACGTCGACGCGCACGGACGGATGCCGGTCCAGAAACAGCGACACGCAGCGCGGAATGATGTGCAGGTTGAACGTGTGCGTTGCGCCGATGCGCACGACGCCCGTCATTTCCTCGGCGGCATAGCGCACGGTCGACACGCCTTCGTCGACTTCGCGCAGCGCATTGCGCACGCGCTCCAGAAACAGTTCGCCCGCTTCCGTCATCGTCACGCGCCGGCCTTCGCGCTCGAACAGCCGGCAGCCGAGTTCCTCTTCGAGCTGGCGGATCTGATGCGACAGCGTCGATTGCGTGACGTGGACCTTTTGCGCGGCGACGGTGAAGCTCAATTGCTCCGCGAGGGCCGCGAAGTAGCGCAGATGTCGTAGTTCCATGGGTTCTCGTGGGTCGCGTTTGAATCGATGGCATCGATAGATAATCAGCGAAAAATACCATTTTTATCGATAGATTGCCTGCCTTACACTGGCCTCGCCATCAACGATCGCAGCGAGAGGAGACCTCGACGCGATGCTCAACGGACCCGAGAAGCACCCATGAAAATCGGCAAAGAGACTATCCCGCGCACGTCGATCTCGACCTCGAATACGCACACCATCGTCGTGCGAGGACGCGACCTCGCGAACGAACTGATCGGCAAGATCTCGTTCACCGACTACTTCTTCCTGCTCGTCACGGGACAAACGCCCAGCCCGGCCGCCAGCGCCGTGCTCGACGCGACGCTCGTCGCGATCGCGGAGCACGGACTCGTGCCGAGCGTGCAGGCGAGCCGCATGACGCTCGCCGCCGCGCCCGACGCGCTGCAAGGCGCCGTGGCCGCCGGGATTCTCGGTTGCGGCTCGGTGATACTCGGCGCGTCCGAGTCCTGTGGAAAGCTGCTCGACGAAGTGCGGCAGTGCGCGGCGCAAACGGGCGGCGATCTGTCCGAGGCGGCGTTCACGGTGATCACGCGTTATCGCGCGGACAAACGCCCCGTGCCGGGCTACGGCCATCCGCTGCATAAAGAGCGCGACCCGCGCGTCGACGCGCTGTTCGCCGTCGCTGAACGCAGCGGCGCGGATATGACCTACGTGCGCATCGCGGAAGCGATCGAATCCGTGTTGCCGGATGTGTTCGGCAAGGCGCTGATGCTCAACGTGTCGGCGGCAATTCCTGCTGTGTTGCTGGGCGTCGGCTTTCCGCTGGCCGCGCTAAAAGGCGTGCCGATTCTCGCGCGCACGGCCGGACTGATCGGGCATCTGACGGAAGAACTGGCGCACTCGATCGGCTTCGCCCTGTCGTATCAGGCCACGCGCGAAGTGGTGTACGACGGCGAAGCGCCCGAAGGCTTTCAGCCCGGCATCTGATCGTTCCGCTCACATCACTTCGCAACGCATCTCTGGAGTTGTTGCATGACCAAAGTTCTCGAAGGCGTCCGGGTGCTCGAACAAGGCACCTTCATCACAGGCCCGGCGGCCGGCATGCTGCTAGGCGATCTGGGCGCCGATGTCGTCAAGATCGAGCAGCCGGGCACGGGCGATCCGTTCCGCGCGTTC
>WNGR01008452.1_pt1 | contig 10878 bp, 10 predicted proteins | sample 5407581 | NCBI WGS metagenome assembly WNGR01 (sample SAMN13153383, study PRJNA577476) | soil metagenome | isolation source: 80 cm soil or saprolite under Garry oak tree replicate 2 | place: USA:California | collected 2016-06-15 | reverse complement strand
GGCGAGCGCCACCACCGCGACCGCGGCGAGGACCAGCGGGCGCAGGTGCTGCCGGCGCGACCCGCCGTCCTGCCCGCCGCTCCTGCCGTCCCTGCCCGCTGCGCCCTGGGCCGCTCCAGGCCACGACGGGCCGGTCTGGAGCGGGCGCTGGTCACGGGCTACGACGTCATCGTGCTCGACCGCGACCTCCCCGGCCTGCACGGCGACGACGTATGCGCCGAGCTCGTCGAGGCCGGCTGCCGCAGCCGGGTGCTCATGCTGACCGCCGCCGCGACGATCGAGGACCGGGTGGACGGCCTCGGCCTCGGCGCCGACGACTACCTGCCGAAGCCGTTCGCGTTCGCCGAGCTCGTGGCCAGGATCCGGGCGCTGCTGCGCCGGGCCCAGCCCGGGCTTGCCCCGGTGCTGGTCAGCGGGGACGTGGCGCTCGACCCGTCACGGCGGCACGCGAGCCGGGGCGGCCGGCAGCTCGATCTCGGGCCCAAGGAGTTCGGCATCCTGGAGCTGCTGCTGTCCGCCCAGGGCCGGGTCGTGTCGGCCGAGGAGCTGCTGGAGCGGGTGTGGGACGAGATGGCCGACCCGTTCACCAGCACCGTCAAGGTGACCATGAGCAGGCTGCGCCGCAAGCTCGGTGACCCGCCGGTCATCGAGACCGTGGCCCAGGCCGGGTACCGGATCTGAGGATGCGCGTGCCAGCCCCGCCCGCCGCCGCGCGCTGGCGGCTGCGCCTGCCCCGGCGCACGGTGCGGCTGAAGCTCACCGCGCTGTACGGCGCCCTGTTCCTGGTCTCCGGCGCCGCCCTGCTCGCGGTCACCTACGTCTTCGTCGCGAACCGGATCCCCGCTGTCGCTACCGCTCGCGGGCAGGCGTTTTCGCAGGGCGGGCTCACCGAAGTCTGCGCCGTAACCGGGAATGGCGCGCTGGCACCCACCCCGCTGAGCGGGTGCACGACCCTGATGCACACGATCAACGCTCAGCGCAGCAACGCGCTGAACCAGCTGCTGATCGGGTCCGGCATCGCGCTGGGCATCATGACGGTGGTCTCTGTCGTGCTCGGGTGGCTGGTGGCCGGGCGGGTGCTGCAGCCGCTGCGGACGATCACGACGGCGGCCCGCCGCATCTCAGCCAGCAACCTGCACCAGCGCCTCGCCCTCGACGGCCCCGATGATGAGCTCACCGAGCTCGGGAAGACGTTCAACGGGCTGCTCGCCCGGCTGGAAGGGTCGTTCGGCGCCCAGCGCCAGTTCGTCGCCAATGCCTCCCATGAGCTGCGCACGCCGCTCGCCAGGCAGCGGACCCTGGTCGAGGTCGCGCTGCGGGATCCGGAGCCCACGGTCGGCTCGTTGCGGGCGGCCTGTGAGCGCGTGCTGGCCACGGGCGAGGAGCAGGAGCGGCTGATCGAGGCGCTGCTGACCCTGGCCCGCAGCCAGCGGGGCCTGGACCGCCGCGAGCCGCTTGACCTGGCCACCGTGACCGGCGACGCCGTGCAGGCCAGCGAGCCAGGAGCGCAGGGCCGCGGGCTGAGCGTGCGGACGTCGCTCGCCCAGGCCCCGGCCATGGGCGACCCCAGGCTCACCGGGCGCCTGGCCGCGAACCTCGTGGACAACGCCGTGCGGCACAACACCACCGGCGGCTGGGTCGAGGTGACGACGGGAATCAGCGACGGCCGTTCCGTTCTGGCCATAGCCAACACCGGGCCTGTCATCCCGCCGGACCATGTGGATCTGCTGTTCCAGCCGTTCGGCCGGCTCGAGGCCACCCGGGTCAGCGGCGAAGGGCTCGGCCTCGGGCTTTCCATCGTCACGGCCATCGCCGCCGCGCATGACGCGGACCTCCGCGCCCGCCCGCGGGCCGGGGGCGGGCTCGAGGTGGAGGTCTACTTTCCCGGGCGGCCAGCGGCCGCTAGCCAAGGCGCGCGGGGATGAGCCTCCGCCCGGCGAAGCCGTGCTCCGGCTTGTGGTACCAGATGAGCTCCTGCTCGCCCTCGAGCCAGCACAGCAGCACCGGCTCGCCGTCCATCTCGGCGGGAAAGTCCAGCAGCAGCGGTGCGATGCTCTTCAGCTCGAGGCCATGCTCGGGGAACCAGCCAAGGAGCTCGCTGAGCTGCGCCTGGAATCCCTTGGCCTCGGGCAGGCCGCCGAGCTGCGGCACCGGGATGCCCTGCGCCAGCGCCGCCTCCAGCTCGACGAGGTCGGCGCGGAGGGTTATCAGCTTCTTCGCGCGGGTCAGCACCTCGGGCAGCAGGGCGCGCGCCTCGGCGGGAGTGAATACGTGGCCCACACGCCGTCACCCGGCGGCAAACTCGGGGACGAGCATTTCGGCGATCTGGGCGGCGTTCAGGGCGGCGCCCTTGCGCAGGTTGTCGCCGCAGACGAAGAAGTCGATGGCCCTGGTGTCATCCAGGCTCTGCCGCACCCGGCCCACCCAAGTCGGGTCAGTGCCGACGGCGTCCGCCGGGGTGGGGAACTCCCCGCGCTCCGGGTCGTCGACCAGCACCACGCCCGGCGCCGCGCTCAGCGCCCGCTGCGCGGCCGCCCGGGTCACCGCGCGGCCGAAGACTGCGTGCACGGCGATCGAGTGCCCGGTGACGACCGGCACCCGCACGCAGGTGGCCGACACCCTGAGCTCGGGCATCCCGAGGATCTTGCGCGTCTCGTTGCGGATCTTCAGTTCCTCCGAGGACCAGCCCGCGTCCTTGAGCGAGCCCGCCCAGGGCACCACGTTGAGCGCCAGCGGAGCGGGGAACGGCCCGAAGTCGCCAACCACGCCGCGCAGGTCCCCGGCCCGCTGGCCCGCCGCCCGGTTGCCCGCGACTTTCTCCAGCTGCGCGTAGAGCGTGTCGGTGCCGGCCTGCCCGGCCCCGGACGCCGCCTGGTAGGACGCCGCGGTCATCTCGCGGAGGCCGAACGCCCGGTGCAGGGCCGCGATGGCCACGATCAGGGAAAGCGTGGTGCAGTTCGGCACCGCGATGATCCCCTTGGGCCGGGCCGCGGCCTGTTCCGGGTTGACCTCCGGCACCACCAGGGGAACCTCCGGGTCCATGCGGAACGCACCGGACTTGTCGATGACCACCACCCCGCGGGCCGCGGCCACCGGGGCCCACTGGGCCGACACCTCGTCGGGGACGTCGAACATGGCCAGGTCCACGCCGTCGAAGACCTCCGGGGAGAGCGCGGCGACCTCGACCTCCTGGCCGCGGACCCGCAGCCGCTTGCCCGCCGAGCGGGCCGAGGCGACAAGCCGGATCTCCCCCCACACGTCGTCCCGGGTGGACACCACGTCCAGCATCACGGTCCCGACGGCGCCGGTCGCGCCGACGATCGCCAGCACTGGCTTGCGTCGCACCGGGGTCACCTGCCCGTCCCGCCGTACACGACGGCCTCGTCCTGATCAGATCCCAGGTCGAACGCCCGGTGCGCGGCGCCGACGGCCACCGCGACGTCGTTCTCGTCGACGACGACCGAGATCCTGATCTCGGACGTCGAGATCATCTCGATGTTCACTCCCGCCTCGGCGAGCGCGCCGAAGAACGTGGCGCTCACCCCCGGGTGCGAGCGCATCCCGGCCCCGATGAGCGAGACCTTGCCGATCCTGTCGTCGTAGAGCAGCGACTCGAAGCCCACCTCCTGCTCCAGCTGGCCCAGTGAGGTCATGGCCGCGGGGCCGTCCTCACGCGGCAGCGTGAAGGAGATGTCGGTGCGGCCGGTCGCGGCGGCCGAGACGTTCTGCACGATCATGTCGATGTTGATTTCCGCCGCGGCGATGACCCGGAAGATCCTGGCGGCCTCGCCGACCTTGTCCGGCACGCCCACGACGGTGATCTTCGCCTCGCCCCGGTCCTGCGCCACCCCGGAGATGATCGCCTGCTCCATCGTCTCGCCCTCCGTCTCCCGGCCGGCCTTCTGCCCGTGGGTGACCCGGCCCGCCTCGGTGACCCACGTTCCGGCCCGGTTGCTGAACGAGGAGCGGACGTGGATCGGGATCGAGTACCGCCGCGCATACTCCACGCAGCGCAGCATCAGCACCTTGGCCCCGCACGCCGCCATCTCCAGCATTTCCTCGTAGCTGATCTGCGGGATACGCCGCGCGCCGGGCACGATCCTCGGGTCGGCGGTGAAGATGCCGTCCACGTCGGTGTAGATCTCGCACACGTCGGCGCCGAGAGCGGCCGCCAGCGCCACGGCGGTCGTGTCCGACGCGCCCCGGCCGAGAGTGGTGATGTCCTTGGTGTCCTGGGACACGCCCTGGAAGCCGGCCACGATGGGGATCGCGCCGTCATCGAGGGCGAGCTGGATCCGGCCGGGTGTCACGTCGATGATCCGGGCCTTGCCGTGCGCCGAGTCGGTGATCACGCCGGCCTGCGATCCGGTGAACGAGCGCCCTTCCAGGCCGAGGTTCGCGATCGCCATGGCCAGCAGCGCCATCGAGATCCGCTCCCCCGCGGTCAGCAGCATGTCGAGCTCGCGCCCTGGCGGCAGCGGGCTCACCTGATTGGCCAGGTCGCGCAGTTCGTCGGTGGTGTCGCCCATGGCCGAGACCACCACGACCACCGCGTCGCCGGCCTTGCGCGTCGCGACGATGCGCTGCGCCACGCGCTTGATGCCGTCGGCATCAGCGACCGAGGATCCGCCGTACTTCTGCACTACGAGAGCCAAGGTCGCGGCGCTCCTCCCGCTCGGCTGGTCCGACCGTCACGAGTGTATCCAGCGCGGCGCGGGCGCCCGCTGCTCATTTCCGCCGCATGCCGGAGTGCCGGGCCGGGCCGTCAGCCGGCCGCTGGCTCCTCGGCCACGTCGAGCCTGGCGTGCGCGACCACGGAATGCAGCGCCCGCAGCGCCGCTCCGCCGTGCGTTCCCCAGTGGTTCACGTAGGAGTACTGCCACCACCACAGCGCCTCGTCCGCGCTGCCCGCCTGGTAGTGCTTGAGCCCGTGGATCAGGTCGGCGGCCACGGTAGCGAGATCGTCGGAGAGCCGGAACTGGATGGCGCGGGTGTCCTCGTACGGGTCGAACAGCTCGGCGTACTCGTCGCAGTCCTGCAGCCGCGCCGCGAGCCCCGTCCGCAGAGCGTCGAGATCCGGGTCGGCGCCCACGTCGGGTTCCCAGTTGCCGGGCAGGATGATGTCCTTGCTCGCGCCGAGTTGTGCCCCCGCCAGCAGGATCTGGGCGACCTCGAGCAGCAGCAGCGGAACGGTTTCGTCCTTGCCCTCTCCGCTGGCCAGCGCCGTCACACCGTCCAGGAAGTTCTGGGCATGCTGTGCGATCCGGTCGGCAGTCGGCCGCCAGTCGTCGGCCTCCGGCGTAGCCGTGCCAGCCGCGAGGGCCGGCCCGCCGGCCGTGAAGGGGGACGGGGAGGTGGGTGGGGGCACGGGGGGTTCCGGGGGGTTGGCCCCCCGGGCCGACCCAGCACTAGACATCGAGCAGCCTCCGTCCTTCGAACGCCCGGCCGAGAGTCACCTCGTCGGCGTACTCAAGCTCACCGCCCACGGGCAGGCCGCTTGCGGGCCTGGTCACCCGCAGCCCCATCGGCTTGACCAGCCGGCCCAGGTATGCGGCGGTCGCCTCGCCCTCGAGGTTAGGGTCGGTCGCCAGGATCAGCTCGGTGACCGATCCGTCAGACAGCCGGGTCATCAGCTGGGAAATACGCAGATCGTCAGGCCCAACTCCATCGATCGGGCTGATCGCGCCGCCGAGAACATGGTAGCGGCCCCGGAACTCACGGATCTTCTCAATCGCCGCGACATCCTTGGGCTCTTCCACGACGCAGATCAGCGTGGGGTCGCGGCGCGGGTCGGCGCAGATGCGGCACTCGTCAGCCTCAGCGACGTTGCCGCAAGTGCGGCAGAACTTCACCCGCTCCAGCACCTCAAGCAGCACCGAGGCGAGGCGGCGCACGTCCGCCGGATCGGCAGTCAGCAGGTGGAAGGCGATGCGCTGGGCGCCCTTCGGCCCGACGCCCGGCAGCAGCCCGAGCTCGTCGATGAGGTTCTGGACGACGCCTTCGTACACCTCAGGTCCCCCCCCCGCCCACCACCCCATCCCCCTTCACTGCCCCGGCCCCCTTCACTGCCCGCCGGGCGGGTCGCCAGACGCCCCGCCCAGTCCGGGCAGCCCGGGGAGCCCCGGCAGGCCGGTCCCTCCGGCGCCGCCGACCCCGCCGGCAAACGGCCCCATCTTCTCCTGCTGCAGGTCGCCGACGCCGCGGTAGGCATCACGGACCGCGGCCAGCACCAGGTCGGCAATGGTCTGCGCCGATTCCTCGGGCTCAGCCGGGTCGATCGCCGCCGCGGCGATGCTGATGTCCACCAGCTCGCCCTGGCCGTTTACGACGGCCTTGACCAGGCCGCCACCCGCGGTCCCTTCCACCTCGGCGTCAGCCAGCTCCTGCTGCGCGGACATGAGCTGGCTCTGCATCTGCTGGGCCGCCGCAAGCAGTTGCTGCATGTCCAACTGGCCGCCAGGGTCCACGGTGCCCCCAATCACTTATCTCGGCATGCCATGCCTGTCCGTTCCGAGCCTAAGGCCTGCTGCGGACGCCTGGTACCACCGCGTGCCGCAGGCTGGCGCGTGCCGCGGGATACGGCCCAGGCCCAGCATTCGGAACGCAACGGTGGGTTGTCATCAGCCACTCAGGAGTCGCCGGTCTCCTCGATGACCTCGCCGCCCAGGGTGCGCTGGATCAGGTCCATCCCGGTGAGCGCCTCGGCGTCACCGCTCCTGGCCCGCCCCGGAGCCCCGCCGCCAGCACCGGCCCGCCCTGACGCGCCATGGCCGGCATCGGCCCGGTCCGGGGTGCTGCGGCCGGCCGCCCGGCCTGAAGCGCCGCTGCCACCACCGGCCCGGCCTGAGGCGCTCCCGCCACCAGGAGCCGAGGCCCGCCCGCCACCAGGAGCCGAGGCCCGCCCGCCAGCACCGCTTCCTCCTTGGCCGCCCGCAACGGCGCCAGTTGCGGTCAGGTCGTCCCGTTCGTCAGCCTCGTCTGGAGCGGCGTCCGCCACGCCCGCCCAGGACGCACCGGCCGCGGCCCCGCCGCCCGGCGCGGCCGCGGCCACCGCCCGGACCCTGGGGCTCATGCCGAGCATCCTCTGCAGGACCTGGCCGAGATCCTGGTCGTAACCGCTGCCCGAGAAGCCCTTGGCTTCGCCTTCCCTGGTGAACCGCAGCGTGAGGATGCCGTCCTGCAGCGTGTCCACGGTGGCGTTGCTGAGCAGCAGCCAGGCCACCCTGCGCTCGCGCTTCACCGCGTCCAGGATCATCGGCCAGCGCTCGCGCAGTCCGTCGGCGTCCAGCGGTGCCCCGCCCGCCGGCTGCGCCGCGGCGGCACTCGGCTCATCCCCGGGCGTATGCGGCGCGGCCGGCGCCGGCCTCTCGGCCCGGGCGGGAGCTGCGCGGCCGGAAGCTGCGCTGGCCGGGGGCGGACCGTCCGGGTCGGCGGCCGCCCGGCCGTGACCCGCATGGCCCGCCGCTGCCGTGCCGGAGCCAAGCGCGCGCTCCAGCCGTTCCAGCCTGGCCAGCAGCTCGCCCTCGCCGGGCGCCGGGGCGGGCAGCAGCACCTGGGCGCAGATCAGCTCGAGCTGCAGCCTCGGCGACGTGGCCCCGCGCATCTCGACGAGCCCGGCGTTGATGGTCTCGGCGGCCCGGGCCAGCGCCGCCTGCCCGAAACTGGCCGCCTGCGCCCGCATCCGGTCCAGCCGGTCGGTCGGCACGTCGAGCAGCCCGGTTTCCGCGGCGTCGGGCACGGCATCGAGCACGATCAGGTCGCGGAGCCGGTCGAGCAGGTCGGCGGCGAACCGCCGGGGATCGTGCCCGCCCTCGACGACCCGGTCCACGGCCCGGAACACCGCCGCCCCGTCGCCCGCCGCGAACGCCTCGGCGACCTCGTGCAGCAGGCTGTCGTCGGTGTAGCCGAGCAGCGCCACGGCCCGCTCGTAGGTCAGCCCGGATTCGTCGGAGCCGGCCAGCAGCTGGTCGAGCACGGACAGGGCGTCGCGGGCCGAGCCCGCGCCCGCCCGGATCACGACCGGCAGCACGCCAGGTTCGTACCTGACGCTCTCGCTGGCGAGTATCTCCTCCAGGAGCCCCCGCAGGATGGCGGGCGCCATCAGCCGGAACGGGTAGTGGTGGGTGCGGGAGCGGATCGTCGCGATGACCTTCTCCGGCTCGGTCGTGGCGAACACGAACTTCAGGTGCGGCGGCGGCTCCTCGACGAGCTTGAGCAGCGCGTTGAAGCCCTCCCGGGTCACCATGTGCGCCTCGTCGACGATGTAGATCTTGAACCGCCCCGAGACGGGAGCGTAAAAGGCCCTTTCTCGCAGGTCCCTGGCGTCGTCGACGCCGCCGTGCGACGCTGCGTCGATCTCGATCACGTCAATGCTGCCCGGGCCGGCCGGGCCCAGGGCGATGCAGGAGGCGCACTTCCCGCACGGGTCGGGGGTCGGCCCCTGCTCGCAGTTGAGCGAGCGGGCCAGGATCCTGGCGCTCGAGGTCTTGCCGCAGCCGCGCGGGCCGCTAAACAGGTACGCGTGGTGGACCCGCCCGCTGCGCAGCGCCTGGCGCAGCGGCTCAGTAACGTGATCTTGCCCCTTGAGCTCCGCGAAGGTAGCCGGGCGGTACCTCCGGTACAGGGCCATGGGCGCGCTGGGAGCGCCGGTCCGCGCCGGATCCGCGGGGGCGGGACTGGGGACGTCGCCTGCCATAGCCTCATCCTCACCAGGACGGGAAGGGACCCCCCGCACACCCGTCAGAGCCCGCGTACCCTTGCTGCCTTCCGGCCCTGGGGGGGTTGGCGGGATAAACGCCGTGCGAGGGGTCTGCTGCCAGTTTAGCCAGCTAGCCTGGTGCCGGGGCCAGGACCTGCCAGGCAGGCCGACCCGGGAGGCGGGAGAACTACCCCGTCAGGACAGGCCGGCACAGGCCTGGTACCTTCCTTCAGGCCTGTGCCGGCGCTCCGGTTTCCCAGCCCCGCCTGTCTCGCCCCTACCAGCCGTGGAACTGGCCCTGCAGGTTCCAGAACACGGCCAGCGTGGCCAGGCAGGCCAGGCCAGCCCCGGCCACCAGGAGGCGGCGGGCGGCCCGGCCGGCGGACCAGCGCAGGCCCAGGGTCGCGAGCCGGCGGGCCAGCCCGGTCACGACGTAGAGCGAACCGAGGACCGACAGGGCCAGCAAGGCGACGCCGACCGCGTCGACCACGGCCAGCGCGTAGTGGTGGCCGGCCACCGCCGTGGACATGAGGTGCGCCTGCTGGGTCCCGGAGCGCCACAGCGCGCGGTTGATCGCGGGGAGTTGCAGCAGGAGATACCCCATACCGACCGTGAGCAAGGGAATGACACACAGCACCCAGCCGGTCACCACGATCCGGGCGCGGCGGCGGAGGCCGGTGACGCGCGGGTCCCGCCGGCCCGTGGGTGCCGCGCTGCGCAGGATGGGCACGACGCGGGCGAACAGGTCCGGCACGCCGGTGAGGTCGCTGAGGACGAAGTAGCCGTCGAACCGGACGAACGGCAGCAGCTGCTCCAGCATCTCCAGGTGCGTGACGGCGATGACCACGAGCAGGATCCCGGCCGAGGTGGCCGAGTAGATGCCGGCCAGGGCCAGGATGAAGATCAGGTTGAAGTACAGGCCGCCGAGGTCGGTGCGTAGCCGGCCGGCCCGGCTGAGCCGGTAGGAGTCGGTGACGTTGGTGAAGAACGAGGGCCACAGCAGGTACAGGCCGACGCCGATCACCCCGGGCCGGCCGCCGCCGTAGCGGCAGCCGGCGGCGTGGCCGCATTCGTGGAACGCGGCGGAAACCAGGGACAGGCCGAACACGGCCAGCAGGCCGACCGGGTCGCGCAGGATCTGCTGCATTCCGCTCCCCAGCCCGTGGGCGGCGAACAGCCAGTAGTCCACGGCCGCGACGCTCGCGACCACGGCCAGGATGACCGGCGGCCGGAACAGCGGCCGCAGCAGCGTCCCGGCGGCGTTGGCGGCGCGTTCTGGCAGCAGCGTGCCCCGCGCCCTGAGCGCGAGCAGCGGGCTGGCCGTGGGCAGGCGGGCCGGGGCGTCCTGGTCGGCGACGATGCCCAGGGGCAGCAGCTTGGCGGTGATGAGATAGCGGACCTGGTCGGCGGTCATGGACCGGCCGAGCTCGGCGCTGACCAGGTCGGCAATGGCGGCCGGGTCGCGGGAGCCGTCGATCTGGCAGGTGACCTGGTACAGCAGCGGCGACATCTGGATGACCTGGCCGTCGGGCCGCCGCACCAGCGACGGCGGCTGGCTGTAGCCGGAATCCTGATACGTGCCGAGCAGTTCGACCCCGTCGGCCAGCCGGGGCGCCCCTGTGGGCCCGGCTGTCCCCGCCGGGGGTGAGGCGGAGGCCGGGTGCCCGTCGGTCACCTGCCCTGCGGTCACGCTCACGGGTCTGTCCTCCCTCGCCTGCTCAGCCGGGACATTTCAGTAGTGGCTGGGCGCACAGCCCGGCCAGATCGGCCCGCAACGCGGGAGGGCCGCCCCGACGGGATCAGGACGGCCCTCCCTTTTTGCTGCGCATCCGCCTCTACTAATGCACAGCAAGCTGCGGAGCGAGCCGGACGGCTGCTACAGAATCGCGACGTTGTTGCCGCTGAGGTTGCCGTTGAGGGCAGAGACGTTGATCAGGCCGGACTGGAAGGTGTTGCCGTTCTGGCTCGCATTCACCTGGGTAAAGCTGAACCCGGCGCTGCGGCTGTGGCAGCTGTTCAGGGTCTCCCGGCTCGGCAGCAGCTCAGCCTGCTCGAGCTCGAGGTCCTGCATCGTCACAGCGGTGGACATGATGCCTCCTTCGGGGACAATTCCCCCGGACCGGGCCGGTCCGGGGCCTGCCCGCGTTCCCGGCCGCTCGAGGCCTCCGGGACCGCCCGGC
>WNGR01030757.1_pt1 | contig 10879 bp, 8 predicted proteins | sample 5407581 | NCBI WGS metagenome assembly WNGR01 (sample SAMN13153383, study PRJNA577476) | soil metagenome | isolation source: 80 cm soil or saprolite under Garry oak tree replicate 2 | place: USA:California | collected 2016-06-15 | reverse complement strand
TTCCGCAGTCTGCGGATGTCGAAGCCGAGGAACGTGAAGCCCTCGTCGATGTGGACTACCCGGGTCTTCTCCGGCGCCAGCCGCAGCCCCAGCGGTGCGAGCACGGCCGACACCTCCTCCCGCAGCGCCTCGGCATGACACTGGTCCCCGGTTACCATCAGGACGAAGTCGTCCGCATAACGGATGAGCCGCCAGGTTCCGAGGCCCTTTGCCTTGCGTTTGGCGCGCTGCTTGCTGGTGCCCATATCCTGATGCCATTGCCGGGCGAAATGGTCGTCCAGCGCAGAGAGGGCGATGTTGGCGAGCAACGGCGAGAGAATTCCGCCTTGTGGCGTCCCGGTCAGGGTGTCTTCCCGGTCTCCGAGTTCGGTGAGCACCCCGGATTTGAGGAACGCTTTCACCAGCGTGCGTATCCGCTTATCCTTGATCCTCGCCCGGAGGCGGTCCACCAGAGCCGTATGCGAGATTTCATCGAAACAGGCTTTGATGTCGCACTCCAGCACCCACTGGTAGTTGCTGGGCCTGGAGGCGAAAAGGTGGATCTCGGAGATTGCCTGGACCACACGGTCAGCGATGGTGGGAATACCGAGTTTCCGGAGTTTCCCATTCGCCTTGGGTATCATCACCTGCCGTACTTCAACCGGGGTGAACCCGCCCGACTTCAGCGAGTCACGGATCTGGCCCAGGAAAGCCTCGACCCCGATCCAGGTCTCGATTCGGGCCGCGGTGGCCTTATCGACACCCGGAGTCCTGGCGCCCTTATTGGTGGACACGCGCTCCCACGCGTGCACCAGGAACGCCGGGTCGTAGACGAGGTTGAACAGGTCACCGAACCGGCGGGAGGGATCTCCTCCCGCCCAGCGGTGCAACTTGGCCTGCATCCTCCGTACCGTGAAATAGGCCGAATCGGGATGCGGCCATTCCACGGCGCTGGTGTTCACCAGCGCTTCTCCGGACATTACATTCCTCCTTGGACTGACACGCTGCCGCCCTTCCCCAGGTACGCGGCTTTCCCGCGCTCGGAGTACTACGGCGGCTCCGCCCCAACCGCGCCTTCAGCTGGCGTCACGCCTATCCAGATCCGATATCCTGGACGGATAAAGGGCCGGGAACGGACACGGATGGTTCCCACGTTCACTGCTGTCCGGTCGACAGGTTAGGCACCCGGCTTTACCCCTGCGGCTTCGCCGCGGCTACTGCCGTAGGCAATTCGCCGCGGCCTCCAGGCCCAGACCCTGAATACCCTGCCCGGAGTTCCCCGCCCGTCATGAGAGGCGGGTGCGCGCCGCAATCCAGCCCGAATCCACCGGGTTAGAGCTGGCGAGAGGCTCAAGAGGCGTAACGACACCGGTTCCTCGCGTATACCTTCCCGTCTCGCTCACCGCGCCCGCCCCATCCGGCAGTACTGGAACGACGGTCGAGGCTGCTCCCGTCCTCACCGGTGACCCCCGGCTTAGACTTCCTCCAGCTTTACCCCGCCGCTACGACGGCAGAGCAATGGCGGTCTTGCACCTCCATCCGAAACATCAGCGCCTCGTGGCGCACTCAGGCTGCCCTCAGCTACGATGACCTGCTGCGACAGCCCATCGGCGAAGGTCTCTCACCTCCACTCGAACCAACAGCGCCTCACGGCGCAAACCGTTAACTTGACAGACCCCTATTGCTCAATCGCGCCCAGCGCGCGGCTGATTGTGATCACTATGGTGGTCCTGTGCACGGCGTGGATGCTCCTCGCTCGCCCGCGGGTCAGCGGGCAGGGCCCGCCGGAACTCAGACGAATGAGATGGTCTCGGCGCGCTCCTCCGTCTTGGGCAGGATTAGTGCAACTACATCGTGCCGACGGAGCGATACGGATGATCCTCGATCGCATCAAGGAGAACTCAACCGCGGGCCTTCGGTGCTCGGCGTTGTTCATGCTGATCCGCCGGGCGGGTTCATGATCTGGGCTTGCGCGTGCCGAGCCGAGGATGCGAGCGGGAATGCCGTGTTCCTGGCAGATCGAGATCAGGCCGGGTCCATCGATGAGGTGCAGGGGTTTGCCGTTGGCGAACTCCTCGCTGGCGGGGCCGTAGCCGGACGTGGTGATCATGATTCCCAGGGTGGCTCCCCTCGTGCTGTATCGTGCCGTACAGGTCGCGGACGTGGGCCGGCTGGACGGTCTTGGTGTAGAGCTTGGCCTACGGCGAACTTCATGGGCGCGACGGGATCACGCTTGTAGGCCATGCAGTCGATGCCCCCGTCGCCGCTGGTGCGGTACTGGTTTCGGCATGCTGCGAAACCCGAACGCCCGTAGCTTGTAAACACGGCGGACGGGCGTCAGGTCGCTCAAAGCTGACGTGGCGGCCGTGATGCGAGCAGAGCCTGGTAGCCCCGGCCACCGTGCTCGATGCTGCCTTCGCCGTGCCGCTCAACCGTCGGCAGCCTGCCGCGATCACGCCGATGCGGTGCTCTCGGCAGCGAGGGCTGCCTGGAGCGGGAAGTGGCCGGCGGCCATGTGCCCAGACCGGCTGAATGCCCGCAGCTGCGGCTCCGCCTCGGCGCAGATGTCCCGGGCCTGCGGCAGCGGGCCCGGGACCGGCAGCCCGATGGCGGGTGGATCGCGCTGGGCAGCTCACCGGTGATTCCGGCGTGCACCTTGGCGCGCTCGGCGACAGGGTAGGACTCCAGCGCCGAGTCGATAAGGCCCCTGGTGTAAGGGGGCGGATTGACCCCCTGCATCTTGTTGATCTTCACTCCTCGGCCGCCGACCCGGCTGCTGGGACGCGGCCGAGGTCTCGGTCCTGAGCCTGTAGGACTCGCCTTTAGGGCGATGACCTCGGCGTGGTGGACGAGCCGGTCGATCATCGCGGCGACCACGCCGTCGCCGAACACCTCTCCCCAGCGAACCGGAACTGGCTTAGGTTCCTGATCAGCTATCTGGCCTTTTACCTGCGGGATTGCGTCTCCGGCGTGTCCGCTTGATCTTCAAAGTCTGACCTGGGTTTGCTAGGCGCCACTTTGTCTTCTCAGGCGGGAGGAATGTGTGCGGGGGTGGACAGGCCTGGGTTGCGAGTGATCGAGGGAGCCAGGGGCAGCACGGCGGGCACGCGCGGAGCGGTGCGCGTCACCGGCCAGCCAGTCATAGGACACCCCAGTCCGCAGCGCCCACAGGCGAAGCGTCTGCACCGATGGGATCACCCGCCCGCGCACCAGCTGGCCGCGGCCGAGATCCTGAACCGGGACCGGGATGGTGGCCCCGTCTGCCAGCAGGAGCGCGGCGGCCGGCGGAGCCAGCGACATCAGCGCGCGGATCGAGCTTCGGGCCTTATCGGCGACGTAGTCCTCCATCAGCCCGCCGGCGGAGAACACCACCACCAGCATGGCCGCCTCGGCGAACACGCCCAGCGCGAGCGCCCCGATGGTCCCGGCCACCAGCAGCGTGCCGATCGACAGCCGCCGGCAGGGACAGTACCTGCCAGGCGGAGCGGACCGGGAAGATCCCGCCCGCTGCCACGGCGGCCACGTAGAACCCGGTCGCGACCGCGTGCTGGCCGGCCAGGTGGCCGCCGGTCAGCCCGGCATCCAGCAGCAGTCCGGCCGCGGCCAGCAGCAGCACCCGCGGGGAGCGCCACCAGCTGGTGCGCTTCGCGCCGGGCTGGGCAGGCGGCCCGGCCGGGGACAGTTCGAGGCCAAGCTCGACGGCCTGGGGGGCGACCAGGCCGGGTGTGACGGCACCGTCGTGTCCGATCACCACCACCCCGGCAGCGCCCAGCACCTCGACCTGGCGGGCGCCCGGCAGCGCACCCAGCAGCCCGGCCAGATCCCCCGCGCAGTCCAGGCACCCCCGCGCCACCCGGTACCGGTCCCGGACCAGGCCATCCGCCGGCGAGCCCGCAGTGGCGGTCACCCCACGCCCGCCGGCTGGGCTCGGACAGGCACCTGGCCAGGTCGAGCAGCTCGGTCACGCACGGGTCGGTGATCCGGTACCAGATCCGGTTGCCGTCCCGCCGGGCTGCCACGATGCCCCGGTCGACCAGCCGCTGCAACTGGTTGGACACCGCCTGCGGGCGCAGTCCTACCACATCGGCGATGTCGGTCACGCACAGCTGCCCTGCCCGCACCAGCGCGTGCAGCAGCCGCAGCCGGGTGTCACTGGCCAGCATCTTGAACACGCCTTCCAGCCGCGCCGCGTGCGCCTGGCCGATCAGCTCACGGCCGACCAGCTCTGGCGTGCCGGAATCCTGGCCGCGCAGGCCAAGGGCAAACGGAATCAGGGCGCGAGATCGCTCTGGTCGGCCTGGAACGTGCTCGCCGATCGCCGCTGGATCTCGCAATTCGGCATCCGGCCGCGTCGACCTGCTGTCAGGGCGGTCGCCGCAGTGGCAGTTGCCAAGGCAACGGCCTCGGCCACGGCCACGGTGATACGCACGCCACCACCAGCAGAAAGCACGGCCGAGAAGCGCCTTGTCTGGTTGGAGAGCCGGATGGTGACCGCCTACGCGCAGCTCGACGTGCTGCGTGAGGCTGGCCAGCAGGAAGTCAAGGACAGAACCACGGCCGTCGAACAGGAACAAGCTGACCGGACGGCGGACATCAGCGGCATACGCGACGACCTAGCGAATCTCGCTGGCGGCGGTCTGAGGCTTCAGACCTGGGGTGTTGTGTGCCTGCTCGTCGGCACGGCGCTCACAGCGTTCTACCCCTGACGCGTCATGCCGGACCCCGGCCCGCACCTCGGCTTGAACCACGCCGACGTGCATCCCGGGCTCCCCGCAGCGGACCACCTGGTGCCCCTTGCCGGGCTCGGCGAGCGCCACCGGGCAGTCGTAGGGATGCCAGCCGACGTTGGAGAGATGGTTTGATGCTGACCGATGACCGCTGGAGTCAGGGCTGGCCTGCGCTAGGTCGCAGGTGCCAGCCAGGGACGAACTTGGGCGATACGATGCCGTGCGTGGAAGCGATGGTGCCTGTGCCGGACGGGGAACTTTGGGCCGAAGACACCGGCGGCGGGAAGGCGGTCGTGCTCATCCACGGCGACTGGACGGACGCTGGCGTCTGGACGCGTCTCGTGCCACTGCTGCGAGACCGTTATCGAGTGATCCGATATGACCTGCAGGGCTTCGGGCGTTCCTCACGGCCAGCACGGCCGTTTACCAGGCTCGGGGACCTACGAGCGGTGCTCGATCATTTCGGCATCCGCCAGGCAGCCGCCGTCGGTCATAGCGGAGGCGGCGGCACCGCGCTCGGCCTGGCCCTCCAGTGTACGGAACGGACCCGAGCTATCACTCTTATCGCCCCCGGCATCCACGATTATCCGTGGCCGGACGAGGACCCGTACTTCCTGGAGTGCGGCCGCCTAATCACAGCGGCCGACCAAGACGAACTCGTCCGGCTGGGCCTGCGGACCTGGGCGCCGGCGGGAGCCGACGCCACCATCACGGCCATGGTGCGCGGCGCGGTGTCATCGTGGTTCGAGATCGGGGATCTCGAGAAGGAAGACCCGCCGGGGTTCAGCCTGCTCGGCACGGTCCGCACCCCATCGGTCATGCTGCTCGGCGACCAGGAGTACCCCATGGTGGCGGACGTCAGCCGGGCGATCGCAGCGCACCTCGGCGGATGCCAGACGATTCTGGTGTCCTCGCGAACGCCATCGCGGAGATCACCGGCTAGTGCGCTACGCGCACATTCTCACTAAACATCAAATGTCGTCGGTCATTGACCGCTTATACCCAACCGACAATCACTTTGCTAGGCCCCCAGGGATGGCCAGCCTGCCAGGCGAGCGGCCAGGACCACCCTGGCAGCTTCGTCCGCGCACGCCGGACATCGCTGATGCCCTTCGCGGCCATCAGAATGCCGGTGACCAGGAGGGTCTCGCCGGACCAGTGGAGCAGCCTGTCCACGCCCCGCCCTGATCCGAGTAAGATAACGATGGCCGGCACCTGGCCGCGTGCCCGGCTTGGGCCGCGCTCGCTGTCGCCGCCCTGGTCACTCCCGTCGCGCTGTGGGCCAGCGGCGCCGCGGCGCGCGCGTCCGCACTCCTGGTACTGCTCGCGCTCATCATGTGCGATGGCCACCGGGCCCGCGGGACGTGAGCTAGCCGGGGTGGATGCCAGCCTCGTGGCAGCTCGTTCGCACGTCAGGTTCGGCCCTGGCTATGCCGCTCGCAGACATGCCGTCGACGGTCATCAGCGGCGCCTGTGCGGGACGACGGCCACCCAGCCCAGCACCGGACCGCCGCCCTCGACGGCGCCCGGGCGGTCGTCGGGCGGCATCGCTTCTTGGCCGAGGATCTCGCAGCACCAATGCGGCCCGGCTGATGGCCTACCGTTGACAGGACCACCGCCTTCGGGCCAGCGGCCGAGCCGCAGAATCGCGAACGCACAGAATTGGTTATTCGTGCCCACGAATACCACTGCCGATCACTGGTAAGGAATTCGCCCGTAATCGGCAACTGATCCGAAGCGCAGTGTCCCGAGAAACCCGGTCGCTCTCTGTGATTGGCTACAGCGCCCTCTTCGTGGCCGCAAGCGGGTTCCTGGTAGCCGTTCACGCCGGACGCCGGGGCGAGGACCGGCGCAAGATCGATCAGCCGGGGAGAGCGGGATGCCCACGGAGCCTTGCCGAAGCATCTTCATGCATCCCGGCCGCTGGATAGTCATATAGCGAGGTCGCTATTCTCTGGGGGTGTAAAACGGGCATAGCGGCCTTTTGATTTGTTTGCCCAGTTCGGGCTGGTGAGGTTCCGCTGTTCTTGCGCAACGGGTGTGGTGTTTGCCGAGATGCTGTTTACCTGCGGCGCGCTGTCGCGTTGATCTGGGCCATGAGCTCGCGGTTGGCGGCGCGCGCAGCGGCGAGGTCCTGGTCGCGTTCGCCGAGCTGGAGGCGAGATCGATGATCTGCTGCTCGAGAGCGTGGTTGTGCTGTTCGAGCGTATCGATGCCGGCGGGGGCGCCGAGCCCGGATTCCCGCCAGGCCTGGTCGCCGAGCAGGCTGGAGAGCCGGTCCTCGAGCTGGCGGACGCGGGCGGACAGGCGGGCGGCTCGCTGCTGGGCGTTGAGCAGGTCGGCCCGCAGCGAGGCGCTGCTCGGGGCGGGCCCGGTTCCCGTGAGGGCTGGTGCGCTTGCCTGGATCACATGGACCTGTTCGAGCAGGTCGCGGTGACGGTAGAGGAACGTCCGGTCGACCCCGGAGGTGCGGGCGATGCTGGCGGGGCTGATCTCCTGCCCGGCGGCGGCAGCGGCGCTGATGGCCTGGATGACGCGGGCGCGGCGGCGGGCGGAATCGGCCTGGCGCCCGCGCAGCACGACTCGTGCGGGTTCGGCGCCGGAGCTTGTCATGTCGTGCGCTCGGGGCGGATGGCGGGCAGCGCCTGGCGCAGCCGCGGCATGCCGAGGGTGACCGTACGGTGGCGGCGGACGATCGCGACTGCCTGGCTGACCTGCTCGCGTTCAGCGGCGGTCAGGTCGCCCAGCCCGTTCTCGATGCGGGCGATGAGCTGCCGGATCAGGGTGATTTCCTCCTGGGACGGCGCGGCTTCGGCGCGTGCCCGCTGACCGGCCTCGGCGGCGGCGAGCACGCGTTCACGGTTACGGAGCAGGTCGTCGAGGTAGGCGTGCAGGTCGGGCAGGTAGGACACGTCGGTGCGGAAGTGACCGCAGCCGACGCAGCGGAACCGGTAGGGGCAGGCGTTTCCGCCGGCCTGCACGTTGGACGGCTCCGAGCAGGTGCCGTACGGCACGGCGACCTCACCGATCGCGCGGCGGGCATGCTCGGAGTCCAGCAGCGCCTTCGCATCCCGCCAGATGCGGTTGCCGTGCCGGTCGAACTGCAGCGCGGCTACCCTGTCGACGGCCTCGCGGCGGCGGCGGTCACCGACGGTGTAGTAGCCGCGGGTGGTATCGAGGCTGCAATGGTCCATGAGAGTGGCGAGCACGTCGACCGGGACCCCGGCATCAGCGTGCCTTTGGGCGTAAGTGTGACGGTAGGCATACGGGACGATGCGCGCCTTGTCGAACTCGGTGCCGTCGGCGCGCCGCAGCGGCGGCAGGCTGCTGATCCATTCGCGGTGCCTTTGGCCGAAGACCACTACGCCGATCGGCCGCCGGCCGTGCGGGTTGGCGTATGCGGCGGGGAGCAGCTTCAGCTCGCTCAGCGCCGTGCCGGGGAACATCTCGCGCACCCAGGCCTTCTGGGCGGTGATCAGCTCGGCGGTGGCCTGAGCGATCGGCAGCCGGCGCCCCTGGCGGGCGGACTTGTGGTTGAAGTAGACCAGCACCGGTTCGTGCCCTGGCTCGTCGTATTCCAGGCAGTCCCACGGCAGCGCGCAGATCTCGTCCGGGCGGCGGCCGGTGTCGATCAGCAGCTCGGCCGCCACCCGGGTCGCGCGGCACGAGACCTTCTCCAGCGCCGGCAGATGGGAACATACCTGGCGCATGATCTCCGGCGGCAGGTCCCGGCCGGCCTCGGGTTCTTCCGGCTTGACCGGGATGTCGCCATCGCGCACGGCGAAGTCGTCGGGCAGCCCGCCGGCCGGGCCGGCGGCCCGGGTCAGTCCCAGCGCCCGGAACTGGCGCAGCAGGTGCCGGATCTCCCGGCTGGTCCGGGTGCGCGCATCGGCGGAAATCCGTTCCTGATTCGCCAGGAAGGCCAGCCGGTGCGTGAATGACTCGATGTCGGAGCGGCCCAGCAGCGCCGGGTCATCGCCATGGTCGGCGCGGGAGGCATGCAGGCTCTGCGACAGCGCGGCCAGGCTCGTCAGGTAGTGGCGGACCGGGTCAGCAGCGATCTTGCCACGGCGGCGCGGCAGGTCATCGGCTGCCCACCGCTTGGCGGTCTCCCGCAGCCACGGCTGGCTGATCGCGGTGAAGGTAAGCCGGCCCAGGAGCCCGAAGACCGCAAGGTCCCACATGTCCTTGCGCGTCTCGGTCTCCGGGGTGAGCAGTGCCCTGGCCGCGTGCTTGGCGAGGCAGCGCGCGAGCTTGTGCTGCGCGCGGTCCCCGCCGGCTATCTCCCCGATGCTCGCCGCGCTCGTCCGCCGAAGTTCCCAGGCGACCTGGCGCAGCTGCGCCGGGATGGTGGCTGCTCCGCTGCGCGTGCGCTGCTGAAGGCCGTAGAGCACTTCCGCGGCGGCCCGCGGGTTCACGCCGTGCAGGCTGACCTGTCCTGGTCCTTCGATCGCCGGTTCGGTGGCCCGCCACCCGGCTTCGCCGAAAGACGGACCGGACCGCAGCGACAGCAGGCGCCTGTAATGATGGCGGCAGTAGCGCCGGGCCACTTGCTCCCGGCCGCACGCCGCCACCTGGCACAAGCTGTCAGCAGCCGCCGGGACCAGCCGCATCTCGTCCTGATGCCCGCGCGGCAGGTCATCGCGGGCCGGGACCGCAAGGTCCCCGGCGCCGGCGCGCCGGCAAGGCCCGCATTCGCGGTCACGGCCACGCAGCTGGTTGCCGCATCCCGGCGTCGGGCACGCCCGCCAGCCCAGCCGCAGATGCCCGGACGGCAACGAGAGCACCCGGCCGCCAGGGTCCCATCCGGCTTCGGCCAGGAACGCCGGATCTGTCAGCCTGGTCAGCCGGGCAATGATGGCACCGGCGTCCAGGCCGGGTTCGCGCGCTGCCGGCCGCCGCGTCATCGCTGAGGGCATCATGCCTCCCCGGCGGCCAGCCGCGGACTGGGCACCCGCTCGACCGCTGCCCGCAGCCGGGCCGGATCCGGATGCAGGTACACCTTCGTGGAGCTGAGCGAGCCGTGCCCCATCAGGTCGGCGATCTCATCGGCCGCACCGCCGGCATCGGCGACGTTGCTCCCGAATGCGTGCCGTAGCTGGTGCGGGGTAACCACCCGGGCCAGGCCCGCCCGGTGCGCGGCGGCGGTGATCAAGTCGTTGACCGAGTCCGGGGCCATCGGCGCCCCCACTGGCTCGCGGAACAAGTTGACTAGCACGAAATCCGACGAGGCCGCCCGCGGCACCGCGAGCCGCTCGAACTCGTAGGCGTCGAACCCCTGCACCGTGACGAAATCCAGCGGCACTGCCCGCTGCCGCCGCGACTTAGCCCATGCGCCGTTCGGGTTGTCCCGCCGGACCACGTGCAGGTGCGCGCCGGGCACCTCGCAGCCCAGCGCCCGCGAATCGGGCAGCAGATGAATATCGCAGCGGCGCAGCCCGCACACCTCGCCGCGGCGCAGCCCGGCACGGGCCATCAGCATCACCACCAGGCGGTCCCGCGCCGACAGGCACGACCGCAGCAGCGCGGTGACCTCGGCGTCGCTGGCCCGGTCCACCGGGCGCTCATCCTCGCGCAGCCGGTGCCGGGCCCGCAGCCGGTGCGCCATCCGGCCCTGTTCCCCTCGGGCCCCGGCAGGAAGATCCCGGTCATCGGCGACCTCATACAGCAACGGCACCAGATGCGCCGGCGCCTGCCCGGCCGCGACCGCGTGCGTGACCATGCCGCGCACCGCCGCCACTACCCCGTTGGTCCGCCGCGCACCGCGGGCCGGGGGAACCCCCGGCCCGGCCAGCACCTGCCCCGTCTGGCCGCCGTCGGCATCCAGCCCGCTGGATTGCGGCCCGGCGTGCCGAAGCCAGGTGATGAACAGCCCCAGATGCTCGGTCCCCGCATGCCAGGACCGGCCCGTGCGGTCGCACCACCGCAAGAACAACGCGATCCCGCCCGCATACGCCTTCGTGGTCAGCTCCGAGCCATCCCGCCCGAACCGGACCTGACGCAAGAACGCGTCCGCCTCCGGGACCACGCACAGCTCATCATCGAGCACCGTCCAGTACCGCTCCCCAGACGGCAACCGCACCGCGAATGCCCGCACCCCGTCCCCCCGCTCTCGTGCCGGCCAGCAATAACTACTACCAGCAACAAGAACAACACCGGTGGAGATGCGTAGC
>WNGR01008446.1_pt1 | contig 10883 bp, 9 predicted proteins | sample 5407581 | NCBI WGS metagenome assembly WNGR01 (sample SAMN13153383, study PRJNA577476) | soil metagenome | isolation source: 80 cm soil or saprolite under Garry oak tree replicate 2 | place: USA:California | collected 2016-06-15 | reverse complement strand
AATGGCATGCCTTCCGCCGTCCATCGCGGACATTTCCAAGGTCCCGCCCGCGACAGCAAGCCGCATGTCATGCGCTCGGCCCGTTCACCTCACTCGGGCTTGATGTCAGCCTTCGGGACGACCGCCTTCCACGTCGCGATGTCGCGGCCATCGGGCGGCGGTGACGTGGCACCGCCCTTCGCGACCATTTTGTTCAATTGGTGCAGAGATAATCCATTGCAAGACCAAAGCTTTACGCCGCGACCGCGGGCGCGCTTGGCGGACCGCGGCGGGTGGATATTCCTCAACGCTGCGGCCGAAACCATGTCATGATGGGCCATGCGCTCCGCCCGCCAATCGGCCATTCGGCTCCTGCAGCTGATGATGATCGCCTCGATCGTCCTGCCGGCGGTGCTGCTCGTCTTCGCCTCCTGGCTCGACTATCGCCACACCCAAGAGGTCGCCGACGAGCGCATCGAGCGCTCGCTCGACATCCTGCACGAGCACGCGCTCAAGGTCTTTCAGACCGGAGAGCGTGCCATCGCCGAGGTCGCGGAGGTGTTGCGCGGCCTGTCGGACGACGAGATCATCGCCCAACAACCGCGCCTGCACGATCGCTTGAAGCAGATCGTCGATGCGGTCCCCCAGTTTCAGGCGATCGTCGTTCTCGACCGCAATGGCCATCCGCTGGCGTCGAGCTCATTGGAGGCCATATCGCCGAACATGACCGCCGCGGACCGCAGCTACTTCAAGGCCCATGTCGCAGGCGCCGAAGGCACGCTGGTGAGCGAGCTCTTGACGCCGCGCTGGGGTGCGCTGCGAGGTTCGTTCTTCAACCTGTCGGGCAAGCGCACAGCGGCCGACGGATCGTTCAACAACGTGATCGCGGTCGCCGTGATGCCGAGCTACTTCGAGGAATTCTATGGCGTGATCGGACGCAGTCCTGGCAGCCTCTACGGGATCGTGCGTTCGGACGGCGTTGTTCTCGCTCGTTATCCGGTGCCAGAAGACCGCTCCCGCAGCCTCGATTCATCGAGCGAACTTCGCATGGCGATCGCCCAGGGTTTGGACCGCGCCCTCTACACGGTCTCGCAATCCCAGATCGACGCCGTCGCCCGGCGCGTCGGCTATCGCAGGCTGGCGGGATTTCCGGTCTACGTCATTGCCGGCATCGACGGTTCCGCGATCCGTGCCGAATGGCTCTCCGCCATGGGCAGCCATCTGATCTTCGGCCTGCCGGCGACGTTCCTCCTGTTCGCGATCATCTGGCTGGCGCTGCAGCGCACGCGGCGGCTCTATGCCGAGGCGGAGCGGCGCGAGACCGCGGAAGTCGCGCTTCGCCAAGCGCAGCGGCTCGAAGCGATCGGCCAGCTGACCGGCGGCGTCGCGCACGATTTCAACAACCTCTTGATGATCGTGAGCGGCAGCGTCCAGCGGCTGCGGCGCGATCTCAAGGAGGAGAAATACGCGCGCCTCCTCGACATGATCACGACCGCGACCCAGCGCGGCGAAAGCCTCACGCGGCAATTGCTCGCCTTTTCGCGCCGGCAGATGCTCACCCCGGCGGTGATCGATCTCGCCCAGCGGCTTCCCGAGCTCAGGGACATGCTCAGCCGCTCGCTGCGTGGCGATATCGAGACCGAGGTCGTGGTCCCGAACGAGAGTTGCGCGGTCAAGGTCGATCCGAGCGAGCTCGAACTCGCTCTCCTCAACCTCGCAGTGAACGCGCGCGATGCGATGACCGCCGGTGGAACGCTGACCATCACGGCGAGGCCCGTGGTGCTCCGGGGCAGGGCGGTCGAAGAGGGCCTGCGCGGCGAGTTCGTCGCCATTCGCGTGGCCGATACCGGAATGGGGATCCCGGCCGAGATCCTGCCGCACGTGTTCGAGCCGTTCTTCACCACCAAGGAGGTGGGCAAGGGCACCGGACTGGGCCTGAGCCAGGTCTACGGCTTCGCCAAGCAGTCGGGCGGCACCGCGACCATCGCCAGCACGGTCGGGCAAGGCACGGTCGTCACGCTCTACCTGCCGCGCACCCGGGAAGCTCCGGCGCCCGCGATCGCGCAGTCGGAAACGCCGCTCGCGCCGCGCCCGGCCGGCACGGTTCTCCTGGTCGAGGACAACGAAGAGGTCGCGGAGGTGTGCCGGGCCTATTTCCAGCAGCTCGGCTACACTGTCAGGCTCGCCGCCAGCGCCCAGGAGGCACTCGAAGTGCTGGAGAACGACGCCAAGGTCGACCTCGTTTTTTCCGACATCCTCATGCCCGGGGTCATGAACGGCCTGGAATTGGCGCAGGCGCTGCGCGACCGCTTTCCGGACATGCCCGTGCTCTTGAGCACCGGCTACAGCAGCAGCATCCAGAACGCCGTGAGCCAAGGCTTCATCGTGCTGCAGAAGCCGTTCGATATCGCCACGCTCGAGCAGAGCCTGCGCGAGGCCAAGCAGTGGAGCGACCGCAAGGCCCCGGTGCAGCGGGCGGTGGGCTAGGACCCACATCTGACGAGGGCGATTGCCTCATTCGGGCTTGATGCCCGCCTTCGGGATGATCTCTTTCCACTTCGCGATCTCGGCGCGGATTTGCGCGGTCAGCGCCTCGGGCGGCCCGGGTTCGCCGATGAAGCCTTGCTGGGCGAGCGTCTCCTTCATCTCGGCGGTAGCGAGGATAGCGACGACCTCGCGGTTGAGGCGGCTCGCGATGCCGGCCGGCAATCCCGCCGGCGCCATGAGCGCGAACCACAGCACCGCCTCGTAGCCGGGCACGCCCGCCTCAACCATGGTCGGCACGCTCGGGAGCGCCTCGATCCGCCTCTTGCCGGTGACCGCAAGCGCACGCAACTGGCCGGCGCGGATGTTGGCAAGGCTCGGCGCGATGGTCGCGAACTGCATCTCGATCCGCCCGCTGATCAGATCGATGACCGATTGTGCCGTGCTCTTGTAGGGAACATGCGTGAGCGAGATATCCGACAGGGTCGCGAACAGCGCAGCCGCGAGATGGGAGAGGGTCGCCGGCCCCGCCGAGCCGTAGTTGAGCGCGCCCGGCCTCATCTTGGCCAAGGCAATCAGTTCCGGAATGGTCTTGGCCGGCACTCCGGGATAGAGCACGAGCACATAAGGCGAGCTGGCGATCATCGTGATCGGGGTGAAATCCCTGAGCGGATCGTAGGGCAGGGTGGGACTCAGCGTCACCGCGACGGCATGCGTGCTCGATGTCACGACTCCGATCGTGTAGCCGTCGGGCGCCGCCTTGGCGATCGCGTCGGCGCCGATATTGCCGCTCGCGCCGACCCGATTGTCGACGACGAACTGCTGCCCGAGCCGGGCGCTGAGTTTTTGGCCCAGCACGCGCGCGATCACGTCCACCGTGCTTGCGGGCGGAAACGGTGCGATCAGGCGGACCGGCTTCGACGGCCAGCCGGAATCGCTGGACACGGGCTGGGCGCAAGCGGCCGACGCGAGCATCGCCGAAGCCAGCAGCGCGAAGGCGAGACGAAACATTGCGGGACCTCGTGGGCGAACGGGATTGTTACGTTTGCGGTTCGATTCCGCTTTGGGCGTGCGGCTGTCACCCCTCGCCGATCTCGCGCAGGATTTCCGCGGTGTGCTCGCCGAGCCGCGGCGACGGGCGTGGGGCCGCCATCGGCGCGCCGTCGATCAGGATCGGCGTGCGCACGCCAGGAATTTCTCCCTCCTTGGCGGCCTCGCTCGGCAGGCCGAGGCGCATCCCGCGCTGGATCACCTGCGGGTCGGCGAAGACCTGGTCGAGATTGTTGATCGGCCCGGCCGGGACTCCGACCGCCTCGAGCTTCCCCAGAAGCTCGGCCCTCGTCATCGCCCGGGTCAACTCGGAGAGATGCGCGACCAAAGCGTCGCGGTGGGCGAGGCGGCCTCGGTTGTCGCGGTAGTCCGGGTCTTCGGCGAGCTGCGGCTCTCCGAGCACGCCGCACAGCTTGGCGTATTGGCTGTCGTTGCCGGTCGCAATGATGATGTGGCCGTCGGCGACCGGAAACACCTGATAGGGGACGATGTTCGGATGCGCATTGCCGATCCGCTTGGGCACCTCGCCGGAGACGAGGAAATTGAGCGCCTGGTTGGCGAGCACGCCGACCGTCGAGTCGACGAGGGCCATGTCGACATAGGCGCCACAGCCGGTCGTCTCACGTTGTGCGAGCGCGGCCAGGATGCCGACGACCGCATAGACTCCGGTGAAGAGGTCGGACACCGGAATGCCGCAGCGGGTCGGCTCGCCATCGGCGGCGCCGGTCAAGCTCATGAATCCGCCCATGCCCTGGGCCATGAGGTCGTAGCCCGCGCGCGACGCATAGGGTCCGTCCTGGCCGAAGCCGGTCACCGAGCAATAGATCAGGCGGGGGTACTCGTGGACGAGGCTCGCATAGTCGAGGCCGAACTTCTTGAGGCCGCCGACCTTGAAGTTCTCGATCAGCACGTCCGACCGCGCCGCGAGCTTCCTGACGATGCGCTGGCCCTCCTCGGCCTCGAAATCGAGCTCGATCGACCGCTTGCCGCGGTTGGTGCCGTGGAAATAGGCCGAGCCGAGATGGCCGCCGTCGGCGGCGGGCACGAAGGGCGGCCCCCAGCCGCGGGTATCGTCGCCCGCGCCCTTGCGCTCGACCTTGACCACGTCGGCGCCGAGGTCGGCGAGGATCTGGCCCGCCCATGGCCCCGCCAAAATGCGGGCCAGCTCCAGCACGCGCATACCGGTCAACGGACCCGGCATCGATACACTCCTTGCTAGCGGGAGAGGGCAGGCCGCCCGCCGTCGGGCTCCCCCTCATTGCCGGGCTCGCCCCGGCGAGGCCGCTTATAAAGGCACTCCCCTGCCCGATCTATCGGGATCATGGGGCTCAAGCGCACCGGGGCCGTCATGTCGCTGTCGCCGGACGGTGCGATCTTGCGGACCGGCGGCGGAGGGCTCCCTGCTGTCATGCCCCGCGAAGGCGGGGCATCCATTAACCAACAGACCAACCATGACGATTTGTGAATTCTTTTTTGGAACATTATCTAATGGTTCTGGCGGCAAGAGATCGGGTCCCCGTGAACACCTCCTTTTTCGGCGAGTTGTTGCAGAGCATTGCGGACCGCGGCCGCGCCTTGCTCGACCGCACCCGCGAGCGTCGCGGCAGCGCGGAGCAGCGCTCGGCCGGCCTCATCGAGCTCTGCGACCAGCTCCTGTCGGGGCGCGGCGAGGCCTCGGGTGTCGCGCTGGCGCGCGAGATTCTCGCCCGTTACGCGGAATCGACCACCGGCCCGCGGGTCGCCTTCTTCGAGGCGCTCGCGACCCGCTTTGGCCCCGACCATGCGCGGCTCGAGGCGGCGGTCGAGGCCTGGCGCCGCGCGCCTTCGGACGCCACCGCGGCGGAGGTCCATTCGGCCGCCGAGCCGCGCCGGCAGGAGCTGCTGCGGCGGCTCAATCTCGCCCCCGGCGGCACCGCGGCGCTGGTGCGCATTCGCGAGCAGCTTCTCGATGCGATCGAGCGGCGCGGCGATCTCGCGGTCGTCGACAGGGATTTCGTCCACATGTTCTCGTCCTGGTTCAACCGCGGCTTCCTGGTGTTGCGGCGGATCGATTGGTCGACCCCGGCAAGCGTGCTCGAACGCATCATCCGCTACGAGGCGGTGCACCGCATCCGAGGCTGGGACGATCTGCGCCGGCGCATCGACCCGCCGGACCGGCGCTGCTACGCCTTCTTCCACCCGGCGCTGGTCGACGACCCGCTGATCTTCGTCGAGGTGGCCCTGACCCGCGAGATCCCCGCCGCGATCGCCCCGATCCTCACCGTGCAGCGCGACGTGATCGGCCCCGACAAGGCGACGACGGCCGTGTTCTATTCGATCTCGAACTGCCAGAAGGGGCTGGCCGGAGTTTCGTTCGGAAACTTCCTGCTCAAGCAGGTGGTCGAGGAGATCGCGCGGGAGACGCCGCGTCTCTCCAACTTCGTGACGCTCTCGCCCGCGCCGGGCTTTGCCCAGTGGCTCGGACGCGAACGCGAGGCGGAAGGATCGAAGGTCCTCACCCCGGAGGATCGCGCCGCGCTCGCCAATCTCGACACCCCGGGCTGGTGGCAGACCGAGGCCACGCGCGAGCCGGTGCGAGAGCCCCTGCTGCGGGCGGCGGCCTGGTATTTCCTGCATGCGCGGACCAGGACCGGCGCGCCGCTCGATCCGGTCGCCCGCTTCCACCTCGGCAATGGCGCGCGGCTCGAACGGTTGAACTGGCTCGCCGACGGCTCCGAGCGCGCCATCAGCCAGGCCCACGGTCTGATGGTCAATTATCTCTACCTGCTCGACGACATCGAGAAGAACCACGAGGCCTATGCGAAAGACCGCACCGTGGTGGCCTCGAACGCGGTCACCCGGCTCGCCCGCGCCCCCGCCCATGATCTGGCTCCGCTCGTGGAATCCGGAGCGACGGCATCACTCGATATCTTTCTGTGATGCCATAGCGCGAAACGAGAACCTCCACGCCGACGCCGCCTGCCGGCAAAGTGATTGTCTGCGATCCCGGCCGCGGCGCCGGTCTTCTGCCGAGCCGGAGCTTGCGGTAGACTTGAACGCCCGGTCGCCAACCACGGAGAACGAGATGCTTTATCGAAGCACGATTGGTGCCATCGCGCTCGCAGCCGCATTGTTGACCGCGCTTCCCGGTGCTCGCGCGCACGACGAAGCAAAATATCCCGACTGGTCGGGCCAATGGCGGCGGGTGCCCGACGGCGGCCCGCCCCGGTATGACCCGAGCAAGCCCGATGGCCGGGCGCAACAAGCTCCGCTGAAGGAGGAGTATCGGCGCATTCACGAGGCCAGCATGGCGGAGCAGGCCGCCGGCGGACAGGGCCTCTATATCAGCAGCGTCAAGTGCATCCCGATGGGCATGCCGTATACGATGAGCATCGTTTTTCCATTCGAATTCGTCATCACCGCAAAGACGACGTTCATTTTGTTCGAAATCATGACCTCGCAGCCTCGCCGCATCTATACCGATGGACGTGATTGGCCCAAGGATCCGGATCCGACCTTCGTGGGCTATTCCATCGGCAAATGGATCGACGAGGACGGCGACGGCCGCTACGACCTGCTCGAAGTCGAGACCCGCAACATGCGAGTGCCTCGCCTCTTCGACCAAACCGGGATTTCCTTTCACGAGGATGGTCAGGGCATCATCAAGGAGCGGATCTATCTCGACAAAGCCGATCCGAACGTTCTTTACGACGAAATGACCACGATCGACAACGCGCTGACACGCCCCTGGACGGTCAAGAAGAAGTACGCCCGTCTGCCGAACGTCGTCTGGCCGGAAAACAATTGTACCGAGGGCAACTCCGATGTGGTCATCGGCAAGGAGCAATATATGCTGGGCGGGGATGGCTACCTGATGCCGGTCACGAAGGACCAGGGGCCGCCGGATTTGCGCCATTTCAATCAAACGCGGAAGTAACCGACAGCGGCAGTCGAGGCCTGGAATCAAGCGAGGACTGCTACTCGACTGATGCCTGGTCAAAACGGGAGGACGAGGATGCGCTATCGAGGCTCGATGGGTGCAATGGCGCTCGCGGCGATGCTGGGCGTGGCACTGGGCGATGCCCGGGCATTTGATGACGCGAAGTATCCCGACCTCAGGGGTCAGTGGATCGGGGTCCGCATGCCGTCGTGCAGAGGGCAGCCCTCGTTCGACCCGGTCAAGTGCTGGGGTACCACGCAAGACGCCCCGCTGACACCGGAGTATAGAGCCCTTTTCGAGGCCAACCTCGCGGACCAGCGCGCCGGCGGACAGGGGACCAACGAAACCAGCACCTGCCTCGCGCCGGGAATGCCGATGGTGATGAATGCCCATTCCCCGGTGGAAATCATCGTGCTGCCGGACACCACCTACATCCGGGTCGATCACATCCGCGACACCCATCGGCGAATTTACACCGACGGACGCGGCTGGCCCGAGGAGATTCCGGCAGGCTTCGACGGTTATTCGATCGGCAACTGGATCGATACCGACGGGGATGGCCGCTACGATTTGCTCGAGGTCGAGACCCGCGGCTTCAAAGGCCCGCGTTCTTACGACGCCAGCGGCCTTCCTCTGCACCGGGACAATCAGTCCGTCTTCAAGGAGCGGATTTACCTCGACAAGGCCAATCCCAATCTCCTGCATGACGACATCACGGTGACCGACGATGGATTGACCCGTCCTTGGACGGTGATGAAGACCTACCGCCGCAACACAAATCCGCAACCGATCTGGATCGAATATATTTGTGCCGAGGGCCAACAGCTCGTGCGCATCGGCAACGACAGCTACATGCTGAGCGGGGATGGCTACCTGATGCCCACCAGGAAGGGCCAGGCGCCGCCGGATTTGAGCTTTTTCGGTCAAGCGAAGAAGTGACAGGGACGCTGCCTAGAGCATGTTTCGGTTGTCTGGATGCAGCATTCAGTCGTCATTGCCGGGCTTGACCCGGCAATCCATCATTCTTCGCGTAAAGTGCTTTTATGCGATGGACCCCCGGGTCAAGCCCGGGGGTGACGAACAGGTGTGTGGCGTGACCGACCGAAGCTGACCGGAACATGCTCCTAGGCGTCACCGCGAGCTTTGGCATGAATCTGGAAACCTCTGCTGCGGCTTGCAAGCCGAATCGATCACAGGGAGAACACCCATGCTTCATCGAAGGTTGATCGGCACGATCGCGCTGGCAGCCGCGCTGTTCGCAACGATTGGCGACGCTCGGGCTTTTGATGAATCCAAGTATCCCAATTTGAAAGGCCAGTGGCGTCGGGTCCCGGTCCCCGGGGTCTTCGGCCAGCCCGGCTACGACCAGACCAAGATTCAGGGCTGGAAACAGGAACCGCCCCTGACCCGGGAGGCCGGCGCCATCTTGGAGGCGAGCATCGCCGACCAGGCCGCCGGTGGACAGGGCAACGATCCGACCTATACCTGCAAGTCGCCCGGCATGCCGAGGATCATGACCGTGTACGACCCGATGGAAATCGTGATCACGCCGGAGACGGTCCATATCTTCATCGAGCACATCCACGACTCGCGTCGCATCTATACCGATGGACGCGACTGGCCGGCGTATATCGAGCCGTCCTTCGCGGGCTATTCCATCGGCAGATGGATCGATGAGGATGGCGATGGCCGCTACGACGTGCTGGTGGTCGAGACGCGCGGTTTCAAAGGGCCCCGGGCGTTCGACTCCACCGGCATTCCCCTGCACGCGAACAATCAAAGCGTGATCAAGGAGCGGATTTTCCAGGACAAGGCCGATCCCGAGATCCTTTATGACGAGATCACGACCATCGACGACTCGCTGACGCATCCCTGGTCCGTCACCAAGAAGTATCGTCGCGAGAAAACCAAGCAACCGGCCTGGGAGGAGGCCAACTGCACCGAGGGCAACGGGCACGTCGAAATCGGCGGGCACGGCTACTTCCTGAGCGCGGACGGACGCCTGATGCCGACCAGGAAGAACCAGTCGCCGCCGGATTTGCGATATTTCAATCAAACGCGGAAGTAGCGAAGCCGCGCGTAACAGAACCTGTCAGTTCTCAAACAGCGCTGGGAGCACCGGCCATGGACCAGTCAACGACACGTCACGATGCGAAATTGAAAAAATCGCCGGCTTATTACGAGTAGCGGCGCGCACTAAGGATGACGTCAGGGTGCGAGCGGGCTCCGCATCTTCGCCGCCTGTTCCACGATCCAGGAACGGTAGCGCGTGAGCGGCGTCACGCCGGTGAGGCCGCCGCAGCCGTCGCTGTTGCCGGGGCCGGTCGACCAGCTCACGACGCCGATCACCATCAGCGTGCCGCCGATGTCGCGAAACACCGGCGCACCGGAATCGCCGGTGCAGGCGCCGAGGCCTGAGCGGTCGCCCTTGCTGGCCGGATCGGCGAGCCTGATCTGCAGCGTGCCGGGCTGTCCGGTGGCGACGAGCGAGGCGCCACGCACGGTGCCGCCACTCTTTCCGTCGCCCGGTCTGGCAAGTCCCAGGCCGACGACGATGAATTGGTCGCCGGCCGTAACCGAGCCGCCGGCGGGCGCGAGCGGCGCGGTCGCAAGCGCCAGCGGCGCGGCAAGCTTGAGCAGGCCCACATCCGCGGTGGCCCGGTGCCGCAGCACCGCGGTGACATCGAAATCCGGATGCCGCGCGATGGACGCGACGTCCTTGAGGGTAGGGTGCCGCGCAGCGTCAAATTCGACCAGTTTGTAATCGGCGCCCGGCAGCACGCAATGGCCGGCGGTGAGCACGAGGTCGCGCGCGAGCGCCACCCCCGAGCAGAACGTGCCGCGCGAGCCGGTGATCATCGCCACGGCGCGCCCGACGCCTTCGTTCGCGGGCGCAGCGCCGCCGACCATCGCGGCGGCGCGAGCGGGCAACAGAAGGGCGGCGGCAAAAATCCAAGAACAACGGACAATGAGGGTGGCAAGCACGCGAGTCATGCGGCGTCTCATGCTGCATCTCATGCCGCATCGTGTGCACGTTGTGAACCGACTTCGTCAAGGGTTGCCGATGTCTTCCGCGCGCTACTGCGCCTGCGCCACGCGGGCAGGCACGATCCGACTCCGGCTTCCATTTTTCATCATCTATGAATGGAGAGTTTTCAGGCGGCGCATATCATCGGCAGCCTCCGCCAGCAGCCACTCGCGGAATATCGTGATTTTGGGAAGCGCAGACGTCGCCTTCGGGCAGACGATCCAGTACGTCTTGGCCATTCTTAAAGAAACATCGATTGGCCTTACCAGACGCCCGTTGATGAGATCCCAAGCTGCAAGCGCGGTGCGAGCAAGCGCAACGCCCTGGCCGTCGACGGCAGCATCTATCAGCATGCTCGCACGGTTGAGAACCTGACCTTGCGCGACGGGATCGGTGACGCCGGCGGCATCAAACCATCTCGAC
>WNGR01008445.1_pt1 | contig 10884 bp, 11 predicted proteins | sample 5407581 | NCBI WGS metagenome assembly WNGR01 (sample SAMN13153383, study PRJNA577476) | soil metagenome | isolation source: 80 cm soil or saprolite under Garry oak tree replicate 2 | place: USA:California | collected 2016-06-15 | reverse complement strand
ATTACCTTCCAACCAGAAGGCTCCGATCGTAAGTTCCACCTTACGCCCGAAAAGAGTGTGCAATTACAACTCAGCTATGGGGCAGATATCGTCATTTGTCTCGACGACTGCACGCATGTGGATGATTCGTTTGCAACCCAGCAAGAATCGGTCAAAAGAACTATCGAGTGGGCAAGACGCTGCAAAGATGAGTTTCAGCGGATCATGCAACAAAAGCGTCTTCCTCAGGAACAAAGGCCGTTGCTATTCGGTGTAATCCAGGGAGGGGGCTATCATGAGCTGCGCAAACAGTGTGCTGAGGCCCTTCTAGAGATAGGTTTCGATGGTTTTGGCTTTGGAGGCTGGCCTCTGGATAGCAAAGGCCAACTGCTCACCGGCATCATCACCTATACCAGGGAACTTGTACCTCCACAATTGCCAATGCATGCTCTGGGCGTTGGTCATCCGGCAAATGTCTTGGAATGTGCCGGGATGGGCTACGATATCTTCGATAGCGCTATGCCTACACGAGATGCAAGGCACTCACGTCTCTATGTTTTTACAATACCAGATTCTTTGCCGATTCCAGGCTCTACAGAAAAGTGGTTTTCATATCTTTATGTCAACGACGATAAGGCTATCAAGAACAATGGACCGATTTCACCTTACTGCGATTGCCTCTGCTGTTCGCGTTACTCAGTTGCATACCTGCACCACCTTTTCAAAATCGATGATAGCCTTTTTCTAAGACTGGCGACCATACACAATCTCAGATTCATGGTCCAACTTGTTGAACGTTTAAGAGCAGAATAGCATGAATGAAGAAGCGAACCAGCAGATAGATCGGCTGATTGAGGCTGTTCTTGCAAGTTCGAAATATAAGAGCATTGGCATTGATTTCATCACATACATCGGTATGCAAGAACTTTCCAGGCATCGTAATCTCAAGGAAGCTATTAAATCTACCAAAAATAAGTTGCACCAGGTCGGTGGTGCCTATCAACTGAGCACCCCGCGCTATTCAGTATGGCTAGATGAACTTAAATTTGCAAAGCGTTCGAGTAACAAAGAACACTTTCTTGATACATGTAAATGGATCATGCAATATCACTCCTCTACCAGAGAGCGATTACCAATTCTTGAACAATTCTATAGCACGATATTGGCCAATCTTCCTCCTATCAACTCAGTTATTGACATAGCTTGTGGACTGCACCCACTTGCCATACCCTGGATGCCGCTACGTGAGCATGTACAGTATTTTGCATATGACATCTACGAGGATATGATAGGTTTCTTAAACGATAGTCTAGCTCTCATGCCTGTGCAGGGATCTGGAAAAATGAGCGATGTAATACACAATTGTCCCACGCAAAAGGTCGATGTTGCCTTTATTCTCAAAGCCATTCCTTGTCTTGAACAGGTGGACAAATCGGTGGGAATACGCCTCCTCGAGACAATCAACGCTGACCATCTTGTTGTCTCATTTCCTGCGCGCAGCCTTGGTGGAAAAAGCAAAGGTATGGCCACCAACTACGAGACTAGGTTTTACAAACAGGTTGCACACAAACCCTGGTCAATTCAGCGTTTCGCATTTCCAGGCGAACTGGTGTTTCTGGTAAGCAAGTCATGAGTTGGTGAACCTGAGAAACAGTATGAGCGCAAAACAGCAATGGTTGGGGTTAAAGATAGCGCGCACAATGCGCGCTATCTGCGCGGTATTTTCGCTCTATAGCATAATTTAGTCTATATATGCATGAAAAATAGCAAGCAGGAGCTGAAAAGTCAAAATTATTCGCAATGACAACAACTCGTAAATGATGTAATATAGCAAAGGACAAAAATAAGTACCTCTGAGAGAAAAGAACATATCCCTTTGGACAGGAATGAATATGAGTATTAATCTGAATGTTGGACGCATTATCAAAGGTCGCTACAAATTGATAGACGAACGGGGCAGTGGTAGTTTCGGCGAAGTGTATATCGCGCACGATTTGCAAACTAACTATCTTTACGCAGCAAAGGTTATGAATCCAGATCACGCATATGATAACGAACTGTTGGAACGCTTCAAACGCGAAGCTTACATCTTACAGAGCCTGAATGATCCGCATGTTGTAAGGATTGTCGATTATGGCAACGATGGTAATACCTATTTCATCATCATGCATCATATCGATGGTCAGAACCTCAAGTATTACATAACTAGCTTTGGTCCAATAGAACCATTGCTTGCAATACATTATATATTGCAAGCTGCCGAAGGGCTTGATGCCGCGTACAAAATAGGTGTGGTTCACCGTGACATAAAGCCACAAAACATCCTCATCAGTAATAAAGGTGTAGTCAAGATTGTCGATTTTGGCTTATCGCGTAGTAAAGAATCACCAACTATTACATCTTCGGATAAATTTATGGGGACAGCGTATTACACGGCACCGGAGCAAGTGATGAGCAGCCATGCAGCAGATATCCGCTCTGATCTCTACTCACTGGGGATTGTCCTGTTTGAAGCACTTTCAGGTTATCCTCCTTATTCTGGAGGTACAGTTGTAGACATCATTCTGAAACATCAATCGGAAGATGTGCCTTCAATTTGCCGTATATATCCAGGCTTGCCCCATGAGTTTGATGCCTTCATGCAAAAGGCAATGGCTAAACAACCTGATGATCGTTTCCAGACGCCACGCGAGTTTATTCTTGCTCTCGAACAGATACAACAGCGTATTCGCGGACCTATGCCTGCTTTACCACAGGCACGCCTTGTCATTATCTCTACCGGACAGACATTTATCTTGACAGGAGCTAAAATGATTGTTGGTCGCGAAGATCCAAAGCGTGAGGTCCACCCTGATATTCAAATTAATGACCCAACCATGACTCTGGGGCGAGTGCATGCACGTTTCCTGAATGGAAAGGGTACATGGATGATAGAGGATCAGAACTCGCGGAATAAGACACGTTTAAATGGCAAGATTTTGCATCCGTATGAAGCAATGCCCCTCAAGGACGGCGACGTTCTACACTTTGGTAGGGTAGAGGCACGTTTTGAATTGCGCTAAAGATGAAGGTATGATTTTGTCTCTAGAAAACCAATCTAATAGCGAGTCAACGTTCGTCACTTTGCTGCACATACCTACGAAAGTGGAATAATCAGACTCTTTTAAGCGTTTTAGATGTTGACAAACAGATATATATTCATGTACTCTCTACTACAGAAGCAAGGGAGGCTTGTGGGAGTATCACATTCCTACCAGGGTTCCCGGATTAATCGCTAATACATAGAATCGTTCGCATAAATTCTGGCTTCGCCAGTCTAGAGGAGGTGCAAGATATGGGAAAGCACGTTTATTCAGCATTTGTGCTTGTATGCACCTTGTCTACCCGCGTCGGGGGTAAAGAGCGAACTCTGCCTGGCCAGGAAACCAGTAAAGAACTCAACAAGAAATTACCTGGCATCTGCTAAAGGGCAGAAGATGGTTCATTCCCTCCGCACGGTAGACAACAAACAGTTGATTGTTCGAACCGTGTTTTTTTATTCTCCTGGAGGGAAAGCATTGATTAAGGACCCGGAGACACTTACCGGAGTGGTATTGAACGGCGCGCACGGCATTTACGACGTTCATACCGATATCGGCGTATTACGCTGCACACTACGAGGTAAACTCAAAAAAGCCTTTGCCCATGCTCAATCGTCAAAATCGTTGAGTAAAGCGCGCCCACGTTACGACAAATTACTGGAATTGCCGAAAGCTCAGCGCATTGAGCATCGCGACACAAGTGCCAATACATTACCAGTCCGCCTATCGGTGGGTGACTATGTAAAACTGCGCCAGCTCGACGAAAATACAGGTATGATTGAGGAGGTATTGCCACGCCAAAGCTCACTATCGCGCAAGGATACAGGTTCAACCTCCAAAAAAATCATCCAACAAACCATGCTTGCCAATCTTGATCAGGTTGTACTGGTCTTTGCCACAGCACAACCTGAGCCGCATTTTGGCATGCTCGACCGTTACCTGGCAATCTGTGAATCAGCAGAGATTCGCCCGATCATCTGCCTCAACAAGGTTGATCTGGCATATGAACAGCATGTAGAAGAATCCGCTAATTTGTATAGCCGTCTGGGCTATACTGTGCTCCGGACCAGCACCAAGACGGGAGAAGGTATCGAAAACTTGCGTTCCTTGCTAAAGGAACGTACGACGCTTTTCAGCGGACCTTCGGGGGTAGGCAAATCGTCCCTGGTGAACGCCGTTGAGCCAGGAATGGCCATTAAAACAGGTCTAGTAAGTAACGTGACAGGTAAGGGAAAGCACACAACGACAGGATCGCAACTCTATGCATTATCTGGTGGAGGTTGGCTTGCCGATTCGGCGGGTATTCGCGCATTAGCCGCCGTGAATATTGCCCCAGAAGACCTGGCATGGTGCTTCGTCGAGTTTCGCCCATATCTTGGTGAATGCCTCTATTCCGATTGCCTGCATATAGACGCAGAAGGTTGTGCAATTTGCCAGGCGGTTGAAGATAACGTCATCGATGAACGACGCTATACCAGCTATGTACGGATTGCAACGGGGGAAGAACGATAATCCCGAAGTATTCTCAAGAGGTGAATCGCCTACTATACATGCTGCTATCAGGTTACTCATATAGGTCTACAGTGTAGATGGGTTGCCAAAAGCTGCAATACCGGGAAACAATATATCCATAGCATATTGTGTGCGACTGGTATGATTCGTGTACTTAGAATACTCAACGAGAAATTCATCTAGTGACGACCAGAATACTTCCCGTTGGTTTGAGATGATTCCCAGATTTTCAAGCTCGCTAATCGCCCTTAACAATAATGATTGCCGTTCAATCTTGTTGAATAGAGATCTAAGGTCGATCCGTTGGAGAAGCTTCTTCGTAATTGGACGCTTTGATCCGGTGAAAATCATCGAATTCACAAAGTTCAGGCATAATGGATCATTAAGTAGGCTAGCCAGGAAAGCAGCTTGCTTAGGAGAGTAGCAGGCAATAAAGTAACAGGTATCGTCAAGCATTACAGGACGTCCATCTACTGGCCCAATTGCTCTGAATCTTGGTATCTTATGAAGACCTGAGACAGCTACCTTGTATGGAGCAAAAGAGTAGTCACCTATTCCAAAAATTGCAAAAGGCGGTCGATTAAGATAAATAGACGATTTTCGCTGCTCAAATATGTTAGAATGAGTGGTAAGGTAGCTCCACAGCTGCGGAGAATTTTGTCTGAGCAAGTAAGTATCCTCACCTAGTCGCTTTTGAGTTACTATTACCGCTTTCTGTGGTCTGGACTTCCCGAAGTGGAATAGATCAGAGCTTTTGAGCAACGGATAAATATAGTCATGCTCAACAATAACAGTTTCGTCCAGTTTGTTGCGAAGACTATCCGTGTTGTCATAAGTAAGTTCCATTACTGAAGCAGCATCATGTTTTAGTCCCTGACGCCATGAAATAGGACAAACTCCATCGGTAGTAGCTACTTGCTCATATGCTTTCATGTCCCCTACTAATTGCTTACCCACGATAGCCATGGTGAACTCGGGTTTGGTTGCAAACAAATCTTGATATACAGCAGCCTTGTATTGTTGCTCCCCTGATCCAATCTCTACTTGAAATAGGCATGCCTCGACGGCGGCTCCGAACCACTTTTTGGCATCTATCTTTCGTAGAGAGGCACTGGTGATAGGCAACTTCATGTCAAATGCATACTGTAAGACATTCCGTGCCACAGAGGTTTTACAAAGTAGAGCAATTGTTGGGTGCTCCGAAGCGAGTTCCTTGATGAGTTTTAGCCAGATATACTCAGTAATGTCAAAGTTCGACTCTCCTGTCCGTGCCTCTATGCCTCGTAACCCCTTTATATTTTTCTTTTGCGGGAGATTTTCACTTCCGAGTATACCAAGTTCAGAGTTTGTAACCCAAGGTGGATTCCCAACGACAAGGAGTGGTCCAGTTATACTCCATTGCAGGTCTTGATGAAGGTTTAGATCAAAAAGGTTTGCCTTTTGAATCACAACACGAACTACTAAAGATTGTTCCGCAATTCTCTTGGCAATATCGAGGTGGGCCTCTTGAATCTCGATCGCCTGGATTTCACAGGGAGGTTTGGCTTGTTTTAGTAAGCCCTCAATGAAATTCCCGCGTCCGCAAGTAGGTTCAAGAACCCTCGACCAGACATTCCCAGATGAACTCAAGCAATCAAGGATTGCATCTACTAACGCGGGAGGTGTTTGAAAATCACCAAATTCTCTATTCAAGGAGATCCTCCACACCTTCTGCCGTACCCGCTACTCCAATAGCTCGGCCATACTGTAACCTCCATTGCAGAGCATTAGAAACCGTAAGATAACCGATCTCAGGAGGCTCTCGAAAAATCCGGCCAGTAAGAGCTTCACGTCCAATCTCGTCCAAGGGGAGATTCCGCTCTTCTAAAAAAGCAATCACATCATCCCTGTTACCATTGCGGCGCAGAATTTCTTTCAACCCATATGTTGTCTGGTAATCACCTGTTCGCTCACGCGATACAAACACAGCGTTACGAAAACTCAATCGAGTAGCACGCAAGTCCTGCAGATCAAGCTTCTCATACACGAACACAAGAAGATGATAACCGAGTCCATATACCTTCTGACTAGCATCACGAAAGGGACATGAGGACTGTGGCTGACGAATGGAAGTTGCCTTGATATCAACTCCTAGCTCTGGAAGGTCGATGCCGCTTGCGGAGCTACCGGGCATATATGAATATCGATCTATGAGATACTTGTGAAATGCTTGTTCAATATATGTTCCTACAGCCTTACCATCTGTAACACCATATAAAATAGGAATAGGCGTTGTACTAAATTCTTGAACAAAGTCTCGTACCTCAGTCTTGAGTTGAACCAGTGTTAGCTCGTACATTTGGGCTTCCTCATCCACTGTTAATAGTTTACATCCTACTTTAATCAGATACATCTGTCAATTGATAAAGGGGAAATTAACTTAATCAGCGTCCGAATCTTGTATGTTAAGGGCAAAGACATGAATAGTCGCTACAACAGTTGTGAGTGTATTGCAACTGAGGAAGAACTACAGAGCAGGATTTTACTGTACTGCCACACCAAAGGTAGCGCTCACAGTCTGTTTTGCCCCAGGCAATGAAATTACCACCTGTACTTGCCAGGGACCGCGCATTGAAAACTGCACACTGGCGAGATATATTCCATTCCCCTGGGATTGTGCATTTATCTGATCAATTTCCATGTCCATCGTCTCCATATTACTCCTAAGTGTTACATGCGCATTGGGGATTGGCTGTTGCGAGGCACTCAATACCATCTGTATCGAGAGGGTTGCAGAGTGAGAGGCGACAGGAGGGTTCGGGTTAACTTGAAAGGTTACATGATAGGGGCCTGCTTGAGCGTTCTGCACCTGAGCAGTCACAGTGTGAGGAACAAGAGAGTCTAAAAGTGTACCGATCCATGTCATCAGAATAAGAAAGGCGATGCCAAGCGCAATTACCAATAGACCGCGCTTCATTTTTTACTCGCTGATGTAGCTGGCACCCTGACATAAACCTTGTCATTCTCAATTTTCGCCTCCAGACGTGGTAACGAAGTCAGGTAGCGAATCGGCGATGAGTTAACCGGCTTGCCATATTCAGTGAAAAGACCGCCATGACAGGGACAATGAAATTTCTGGTCTGAGTTCTGCCATTGCACAATACAGCCCATGTGGGTACAGGCCGCGGACATGGCTATGACCGACCCCTCCTTCATTGATTCACCGTTATCCCCATCGTTGCGTATGACATAGCCAACAATGGAGTCGGTCGCGAAACGTATCGCACTATCTCCAAGTTCTGCAAGCGTTGTGACAAAAAGCCACGTAGAAGCTACATCTTGCGGCACGATGGGAGTTGGCCATTTTGATCCCGAACTCGAACTCGGTGGTGTTTTCTGTGTAGCCTGCTCTACCATATGTTCGATACCGGCCCCGAGCGTTAGTGAAGCCGCAACAGCAGCGGCCCCACCAGCTAGTAAAGCGCGTCGCGAGACACGAGGCTTCGTCTGCGGCTTCTTAGACATAAAAGGGAAATGCTGCGTCTTAGGGGGTTGTTGTAGCTCTTGTTCAAGCCTGGCCTGTAACTCAGCGGCAAATTCAGGTCGTGGTATGACTTCATCAGGCGAGGCGGAGCGAAAGAGCGCGGCCATACGATAGATCCGAGCCTTGTCGGGTGTCAACTCAGTCGGAGGATGAGCTGTATGCCCGGCCTGAAGCTCCTCTATAAAGTGTTCTAGCTCCAGATAGTCTTCAAATCGTTCCTGGTCTTTATCCTGGTGGATATCACCTGACATAGTGTTGTGTCTCCAGAAGAATGCCGTTCAGGCACCCTCATTCACTTTTTCCTGTATCAGCCTGTTCCGCTCACAACGTATTCGAGATCAGCCGCTCGTTTGAGCGCGCGGAACTGTAATACTTTGACGTTCGCTTCTGTCAAACACATACGATTAGCTGTATCTCTGATCGAGAGATTGAGCAGAAAACGACAGGTTAGCACTTCTTGATAATGTTCAGGCAAGGCCTGAAGAATTCGATGCACACGTTCTGTCGGTGTGCTGCTCATGACGGTAGGCTCTTCATCGGCCGGACCTTCCCAGCCGATTTCCAACAGTTGATCGAGCGAACTAGTCGAAATACGATAATGAACTCGCCAGTAGTCTGCGATAGTTGTGCGAGCAACCTGAAACAGCCACTTTTGCATACTTTGCGCGCCACGTTCGGTATCAACACCGCGCACAGCTTTCATAAATATCTGTGACGTCAGGTCCTCGGCCTCTTCGCGATTCCCCACTTTGCTATAGACATAGCGATAAATCAGACCAAGGTTCTCCTGATAAAACGTCTGAAACTCCTGCACGTTAGCCCCTCCCGAGAACCCAGCATTGCTGGCCCCCCGAGAACCCTGCACCCCAGCGTCATGCTGTCCTGCTGTTGCAAGATTCGTTCTCGCTTGTTTTCCGCGCAGTGAACCCACAGTGTACTCCCTGCTAAGACGGCTTGATTAGGTTTCTGATATGCCCATTCGTCTTGCTTACATGTAAGACTCATACATAGACGCGGGTCGAGATATGTCCTAGTAGGTATTACTACGTTGATAGGTTACACTTTCAATATCAAAAAGTATCGGGATAATGAACACTCTCGACTTTCAACGTTTCTATTATATACCTGAGCGTGCCCGTTTACTAGTTCGTGTGGTTTAAACGTATCAATCTCCGCTTCGCATGTTTGCACGTTCCACTAGCCTGGAGTATAATAAATCTACAACGTCAATAAAATCGGGAAGGCACGTCAAGGGGCCTGCTTCAGGATTTTCGCGTTGATATTAGGAGTTGTGAGCATACGTATGATCCTATCAGGTTCATTAATTATGTGCGTCCACTTCTTCCGCAGCTGACCAACTTTTACCCGTCAAATTGGTGTTGAGGCATTCCCGATTTTCGGGTGCCCAAAACGAAGAGGCGAGAAGGTTGGGTACCGCTAAGAAAGGGATGCTCCTGTGGCCCGAGCGTTTATTTGGGCCTCCGTATGGAATACCCCTATAGTTCCCCGCCTCCCGCCTCAAGAATTGAGGAATGTTATGTATAAAGGCCAATCAGGTATGTGGTCCTGGCTACTACATCGCATTGCAGGGCTAGGAATCCTCTTGTTTCTACTTATTCATATCGTGGACATTTCGCTACTTGGGTTCGGACCCAAGGTCTATAACGAGGGCATCGCGCTGTTTGGTTTAACTATCGTTCGCATCATATCTTTGGGACTGATTGCCGGTGTGCTATACCATTCCTTTAACGGCGTGCGCATCATGTTAATCGACTTCTGGCCAAAGGGCGCACGCTACCAGGGAGTTATGTTCGCAGTGGTGATGATACTTACAATTGTCTGCTTCCTTCCTATGGCCTATTTTGTAATTGCACCAGCCTTTGGTATAAATCCTGGCAATATGGCCGCTGGCATGTAGAAATTTGTAGATTGGAGTTCCGTTATGCGTGTTGCCACCGGATATGGTTCTCGCCCAACAAGTGGCGGTTTCGAAACTTTTTCCTGGTATTTCTTTCGTATCTCCGGTATCGTCCTGATATTTCTTGTCATTCTTCATCTACTCCTGAATCATGTGTCAACCGATGTTTCCTGTACCAGTTATCAATTGGTCTCGATTCGCTATGAGAATCCCTTCTGGCGGCTTTATGACTGGTTGTTGCTCACGTTAGCTCTTTTGCACGGTATGAATGGCCTGCGTGTAGTCGTCGATGATTATGTACGTACACGAGGATGGCGTCTCACATTGCAATCTTCTGTAGGTATCTTAACCTTGGTCTTTTTTCTGCTAGGTACGATTACATTGATAACATTCCATCCTGTTGTTGGGAGTCTCGGCCCCAATTGCATAAAATGATGGACCAAATAGTTGAGGATACTGATATGTATTACAAATTCGATGTGGTGATCGTCGGCGCCGGTGGCGCCGGGTTGATGGCCGCAATGCAACTTCCTAATGCCAGTGTTGCGGTGCTTAGCAAAGTCTATCCCACACGCTCCCATACAGGCGCAGCGCAGGGAGGTGTGGCCGCCGCGCTAGGCAACCAGGAAGAAGATCATTGGAAGTGGCACATGTACGATACTGTTAAGGGGGGTGACTACCTGGTTGACCAGCCCGCTGCTGAGATACTGGCGCGGGAAGCCATCGATGCTGTGTACGAACTGGAGCATCGCGGTCTACCTTTCAATCGTACTGAAGATGGCCGTATAGACCAGCGCCGCTTTGGTGGGCATACGCGCAATTATGGCGAAGCGCCGGTACGTCGCGCTTGTTATGCTGCCGACCGAACGGGA
>WNGR01010148.1_pt1 | contig 10885 bp, 9 predicted proteins | sample 5407581 | NCBI WGS metagenome assembly WNGR01 (sample SAMN13153383, study PRJNA577476) | soil metagenome | isolation source: 80 cm soil or saprolite under Garry oak tree replicate 2 | place: USA:California | collected 2016-06-15 | reverse complement strand
CCTTGACCTTTGGCCGCGCCCGCAGTACACAACCGCACCTGCTGCCGGCCCGCTTTGACGGATATCCGGCGCGGCTTTTGAATTCCCCCGAACAATCGAGCCCGCTTGCCGGCTCATCCTTCAGAAGAGGGCTGGGCGCTAGAGGGCTGTTCGGATTTCCTTAAACCCGAAAATCGTCTTAACGGACGCGGATCAAATCAACGATGGCTTTCAGCCCGTTCAAATTCCTGCAGGAAGTGCGCTCGGAGACCGCCAAGGTCACCTGGCCGACGCGCCGCGAGACGACCATCACCACCATCATGGTGTTCGTCATGGTGGCGCTGGCTTCGATTTTCTTCTTCGCTTCGGATCAGATCATCCGTGTTCTCGTCACCTTTTTGCTCGGTATCCACTGATGGCAAGCGCCGGAACTCAAACGATGGACAAGCGCTGGTATATCGTCCACGCCTATTCGAACTTCGAAAAGAAGGTCGCGGAGTCGATCCGCGAGCAGTCGAAGCAGCGCGGGCTCGATGAACTGTTCGAGCAGGTGCTGGTGCCGACCGAAAAGGTCACCGAGGTGCGTCGCGGCCGCAAGGTCGACGCCGAGCGCAAGTTCTTCCCGGGTTATGTTCTGGTCAAAATGAAGCTGACCGACGAAGCCTTCCATCTCATCAAGAATACTCCGAAGGTGACCGGCTTCCTCGGCGCGGAAAACAAGCCGATGCCGATCTCGGAAGCCGAAGCCATGCGGATCCTGCATCAGGTGCAGGAAGGCGTGGAACGGCCGAAGGCGTCGGTGTCGTTCGAGATCGGCGAGAACGTGCGGGTGGCCGATGGCCCGTTCGCGTCGTTCTCCGGTGTGGTCGAGGAAATCGACGAGGCGCGCTCGCGCGTGAAGGTCGCGGTGTCGATCTTCGGGCGCGCCACGCCGGTCGAACTGGAATTCGCTCAGGTCGAGAAGATCTGATCGAGACGTCATTGCCGGATCACGTCCGGGCGTGACGAAAATGGAAGCGGCGACGCTTCCAAAGAGCCGTGGGAGGAGATGGATGAAGTGACCGGATACCTGAAATTGCAGGTGCCGGCCGGTGCGGCGAACCCTTCGCCCCCGATCGGACCCGCGCTTGGTCAGCGCGGCCTCAACATCATGGAATTCTGCAAGGCGTTCAACGCGCAGACGCAGAAGGAAGAGAAGAATACCCCGATTCCGGTGGTGATCACGATCTACGCCGATCGTTCGTTCACCTTCGAATTGCGCACCCCGCCGATGTCGTTCTTCATCAAGAAGGCGGCCAAGCTGACCTCCGGCTCGAAGTTGCCGGGCCGTGACAAGGCCGGCGCGGTGACCAAAGCCCAGGTGCGCGAGATCGCCGAAGCAAAGATGAAAGATCTGAATTGCGACACCATCGAAGCGGCCATGAAGATGGTCGAGGGCTCGGCCCGTTCGATGGGCGTCGAGGTGGCGGGGTAACGGTCATGGCAATTGGAAAACGCTTGAAGAAGGCCCGCGAGGGCGTCGATCGCGAGAAGCTTTATCCGCTCGCGGACGCCATCAAGATGGTCAAGGAACGCGCCAAGTCGAAGTTCGACGAGACCATCGAGATTGCGATGAATCTCGGCGTCGACCCGCGCCATGCCGATCAGATGGTACGCGGCGTGGTGACGCTGCCGAACGGCACCGGCCGCACCTTGCGCGTCGGCGTGTTTGCGCGTGGCGCCAAGGCCGAAGAGGCCAAGGCGGCGGGTGCCGACGTGGTTGGCGCGGAGGACCTGGTCGAGAAGGTGCAGGGCGGTCAGATCGATTTCGACCGCTGCATCGCGACCCCCGACATGATGCCGCTGGTCGGCCGGCTCGGTAAGGTACTCGGACCGCGCGGCATGATGCCCAATCCGAAGATCGGCACCGTGACGATGGACGTCGCCAACGCCGTAAAAGGCGCCAAGGGCGGTTCGGTGGAATTCCGGGTCGAGAAGGCCGGCATTGTGCAGGCCGGCATCGGCAAGGCGTCGTTCTCGGAAGAGAAGCTGGTGCAGAACGTCAAGGCGCTCGCGGATGCGGTGGCCAAGGCGAAGCCTGCGGGGGCCAAGGGCACCTACATCCAGCGCGTGGCGGTTTCCTCCACCATGGGGCCGGGCGTGAAGGTTGAGCCAGGCACTGTGCTCGGCTAGGCTGTCGAAAACGTCTTAAGACAAACCAGGGGCGGAATTGGGCAACCGATTCCGCCCCTTACTCTTTGATATCGGGGAAATCAGTCGATGCCGGGCCAGGTCTTGATCTATTCACGTTTTCCGAAAGCCATGATGGTGCGCATCGGCCAGCGGTTTGAACTGATGGATGCGGCGGGCAAACCGCCGGGTGAGGTCTTCACGGCAGACCAGCTGTCCGGCATTCGCGCGATGATCACCGCGGGCGGAACGCCGCTTGGGGCGGCGGCGATGGACACCCTGCCGTCGCTGCGTGCGATCGTCTGTTACGGCACCGGCTACGACGGCGTCGATCTTGCCGCCGCGGCTCAGCGCGGAATCGCGGTCGGACACAGTCCGGCTGCGAATGCATCCGCGGTTGCCGATCTGGCGGTGACGCTGATGCTGGCTGTCACGCGACGCTTGCTGCCGGCGGACGGGTATGTGCGAAGCGGAAACTGGTCAGCGGCAAAACCTTCGCCGCTGATGAGCCCGCAGCCCGGCAATCCCGGCCGTCGCGTCGGCGTCTACGGCATGGGCGAGATCGGCCGCAAGATCGCGTCGCGCGTTGCGGCTTTTGAGACCGAGGTCGCTTATTTCAGCCGCAGCAGGCATGACGTGCCCTATCAATATCTGCCGAGCCTTGAGGCGTTGGCGGAATGGTGCAGCGTTCTGATGGTAGCGGTTCGCGCCGGCGTGGATACCCATCACGCCGTGAATGCCGGGATCCTGCAAAAACTCGGCAAGGACGGCTATGTCGTCAACATCTCACGCGGTTCGGCCATCGATCAGCAAGCCCTGGTCGCAGCCCTCACCGACAAGACCATCGCCGGCGCCGGTCTCGATGTGTTCGAGAAAGAGCCGCATGCGCCGGGTGCGTTGACCGCGTTTCCGAACGTCGTGCTGACCCCGCATATCGGCGGCCACACCCTGGACTCGCATCTGGCGATGCAGGACTGCGTGATCGCCAATCTCGAGGCGTATTTTGCCGGCAAGCCGCTGGCCTATGCGGTGAGGTGAGCCGCGTCGTGAGGCTCAACCGTTCATGATCACGGAGACAACTCGTATCATAACCGTACCGCTTGCTCATCGCGCAGCATGCGGCGCGCGATCCAACTACGCATCACGTTCGCCTGGGTCAGGGAAGGCGGAAAAGAGCGCGAGGGCCGACGGCAGCACGATGGCGATCAGCTCGAAAGCGGCATAATGATCGTGCCCCGACGCGATCATCACGAGATGCAGCAGGGCATGGGCGGCCAGGAAACCTGCGCCGGCAACCGCCGCGGGCCAATACCGGGGCCGCCAGACGCGTGCGGCAAGCGCCAGACCGGCGACGAGGAACGCTGCGCCGATGTCCTGGATGAAGTGCGGGTTATAGGGACCGGTCTCGGACACTCCCGGCACGCTCTCGTACCAGGCCGGGCCGGCCAGCAGCATGATCAATCCGTTGAGCGCGGTGAGTACCGCCAAAACGGCTGCGATGGATCTGCGGATGGGAACCTCCTGCGGCCAAGACGAGCGATGGGCGCCGTGTGACGAATCGGGGCAAAAAAAAATAGGACCCTTCGCGGTCCTAAAATGCCGAAAATTAGCCCTTGGCAAGCCGGAAAGAGTCGTTAAACAATCGTTTCCGGGCGTGCTGGCCGTTGCTGGCACGTCTGTGCTCGCATTCCGAAAACCCGATACGATAGGAGATCATTCCTTTCAGGACATCCGCATGGATTGCTCGAAAGGATGAGAAAACCCGTCGCTTTGGAGGGGTGTGGGCAGAGGTCTTTCGGCGTGCCGGACGACCTCGATCCTGTCCAAGACTGCAGGCGCCCGCGACGAAATGCAAGTTTCTTCAACGGCTTAATTTCACGGCCTGCATAGACGGGTGAAGACCGGATTTCGCTTTGCGTCGCTGGCAGCGACGGGTGGCGGATATGGTTCGAACCTCGACACCCCGCGGCCTTTGGGCTCGGGAGGGCAGGCTTTTCAAATGTCGTCGTGCCCGACGTGTCCTGAGACTGGAATGTCTCGAGGTCAGGTTTTGGGCGGGACGATGGGTGTAACCCGGCGGTCCTGCCTTTTGGGCAAAGGCCGCCAACCGGAGAGAGCTTGCTGTGGAAAAAGCGGCAAAAAAAGACGCGGTTGAGGCGCTGAACGGTCTTTTCAAGACCACCAGCGTTGCGGTCGTGGCTCATTATTCCGGCCTCACCGTGGCCCAGATGCAGAAACTGCGCATGCAGATGAAGCTGGCGGGTGCATCGGTGAAGGTCTCGAAGAACCGTCTTGCCAAAATTGCTCTTGAAGGCACGGACGTTGTTGCCATCGGCGCCCTGTTGAAGGGGCCGACCGTGATCGCGACTTCAAACGATCCGGTGGCAGCTCCGAAGGTTGCCATCGAATTCGCCAAGACGAATGAGCACTTCGTCATTCTCGGCGGATCGATGGGTAAAACCGTCCTGAATGTCGATGGCGTGAAGGCACTTGCCGCCCTGCCGTCGCTGGATGAATTGCGCGCGAAGATCCTCGGCCTCCTGGTGGCGCCGGCGACCAAGATCGCTCAGCTCACCACTGCGCCCGCGGCCAAGCTTGCGCGCGTGGTTCAGGCCTATGCCTCAAAGAGCGAAGCGGCCTGACGCCCTTCGTTAAATCAACCTGGTTCGAACCGATACGCTTAAGGAAACAGATCAATGGCTGACTTACAGAAGATTGTAGACGACCTCTCGAGCCTCACCGTGCTCGAAGCTGCCGAGCTCGCAAAGCTGCTTGAAGAAAAGTGGGGCGTATCCGCTGCCGCCGCCGTCGCGGTGGCCGGTCCGGCCGCTGCCGCTGCTGCGCCGGTTGAAGAAAAGACCGAGTTCTCGGTCATCCTGCTGGCCGCTGGCGAGAAGAAGATTGAAGTCATCAAGGAAGTCCGGGCCATCACGGGCCTCGGCCTGAAGGAAGCCAAGGACCTCGTCGAGGGCGCGCCGAAGCCTGTCAAGGAAGGCGTGAACAAGGACGAATCCGAGAAGATCAAGGCTCAGCTTGAGAAGGCGGGCGCCAAGGTCGAGCTCAAGTAACACGTGTTACTCGAGCGAAATTCCCGGGTCAGCAGTGCGAAACCCGGGAATCGCGGCAAAAGAGACGTGAATGGGATAGTCCGGAGCACGTTGTACACAGAAATGTGTGGGGATTCGCGGGCTTACCCCTCGAATCTCCACGATTGTCATCCCATATCGGGGCGACAGCACGAAAGCACGGTTGGCGGCGGGAACGGCAGCGTTTCTGTGCGTGCCGTTGGGAGACAGGCAATTTCGGGCTTTTTCGGTCCGTGACTAATCAGGTTTAGACGGGCGGGTGCGGTCAAGCGCCCCGCGCGTCGTTTTGCGTTCTGAAGGTCTGGGGTTCAAATTCAGGATTAAAATCCTGACGTTCGGCTTCGAAGTTTCGGAAACGTGTCGAAATTCAACCCGGGGGCGATGCCAATCGCGCTTCGGAAGGTTCGCCTCTGACGGGCGACGAAATGAGAGGCCACGATGGCGCAGCAGACATTCACCGGTCGCAAACGCGTTCGCAAGTTTTTCGGACACATCAAGGAAGTCGCAGAGATGCCGAACCTCATCGAGGTTCAGAAGGCGTCCTACGACCAGTTCCTGATGGTCGACGAGCCGGTCGGCGGACGGCTGGACGAAGGCTTGCAGGCGGTGTTCCGCTCGGTGTTTCCGATCTCCGATTTCTCGGGGACCTCGATGCTGGAATTCGTCCGCTACGAATTCGAGCCGCCGAAGTATGACGTCGACGAGTGCCGTCAGCGCGGCATGACCTATGCGGCGCCGCTGAAGGTGACGCTGCGCCTGATCGTGTTCGATATCGACGAAGAGACCGGCGCGAAGTCCGTCAAGGACATCAAGGAGCAGGACGTCTACATGGGCGATATCCCGCTCATGACCATGAACGGCACCTTCGTCGTCAACGGCACCGAGCGCGTCATCGTCTCGCAGATGCATCGTTCGCCCGGCGTGTTCTTCGACCACGACAAGGGCAAGACCCATTCGTCGGGCAAGCTGTTGTTTGCCGCGCGCGTGATTCCGTATCGCGGCTCCTGGCTCGATATCGAATTCGACGCCAAGGACATCGTGTTCGCGCGTATCGACCGCCGCCGCAAGATTCCGGTGACCTCGCTGATGTTCGCGCTCGGTCTCGACGGCGAAGCCATCCTGAGCACGTTCTACAAGAAGATCAGCTACAAGCGCGCCAAGGAAGGCTGGCGCGTGCCGTTCGACGCCACCCGTTTCCGCGGCTACAGCACGATCAACGACCTGATCGATGCCGACAGCGGCAAGGTTGTGCTTGAGGCCGGCAAGAAGCTTACCGTGCGTGCCGCGCGCCAGCTCCAGGAAAAGGGCCTGAAGGCGCTGCGCCTGTCGGATGAGGAACTGGTCGGCAACTACCTTGCCGAGGACCTCGTCAATCCCAAGACCGGCGAGATCTATGCCGAGGCCGGCGAGGAAATCACCGAGAAGTCGCTGAAGGCGCTCAACGAGCACGGCTACAAGGAATTGCCGCTGCTCGACATCGACCATGTCAATGTCGGCGCCTATATCCGCAACACGCTGCACGCCGACAAGAACATGACGCGTGAAGACGCGCTGTTCGACATCTATCGCGTGATGCGTCCCGGTGAGCCGCCGACCATCGACTCGGCCCAGACCATGTTCCAGTCGCTGTTCTTCGACAGCGAGCGCTACGACCTGTCCGCGGTCGGCCGCGTCAAAATGAACATGCGCCTCGAACTCGATGCGCCTGACACCCATCGCACGCTGCGCAAGGAAGACATTCTCGCCGTCATCAAGACGCTGGTCGACCTGCGCGACGGCAAGGGCGAAATCGACGACATCGATCACCTCGGCAACCGGCGCGTGCGCTCGGTCGGCGAGCTGATGGAGAACCAGTATCGTATCGGCCTGCTGCGCATGGAGCGCGCGATCAAGGAGCGTATGTCCAGTGTCGATATCGACACCGTGATGCCGCAGGACCTGATCAACGCCAAGCCGGCCGCCGCCGCGGTGCGCGAGTTCTTCGGCTCGTCGCAGCTGTCGCAATTCATGGACCAGACCAATCCGTTGTCGGAAATCACCCACAAGCGCCGTCTCTCCGCGCTTGGCCCCGGTGGTCTGACCCGCGAGCGTGCCGGCTTCGAGGTGCGCGACGTGCATCCGACCCATTACGGCCGGATCTGCCCGATCGAGACCCCGGAAGGCCCGAACATCGGCCTGATCAACTCGCTCGCGACGTTTGCGCGCGTGAACAAATACGGCTTCGTCGAAACACCCTACCGCAAGGTCAAGGACGGCCGCGTCACCGACGAGGTGGTCTATCTCTCGGCGATGGAGGAGGGCCGCTATCACGTCGCGCAGGCGAACGTGGCGCTCGACACCAAGGGCCGCTTCACCGACGACCTCGTGGTCTGCCGCCATTCCGGCGACGTGCTGATGATCACGCCGGACAAGGTCGACTACATGGACGTGTCGCCGAAGCAGCTGGTTTCGGTGGCGGCGGCGTTGATTCCGTTCCTGGAGAACGACGACGCCAACCGCGCGCTGATGGGCTCGAACATGCAGCGTCAGGCCGTGCCACTGGTGCGCGCCGAAGCGCCGTTTGTCGGCACCGGCATGGAAGGCGTGGTCGCGCGTGACTCCGGTGCTGCGATCGCGGCCCGCCGGACCGGCGTGATCGACCAGATCGACGCCACCCGTATCGTTATTCGCGCCACCGAGGATCTCGATCCCACCAAGTCGGGCGTCGATATCTACCGGCTGATGAAGTACCAGCGCTCCAACCAGTCGACTTGCATCAACCAGCGTCCGCTGGTGAAGGTCGGCGATCTCGTGCACAAGGGCGACATCATCGCCGACGGTCCCTCGACCGATCTCGGCGAACTCGCGCTCGGCCGTAACGTGCTGGTCGCGTTCATGCCGTGGAATGGCTACAACTTCGAAGATTCGATCCTGCTCTCCGAGCGGATCGTGAAGGACGACGTCTTCACCTCGATCCACATCGAGGAATTCGAGGTGATGGCCCGCGATACCAAGCTCGGCCCTGAGGAAATCACCCGCGACATTCCGAACGTTTCGGAAGAAGCGCTGAAGAACCTCGACGAAGCCGGCATCGTCTATATCGGCGCGGAAGTGCGTGCCGGCGACATCCTGGTCGGCAAGATCACGCCGAAGGGCGAAAGCCCGATGACGCCGGAAGAAAAGCTGCTGCGCGCCATCTTCGGCGAAAAGGCGTCCGACGTTCGCGATACCTCGCTCCGCGTGCCTCCGGGCGTGCAGGGCACCATCGTCGAAGTCCGCGTGTTCAACCGGCACGGCGTCGACAAGGACGAGCGCGCTCTGGCGATCGAACGGGAAGAGATCGAGCGTCTTGCCAAGGACCGCGACGACGAACAGGCGATTCTCGACCGTAACGTTTACGGCCGTCTGGCGGAGCTTCTGGAAAACCGCCAGGGCATCGCCGGTCCGAAGGGCTTCAAGAAGGACACCAAGATCACGCGCGCGGTGCTTGATGAGCATCCGCGTTCGCAATGGTGGATGTTCGCTTCGCCCAACGACAAGCTGATGGCTGAAATCGAGGCGATGCGGAAGCAGTACGACGAGTCGAAGAGGGGGCTCGAACAGCGCTTCCTCGACAAGGTCGAGAAACTGCAGCGTGGCGACGAATTGCCGCCCGGCGTGATGAAGATGGTCAAGGTCTTCGTCGCGGTGAAGCGCAAGATCCAGCCCGGCGACAAGATGGCGGGCCGTCACGGCAACAAGGGCGTGGTGTCCAAGATCGTTCCGATCGAAGACATGCCGTTCCTCGAGGACGGAACCCACGCGGACATCGTGCTCAATCCGCTGGGCGTGCCAAGCCGGATGAATGTCGGGCAGATTCTCGAAACCCATCTGGGCTGGGCCTGCGCCGGCCTCGGCAAGCGCATCGGCCAGACCATCGACGCCTACTATGCCAAGCAGGACATCAAGCCGCTGAAGGAGACCCTGAAGAAGATCTACGGCGACGAGGAAACCATCAGGTCGCTCAACGACGCCGAACTGATGGAGCTTGGCGGCAACCTGCGTCACGGCGTGCCGATCGCGACGCCGGTGTTCGACGGTGCCAAGGAAGCCGACATCGAGGAGATGCTGAAGCTTGCCGGTCTCGACGCTTCTGGACAATCGACCGTTTATGACGGCCGGACCGGCGACGCGTTCGATCGCAAGGTGACGGTTGGGTACATCTATATGCTCAAGCTGCATCACCTTGTGGACGACAAGATCCACGCACGTTCGATCGGGCCGTACTCGCTCGTGACCCAGCAGCCGCTGGGTGGCAAGGCGCAGTTCGGCGGCCAGCGTTTCGGCGAAATGGAAGTGTGGGCGCTCGAGGCTTACGGCGCGGCGTACACGCTCCAGGAAATGCTGACCGTGAAGTCGGACGACGTCGCCGGCCGTACCAAAGTGTACGAGGCGATCGTGCGCGGCGACGACACGTTCGAAGCCGGTATCCCGGAATCGTTCAACGTGCTGGTCAAGGAAATGCGTTCGCTGGGCCTCAACGTCGACCTGCACAACTCCAAGGTTGGCGGCACGACATCCGAGGCTGCTGAGTAACCAAAAGTGTCATGCCCGGCCTTGTGCCGGGCATCCCGCGCCTCGCTCGGACGTTGAGCAGGGCGTGTGACTGAAATTTTCGAATTTGCTGCCGGTGACGATCGGCACGCGAGGAGAAGACCATGAACCAAGAAATTATGAATCTTTTCAATCCGACGACGCCGGCTCAGGTCTTCGACCAGATCCGGATTTCAATCGCGTCTCCGGAGAAGATTCTGTCGTGGTCCTACGGCGAGATCAAGAAGCCGGAGACCATCAACTACCGCACCTTCAAGCCCGAGCGTGACGGCTTGTTCTGCGCGCGCATCTTTGGCCCGATCAAGGACTATGAGTGCCTGTGCGGCAAGTACAAGCGCATGAAGTACAAGGGCATCATCTGCGAAAAGTGCTCGGTCGAAGTGACGCTGTCGCGGGTCCGGCGCGAGCGGATGGGCCATATCGAACTGGCCGCGCCGGTCGCGCATATCTGGTTCCTGAAGTCGCTGCCGTCCCGCATCGGCCTTCTGCTCGACATGACGCTGAAGGATCTCGAGCGGATTCTTTATTTCGAATACTACGTCGTTCTCGAGCCCGGCCTCACCGCGCTCAAGGACCGTCAGCTGCTGTCGGAAGACGAGTATCTGAAGGCGCAGGACGAATACGGCCAGGACAGCTTCACCGCCATGATCGGCGCCGAAGCAATCCGCGAATTGCTGAAGGGGCTTGAGCTCGAGAAGCTCGAGGCGTCCTTGCGCGTCGAGATGCAGGAAACCGAATCCGACATCAAGCACAAGAAGCTCGCCAAGCGTCTGAAGATCGTCGAGGCGTTCCGCTATTCCGGCAACAAGCCGGAGTGGATGATCCTGACGGTGGTGCCGGTGATTCCGCCGGACCTGCGTCCGCTGGTGCCGCTCGATGGCGGCCGCTTCGCGACCTCCGATCTCAACGACCTCTACCGCCGCGTCATCAACCGCAACAACCGCCTGAAGCGGCTGATGGAGTTGCGCGCGCCCGACATCATCATCCGCAACGAAAAGCGCATGCTGCAGGAGGCCGTCGACGCGTTGTTCGACAACGGCCGCCGCGGCCGCGTCATCACCGGCGCCAACAAGCGTCCG
>WNGR01008443.1_pt1 | contig 10885 bp, 17 predicted proteins | sample 5407581 | NCBI WGS metagenome assembly WNGR01 (sample SAMN13153383, study PRJNA577476) | soil metagenome | isolation source: 80 cm soil or saprolite under Garry oak tree replicate 2 | place: USA:California | collected 2016-06-15 | reverse complement strand
CCACAGATCACATGATACAGTCTGAACAATCAAGTCTTTTGTTTGGGTTGATCACATGATCTGTGGGGCTCTGGAGAGTTTGACTCTTTTTTCTGGTGGAAATGAAACTTTAAGTTTTTTTATAGAGTTTTCTTTCTGTCATGCCACCCCAAATCAAACTTAAACTCTTTTTTCGAAGTTTTTTGAAAAAATAAACCCTGATAAGTGGTTAACACTCCACTGGGTTTTCTAAGGGTTTTATTTGACTGGAAACTCTGCTTTGCATGCAGTGCAAGCACCTTCCAAACAATGATGGACACTATCTTTTGTGACTTGATACTTACAAATGAAGTCATTGTTTATATGGATGATATTCTAATTGCTACCTCAAACGATCAACATCATCACTGTGAAATTGCCCATCAAGTACTCTACCAACTTGAAGCTGACTTGAAGAACATGATCTTTATCTCAAACCCAAAAAATGCACCTTCGAAGTCGAAGAAGTGGAATACCTAGGAGTCATTATAGAACATGGGAAGATATGTATGGACCCAGTCAAAACACAAGGAGTGGCCATGTGTGAAGCACCCAAAAACCTCACTGAAGCTTGAGGTTTTGTTGGGTTTTTAAACTTTTACCAACAATTCATCAAAGGCTTCTCCAAACTGGCACAACCACTCCATGATCTCATAAAAAAGGGAGTCTTATGGAGATGGACCAACACCAAACAAACTGCATTTGAAGCCCTTAAAAGGGTGGTGGCAGAAGAACCAGTACTTTTATTCCCGCAGTTGACCAAACCTGTTATGTTACCACTGAACGTGAGCCTTGATGTAGGCTACGATGCGCGTGATACTACTCAGCTACAATAGACACAGATCCAGGCAGTCACATGCTATGATAAGTCACAAGGTTCGATGACACTTGGACGTGAGACAGCAGTTGAATGTGGCTTGGAAGTAGAGAAAGGGGAGAGCCCTTAGATCTTGTAGAGCAGAAGAGGAAACAAGTGGTGATTCAAGAAGACCAAGCTGGAGAGCTTGGTCTTCAGCAACTACATCTTAAGTACAACAAGAAGAGGGCTTTAAAGCACCTCATGAATCCTAAACCCTAGTACGGTTATCCTAGGATCAAGTCATTACTATCCTACATGTGATACTCAGGCTGACTGATACTCCTGTCCATGACTAATTACCGCTTACCCTTGTAGTCATAACCATAAGGTAAGTGTCTTTGCGCGAACGTATGTAACGCCACAGCCGGCGTTATTGTGTGACATGCGCGATCGGTACTTTGTCGAGGGTGAAGTCATATCAGGACTTCAGCTGAATGATGAACAAGATCATGGGAGCAAGGCTCAACCAGATATAGTGGGGATCTCTACCAGGGACGCAGAACGTATGTTGTCTGCCAGCGAGGAGCAAAACTAGATGGCCCTCTCTCGCACCCTTAGGGAGGGCAAAGGGTGACTGTCCTAGAGATTGTGAACGAGATGCTGTGATTCGAAGAGATATCGAGTCTACTGTACAAGCTAAGTAGACTACGGTTTATATAGTACATACCGGTGTTTGTCCGAGACAAACACATGACGCAATCCTTCTAGAGGGATCCTACAAGTGCGTCATAGTTATTGTACATGAGTAAGCATGCGTCATAGTGATGTCATAATGACGTCATATGGAACGATCAGTCAGCCAGCACGTCATTGATCCGTAAGCAGTCTGTAAGCAATATGAGTAAGGGGGTTTCAGCACGTAATGGAATCTGATGGAATGAAGTGGAAAGAAAAGAAACGTGTCCGAAATCGTAACAACGTAACATCACCCCCTTTTCAGGCACAACGCCCACATTGCTCGCTTCCCCTCAGTATGTCGTCCACAAGTCCTTCATCTTGATCCTGGATCCTCATCAACATATCCGCCATCTCCAGCCTCCAAATGGTCCTGCAATGCATACCAGCAAGCTCGCCCCACCAATCCTCGCTCTCCATGATGGCTTCTTCAAGCCACTCTAGCTCCTGGGCCATGACGTGGAATTGATGGATCTCAGCTGTGAGTGAGGGGTCGTTGAGGCGACAGATCATTCGGTCCATCTGGTCTTGGCCTTCCGCCCCCAGCTTGAGCTTCTCGAGCTGTTCAGCTTGGTATATGGGCTTCCCATCATAGTGAAAGATGGGTGCGGCATACAGTGGCTTGGTGAATATCTTGCTGCTGTCATTGCGCAGCCTGATGACGATGGGGTTTGGGTGGAGTATGACTTGCACATACTCTGCTTGCTGAACAGTGCCGTCCGGCTCCATGATAGGGAACAAGACGAAGTGGTCTCCTGAGTTCGGTTTGAACCCCAGTGGTACTTCATTTCGTCAGACCTGGTAGCTCCCCTTGTACAGGGGAAAGCCAGTCGTCGTGGCTGCATAGGGAGTTTCATCCGGGTTATCAGTGTCCTTGAGCATACGTATGAACTGATGCTCAGCTGGGTAAAGGTCCTCCTTGCTCATGTAGCTGGTGGTATGGCTCCACAGGCTGCATGTTGTCGGTGTACTGACTGGCGCAGCGCTTCCTGTGCTGCCATCTTTGCGCTTCTCCTTGCAACGGCTTTTGTGAATTGCTTGTCCCTCCACATTGAGCAAACCTTCTGTAGCACTGCTTGTGATGTGCTTTGGTTCCCTGAAGGGGACTGGTAACGGGATCTCGCCTGGATGACTGTCTTTAGGTCCCCAAATGTCAGTATCGACGTTTTGCACGTCTGCTTGGTGGGTAGGGGTTGCTCCCATGTTGTCAGGGTCTGACAATCTTCGCACCATGGGTGATAGTGCATGCGGGGGCATTGGCTTCGTGTCGAGGTCTGGAAAGATGAGTAGGACTGATGCCAGCTCTTGTTCGGTGAGGGGAGTGGCAAGGAGGTTCTCATCAGTGATGTGTGGTCAGATGTATTTCTTGGCACAGAGTTCTCGTGCCTTGGGGATTGTGATGAGCCCTTCTTTGAGCTCCGCTCCGAAGATGCGCTCCAGTGAACCAAGATAGTACTTGTTGACATCGGACATGAAGGAGATGAGTGTAGTGAGTGGTTTGGAGGAGCGGAGTGAGGAGGGGATGAGAGACTTGCTTGTATTGCCCCACCTTATATTCGTTTTTGTTGTGGGGTTTCGATTTTCAAACTCCCTTATCACCTCTGGGGCGTGGACGTTTCGTTTGTCCACCCATTCGTTATCTGAGTCAGGGTATCCCTTCCATTTGATGAGATATTGCTTCTTTCGTCCTCTGCTGAACTGCTGGGAGTCTAGAATCTTCTCGACTTTGTATTCTTCCTCATTATCAACGAGGTCTGGAGTGGGTCTCGAATAGTTTGATCCGTGAAGGTTGGTCTCTTGGTATGGTGTGAGAAGATCGATGTGAAACACATCATGAATGCTCCACTGCATGGGAAGTTTTAATTGATAATTGATGGGGGACATCACCTGGATGATCAGAAAGGGGCCATGTCTTTTGGGCGCAAGCTTGGCAGTTGGCTGATTGGTGTGAAGGTGACGTCCTTCTAGCCACACGTAGTCTCCTTCGTGGTACTTTGGTGTATCTCTGTGTTTGACCCATGACTGTTGTGCCTTGATCATCAGTTCCTGGGCGCGTTGTCTTGCTCTTTTGAATTGGTCTATTCATAACGCCACTTGTGGTACTGGTGACGGCTTATCCGTCCAATCAGCGTGTGGGTTAAATCCATACAGCACAAAGAAAGGGGACTCTCTGGTGGTCTTGTTTGGCCAATTGTTGTGTACAAACTCTGCCAGGGGTAGATAAGCATGCCAGTTATCTTGCCGTTCGTTGACCCAGAACCATAGATACTGTTCTAACCATTGATTGGTGCATTCTGATTGTCTGTCCGTTTGTGGGTGATAAGCTGTGGAGATGTTCTGAGTTGTTCCTGTCACCTTGCACAGCCCTCTTATGAATCTTGAGGTGAACTTTGGGTCTCTATCGCTGATAAACTTCAGTGGGAGTCTGAATCACAGGAATATATGCTGAACGATTAGCCCCCCTGTCTCCTCTGCAGTCATGCTTTCCTTGCAAGGAATAAATACCGCTGCTTTTGTGCAGTCGTGGTCCATGACAGTGAGGATTGAGTCATATCCCTGCGAAACCGGCAGCTTAGTGATAAAGTCTAGTGCGATAGTTTCAAAGGGCATAGCTTCAGGTGTGGGAAATATGGGTGACAATGACGCTTTTGTTGGTCATGTGTTGATTTTGTTTCGTTGGCATTCAGCGCACCCTCGGACGTAATCCCCTACATCTTGTCACATGTTCGGCCACCAGTATCGTTGGCTCGTGAGTTGGTATGTTTTGTTGATTCCTGGGTGTCCATATGCTGGTGTGTCGTGGTGGACTTTTATGAAGGCCCTCTTGTGTTCCATCTTGCCCGTTACCACACGTCGTCCCTCTTTGTACCACGTCCCTTCGATCTTCTTCAGCTAATGTGCATCTATCCAGGGCTTCAGCATCCCTTCGTCTTGTGCATACACTGGATCGGTGGCTTCCATCTCTTCTTGGGCCATGATCCTTCGCATAGGAGGGGCGCGCTCCATCCTTCCAGCCCTTATAAAGACATGGTTGGGTAACACGACTACATCTTTGTTGTCGTCTTCTCCTTGGTCATATCCCAGTTGCCTCGATAATGCGTCAGCTTGTCCATTCAATCGTCCTGGAAGGTGACATATCTCAAAGTCATATTCCGACAGTTCTAATACTTCCCTTGCTACCCTTTGTGATATTCTTTGCGGTAGCCTCCAGTATTGTAAGTTGAGATGATCAGAATATATGATGATTTTGTGTGGAGATCCTGCCAACAGAGGTCTCCAGTTCTTGAGGGCCATTACGATGGCTAGGAGCTTGAGGTCGTAGATATCATAATTCCGTTGTGCCTCATTAAGCGTGGCCAAGTAATACCCTATGGGGTGCTTTTTACCATCCTCTTTTCGTTGTAGAAGTACTGCTCCTACTGCATATCCCAAGGCATCCACTTCTAGCTCGAATTGGTCGTCTAGCTTAGCGTGTGCCAGTACTGGTTCCATCGTGACACGTTTCTTTAACGTGTCGAAGGCATTTTGTTCTTCTGGTCCCCATCGCCATTCCTGATCTTTTTGTGTGAGTTTGTGCAATGGTTTTGCGATGAATGCAAAGCCTTTGATGAAAGGGCGATAAAAGTTGAAAAATCCAAGTGCCTTTCGTACGTCCATTGCATTTTTTGGTATTGGCCACATATTGACGCCTGCGATTTTGGCAGGGTCCATTCGTGTCACCCCCTTTTCAAGGATTACCCCCAGGTAATCCATGGATGAGGAGTGGAAGAGGCATTTTTCCGGTTTAAAGTAGAGGTCATGAAGTTGGGCAACTTTGAGGACGTCATAAACTGTGCAACGGTGGTCATCAAGTGTGGTGCAAGTAGCGATTCCAATGTTGTCCATATAGATGCAGATTGTTGTTCCAAGGGGTTCGTGCTTGAGAATGACGTCCCAGTAGATAAAGTTCATCATGGTTTGGAACGTCGCTGGCGAGTTGGTAAGTCCGAAGTACATGACTGTGGGTTCGAAAAGTCCATATCTGGTTTTAAATGCCACTTTCTTTTCATCCCCTTCGCGGATCCGTACGTTGTTATAGCCCCATCGGACATCTAACTTTGTGTATATGTGTGTGTTACTAAGGTCTTGAATAAGGTCTGCGATTAGAGGGAGGGGGTATTGATTCTGGATTGTGATGGCGTTGATTTTTTGGTAGTCTTGTACTGGTCGCATTTTTCTGTCCTTTTTGTGAACAAAGAAGAAGGAGGATGCATAGGGTGACTTTGACTCACGAATGTATCCCTTTTCAAGTTCCTCGTGAAGAAACTTTCGTACTGCTTCATCTTCGATTCAATTCATTGGGTACACTTTGCAGTCTATTGCCTCTGGTGCGTCCTTCTTGAATTCAATGGCGTGATCCCAGGCCCATTTTGGTGGATATCGCTTTGACTCTTCTTTGCTAAACACCTTGGCAAATTGGCAGTATTCGGCAGGAACCTCCACCTTTTTTGTATACTGCTGTGCTTTGATGGCAAGTTCTGTGGAGGTTGTTGCTTGTACATGACAGTTGTTGTTTGATCTCTTGACATGTGCGATTATTGGGTCTTTTTCCAAGATAGAGGGATTGACTGACTGAAGGATGACTGGTAATTCTTTTTCATTAATTACCCCATTTTTCCACGTGAACTGGGGTTCAAATGCAGCCATCCATGGATATCCAAGTATAATGTCCTCATTCCCTATGTTTGTAATAAGGAACTGTATTGTCTTCTTGATCCCTCCCGTTTGTATGTCGAGGATAATATAATGCGTGATTTTTCCGGCTTGATTTGCCGTGTTGTCTATATTCCATATTTTCTGTGGTCTTTGTAGGGGTCTTTTTCCTAACTTCATTCATCGTATGAATCTTTCACTCATGAAGCAATCGGTTGCTCCAGAGTCTACAAGTGCTTTTGTGTCAGCCATTGCGTTACTTGTTCTGATAGAGATGGGGATGTGCATAGATCGAAATCGTGTAGTCACTATTACAGAATTGAATTTATGGACTGCCCTCACCCAGGCTGATGGGTTCAGGCGTTCTGAAAACCCTCTCTTCCAACGAGGTCTCTCATTACTAGTTCTTGTACGTCTTCTCCTGCCGTGGCCACTCCTCAGAGCCATGAGTCGGCTTGTTGTTGGGGAGTTTGGGTATTTGTTCGTGCCACCGTTGATTGTTCTTCGTCATATATGCTTCTGTCATCGACTATTGCTTCTTGTCCTTGACTGGGATGTGGGGTCCAATTGCATTGGCCGCTATTGTTCGACTTGTTCCACGTATGCTGGGGACAATTGCAACTCAGATGTCCCTTTTTGTGGCATGTGTAACACTCAACTTCGTGTAAGTCTCTAGTCCTTCCTCCTCCGCGTCCTCTTTGCATGTATCCTCCCCTGGGTACGTACCCTCCTCAGGGCATGGTTGCAGGATCCATTTCTTTGCTTCCCATAACATGACCTCTGGTTCTTCTGGCCAATGTGTCCATGGCATTTGGGTCAGTCAGCATTCGTTGCGGCATCCACCCTCTTGGACGTGAAGTGGTTACTCCTCCACAATGCGCCTTCAGTCTTGCCTTCATGTGGATGTAGTCTTGTTGGCGGTTGATAGCCACTTGCTTCCATTGATCATAGGTGGCAGGCCTGTCGAGTTCCAGGATCTTTTGATATAACCCAGTGGGCAATCCATCTGTAAATGTCTCAATGGTTTGTGGTACATCAAATCGGTACTCAGCTAGTCAGATGAGCTCTTCTATTTCGACGATATAAGCGTCAATGTCTTCTCCCTTCATCTTCACTCCTGCCCAGAGTATGGATTGTGCATTTTCTTTGGCTAAGCTGTTGGCAAAGCGTCGTGTGAAGGAGGCGGCTACTTCCTTCCAGAGTCGTTCGTCAGCAGTATTGATCCCTCCTTGTATTTGTCGGGTTAGCCATCGATTGACTGCCATTACCCATTCGTTAACTCGAGCCCCTTTGATATATGTAAGGAAGAACATAGCTCATCGATATGGGTTGATCATGAGGGTGTTGTCATTGTTGACTGCCCAATATAGTTCCCATTCATTGATGAACAGGGTTGTCTTCTTCCTGTCGCCATCGTAGATTGTAGGGGGTTCTCCCACTAACTTTCCTTGTTGGGCTTGTGGCATGGGCAATGGTGGTGGTCCCCAACCGCCCCCTGGTGGTCCTCCTGGCGGTACTCCGCCTCCCCTGAGGTATCCTCCTCCTCCAGGGAATCCTCTGCCCCTGGGGAATCCTCCTCCTTCGGGGAATCTTCTTCTAGGTCGATCATCTTGGGGGAGTCAGATGGGCGGTAATTCTGGTAGTTGTTCTGGTCCTCCACTCAGCAGGTCTGCTCTGTCAGGTCCAGTAGCTCTCTGACATGCTGCTTCATCGTCTACGATGTTGACAATTCGTCTGATTCGGTGTCCAGTATGCTCATCGATGACTTCTTCTGTCCTTGGGGCTTTGGTTATTGTAGCCATTTCTGGTGGATTTATATGGATAGACTCAGCTAAATTAGCGAGACCTTCCTCTTCGGTAGTATTCCCGGGTTGTCCTGATTCGATCGTATCGTCAGATTGCTCACTTTCCTGCTCTTCTCGGCTGTCTGTAGATGGGGCAGGAGTTCTTGGTGCTGGTGGAGGGTGTCTGTCTATTGCTCCTACGTTTCCGCTTGTTTGTACTTCGTCCTCAAATATATCGCAACAGTAGTCGGGTCCTGCTGGTCGGACTACGTTCCACACTGCTTCAGGTGCATTCCAAGTGATTTCGCACCAGCACATGTAAGTGTGATTGAACTCAACTGGGTAGTATTGACTTGGTCTTGTAGGGATGTTGACGAAGTATCCAGTGCTTCCTCAAACCGTTCTCCACCTGGCTTCTTTGAGATATATTAGGGGAACGTTTCGCTCTCCTCTGTCTTCTATTGCATATGGCGTGAAGGCCCAGCATTCTCGAGTTGTAAGACGTGCCACGGTGAGAGCTTGGTTTTAATGTTACGTTACCACTGAACGTGAGCCTTGACGTAGGCTACGATGCGTGTGATACTACTCAGCTACAATAGACATGGATCCAGGCAGTCACGTGCTATGATAAGTCACAAGGTTCGATGACACTTGGATGTGAGACAGCAGTCGAATGTGGCTTGGAAGTAGAGAAAGGGGAGAGCCCTTAGATCTTGTAGAGCAGAAGAGGAAACAAGTGGTGATTCAAGAAGACCAAGCTGGAGAGCTCAGTCTTCAGCAACTACGTCTTAAGTACAACAAGAAGAGGGCTTTAAAGCGCCTCATGAATCCTGAACCCTAGTACAGTTATCCTAGGATTGAGTCATTACTATCCTACATGTGATACTTGGGCTGACTGATACTCCTGTCCATGACTAATTACTGCTTACCCTTGTAGTCATAACCATAAGGTAAGTGTCTTTGTGCGAATGTAACAAAACCCTTTGAAATGGAAGTAGATGTGTCAGCCATAGCAATTGAAGCAGTGCTAAACCAAAAGGGAGAAGACAGCAAGACTCATCCAGTGGCATACTATTCAGAGTCATTCTCAGCCATCAAATGAAACTACAATGTATATGATTGAGAGTTACTGGCCATCATAAAAGCATTGCAACAATGGAGAACCTATTTATTAGGATCTCCACACCCCATTCAGATCTATACCGACCACTCCAATCTTCAATATTGGAAAGAACCCTGAAAGATCAATCAAAGAGTAGCCTGGGAATTCCAAGAATTATCAGAATATGACTTTATGCTCAAACACATTCCGGGAACAATGAACACAAGGGCAGACACATTATCAAGATGATCAAATAATGATGATGCAAAAGAAGACAACAACAACATTATAGTCCTTCCATCCACAGTATTCACCAATACGACATATACCTCACTCAATGACATTGATGTTCTATGTTGACAAGAGCAACTCACCTGCAAAAGTGATATAACACCATGGATAGACCATCACAACCTTTGGCAACACAACCAACTTTGGTGGAAAAATGACACTCTCATTGTTGTGGGAAACAATGATCTTAAGAGGGGGGTAATTCAATCATTTCATGATCCTCCAAGTATGGGACACCCCAAAATCACCAACACATACAAGTTAACATGAAGAGACTACTGGTGGCCCAACATGAAGAAGGATGTGGAAGAATACATCAAGGGATGCACTTCTTGTCAAGAAAACAAAATCAACACCCATTGCCTACAGCCACATCTTGTTCCAATCACCACAAACGCAGAACCCTTTGAAGTAATTGCAATGGACTTCATTGTCAAATTGCCAAAGTTCAAGGGATACAATACCATCCTAACCATCACTGACCATGACTGTAGCAAAGCAGCTATCTTTATCCCATGTAATGAAACCATCATAGCAGAAGGCGTGGTCAATCTGATCATCAAACACATATTCCCCCACTATGGATTTCCCAGAAGAGTTATTTCAGATAGAGACACACACTTCATGTCCCTATTCATGAAGTACTTCTATTAGAAAACAGGAACAAAACAAAATGTGTCAACAGCATATCACCCACAAATGGATGGACAGTCAGAAAGGTCGGATTGATGGCTGGAACAATACTTACAACATATATGCAATTTACAACAAGACAATTGGGCAGACGCCTTACCAATGGCCCAATTCACTTATAACTCATGGCCAAATGCCACAATGAAAGAAACCCCATTCTCACTAATCATGGGATGGACACCCAGAACCACTTGGACCAACTCACCATCCACAGCACCATCAGCCAACCAAAGAATGGAAGAACTGATGATCAAACAACAACATGCGTAAGACTGTATCAAACACATGCAACAACTGATGGCACAAAAAGGGAACTCAAAGTTTACACCCTATCATCAAGGTGCAATGGTCTGGCTAGAAGAGGTAAACTTATGAACCCTTTACCCCATGTCCAAGTTAGCACCAAAATGATACAGACCATTCCCCATCAAAAAGGTCCTATCAGAAGTAACACTCAGTAAAAAAGGACAAGTCGGCCAGTAGTCAGGTGGTAGTCAGGTGGTAGTCACAAGTAGTCAGGTGGGGGTCAATTGACTACCAAATGACTAAATGTTGTTTTGAGTGACTACCAGATGACTTCCAGCTGACTACCTGTAGTTAATTGGTAGTCAATTTTCTTGCATAATGTCAGCATGGTTTTGGTCATCTCTTAGTCATTTCATAGTCATTTCATAGTCAAGTCCGTAGTCATTCCGTAGTCATTCCATAGTCAAATAATAGTCACACCAAATTAATTTGTTTTTCACTCAGTAATTAATGCAACAAAATCAA
>WNGR01014119.1_pt1 | contig 10888 bp, 12 predicted proteins | sample 5407581 | NCBI WGS metagenome assembly WNGR01 (sample SAMN13153383, study PRJNA577476) | soil metagenome | isolation source: 80 cm soil or saprolite under Garry oak tree replicate 2 | place: USA:California | collected 2016-06-15 | reverse complement strand
AGGCGTGCTGCTTCCTGGCGCGATATCACACCAATGGTCTGGAGCATTTCCGCTTGCGCCCAGTGATAATTGAATACCCGCACCCTGGGAAAACTTTCCGCTCGTTCTCGCGCGGAAACCCCTACCAGGCGCTCAATCGCCTCCTCGGACAGCGGCGGATGCGTTCCCAGGGCAATCAGGTAATCGAGTCGCTCTACGCGCTGCCCAAGTTGCTCATAGAGCAGGCGAAAGAACAACGCTATCGGAGCGGTGCGCGTGCCATCGGGGATAATGACCAGTACTCGCTTCCCGTCCAATGGCAAATGATCGCAAGCCTGCGCAATGAGTTGACGCACATCCTCAACTGTGAGTGTCTCTGTCGTTGAACCTTTTCCCGTGATCATAATGCATCTCCTTGACTCTATTATACGGTTTACGGATGGGCGTTGTAGGTCCCCGATTTATCGGCCAATGGCCCGTTGATGCCCTCCCCAGGCCGATAAATCGGCTCCTACGGATACCCGGATTATTTCTTTAAAGTTCATCATCACGCCCGATAGGCATCAACCTATCGCAAAGCTCATCACCATTCGTAGACTCTGTTGGCGAATGAAAGACAGGGTGCAATCGGGCATGGCACCCGCAAGGGGTGCCCCTGCCATGTTTCCTAACAGATTCGCCTCCCAGTGTCATTCGCCAACTAGGTCTCCGTAGGGACGAGGGAACGCAGTCTGGGGGACTGTGTGGCCCGGCGCTGGACAAGGGCGAGGCGGGCGGCCATAAAGGCCCCCACACCGCTCCACACCACTCCATTGACTCCAACAAAATGGGAGAAGGGGTTGTCAAAGGAGAACAAAAGAAGGAAAATCCTTTCAAAACATCTTGAAAACCCAGAAAGGAGTTCCTTCTGATGTCCCATGATAGCGCAAACGAGAGAGCGAGGCAACTACCGATGCCCAGCCTGCAACAAGTCGAGGATTCTGTGCTGCACCAGAGCCAGGCGCTGGTCCCAGCAGGCAGGCGGCGGGGCAAACCCGCGACGCTGACGGCCCTGCATTTATGCTTGGGAATCGTGCTGTGTGGCTTAGAGGGCTTTGGGTCGCAACTCAAGCTGTGGCGAAGGCTCTGTCTGGAGCCGATCGGACCGTTTGCACCGGTGCGGGTGGTCGATCAGGCCATCTACAATCGGCTGGAGCGCGCGGCAGGAGTGATGCGGGGGTTCTTTGAGCAGGCGAGCCTCTGGATGAGCGAGCAGTTGGTGGGGCTGGAAGAGCGCACGCTCGCGCCCTGGGCTGGCCAGGTGCTGGCGTTGGATGAGAGCACCCTGGACGCGGTGGGGCGCTGGCTGCCCGAGTTACGCCGACTGCTGCCGGGCGACCCAGGCTTGCTGGCTGGGCGCATCAGCGCCTTGTTTGACCTGCGGCGGCAACAATGGGTGCGGGTAGAAGTGTGGCAGGAGGCGGGGGCCAATTGCAAGCAGCAAGCGCGTCTGCTGCTGGAGGGGCTGCAGGCTGGCACGCTGCTGCTCTTTGACCGAGGCTACCTCAGCTTTCCCTGGTTTGACGAACTAACCGAGGGGAAGCTGTGGTGGATCAGTCGCTATGCCAATCACGCGAGCATGCAGGTGCGCCACATCCTCTATCAAGGCGATGGCGTCCTGGATGCCATTGTGTGGCTGGGGATCTACCGCGCCGACCGCGCCCGGTATCCGGTGCGGCTGGTGCAGTTCTACCAGCGCGGGCAGCTGCACCGGTACTTGACCAATGTGCTCGATCCGCAGCAGCTCGCGCTGGCCGACATCGCCCGGCTGTATGCGCGCCGCTGGGATATCGAGCTGGCGTTCTGCCTCCTCAAAGAGCATCTGCAGCTCAGCCAACTGTGGAGCGCCAAGTGGGAGGTCGTGCAAGTGCAAATCTGGGGTGCCTTGCTCTTAGCCCAGGTGTTCCATGGGTTGCAGGTGCAACTGGCCGCCCAGGAGGGGGTCGATCCGTTCGATGTCTCTCTTGACGTGCTCGTCGAGGTGGCGCCACGGCTGCTGCAGCGAGGCATCGCTCCCTTGCCTTTCCTGGGACGGGTGGGGCGCGAGGTGGGCCTCATTCGACCCAGTACGCGCATTGAGGTGCAGGTGCCCTTTGTGGACGCCACCTGGATCACGCCAGCGCCACCGGAAGCCTTGCGGCCACGCGAGACGGTCCGCTACGCCCAACGCAAGTGTGTGCGCGGGCCGCGGTCGTCGACCAGGAAAGCCGGGTGAGGGATGGGCTTTGCGATTTTGTTGGAGTCAATGGAGTGGTGTGGAGCGGAGTGGGGGCCTTTATGGCCGCCCGTGCCAGGGAACGGTGTGGCCCGCGCTGCTTGATACGATGGAGCATTATTATGAGCAATTTCCCCACGGTGCGCATGCGGCGCACACGCCAGAATGAACAACTCTTCACTCGCTCAAAGCTTGAAGAGCTGGGCCATTGGTGCCTCGCACAATTGGGAGCAGGCCAGTTTACTTGCGAAGATTGTGCCGGTGGATTGCTCCTAATTGACAAGGCGATTTAATCGTTGATGGTACTTCATCTCCATAGGGGTCATCTCTGTAGGGGCGAGGGTGGAGTGGATGAGTGGAGTGGACCTTTATGGACGCAGTCTGGGGGACTGTGTGGCCCGTGTCGGCCACATCGTCTTGACCAATGACCTGGAGTCGGGGGCCTATGCTGGGACGGCGGGCGACCATAAAGGCCCTCCCCGCGCCGCTCCACCACCCTCACCAAATGGAACAATCCCTAACTCTCGTCTACATCTTCTATCAACTCAGATGTTGGCACTCCTAGAGCCACTGCTATCTTATGCAGTGTTGCGAGTCTCAATTCATAATATGGGTTTTTCCATGCACGGCGTATCGTGATAAAGGGAACATCAGCGGCCCGTGAGAGAGTAGACATATTGTAACCCTTGCTCTCTGCAACCTCCCTAATTCTGAGTCTCAGCATGGAAGCCTCTTCATATCATATTTCCCCGATTGTATCAGCAATACACCTTGACATTGCTATGCAGATGTGTATTATCTAAAGTGATTAATCGGAAATGAGCAAAGGGAAAGGAGAGGAATATGATAGAACAGGTGAATACTTTGAAAGTAGGGGCAATCGTTCACTACCGCTTACTACCAGCAGAACGGCCTACACACCCCCTACGTGTTTGGCGTGGTAGAATTATAGCGTGCTATTTGGGCATGAAGTACTTCATTGACTGCTGTAGAGTTGAGAGTTTAGAACCTGGATATGAGGAATTAACAGAACTGATATTAATCTCGCAAATTGTGTGCATAGAAAATAAGGAGCAAAGGACATGAGTACACACTATGGTGGTCCCAAAAGTCAGGCTCTCCCGCACTTCCCGTGCTCAGCCATTGTGATGACCTACCAAGAAACCAATGTAGAACAGCATTGAGGGATGTTTCCCCCAAAAAATCATCCCTCATACATTGAGGAGGTGGGCGCTGCTTACCGGGCCAGTTTTAGCCACTTTCTCTTTATTGCTGAGCACGACAAGTGCGGAAGAACCAGTTTTCTGGGACCATTATAACTTGCCTCGTCTTGTGGGTTGCCATATTACCCAAACGGGCATCAGATTAAACCGTTAGGTGCATAATCTCAGATTTATTTTCCGGCTCTGTCATTCCAAATAACAATTTCAACCATAGCATCTCATCTTTCATTCGCTCTTGGAGATCAAGACCTAAAAGCTGGGCAGCTTCATAACGAGGTGCTATCGCCTGGATTGATTGCGGAACTGAGTCGGCCAAAGCTTTGACTTCAAGTAGCTGCTCCCTGTTTGAACCATAAATCTCCTGTCGCGCAGCATGCCATGTTATGAGATTTATCTCATCAGTAAACTTAGCCGGAGCTGTGTGCGTCGGAATATCTATATGCCAGGATCCATCGGACCACTTTAACGTTTTTTTGTACGGTGCTTGACCTAACATAACGCCAAAGTTCTTTCGGAGCGGAACAAAATAACCATACGTTTCCCAGCGCGGAAAGTAGGTGCCAGTGACCCCGCGATCACCTAGAATAAAATCACGATCTGGACTCCATATGAACCCCCATCTAGCTCTGATGATTGCTGTTGATGTTCGTTGCGCATTAAGGACATACCCAACACCCACTTGACTCCGGCTCCATACCCCTTCTTTAACTATGTCCTCAATCCCATATTCAAGGTCTGGATTACGTGTTATTTGAATGGTGATATACCAGGCCAATTTTGCCCAATCGTCTTCAGGTATCCAGGAGTTATCGCTGGCCATAATTCGATCAACCGGTTGGTGAATCCACACTTCCGCAGGCTTGAAATAATCATCAAGGTCAAAAAGTTCACCTTTTCCGTAACCATAAATCAGTTTGCCGAAGCCGACGTTTTCCGCTTCATCGAGCCGAGGAGTATCGCTATTTTTGCGAAGCACCCATACAAGTCGTTTTCTAAGCTGCTCCAGTGATGTATTGGCAGAAAAGTAGCCAATAGTTGCTGCGGGGAGATAGTGGCGCTTCTTATCTTTATGCCATTTGACTTTCATTAGATATGATTATATCACGACTGTCAGTAAGCCATTTCAACTTTTCATGAATAGATCATGATATTTCTGTCTTATCTTCTTTGTTGGATGTAGACCATTGGCAATCTCTTCTAAATCTGACTGGTCTAGCACAACTATGTATCTGCCCTTCCTAAAATCATCCCGTATGGTAGCAACGGCATCGTGCGATCTATCGCCGGTTATCCCATTCCGAGCCATAAGAATTGCAAACCCGATATTTTTACTCTCCATGATCGAGCTTAGGTTTCGGACTTCATGTACTCCAACAGGTTCCCCCCAATTTTTGCATTCCGTAATAAAGGGGCTTCTTATCGAACGCCAGAAGCTACCATTAGAGTCGTTTGCAACCCATAGGTCAATCTCTTCAGAGGCTCCTCTTGTGTCATGTCCAATAACAGTGAGGCCGTCAATTGCAGTTATCAAAAAGATACCTAAGTATTCATAACTCAATTTCTTGGCGTGATTCGTTTCGGCCTCGTTCGCTTTTTTGATAAATTCTCTGAACACACGGCGTATTGTAGCATTCCAAGAACTTTCTTCTTTTGTTGATGAGGTTGTCTCCTGGCGCTCACTGGCTTCAATAAGAATTTGTCTTTGGCTAAGAAGGTAGGGGTAAAAGTTCTGTTTGTAGGGATAGGCCCAGATTGAGAGAGATGCTTTCGCCTTCTCATCAGCAAAGGGGTACAGCGGACTAGGTTCAGTAGCGGCTTCAAAGAATTTCTTGATTTTCGCACTCCAAAAAGAACCTTCATATTCCTCGCGAAATTTGCTTTTAAGGTCTTCAGGTAAAAGAGATATACATCTGGCAAACCAAGAGTAATAATCGCGAGTGAGCTTGTTTATGTCTGCTTTTGATAAGCCAACTTTTTCACCGTCCTGTATTTTACTGGCTTTTTCCTCAAGACTTTGGCTTTCAGCGATCAATTGTTCCCAGTCGGTCATCTCTTCATTCCTTCAGTCAATATGCTACAAGTTCCACGCACCGACACCAATGCTATATTGGCATACATATTAGCATATCTAGAACACTGGTACAATTTTGAAGGATAAAAGGACTATCTTACCCTGTAGACAAGCCTAATTCTGGTTGCTCTGCACCAGACCGCTTAGCTCTGGAAATGCCTCTGCCCATACAGGCATAATTATTCTGGAAGGGAAATAACATCATAACGCAGTGGAGACTGGCAGCACCTTAATTGTAAGGAGAATCCGCAGCAAAACCATTTCTCGTCCGCGCCTGAAAACTGCATGCCCGGCCATCGAAATATCGCCGTTTGTTCACCATTCCTCTTGTAATCAATAGCCTTTTTCGATATACTCATCTGGAAATCGCAAATACCATAACTGCCTGCGTTTAAGATATTGCCGGAAACAGAGTTGTAAATCATTAGTGGTGTTGCTCGTATCGTGGTAAAAAGGATCAGCAATGAAGAGTTCACCGCCCTCTCCACCTTTCGTCGGTCGCATTTGGCCTACGCTGGTGCTTGCAGCGGCTGCTCTTGGTGTTCCTGCCACAACCATTGCGCTCTTTACCCGCTTTGTCACTGAGCATCCCTTGCTTGCACTCGGTATAGGGCTCCTCTACGAAGTAACCCTCTTCATGCTTGGCTTTGCGGGAAAAGTGTGGGGAAAGTTGGAGGAACCTCTGGTTGAGCATACCGCCACACGGCTTGAGCATCTGACTCTGAGTATCCTCTCCCGCTACCGAAAACAGTATTACGATTATCTTTGCTATCAGCATCGGGATTTTGATGTAAAAGGACTCAGTACTCTGGGTACCTATACACTGGAACTCGATCGAGTCTTTGTGGAGCTGAGGGTCGATCCGACTACTCCGAAACAGACGACCTCTAACCCCATTCAGATACCCCAGACGCTGCTCCAAGGAAGCCATGCCATCTGGGACTACCTGGCCTCTGCCCCCTTGAGCAATCAACATCTTGCGGTCATTGGACCACCTGGCAGCGGGAAAACAACTCTTCTGAAGCATATCACGCTGACGCTCGCATCTCATCGGAAACCGCGCCACCACCTCCATCACGTCACGATTAGGCATCAAATGCCTATTCTGCTCTTCCTGCGCGATCATGCTCAGACGATCAAAGAGATGCCTGATTCCTCATTGGAAGATGCTGTGCATGACCATCTCAAGAAATGGGAGCAGCCCCTCCCTCCAGTTGGCTGGATGAAAAAGCAGTTGGCACGAGGCCGATGCCTGGTGATGTTGGACGGATTGGACGAAGTCGCTGACCCAGAGGTTCGCCAGGCAGTGGTGAACTGGGTAGAGCGGCAGATGGCTGCTCATCATCAAAATCGCTTCATTGTGACATCCCGTCCCTTTGGGTATCGCAGCAACCCACTGAGCGGTGTCGCTGTCCTGGGAGTGCATCCTTTCACGTCGGAGCAGGTTGAGCGGTTCGTTCACCAATGGTATCTTGCCAATGAAATCATGAGCAAGCAGAAGGATGATCCGGGAGTGCGCATGAAAGCAAAAGCAGAGGCCAACGCGCTGCTTCAGCAACTGCGCAATACGCCAGCCCTCCTTGTACTCACTGTCAATCCACTCTTGCTCACGATGATCACAACCGTCCACCGCTATGGCGGGGAGTTGCCAGGCAATCGCGTCGCCCTGTATGGCGAGATTTGCGAGGTCTTTCTCGGCAAACGCCAGAAAGCACGAGGACAGGTATTGGAGCTTACTCCTGCGCAGATGCAGCTCGTGCTGGAGGCTCTCGCCTACTACATGATGTTTAAAGGCATACGCGATATTGCAATTAACGAGGTGCGAACGGTGATAGAGAAACCACTGGCGGGCGTGAGTTCGCAGATGTCGCCTGAAGCATTTCTGCGGCTGGTTGAACATGCGAGTGGTTTATTACTAGAGCGGGAAAACGGGGTGTACAGCTTTGCTCACATGACCTTTCAGGAATATCTGACTGCCTCTTATATACAAAAAAAGCAATTGGGGCACAAACTAATAGCACTAGTAGGAGTGCCTTGGTGGCAAGAAACGATCCGGTTGTACTGTGCAATGGCGGACGCAACACCGATCATTGCCGCCTGCCTTGCAGGTGATCGCCCATCAACGGCTGCTGTGGAGCTTGCCATTGATTGCGACAAAGAGGCACTCGAGGTCCTGCCAGCCATGAGGACTAAGTTAGAAACGTTGCTCACACAAGGCGTTGAGGACCTTGATCCTGAGCGGCAACACGTGATCGCCGAAGCCTTGCTGGCTCGACGGTTGCGTCGAATGGTTCATCTTAAGGATGAGACCTACGTGGATACCTCACTCATTAGCGGTGCTGAGTATCAGGTATTTCTTGATGAACAACGAGCACGAGGTCAATATGTGCAGCCCGACCACTGGACAACGTATCACTTTCCCCCGGGCCTGGGAAATGCACCAGTGTTAGGTATACGCTCGTCGGATGCGACTACGTTCTGCGCATGGCTCACTGAACGCGAATCAGGTCCGTGGCTGTATCGACTACCGAAAGCAGGTGAACTTGCGGAGGAAAGGATATCCGACACTCTGCAACAACCTCGATCTCGCCAGCACTCTCGCTAGCACTCTCGCTAGCACTCTCGCCAGCACCCGCGACCACGCCAGCGCTCTTGCCCTCGCCCTCGCCGGCGACCGCGCCAGCGCTCTTGCCTTCGCCCTCGCCAACGATCTCGACCGCGCCAGCACCTTCACCAGCACCAGCAACCGCGCTCTCATTCGCGCCCTCGCCCGCTACCTCGATCTCGCCCACAACAGCGCCAGAGCTCTCGCCAGCACCCTCGCCAGCGACCATACCCTCACCCCCGCCAGCGACCTGGCCAGCGCTAGCGACCTGGCTAGCGACCTAGCCAGCGCTAGTGACCTGGCTAGCGACCTCGCCCGCGCCAGCGACCGCAACCTTACCAGCACCCTCGCCCGCGCCAGCTCCCTCGCCAGTGTTCGCGAGAGGATCCTGAACCTAGCCAGCTTATTAGCTACCAATCAAGCGCTGCCACCAACTCGAAGAAGGAGATTGCTCTTCTCCCATTCTCGTTTTAAACAACGAAGGGAGGAAATGAACCAACGTCACATTGGAAGTTTGCGCGATATTTATAGGGATCTGATTATACTGGAGGGGCGCATCCAAGGAGAACTCCAGGCATGCGAAGGTATTCTGATCGTGAAGGAACGTAAGTAAGGAAATTACAATTAGCCACGCCCAGTCATGTTCACCATGTACCTATCTTGGTTTGTGAATTCGCCAACGGTGGAGTGGTTGTGCGCCACCATAGGCTGCCTTCCAGACCGCTGCCACGCGCAGCGGGGCGAGCCATGAGCAAGTAGGATGACACCTCCCGCAGAACATGTAATTTATTTCCCCAACGTCCCACATATCCTCCCGCGCGTGATCGCTCTCCGCGAGAAGCGCCGGAGGATGCTGTGAGCAAGGTCTATCCGGCGTGTTGGAGTGCTGCCAGATGTCGCTGACGAGTGGGCGTAGATGGAGGGATTGACAGCAGGCGAGATTGCCAGGTATACTAGCACTAGCAGACCGAACGGTCTGAAACAAGAGGGAGCACCCATTCCAGGGTCTTTTTTTGACAAGAAAACAGACCAAACGGTCTGGTCAGTAATTAGGGGAAAGACTGTTGGATGTAGTGCTCATGGGTAAAGGAGCTCCGTTATGCCAGTGTTCTGTCAACTTCATTTGATGAGCAGAAATGTAGGGGCGACCCTTGCGGTCGCCCTGGCGGGGTGCTGGAGCCCTGGAAGGGTGCTGGTGGGGTGCCAAACATTCACCCATCACAACAACATTGACAGAGCACCGGTAATTCCGTAGGGGAAGGATAAATAGATATGCCTCAAGCAGTGCGTACGACTGTTGAATTGCATGAACCGCCTTCTAGGGAGAGCGTCATCCCTCCTCACAAAACCATTGCCACTCCACTTGGACCAATTTTCCTCCAGTATCATTGTCCCCCGTTGCTTGTCGAGAGTCTTAGAGCCGGCCGTGGGCTGCGCGCCTTTGCTCGCCTTCCTGAGCGTGAACATGCCCTGCTCCTCGGCCTGGCGCGGCGTTCCGATTCCCGGCTCGCCCTGGCCTATACTCCTGCAGGAGAGATCGTTGGACAGGTCACGCTCGCTCCCGTCGATGCCTGGTGGGGAGGACTTGCGAACGCCTACGAAATCGCTGTCGAGGTCAGTTCAGGTTGGCGCGAGTTCGGCATTGCACGCCAATTACTGGCACTGGTCTTCGAACAGGAACCTTTGGAGCACCGCATCATCCTCGGCTTGGGTCTCTCCTGGCACTGGGATATAGAAGGGTTGGGAATCAACCGGTTTCGCTACCGTGAACTGGTCGCACGCCTCTTCGCGCCCTATGGCTTCGTCGAGTACCTGACCTCGGAGGCCAATATCCGCATGGACCCCGCGAACATCCTGCTTGTACGGCTTGGCCGCTATGTGGACCAGGAGACGCTCAACCAGTTTTTCCGTCGCCTGTTCCAATCCGATACCCTACCAGGATTGTAAGCAAGAAAGAGAATTACGGCTCCTCTAGGCATTGCCAAAAATCCAGGCGGCAGCAAAGACGAGAGCCCCTCCTCCCACGACCTGGAGTATCGAAAGCCACCACCTGGTGCCTAAGAAGCGATACCGGATCGCAGCAATCGCCACCAGTTCCACCGCCACGACAATATAGGCTATGAGCAGCGCCAGGTGGAGGTTGGGCACCAGGAAGGGCAGCGTATGTAAGGAACCGCCTAAAAAGGTCATGCCCCCGGTAATACTGCCGCGCAGCACGGGATTGCCTCGCCCCGTCAGGGCTCCATCATCCGAGAGGGCTTCCGAGAAGGCCATACTTATCCCGGCGCCCGTGGCCGCTGCCATACCGACCAGGAAGGCCGTAAACGGGCGATGAGTAGCGAAAGCAGTGGCGAAAATTGGCGCCAGGGTCGAGACCGAGCCATCCATCAGGCCGGCCAGCCCTGGCTGGATAACACGCAGCAGCAAGCGGCGCGATGCTTCCCCCTCTCCTACCGCCCCCCCAGGGGAAGCTGCCGGTACAGGGGTGGTCGGTGGGATAGGCTCTGAGCCTTCGATGCGCTGTTGAGAAGAGAGCGGCTGTGTTCCTTTACTCCAGTTTTTAGCCATGATGGTTTCTCCTTATCAATGCGCTATGCCCCCGAAGATAACCTTCGCTATTGTCCTGGGCGCGAGCCCTTTATAGGCGTCTTGATTATCAATTGCAATATTCATGAGCAGCGTCATCAGTTCGTTGTCGCGGGCAACCGCTCTCACAACCTGGTTAAGAATGAGAGGATTGAGGTACAACATGCGCA
>WNGR01013176.1_pt1 | contig 10888 bp, 9 predicted proteins | sample 5407581 | NCBI WGS metagenome assembly WNGR01 (sample SAMN13153383, study PRJNA577476) | soil metagenome | isolation source: 80 cm soil or saprolite under Garry oak tree replicate 2 | place: USA:California | collected 2016-06-15 | reverse complement strand
GCTTCGTCTCCGCTGGCGCCAAGGCCTATCAGGTCAACGACGCCGTCATCGTCTCGATCGGTGACAACGCTGACGTCGCGCATATCCGCCTGATGGACGATTCGCCCGACGCGGTGAACATCACCTCGCAATTTGTCACTGTCGGCGCCAACACCAAGGTCAACTTCTTCAATATGACCAGCGGCGCCGCGGTCAGCCGCCTCCAGGGCTTCATCACGCTGGCGGGCGAGGGCAGCGAGCTCTCGATCAACGGCGTAAACCTCCTGCAGAAGACAGAGCATGGCGACACCACGCTGGTGGTCGATCATGTCGTGCCGAACTGCGTCAGCCGCGAGATCTTCCGCGCCGTGATCGACGATCGCGCCCATTCTGTATTCCAGGGCCGCATCATCGTTCGTCCCGACGCGCAGAAGACCGATGGCAAGATGATGACCCGGGCGCTGCTGCTCTCGGACGAGGCCGAGGCCGACAACAAGCCTGAGCTGGAAATCTTTGCCGACGACGTTTCCTGCGGCCACGGCGCCACCGCCGGCGCGCTCGACGACAGCCTGCTGTTCTATCTGAAGGCGCGTGGCCTGCCGGAGAAGCAGGCCCAGGCTCTGCTGATCCAGGCCTTTGTCGGCGAGGCGATCGAGCAGATCGCCGATGATGATTTGCGCGAGCATGTGATCGGCATTGCCGAGCGCTGGCTGGAGCGGCGGTCATGAGCACGCATCCCGCAGTCAAGAACGGCGCCTATGATGTCGCGCGCGTGCGCCAGGATTTTCCGGCGCTCGCCATGCAGATCTATGGCAAGCCGCTGGTCTATCTCGACAACGCGGCTTCCGCGCAGAAGCCAAGCGCCGTGCTGGACCGCATGACGCAGGCCTATACGTCCGAATACGCCAATGTGCATCGCGGCCTGCATTACCTCGCCAATGCCGCGACCGAAGCCTATGAGGGCGGCCGCACCAAGGTGGCGCAGTTCATCAACGCTGGTCGCACCGAAGAGGTGATCTTCACCCGCAACGCCACCGAAGCGATCAACCTGGTCGCCTCGTCCTGGGGCGAGCCGAACATCAAGTCGGGCGAAGAGATCGTCATCTCGATCATGGAGCACCACTCCAACATCGTGCCCTGGCATTTCCTCAGGGAACGCCAGGGCGCCGTGATCAAATGGGCGCCGGTCGACGACGAGGGCAATTTCCTCATCGACGAGTTCGAGAAGCTGCTGACGTCCAAGACCAAGCTGGTCGCGATCACGCAAATGTCGAACGCGCTCGGCACCATCGTGCCGGTCAAGGACGTGGTGAAGATCGCCCACGCTCGCGGCATCCCCGTGCTGGTCGACGGCAGCCAGGGTGCGGTGCATCTGCCCGTCGACGTCCAGGATCTCGGCTGCGACTTCTACGTCTTCACCGGCCACAAGGTCTACGGTCCGACCGGCATCGGCGTGCTCTGGGCCAAGTACGACCACCTCGTCGCGATGCGCCCCTATAACGGCGGCGGCGAGATGATCCGCGAGGTCTCGCGCGACATCGTCACCTATGGCGATCCCCCGCACAAATTCGAGGCGGGCACGCCCGCGATCGTCGAGGCCGTCGGCCTCGGTGCAGCCATCGACTACGTCAATTCGATCGGCAAGGAGCGCATCGCCGCGCACGAGCACGATCTCGTCACCTACGCCCAGGAGAAGCTGCGCGAGATCAACTCGCTGCGGCTGATCGGCACGGCGCGGGGCAAGGGCCCGGTGATCTCCTTCGAGCTCAAGGGCGCGCATGCCCACGACGTTGCCACCGTGATCGACCGCCAGGGGATCGCGGTGCGCGCCGGCACCCATTGCGTGATGCCGCTTTTAGAGCGGTTCAACGTCACGGCCACATGCCGGGCGTCGTTCGGCATGTATAATACCCGAGAAGAAGTCGATCATCTGGCACAGGCGCTGCTGAAGGCGCGGGATTTGTTCGTATGAGTGACACGGCCGAAATCAAAGCCAATCCGATGGAGACCCAGTCGGCGCTGCCACCGGAGGAGACCGAGCGTCTCACCACCGAGATCATTGCCGGGCTCAAGACCGTTTTTGACCCGGAGATCCCGGCCGACATCTACGAGCTCGGCCTGATCTACAAGGTCGAGATCAAGGACGACCGTTCCGTCGACGTCCAGATGACGCTGACGACACCGAACTGCCCGGCCGCCGGCGAGCTGCCGACCATGGTCGAGAACGCGGTCGCCAGCGTCCCCGGCGTCGGCGTGGTCGACGTCAAGGTCATCTGGGAGCCGCCGTGGTCGCCCGAGCGCATGAGCGACGAGGCCCGCCTCGTCCTCAATATGTGGTGACGCGTACGTACTGGCTGGCGGCCCCGCCCGCAGGTGATGCGGCTGACGGACGCTGCCGCGCAGCGCATCAGCGAGCTGACCCAGCGCGCCGATTCCGAGATTGTGGGCCTGCGCGTTGGCGTGAAGAACGGCGGCTGCGCCGGCCAGTCCTACACCGTCGAGTACGCCCATGATGTCCGCCCGACCGACGAGGTCGTCGAGGACAAGGGCGTCAAGATCCTGATCGATCCCAAGGCCGTGCTGTTCCTGCTCGGCACCGAGATGGACTACAAGGCCGACAAGATGCAGGCCCAGTTCGTCTTCAACAACCCCAACCAGGTCTCCGCCTGCGGTTGCGGCGAGTCGGTCGAGCTGCGTCCGGCGCAGATCGACGGGTAGCTTCTTTCCACTCGTGTCCCGGATGCGCTGCCGCGCGCTTGTGCTGCTGAGCAGAGCCGGGACCCACGCTATAATCAGTGGTGCAAGACGACTGGGCCCCGGCTCAGCAGCGCCATAGCGTGTCGAAGACGCGCGTAAAACGCGCTTATGGCACGCTGCGCTGCGTCCGGGGCACGAGGGTGGGGCCCCATGGACCGCGAATTCCTGATCGACCTCTTCGCCGATTTCGGCCCCGTCACCATCCGAAAAATGTTCTCCGGCTACGGCATCTCCGCCGACGGCATCAACTTCGCGCTCGCCTTGCGCGCCGGCCTGTTCTTCCGCGCCGATGAGCAGACGATCCCGGACTATGAGGCCGAAGGCTCAAAACCATTCCAGTACCAGACCCGCGCCAAGACGGTCACGGTGAACTCCTACTGGCAATTGCCGGCGCGCCTGTTCGACGATTCCGAAGAGCTTCCGCAATGGGCGAGGGCGGCACTCGCCGCCGCGCAGCGTGCCAAGGTGAAGAAGCGGCCCAAGGGGAAGAAGGTGGCGACGAAGCCGGCGAGCAAGCCGACGAAGAGGGCCACCAAGCCTGCGAAAGCGTCGACCAAGAAGGCGAGCAAAAAGAGCCCGGCTCGGAAGCGCGCCAAGCGAAAGGGTTAAGCTCCGTCCACGGCCTTCGTCAGGCCAACCCTCATGTCTTTGGCCATGTAAACGCAGGTGCCGTCGGCAAGCACGCGGCCGTCGGCGAATCCCAGAACCAGCTTGCCGCGCCTGACCCGGCGCATGGCGACCTCGTAGCGCACGCGTCGCGTCTGCGGTGTGACGGATCCCGTGAACGCCACCTCGCCGACGCCGATGGCGCGGCCCTTGCCCGGTGAACCCGACCACCCCAGCCAATAGCCGATCATCTGCCACATCGCGTCCAGCCCCAGAGAGGCCGGCATCATGGCGTCGCCGCGAAAGTGGCAATCGAAGAACCAGTGGCCCGGCGCGATGTCCAGCTCGCCGACGATGTGGCCCTTGCCGAATTCGCCGCCGTTCAGGCTGATCTCCGTGATGCGATCCATCATCAGCATCGGCGGTGCCGGCAACTGCGCGTTGCCATGGCCGAAATAGCCGCCTTCGCTCGATTTCAGCAGCTCGTCCCTGGTGTAGGACGATTGCGGGGTATGAAAATCATGGGGATTGGGCAAGACGACAAGTCCTCTGGGTGCTCGCGGTCAGGCGCCGTAAGGCGGCGAGGAAGATGTCGTTCGTCAAATGAGAATGTCAAGCGCCGGCGGCTTTTCGGCGCGTTGCTTGCGCTCACGCCACCCGGTTGTGCGTCTCGACCGCGTATTCCGGATCGACTTCGCAGATCACGCGGTTGCGGCCGTTGCGCTTGGCGGCGTAGAGGCAGGCATCCGCGCGCTCGATCAGCGCATCGGTGTCGTCGCCCTGCTTCAGCATGGAGACGCCGACGGAGATGGTGACGCGGCCTAGGATCTCGCCGGTCGACTTCTTCTTCAATTCCTTCGCCATCACGGCGCGGCGGATGTGATCGGCCACAGTGAGGGCCTGGCGCAGCGCGGTGTTGGGCAGCACGACCGCAAATTCCTCGCCGCCATAGCGTGCGGTGATGTCCTGGCCCTTGATGGTCTGCTTCAAGGACAGGCCGACCAGCCGCAGCACCTGATCGCCGGTGAGATGGCCATACGAATCGTTGAAGGACTTGAAGTGATCGATATCGAACAGCAGCAGCGACAGCGGCTCGCCTGAGGCAAGTGCGCTCTGCACGGCCGTGCCGATCATGCGATCGAAATATTTGCGGTTGCCCAATCCCGTCAACGGATCGGTCAGGCTCTCGGCGCGGATCGCCTCGAGGCTCTGCTGGAGATTGCTGATTTCGTTCTTCGACAAGGTCAACCGATCTTCCAGCGCCTTGTTGGTCTCGCGCATCTCGCCGGTCGAGCGCAGCAGCGTCTCGACGATCGCCTTGATCTGCTCGCGGCTCTTGGCCGATGACAGTTGTTCAGTCGCGCCCGACAGGCTGGCGTCGTACGCGCCGGTCATGCCGAGCGCGTCGCTAAGGACATTCATCACGTCGTCGATCTCGCCGATGACGCGCGCGCCGACCTTGTCGATGCGGTCGGTGGTCTTGATGTGGGAGAGATAGGTATCGTAGATCTGTTCGAGATCGGCTTCGGTCAGCTTGCCGTTGCGCGCCAGCGTCTCGTTGATGATCTTGTTGAGCGGCGCGTTATAGCCGGTGGCGTAGACGTACCAGATCTCGTAGTTGCGGGGGATTGCGGTTTGCTTGAGCGATCGAATCTGACCGAGCGCCACCTCGGCGAACGCCATCGTGCGTTCGTGTTCGTCGAGCACCTTGACCACAGAACATACCCCACAGCGGTCGGTGCGCCGCCGGCCGCAGCAATGCTTAAATTATGTTCGTAGACTAACGGACGATCGTGAACGGCCGGTAAACGGCCGTTACTGGAGCGTCATCCGGAAATGTTCGAACGCAATCCTGGAGCGGATCGCGCTTCAGGCGCCCGCGGGCGAACGCACCGGCCGCAGCAGAAACGCCGGGAGATGCGAGTGATCGCCGGGCTCCGTGTCGGCTTCGCGCTGGCGGCGCGGTTCGGCGGGGCGACCGATCGACGGCACATGCGATGGATTGGCCTGCTGGCGCGAGCCACCGCGCGGCTCTGATGATTGCCTCGCTTCGCGCGGAGGCCTTGCTTCGCGTGCCGGTCTTGCTTCGCGTGCAGGCCGCGCCTCGCGTTCAGGCCTCGCCTCGGGGGCGGGCTGTGCTTCGGCCGAAGACCTAGCCTCGCCACGCGGTTCGCGGGGCTCGTGGCTGCGCTCACGGTCGCGGCCGCGCTGCGGCTTGCCCCGTCCGCCGCGGGAGCGGTCACGGTCCCGTCCACGCTGTTCGCGCGGGCGCTCGCTCTGCTCGCCCGTGCTGGCCTGCACCTCGTAGTCGCCCTCGGCGCGCGGAATGCTCTGGCCGATCAGCTTTTCGATCGCAACCATCGACTTCTGGTCGAGCGGCGTCACGAGCGAGATCGCCATGCCGGACCGGCCTGCGCGGCCGGTGCGGCCGACGCGGTGAACATAGTCGTCGGGATGGTGGGGGACGTCGAAATTGAAGACGTGGCTGACCTCAGGGATGTCGAGGCCGCGGGCGGCAACGTCGGAGGCGACCAGCAGCGGCAGCTCGCCCTTGCGGAACTGTTCGAGCGCCGCCGTGCGGGCCGACTGGTCCATGTCGCCGTGCAGGGCGCCGACGCTGAAACCGTGCTTCTGAAGCGATTTGTGAACGACGGCGACCTCGCGCTTGCGATTGCAGAAGATGATCGCGTTCTTGAGATTCTTGGCCTCGCGCAGCAGGCGTCGCAGCAATTCGCGTTTTTCATGCGCCTCGCGCCCGGCCGGGACCTGACACTGCGTGACGGTGACAGCCGTGGTGGCGGGCTTGGAAACCTCGACCTTCTGCGGATTGTGCAGGAAGGTCTCGGTGATGCGCCGGATTTCCGGCGGCATGGTCGCGGTGAAGAACAGGGTCTGCCGCGTGAACGGGACGAGCTTGCAGATGCGCTCGATGTCGGGAATGAAGCCCATGTCCAACATGCGGTCGGCTTCGTCGATGACGAGCAGCTCGACGCCGGTGAGCAGCAAACCGCCGCGCTCGGTGTGGTCGAGCAGGCGGCCCGGAGTTGCGATCAGGACATCGACGCCGCGCGTCAGCTTGGCATCCTGGTCGCCGAACGAGACGCCGCCGATCAGGAGGGCGACGTTGAGTTTCTGGCCGGCGCCGTAGCGGTCGAAATTCTCTTTGACCTGCGCCGCGAGCTCGCGGGTCGGCTCCAGGATCAGGGTGCGCGGCATGCGCGCCCGGGCGCGACCCTTTTCGAGGATGGTGAGCATCGGCAGCACGAAGGCCGCGGTCTTGCCGGTGCCGGTCTGGGCGATGCCGAGCACGTCCTTGCGTGCGAGGACGTGGGGGATCGCCTGTTCCTGGATGGGGGTGGGGGTGGTGTAACCGGTGGCCGCCACTGCGGCGAGGACTTTTTCGGATAGTCCGAGATTGGAAAAGGACATTGAGCCTCTGGTCGAAACCGCCGTTCGGAATCGAGGGTAATAAGGCTGTCGCGTTTCACCCCGAAACGGCGCGCTTTCAAAGAAGCTTGGGGTGCTGACTCACGCGAACAAAGCGCCAGGCTCAGGAATCGCTCTTCGATACCGAGCCGCGTCGACCCGGAACATAGGCGGGAATCGGCCAAAGTCAATGGAGCAGCCGCGGGAAGGCCCTAAAATGCCTGAGGTTTTTGCCCAAATAGCGGGCGCGGCTGAGTTTTTCAGCCTCCGCACCCGGCCCGGGTGTGAGACGGTTAACGCGCCGCCGAGGCCTGGGCCCGGAAATCGCCGGGCGCCATGCCATAGGCGACGTTGAAGACCCGGTAATAGGTCGCCAGGCTTTCGAAGCCGCAAGAGGTGGCGATATCCGCGATCAGCCGCTCCGGCGCCTCGCGCATCAGGCGGCGGCTCTGGTTCAGCCGCTCTTCCGTCACTGTCTGCGAGAAGCTGCGGTCGGCGGCCTCGAACAGCATGTGCAGGTGGCGCACGGAGACGCCGAGCAGGTCGGCCACCTGCGCCGGCGCGAGATCCGGGTCTTTCAGGTGGCGCGCGATCAGGCGGCGGGCCAGCGACAAGCGGGCGGTCCGGAGCGCGGCCTGTCCGCGCCGGCTGCCGGGCCTGACGATACCACGCTCGATCAGCGCCAGATGCCCCAGCGCCTGCACGAGGGGCGTGGCCGCAGACGAACCATCTTTCGCAGCAACCTCGCCGAGATCGGCAAAGCAGGCATCGAGCAGGGGCGCCAGAGTGGGATCATTGAAAATCTTGGGCGCAAGCTCGCGCATCCGCTTGTCCTGCGTCGCGAGGCCGCTCACGGGGATCTTCAGGATCCTCAGGTGAAATCCACCCGTGCCCAGCGGCGCGGTGCGGTAGGGCAGGTCGGTATGGCTGGTCGCGAAGCTGCCATTGGCGATCGCGAAATCGCTGCCGCGCATGCCGCCGAACCAGCCGCCGCCGCCAAGCTGCTGGTAGACGCAGATGCTGTCGCCGGGCGCGTAGGCGATGTCGGCCTGACTCCGTTCCACCGCGTAGGATGAGGCCTTCAGCTCGACGAGGCCGCCATTGCCGACCTGGCGCAGCGAGAACTCGCCGAAGAAGTCAGCGCGCCGTTCGCGCTCGAGCTCCGCCGTGACCCCGAACAGCCCCTTGGCGCGTACCTCGCGCCAAAAGTCGAAGCGTTCATGCGGCTCGACCTCGTCCGTACACCAGTGATACACGACAGCCCCTGTCTCGAACGGAATCGAGCCTAAGAAAAAGCAGATTCCACTGGAATCTGCCATAGGCCAGATGGTTGAACCGGCGACCCAGGCCGGTTGAACCGCTGCTGGGGCTGGACCGACTATCACATCAACGGCGCAAGGTTCCCGACGAGCTCGTCGAGGGAGCCGTGGGGAGCCGTCCTGCAACGGGAATGTCACGATGACGGGTCGGCTTTTCAGAATTCTGGCAGCGCTTGGCCTGGCGGCGAGCCTCAGCGGCTTCGCAAGCGCCGCTCACGCCGAAAAACGCGTCGCGCTCGTTGTCGGCAACAACGACTACAAGAACGTTCCGAAACTTCTGAAGGCCGTCAACGACGCCCGCACCATGGGCGACACGCTGAAGCAGCTCGGCTTCTCGGTGATGGTTGCCGAAAATCAGAACCGGCAGCAATTCTCCGAGACGCTGCTCGCCTTCGACAGGGCGATCGAGCCCGGCGACACCGCGTTCTTCTTCTACGCCGGCCACGGCTTCGAGATCGCGGGCCAGAACTATCTGCTGCCGACCGACGTGCCGGCGGCGACCGAAGGCCAGGAAGAGCTGGTGCGCGACGCTTCCATTCTCGCCGACCGCGTCATCGAGCGTCTCCAGAACAAGAAGGCGCGAACCTCGATCCTGGTGTTCGACGCCTGCCGCAACAATCCGTTCGAGCGTAGCGGCACCCGCGCGGTGTCCGGCGGCGGCGGGCTCGCGCCGATGACGCAACTGCCCGAAGGCGTGTTCTCGGTATTCTCCGCAGGCCCGCGCCAGACCGCGCTCGATCGTCTGTCCAATGACGACGCCAATCCCAATTCGGTGTTCACGCGCACCTTCGCGAGAGAGCTGCTCCAGCCCGGCGAGAACCTCGTGCAGGTGGCGCAACACACGCGCCGTCTGGTCAGCGAGATGGCCGATACCGTCAAGCACAAGCAGGTGCCGGTCTATTTCGACCAGATGGTCGACGACGTCTTCCTCAGCGGCATCGCCAAGGATGCGGCCGCGGCTGCCGCCCGGCCGGCCGATCCGCCGCAGAAGGTCGCGGCACTGCCGCCGGTGTCCGTGCCGCGTGTGCCGAAGGAGGAAAGCACCAACGCGCCGATCGCGAGCTTCTCGCGTCACAATGGCGGCTGGTCGGTGGTGTTTTCCTTCGCTGATCCCACGATCGGAATTTCGTGGCGCATGGCCGGCAATGGCGATTTCCGCGAGACGGGCTTCATCGATACGCTCGATCCGCGCACGCGCAAGCGAATGCCGAACCCGTCGATCGAGCTGCCGCCGGACGCTGCGGCCGGCACCATCGAGGTCCGCTATGTCGATCAATCCGGCGACATGCAGGGGCCGTTCCCGATCAAGTTTGATCCCGAGGCCGCGCTGATCCGCGACCAGCGCAAGATCCTCGACATGACCGCCACGAGCTGGCTGTCGTTCCGCGAGTTCAACGGGCTGCTCGTCTACTATTCGCATCTGGTGTCGTACCGCTGCGCGATCCGTGAGGTGCGGATCGGCATCGACACGGCGGTGCCGGACAAGGTGCTGAAGCTGCCACCCTGCGATCTCAGGGATCCCTCCGCCATCTCGGCCGGGATGCTGCTCTACCAGAAGCTTCCGCCAACGACGCAGTTCATGTCGGTCGAATTGACCTATCGCGACGGCAGCGTGTCGGAGATCAAGAGTTTCCGGACGGCCAACCGCAGCAATAATTGAGCGGCGTCGTCGATCCAGCGCGTACACTCCCAACCCGTCACCCCCGCGCAATGGCGAAGCCATTGTCGCTGGAGGTGTGAGGCTTGCGGTGCAACGCACCGCAAGCCGAGCCTCGAAGGATGTGCGGCCCGGCTGCATCTCGGCCGTCCATCCTTCGAGGCTCGCTCCGCGGTGCGCTTGCACCGCGAAACTCGCACCTCCAGCGACAATGGCTTCGCCATTGCGCGGGGATGACGGATCGATCTTCTGCGCGCGGTTCCGAACACATCTTGGACGTTGTCAGGGGGCCTATCCGCGGCGGAAGGTCGCGCTACAATCCGCCTCGCGGATCGAAGCGCCAATGAGGCCGGATCATGGAAGCCAGTCCATCACAACAACCCGTATCCCGCTCCCTAAAAGTCCGCTGTTGCATCGTCGGCGGCGGGCCGGCCGGCATGATGCTCGGCTATCTCCTCGGGCGTGCCGGCATCGATGTTGTGGTGCTGGAGAAGCACGCGGATTTCTTCCGCGATTTCCGCGGCGACACCGTGCATCCCTCGACGCTCCAGGTGATGGACGAGCTCGGACTGATCGACGGCTTCCTGAAGCTGCCGCATCAGCGCTTGCAGAAGATGGACGGCCTGTTCGGCGGCACGCCGGTGCGGATCGCCGATCTCAGCCGGCTCAACACGAAATACCCCTTCATCGCCTTCATGCCGCAATGGGATTTTCTGAACTTCCTGCGCAAGGCCGGCAAACGCTTCACGTCACTCAAGGTGCTGATGAACACGGAGGCGGTCGACCTGATCCACCGCGGCGAGACCATCGCCGGCGTGCGCGCGGAGACGCCGGATGGCATCGTTGACATCGAGGCCGACCTCACCATCGCCTGCGACGGCCGGCACTCCACGGTGCGCGAGCGCGCGGGCCTCGAGATCGAGGAGATAGGCGCGCCGATGGACGTGCTGTGGTTCCGCGCCGGGCGGACTCCCGACGAGACCGAGAATGTGTTCGCGCGTGTCGAGCCCGGCAAGATGATGATCACCTTCGACCGCGGCGACTATTGGCAATGCGCCTATGTCATCGCCAAAGGACATTACGATACGGTGAGGGCGAGGGGATTGCCGGCGCTTCTCGACGACGTCGTGCGCATGGCGCCGGT
>WNGR01010113.1_pt1 | contig 10888 bp, 12 predicted proteins | sample 5407581 | NCBI WGS metagenome assembly WNGR01 (sample SAMN13153383, study PRJNA577476) | soil metagenome | isolation source: 80 cm soil or saprolite under Garry oak tree replicate 2 | place: USA:California | collected 2016-06-15 | reverse complement strand
AGAACAGATCGACGACATGCTCAACCGCCTGCAACCGCCAAAGAAGAAACAGCCGGGCGCTTGATTATGCCCTTATTACCTTTCGCAGAATCGCCGGGACTGCTCGCCAGCATGACATCAACGATTCCTGCACACGTTTACGAAGTGCTGCGCTGGGCGACAATAGTTCTTGAAGTGTTGGGCACGTTATTGATCTGGCTCGATACAGTTCGCCTAAACGCACGCAATCCGCCGCACGGCTTCATGATTGGTGATGCGCCCGGCTATGGCGCATGGTAATTTCACAGCGGCGTTCTCGGTTTCTCGTTGCTGTTGCTCGGAATTTTGCTGCAAGGCGTGTGCCTTTTCATTCTCCGATGACATCGACGATTCCTGCACACGTTTACGCCTATGGAACTCAAGTTTGAATGTCCTACGTGTGGTCACCACATCTCCGCGACTCCCGCCCAAATCGGCGTCACGGCACCGTGCCCAAATTGCAATACTGCCGTCACCGTTCCGAACGCTTCTACCCTACCTCCATCACTCCCCTCTTCGCCGCAGCCGCCGTCACCGCCCGCCCACACAGCGATGGCAAGGAAAGTCTGAATTTCTCGGCAAGGGAGCACTCGTTCAGCTGTTGGCCATCGGGCTCTTTTTCGTTGTCGCTCCTTTTGCTGGTGGACTCGTCGCCTTCATTTTGGCGTTGATCCTGTTCGTCATCGGGTCGTCTATGTCATCATCATGGATATGCGGGGCGTGCGCAACAAGCTCTCAGGCAAGAACGTCAAAGTGTGTCCAACATGCCGAAACACGTTTACGAAGTGAGACCGCGTAAGGATCATCGCGGCGTCAATCTAATCTCCGATGCTCTCCCATTCGGTGCGCTGTGGTACGGCAACCCGGATGCAGCCGCGAACGCAATCAGCTACGCGAAGTTTTACAGCCGTTCACATGATGCTGTGATTCGCGTTTACGATGACGCGGGCAATGTGATTGAAAAACACGAGCAAGCGGGCGATTTCAAAAGAGCCGTAGTTACGGACACTGCGGGAAGAAGTTCGCCGCGAAGGTTCCAGGAGAGGTGTTACAATCGCCCGCCCCCGGTGCTGACACCGAAACGTTCGTGTAACTGACCGAAACCAATACCAGCGTTTGGCCCCCAGGGCAGTGTAAGGTAGTGGGCGGCGGATCTACTGAGAGAGAACCTCTAATCGAGCCGTTCTTGCCGGACGTGAATGTGCCTTGCGCGGTGACGTCGGCATGCACTTCCACTTTATTGGCTGCATTGGGGCATTGTTGCCCATGGTTCAGGCAGCCGTAGATAGCGTCAGCATGGGCTGAAGCCGTTACGATAAGCGACTGATTATCACCGAGTCCCGCTATCGTGAAAGACACGTCCAAGCTGCCATCGGGGTTAACGCCGCTTGCGGCGCATCTGAGGAAGTGGGGGCTGGTTGCCCACACGGTGGTGGCCATGAAGCCTACGAGGGCTAACATGGAAAAGGTGAGAATACTTAATTTTTTCATTGGTTACTTCTTGTTGGTTTTTTGTTTGGTTGAGTTTGGTTCCCCCCCATTAAAAAGATGGGCGAGATTTTATACTATTTTAGGTTAATGGCGTGACTTTCCGGGTCACACTGTGACTTTTCGCGTAACAATCGCGAAAAAAGGCAGAAAAATCAGAACTTCCAGGCAACTGGGCGATCCGGGTGCGGATGATAGGAGCAGAAGTATCCAGTTTTGATCCTGGCGGCCAAGTGGTAACCCAGCGATGGGATTGCCTCGCCGATTTTTTGGACGGCTTGCTTAATACATTTGCTCACGGCAGAACGCGCTCGTTCGGCGTCCGAGGAAGTCTTGCGGTCCCTGCCCCCGAGTCCGACCGCGGAGGCGAGATGGTCGGCAATCGCCTGTAACTCGTTCTGAACCTCGGTCTTCCGCTGAGGATCGTTGAATCGTTTTGCTTGGTTCAAGTCTTGCCGCAGATCGTTGACCCGGCATTTGTATTCTGCTTTAGCCTGTGCGTCCAACACTGGGACGCCGGTATAGAGTCCGCCCGTGACGCGGCCATGCGCGGCGACGGCTGCAGCCGGAGTTGATACGTCCATTGGGCGGGCGAGCAATTCCATGACATGGAATTCACGTCCCGGATCGCGAAGCAAGACGGTGAGATAGTGGAGGCCGCGCGTGGATTTAAGCAATGCGGCGTGACCGTGATATCGAATGGTCCAGTAATCGTTCTGCCGTAAGAACAAGCACTCTTCCTGTGGCGAAAGACTTGAGCAATCCGCAACAGATTTTCGAATCCGTTCGACTTTTTGTTTGGCGCTCACGTTCGTCGCCTGACTCAGATCGGTTTTTTTTTGTTCAATTTGGTCCCCCTATACCTTCGTCAAAACTCGTCGTCGAGCACGGTAGGTGCGCGGTCGAACTCCTACGGGGCGCAGGACTGCTTTGTGGGCTCCGTTCCGTTCGCCCTCCCGTCTTCGCACCCGCAATCGCCGCCGCCGGGCCATTTCGCGGCGAAATTCAGGATCGCTGGCCCATCTACCAAGCGCAAAAATCAGAAATCCCAGGTCAACAAATTGGCTGTCTTTACGCAGAACATATGCAAGTTCATCCGGCCGAACATTGGTTAAACCTGTGATAAGTCGGTCGTTGAGGACCTCGTAACAAGAAATCGGGCGACTCTCTTTTGCGAGAAGCTGGGCGAACTCCGTTCGTACCCGATTCCATTCGGAAACCGGCAACTTGAAATGTTTGCGCATGCCGTACAGGCCTGGCCCAACCAAAAAAATACCCTGATTCGAGCTTAGCGCGTTGCTAATGGCTCGCGCTTCGCAGAGGATGGTCTTTGTCCCGAAGGTTTGGATTGCTCGTGAACGGATTTCCTCTGCAGTTAATGGTTCATCGCTTTGGTCCAGAATGTGTGTGGCGACATCAGTGGCACTCAGTCGACTTAGCCGGATAACAGGGCTCTGCGGATCGTCAAATTCTACCAGCGCCCGTCGGACGCGGCGCAGCATTCCGAGAAATCTCCCGACTTTCAGCCGCTTATAATGTTGTTGAGACGTGAGTTTCCGATAAGCCTCAGCAACGGCAACACAGCCATTGGCGCTGCGCACGAGTTTTGCCAAATCAAGGTCAAGCCTACGAATCGAATTGTCGATGCCTCCCACTCCGTCTTGCTGGTTGGGCCAGCAGGGAACGTTTTCGTCAAGGGCTCCTATCAGCCGCACTTGGGCTTTTGGCGATAATTCGAATGTGCTGCGAGATTCACCCATCCACTGCGCTAGCAATGCGGGAGTCAGTGGGCAAACGTTCGAAACACAGCGTCGCTTCACAGCTTCGAGGAGCCGTGGCACCCGTGGCCCCCGAGTTTTTTTCAGCGTATTGACGGTCTTTTCCACGATTTGTTGGACCCGCGCGCGCGTAAGCCCATGCCGGTGTCCAAGTTGTTCAAAGGTCGACGGAGGGACATCTTCTCCTCCGATTCTGGCAAGGAGCAAGTGTTTGTCACGAAGCGATAGCTTCGCCATTGCTTCCTCAAGCAACCTTAACAATTCCGTGGGCTGAGCGGACTCTTCGATCTGTGCCTCATCAAATTCCCCAGAGATTGCACGCTCAATGAGCTGCCCAACCTCTTCAACGGTGCGCCAGCCACAATTCTTGCATCGAAGCAATTCGGATGCACTCCGGCCATTCAGATCCCCCAGTGTCCGGAGTCCGATGGATCGAACAAGATTTGTAGCACGGCTGGTTATTGGCAATTCAGCGAATCGTAACTGAGAAATCGACTCCGGAATGACGAAGCGTACACCGTTTCCAAGAAGAAGAGACCCAGCCTCAGGATCGCGCACCTGCTCTACGCTCGAGTGTGCTTGGCGTACCAGCGCATCCAGTTCGTGTAACGTTTTGTATCCACAATTTCTCTGCAAAGCGAAATCGTCCAGCTTGCATCCGTGGAGATCGCCAAGCACGCGGATATTCGCTCTGCGCAAAACGCCGGTGAGTCGCACCGACATCGCCATGCGGTCGATTGGCTGGCCGCGGAGATCCACCGGAATGTGGATAGGCTTAAGAAAGGAATTGAAGGGTAGAGCGGTCATTTTGATTTTCAAAATGACTTGCGAGCTGGCTTATCATTTTGTTACTCTAGCTCCGCGTTGTTACTAGAAGCCTTCGCGTCACGGCGCTAGGGCATAAATGCGAGACTTCCGGCCATCTGTGTGCATAGAGCTTGAGGAAGCGCACCGCCGTTTTTAGAAAAATGCGGAGCTGCACCGAAATCGAAATCGCGTTCACGGGAATGTTAAAAGCATCTAGTGTCAAGTCTCCGGCATCGGCCTCCCGACCCCCTCAACATCCTTCTACGCAAATTGCCGGGCAAAGTTCTCGAAAAGTTTCAAATCTTTTCAGACACGACGGCGGATCATGCAGTTTTCGACTCTGGGGAGCTCAGGCTGCCAGCCTGCAGTCGTCTTATTTCCAATAGTTTACATATCACCAGCTACGCGAAAGTATTGTCGGCAAGCGGCCGAGGTAAGTGGAGGCGAGGGGAGTTGAACCCCTGTCCTCGTCGCTATCCACGCGAACATCTACATGTTTATCCGGTGACGAGTTTTAAGGAGCCGAACGTTGCGCCGGCACTCTGCCGGCTCCCGAGCATCCGCGAATTTCGATTCACAAACCGGCGCGGTCGCTCCACCGATCTGCCAGCCTGCTGTCCACGTTTCCGGCGCTAGCAGGCGTCACTCCGGAAACGTCGCGGTCAATTAAGCCGCGAGAGCGAGATCTTCGTGATCTGCGTTTATTTGTTTTGGTTCGGTTTTTAACGAGGCCAACGAACCATCCTCGACATGCCGCCCGCGCTTCCAACGATGAGTCGAAGCCAGTGCGCCCCCAAATTGTGCTTGAACAAATACCGTAAATTGAGGTCTTATGCAACGAGCTTGAACGTTTTTGTTCGTTTTTCGCTGTGCTGCGGGCTCTGTGAAGAGCAATCCGAATGGCAATGGACGTAACATCTCGATCCGTAGTTGGAGGTCGACCGGACAAGGCCGCTTCTTACAAAGAGATCCAGCAGGAGCCCTCTCCCAGGACGGTGAAATCGATCTCTCGAGCGCGATTTTCGCCCCTAGGCCTGAGGTTAATGCGCCGGAATTTCAGTAGTCGAGCGCCCGAACTTTCGGGGGGCAAAGCTATCATCCTTTCGGTCCCCAAAAGTGGACGTACATGGGTCCGGACATTTCTTTGCGCTTATTTCTGCAAACGTCACGGCCGCGAGTTCACCCTCGAGCCAGAACGATATCGCGAACCGGGCATCCCCCGGCTCATTTTTTCCCATGATTTGTTCGAGCACCGGACGAAAGGCGGCCTTTGGGACAGAATCCGTGGCAAATACTTGGTCCCGAGAAAGGAGCTCCGTCGAGCAAAGATCATTCTGGTTGTGCGGGACCCGCGCGACTGTTTCGTTTCTCTTTATGTGCAGATGACCAGGCGCGACCCCGGCGCGTCTGCCAAGTTCAAGGAAAAAACTGTCAGCGACCTCCTGCGCGACAAAGGGTTCGGAATTCGCGCCATCGTTAAGACGATGAACGACTGGCTGAATGAGTTCTCGGGCCGCGACGATTTCACTATCATCCGATATGAATCGGTGCGCGCCTCGCCTGCGGAACATTTCCGATCGCTGCTTGCCGCGCTCGGCGAAACGGCCACTGACATGTCGATCTTTCAAGCCGCGCTCGATTTCTCGCAGTTCGAAAATATGAAAAAAATGGAGGCTGCCGGCGCTTTTGATTCGAAAATCCTGCGACCGGGCGATGTCCGTGATCCGGAGTCGTTCAAAGTACGCCGCGGCAAGGTGGGCGGTTATCGTGAGTATCTGTCAGTCGAAGATCAAGATTACGCCTCAGCCGCGTTGACCAAGCTCGATCCTCGGCTCGGCTACGCCCTGGGCGAGCAGCGCGCACCATCAGGTCCAATGTAGGATCAAGCTGCCGCTCGCGGTCTTGCCTTCTGGGTAGCGACGCGCGCCTCGCGGTCGGGTGGTCGCGTCTTCGCGATCACCCGAACTTTCCTTGACGGCGGCAATTTCCAGGCAGTAATCAACCCGGGCAAGACTGTTTCGGTGGCCCTGCCGAAGCAGCACCCGAGACGCGCGTCCTCTCCGAAAATCACCACACCTCCCCGTTTTCGATCGCTGGTGGGAAGGCTTAAAAAAAGTTCTTGCATCCCTACTAATTTAGTAGAATATCCAAACCATATCAATTCAGTAGACATTAAATAAACAACCGAGGGGAGTCACATGAAGATAATGAAATTGATAATGGGATCGACGTGCTTGGCCTTGTTCTGTGCGAGCGCGGCATGGATCGAATACAAGATCGTGTTGAGTCTCGGAAGCGCGCTCAGTTTGTGTGCGTTCACATCTGTGTTGGCCGCGATGTTAGTCGCGCTGCTTCGTGCGCCGGAAGGCTGCGAGAACGCTGATGGATTTTATGCTCGAGCGCGCAAACGTCGCTCGGATGGGGTTCGGCATGGCCAACGCACACGTACAGCGAAAATGAACATGGTCCGATTCTTATTAGCCCAACGGTCTCGCGCTCATAACTAGCATATGAAACTTTCTAAACGAGGAGAGTATGCACTCCGAGCGCTAATTGATCTTGGGATCGCGCAAGAGCTGGGTTTTCCAATTCTGCAGGCGAGCGTATTGGCGACAAAGGAGAAACTGCCAGTAAAATTTCTGGAGCAGATTTTGGCGCAGTTGAAACTGGGGGGGTACGTAAAAAGCACTCGCGGAAAGTTGGGCGGCTATTCTCTGGCCAAGCCAACGAGGCGGATCAAGTTCGGATCGGTCATCCGTTTGATAGAGGGACCGCTGGCACCGATCCGATGCGTGAGTCAAACGGATTACGCGCGGTGCAGTTGTCCGGACGAAGTGCACTGTGGTTTGCGGATGCTTATGCTCGATGTGCGTAACGCCATCGCGAAGCTCCTCGATCGCTACACGCTTAAAGACATCGTAGAAATCACGTTGCGCAAGCTGCGCAGAGACAAGGTTACGCCCGCTTTTATTCCGCCATCAATCGGGCTCCAGTCCGTGCTGCCGACCAAGGGTAACCTGGCGTTTCGGGGCCGTCGAAAATTGAATTCAATAGAACCTATATCGGTGAGAACAGAGAAAATAAAAACGCAGGGGAACTGACCGAAGAAAATTAGTAGAAGCGAAAAACGCGACAAAAAGGAGAAACCTAATGTTTATCAAGAAGTTCGTCTTACGGGCGGCGGCGGGCGGGAGCCTGGCTGCAGTTGTTTTAATGACGGCGCCACGGCTTGGCGCACAGACATCCTCTGAATCCAAACGGATCCAGGAACTGGAGCGCGCCGTCGCCGAGCTCAAACAGGAAGTCAACAGGTTAAAAAAGCAGGCTGCGTCTGCCCCTGAGGGCAAAATGAAAACGAAAGTCACTTACGATGGCAAGTCGTACGTTGAAAAGGCGGTCGTGGAAGAAGAAAAACCACCGGTTTTTGTCGTTCCGCGCGGCTCGGAAATTAAGCTCGTCCTGGGCGGATTCATTCAGATCAACTTTGAGGACGGCGATGTGTCCGCGTTCGAAGGCCGGTTCGGTCAGACTGCGCAAAAAGATCGTTTCCGCCTGCGCCGGGCACGCATCAACCTGACCGGCGATTTCGCGGAGCAATTCGACTTCAAGATCGAAGGCGACTTTGGCCAGGGCGATGGCCTGAACTCGAACCGCCTCGCCTTTTCGGGAACAGACATTTTCCTCAACTGGCATCAGTTTCCGGAAGCGCAGGTCAAGGTTGGCCAATGGAAAGCGCCATTCGGCCTGGAGCAGCTCACACCAGACACTTCCCTGTACATTATCGAGCGCAGCCTTCCTACCGGCGCGATCACGCCCGACCGGCAGATCGGTGCTCAGCTTTGGGGAAAGCCTTTCGCCAACGTTTGGCCTGACCAGAAGGATTTGCTGACGTATTACGCAGGCATCTTCAACGGGAACGGACGCAACGTCAGCGTTAACGACAACAATAACTTTATGTATGTTGGCCGCCTGGAGTTGATGCCGTTCAAAGGCAAAATCTTTGGTCAGGATTCCAGTCTCAAGCTGGGTGACGACGTGCTCAACAGTCGCGATGACGCGGGAACAAACATCTCGCAATCATTGAATCTATTGGTAAACGCCGACGGCTCCCTCTCGCCATTCGTCCTGCCGGGGGCGGATGAAAGAACGGCGTGGGGCGTGGATGCTTGGTTCAAACTGGGTCCATTTGATTTAATCGGTGAATACCTTCAAGAAAAAGTGAACGGTCGAACCGTGAACGGCGTGCCGCCGGGGTTCGCCGACTTCACAACGAACGGGTACTATATAACGGCAGGTTACTTCCTGATCCCGAAGAAGCTTCAAGCAGCGGTCAGGTGGGAGGACCTAAATCCAGGGCAAAAGGGCAACGACGGCATCCACTCCATCACCGGTGGCCTCAACTACTACATCCACGGGGACGATCTCAAGCTGATGGTCAACTATATTCATACCTGGTCGGATTTCCGGGAAGCGAATCCTCAGTTTGGAGAGGATCAATTCGATGAAGTCATCGGGCGCATCCAAGTAATATTTTAGTTCGATCAAATTAGGCGAGCTCGTAGTCACAGCGACGCTAGGCGAGCTGACGATGCTGACTTCGCTTATCTCATGATGACATTCTCCTATTGAAAACAAACTATGAAGACAAAAACATTGATAGCAGTTATCGGAACGCTTGCGCTTTTCGTGCAAGCCGCCCGTGCAGAAGCAAAAACGGTGATTCGCTTCGGGCATTTCCCGAATATCACTCACGCCCAGGGTGTAATTGCGCACGCCCTCGCGCGCCAGGGCAAAGGCTGGTTTGAAGAGCGGCTCGGTCCAAATGTCGAGATCCAATGGTTCACTTACAATGCGGGACCTTCTGCGATGGAGGCGATCTTCGCCGGCTCGCTCGACGTCACTTATGTGGGTCCAAATCCCGCTCTTAACGCCCACTTTAAATCGAATGGCGAAGAAATTCGCATCATTGCGGGCGCTGCCAACGGAGGAGCAGCCCTGGTCGTTCCGGCGGACGGTAGTATCAACAAAGCTTCGGACTTTCGCGGGAAAAAAGTCGCCACGCCACAGCTCGGTAATACTCAGGACATCTCGTGCCGCGCGTGGCTGAAAGCACAGGGTTTCAATGTCACCATGACCGGCGGTGACGTCTCCGTCGTGCCAACTGCGAATCCGGACCAGCTAGGGCTCTTTCAATCCGGCGGGGTCAACGCCGTCTGGACTGTCGAACCCTGGGTGACGCGCTTGGAGCGGGGGGCGAACGGGCGGATTTTTCTCGAAGAAAAAGACATTATCACCACATGGTTGGCCTCTAGCGTGAAGTTCCTCAAAGAGAAGCGTGAACTGGCAAAAAAGGTTGCTGCTGCAAATGCAGAGTTGACGCAGTGGATCACTGCGAACGGAACCGAAGCGCAAAAACTGCTCATCAATGAACTGAAAGCTGAAACTAATTCTGACTTTGCGCCTGATGTTATTGCGCAAGCTTGGAAGCGCATCAAATTCACTTCTGAGGTTTCACGAGATCTCGTCAATAAATCTGTGGAGGACGCAAAACAGACCGGCTTTGCCAAAGGCTTTACAGATATATCCCGAATGATCGAGACTCCTTGATGTTTCGGCATAAGACGGGTTCGATTACTGAGGAGCTCGAGGTCATTGCGCCCTCGAAGCTCGCGATCGACAACGTGTCGAAAAGCTTTCAAAGCGCATCAGGCACTGTTCTGGCGCTCGACCATGTGAGTTTGCAAGTAGACGAAGGTGAGTTCGTCTGCCTCGTCGGCGCGAGCGGCTGCGGAAAAACGACATTGCTGAACATCATTGCTGGATTAGAAAAGCCGGACAGCGGAAATGTGCTCGCCGACGGAAAGCCGATAACCAGTCCGGGGCGAGACCGCCTGGTGATGTTCCAGGAACCAGCGCTTTTTCCGTGGCTGGATGTCTTCGGCAATGTGCTTTTCGGTTTGAAGCTGAAGCCCAACCTGACGAACAAGGATCGCCGGGATGTCGCGAAATATTATCTCGAACTGGTCGGGCTCACGCGTTTCGAGCGAGCGAACATCCATGAACTGTCCGGCGGCATGAAGCAACGTGTGGCTCTCGCGCGGGCTCTCGCTCCAAATCCGCGCGTTTTGCTCATGGATGAACCATTCGCGGCGCTGGATGCGCTGACGCGGGAACAACTCTACGGCGACCTTCAAAGAATTTGGGAAGAGCGCAAAAAGACGATCGTCTTCGTCACCCACAATGTCCGGGAGGCCGCTTGCCTGGGCGAGCGCGTGCTGCTTTTTTCCCCACATCCTGGGCGCATCCAAGAGGAATTTGCCGTGGATCTGCCGCGACCGCGCGATATCAATAGTGTCGATCTTGCGAGTTATGCGACGAAAATCATCCGTTCGCTGAGAAAGTTTAGCCAGGAGCGCGGCCAGGACGCCAAATGAAAAGATTTCTTTCCGCTGCACTTTTCTTTGTTGCCCTTCTCTTGCTGTGGCATTTGGTTTTTCGCGCAAAGATCTGGTCGCCGGTCTTGCTGCCCTCTCCGGTCCAAGTGGTAAATTACCTCAAGGGCGCGATTGAGGATGGGACACTCGGCCACGCAACAGTGATCACGATGCGTCGCCTTTTAATCGGATATTTCATCGGAATCGTCGTCGGTTTGCCGCTCGGACTTCTAATCGCTCGCTGGAATTTATTGCGTGATACACTCGGAACTACGGCGCTGGGATTGCAAACCTTGCCAAGCGTTTGTTGGGTACCGCTTGCACTACTTTGGTTCGGGCAAACCGAGGCGGCGATGTTGTTCG
>WNGR01023954.1_pt1 | contig 10891 bp, 9 predicted proteins | sample 5407581 | NCBI WGS metagenome assembly WNGR01 (sample SAMN13153383, study PRJNA577476) | soil metagenome | isolation source: 80 cm soil or saprolite under Garry oak tree replicate 2 | place: USA:California | collected 2016-06-15 | reverse complement strand
ACGCCGTGTTCTGGGGGACGCTATCGCCGACGCTGCGTGCCGACCGGACGGCGTTGCGGGATTATTTCGTGACGGCGTTCAAGGTTCTTCCCGGCCTCAAGGTTGCCTTCGGCGATCAGCTGATCCGCGTCTATGGCGGCACGGCGGTGAATACCGGCTATTACACGTTTTCCTATGTCAGGGACGGAGAGACCAGGAGCCTGCCCGCGCGCTACAGCTTCACCTACGTCAAGAGCGGCGAGCATCGGCTCATCGTCGACCATCATTCCTCGGCGATGCCACCGCCCCCGAAATAGCAAGTAGCCCGTTGCTTGCTTTTCAGGCCCAATCGCTATTTATGGCAGCAGACCTTGCCGCCTTCGCCGTACCGCAACTGGTTCGAGTTCAACCATGCCCGCACCGAAGCCACCCGCTTTCGAGACGCTGAGCCTTCACGCCGGGCAGCATCCGGATCCCGTCACCGGCGCGCGCGCCGTCCCGATCTACCAGACCACGTCCTATGTGTTTCAGGACTCCGATCATGCGGCGGCGCTGTTCAACCTCGAACGCGCAGGCCACATCTATACCAGGATTTCGAATCCCACCACGGCGGTGCTCGAAGAGCGGCTGGCCGCGCTAGAGGGCGGTGTCGGCGCCATCTGCACGGCGAGCGGGATGGCCGCGATGCATCTCGCAATCGCGACCTTGCTCAATGCCGGCGACCACATCGTCGCCTCGTCCTCGCTGTATGGCGGCACCATCAACCTGCTCGCGCACACGCTGCCGCGCTTCGGCATCGCCACGAGCTTCGTCAAGCCGCGCGCGCTGGACCAATTCCGCGCCGCCATTCAACCCAACACCCGTCTCGTGATCGGCGAGACCATCGGCAATCCCGGTCTCGAAGTGCTGGATATCCCTGAGGTTGCCGACATCGCCCATGGCGCGAAAATTCCGCTGCTGATCGACAACACCTTTGCGACGCCCTATCTCAGCCGCCCGATCGAGCTTGGCGCCGACATCGTCATGAACTCCGCCACCAAATGGATCGGCGGCCACGGCATCGCCATCGGCGGCGTGATTGTCGACGGCGGCCGGTTCGACTGGCGGGCCTCGGGAAAATTTCCGGTGCTGACCGAACCCTATGCCGGCTATCACGGCATCGTCTTCGACGAGCAATTCGGCCAGGCTGCCTTCATCATGCGGGCGCGCACCGAAGGCTTGCGCGATTTCGGCGCCTGCCTGTCGCCGACCAATGCGTTTCAACTGCTGCAGGGCGTCGAGACCTTGGGCGTTCGGATGGACCGGCACATGGCCAATACCCATGCGGTGCTGGAGGCCCTGACCGCGAACAAGGCGGTCGACTGGGTGTGGCATCCCTCGCTGGAAAGCCACCCGGATTATCGACTCGCCAAACGGTTGCTGCCGCGCGGCGCCGGCTCGATCGTCAGCTTCGGCATCAAGGGCGGCCGGGCCGCCGGGAAGAAATTCATCGAAGCGCTTCGGATGATCAGCCATCTCGCCAATGTCGGCGATGCCAAGACGCTGGTGATTCATCCGGCCAGCACCACGCATCAGCAGATGGATGCCGCGCAGCTCAAGGCCGCCGGCGTCGGCGAGGAACTGGTGCGCCTGTCGGTCGGCATCGAATCCGCCGCCGACATCATCGACGACCTCGGCCAGGCGCTCCGTATCTCGCAGAAGGCTTGAGCGATGCAGTTGTCCGTGAACGGGTCAGATATATTCGTCGCCACCGGCGGCCGGGATTTCGATGCTGCCTTGCCGACCATCGTGCTGCTGCATGGGGCGGGCTTCGATCATTCCAGTTGGGCCCTGCATAGCCGCTGGTTTGCGCATCACGGCCACAATGTGCTGGCGCCGGATCTGCCGGGCCACGGCCGCTCGTCCGGGGCTCCCCTCCCCGCGATATCGGACATGGCCGACTGGACGGCGGCGCTGATCGAAGCCGCTGGTGCAGCCAGGGCGCGGCTTGTCGGCCATTCCATGGGATCGTTGATCGCGCTGGAGACCGCGGCGCGGCATCCGGCAAACGTCTCGGCGCTCAGCCTGATCGCAACGGCGGCCACCATGACGGTCGGACCCGATCTGCTCAAGGCCGCGGAGGCCAACGACCGTTCGGCGATCGACATGGTCTCGATCTGGGGTCTTGGCTTTCAGGCCGAACTCGGCGGCAGCCTCGCGCCGGGCCTGTGGATGCACAGCGGCGCCCAGCGCGTTCTCGAACAATGCCGGCCCGGCGTGCTGTTCAACGACCTTGCCGCCTGCAACGCCTATCAAAACGCGCTGGCCGCCGCCGCGCAGGTCACGGTTCCCGCCACCTTCATTCTCGGCGAACGCGACATGATGACTCCCGCAAAGGCCGGGAAGATACTGGCCGCGGCGCTGCCGAATGCACGAACCATCATCCTGCGCGGCGCCGGCCACATGATGATGGCCGAGCGTCCCGATGAACTGCTGGCGGCGCTGCAGGACTGACCGGGCCGAGCGCCCTCGCCATCATTATCGGCGCGCCATTCGTCATCGGACCTGGCTTCCGATGCGACAAGCGACGGGGTTGCCCGACTTTTGAGCGACCATCGGGCCGCCGGAACAGCTAGAGTTGCGAAACCCGCATACCCTCTTTCGAATTGCCTGTTCGGAGTTGCCATGGCCAGTCTCATCATCCGCGGCGGTACCGTCGTGAACCATGATCATTCGCGGCGCGCCGACGTCCTGATCGACGGCGAGACCATCGTGGCGGTCGGCCCCGCGATCGACGCGCCCTCCGGCGCAACGGTCGTCGACGCCGGCGGCTGTTATGTCATGCCGGGCGGCATCGATCCGCACACCCATCTCGAGCTGGCGTTCATGGGCAGCGTGTCATCCGACGATTTCGAATGGGGCACCAAGGCAGCACTTGCCGGCGGCACCACCATGATCGTCGATTTCTGCATTCCGGATCCCGGGCAATCGATGCTTGCGGCTTATCAGGACTGGCGGCGCAAATCCGAGAAAGCCGCCAGCGACTATGGCTTCCACATGGCCGTGACATCGTGGTCGGAGCAGGTGTTCGATGAGATGGCGATCGTCGTCAAGACCTACGGCATCAACACCTTCAAACACTTCATGGCCTACAAGGGCGCGCTGATGGTGAATGACGACGAGCTTTACAACTCGTTCGCGCGTTGCGCCCAGCTCGGCGCCATGCCGCTGGTCCACGCCGAGAACGGCGACGTCGTTGCACGCATGCAGGAGGCTGTGCTGGGGCGCGGCGTCACCGGTCCCGAGGGCCACGCCTACTCCCGCCCGCCGGAGGTCGAAGGCGAGGCGACCAACCGCGCCATCATGATCGCCGATATGACGGGTGCGCCGCTCTATGTGGTGCATACGAGCTGCCGCGAGTCGCATGAGGCGATCGCCCGGGCCCGCGCCAACGGCAAGCGCGTCTATGGTGAGCCGCTGATCCAGCATCTGCTGCTCGACGCGGCCGAGTATGAAAACCGCAGCTGGAACCATGCCGCCCGACGCGTGATGTCACCGCCGTTCCGCGCCAAGGCGCATCAGGACAGTCTTTGGGCCGGGCTGCAATCCGGCTCGCTGCAGGTGGTCGCGACCGACCACTGCGCGTTCACCACGGAGCAGAAGCGACTTGGCATCGACGATTTTCGCAAGATCCCGAACGGCACCGGCGGTCTCGAAGACCGCATGCCACTGCTCTGGACCGCTGCGGTCAATACCGGCCGGCTGACAAAGGAGGAGTTCGTCGCGGTGACTTCTTCGAATATCGCCCGCATCCTCAATATCTATCCAAAAAAAGGGCGGCTCGCCGCCGGCTCGGACGCCGACATTGTGGTGTGGGACCCGGCGGCAAGCAAAACCATCAGCGCCAGCAGCCAGTTGAGCCGCATCGACTACAATGTGTTCGAGGGTTACGCCTGCATCGGCGCGCCGGTTGTCACGCTGTCACGCGGCAATATCGCCTGGGCGATAGGCGAGCTTCGCGCCGAGAAGGGCGACGGACGTTATGTTGAGCGTCCGCCGTTCTCTCCGGTTCATGTCGCAAATTCGACCTGGAAGCAGCAAAGCGCGCCGAGAGCCGTGCGACGCGCCGACGTAACGCCATGAGCCAAGACTCCTGAGCCAAGACCCTTGAGCCAAGACTCTTGAGCCAGGCCGCGGAGCGGCGACCTCGTCACCGCTCCGCAGGCCAGCCCGAGGCGGACGTCAAAGCCGGAACCGTTCGGCCGATCCATCGATGCTTAGGCTGGCGGCGCCACGGCCTGCCGACTCTTTGAGCAATGAACATCGAGCGTTGAGCGGATTCGATCGCTTGCGAGCAGTCCGAAGGTCCGCTCGTAACCTTCCTTGGCCAATTCCTTTTGTATCTCTTTCCAGCCGTCATATTTACCCGTGTTCGCCAGATCGACAGCCCGACGATATATCTCGAGTCTTCGCCTTCGCATCTCACACCCCTGTCCAATCGGTGGTTCAGCATCGGGTCGCGGCGGCTGTCGACGAAATTGTGTTGCTCAGCCACAGGTGCCGATAAAATGTCTGGTGAATGTCAAAAGTGTACGTGGCAATTCGGCGGCAATGTTCCCGTCTTGTAAAATTTTTCCACCGGGCCGCTTAGTTGTTCGCAGTTTTAGTTGCTCGATGACGCACCAAACTTCGAAAGGTGCCGCTCGCGTGCCCTTTTTTCGTATTGTCAGCCTTGCGGACCCAATCTCAAGTTTTCGTCTTGCGTCGTGCAGCTTCTCATTGCTTCAACTTCGGAAGAATGCCCGCGGTTTTGAACCGTCCTGACGCATCCTGATTGAATCCAAACAACTATCCGCTCCGCCATCAGCGCATCCCCCGAACGGATGACGACGGATTTCCAAAAGAACCGCGTGGATTAGAGCATTTTCCAGTTCAGTAGCTTCATCCTTCGAGACGGCGCCGAGCCTGTCATCGGGCGCGCATTCGCGCCACCCGTTGGCGCCTCCTCAGGGCGATAACGGCCAAGCCGTTACGCGGGGATGAGGTCTTAAACCCTCATGGTGAGGAGCGCGGCACCGCCACGCGTCTCGAACCATGTGGCCGTGGATCCGCGGTCACTCTTCGACCCAACCGGATCATGAGCTAGAGTCGTGCCTTCAATGAACGAGGCGAAAGTGGGACGCGAAAAATCTTGAAGCCAGCGATGTCCGGAAACCACTCCGCCGCTTCCGGGGACACCAATGTCAAAATTGCGGCCGGCACCTCTCCACTGATCAACCGGCTGATCGCCTTGGTTTGCCCCTCGCTCAGTTGGACTTCACCCGCTCCCGCTGCCGCGATCGCGGTCCGGACACTATCGCTGGACGCGGATTGCCTGTCATCGATCGCAATGTTCTTGCTGGCCAGATCGGAAACCGACTTGATTTCCGGGCGCGCCATCAAAAGGGCAACCAGAACATCCGTGTCGTTCGGCGGCGCGGCCGCCGTCTGTTCGACGGTATTTGCCTTCTGCTCCGGCGCCGCGACCGCTGCGGCGGCGGTGACGTGCTCCGCGAGCGCAGTGGCGGCCGCGACCTGTTCCAGGATTGTTCTGGCGTTGGAATTGGCAGCGGCAACGCCCGCGGGGCGCGAATCCGGGATCTTTGCTGGCGCGCTCCCGGACCCGGCGGCGGCGTTACCTGCTGTCTCCAGCCGCGCCTGCACCGAACGCGGCGAAAGCGGGACGCGAAAGATCTTGAAGCCTGCGAATTGGGGAAACCCGGTTTCCGGATAAACCAAGGTCAGCACCGCAGCCGGCACTTCTCCAGCGATCAACCGATCGATCGCCTTGGTTTGCCCCTCGCTGAGCTGGACTTCAGCCGCCCCCGCCGCCGCGATCGCGGTCCGGACCTTGTCGTTGGATGCGGAATGCCTGTCATCGATTGCAATGTCCTTACCAGCGAGATCGGATATCGACCTGATTTCCGGGCGGGCCATGACGCGGGTGTGGTGTTCTGGGCATCACGCAGCGTCATCACGTGCTCGGCGATCACCGTGGCGGCCGTCACCTGCTGCTGGATCTTTCTGGCTTCGGGATCGGCAGCGGCGCTGGCGGCAGCCTGACCCGCGGGCTCCAGCCGCGCCTGCAATGCAACAGGCGAGAGCGGGATGCGCAGAATCTTGTAGCCCGCGATTTCGGGAAACCACTCCGCCGCTTGCGGCGACACCAGCGCCAGCACCGCGGCCGGCACCTCTCCATTGATCAACCGATCGATCGCCGCCGTTTGACCCTCGCTCAGTTGGACTTCGGTTGCTCCCGCCGCCGCGATTGCCGTCCGGACGATCGCGTTGGACGCTGATTGCCTGGCATCTATCGCAATGTTCCTGTTGGCCAGATCGGATACCGACTTGATGTCCGGGCGCGTCATCAGAAGAGCAATCAGATCGTCCGTGTTGTTTGGCGACGCAGCACTTTCTTTCTGGTCCGGCGTCGGGGCGGCCGTCACCTGCTCCGCGAGCGTCGCCGCGGCCATCACCTGCTGCTGTATCGTTCTGGCGTTGGAGCCGGCAGCGGCGTCACCTGCGGACTCCAGTCGCGCCTTCACTGCAGCAGGCGAGAGCGGTATTCGAAAAATCGTGAAGCCTGCGATTTCGGGAAGCCAATCCGCTGCTTCTGGATAGATCGACGTCAAAACGGCAGCCGACACCTCTCCACTGATCAACCGATTGATCGCCTTGGTTTGCCCCTCGCTCAGCTGGACTTCGCCCGCTCCCGCTGCCGCGATCGCGGTCCCGAGATGAGCGTCAGACGCAGCTTGCCGATCATCTATCGCAATGTTCTTGTTGGTTAGATCGGATACCGATTTGATCTCCGGGCGCGCCACGAGAATGGCGACCAAGTGATCTCTGTTGTTTGGCGGCGCGGATGCGGGCCTTTCGGCAACGCCGGGCAACACAACTTCCGCGTGGTCGGGATGAACCGCTTTCTGTTCCGGCGCCGGGGCCGCCGTCGCGGCCGTCACCCGCTCCGGTGTCGTTCCGGAATTGGAAACGGCAACGGCATTCCTTGCGGGCTGCGCATCCGCGATTGGTGCTTGCCGGATGTCGTTGGAATTTGGTGCGGCCGGTTTCGCCAGGCGGACGCGCGTCGCGGACCTCGATCCTTCCCCGCGCATCCGGGTCGCGCCGCGCGCTTTCGGGAAACGCGGCGCGAACGCAGCGTGCGCTGATATCGACGACGCTTTGCGGGACCACGCCATATAGGACTGGCAAAGGCTGTTGCACGGCAGTCCGTCGATATACACGATGTCCGGCGAATCCTGCGGCTGGGCTTCCGAAGCTCCCACGGAACCGAGCAACAACATGCTGGTCAGCAGCACCCATTTCTTCCGCATGACTACTCCACTTGGTCGCAATACTCGCAGCCCGATTATTCAATGGTGGCCGCGCACGAAGGAAAGTTTACGTCCGTGCGGCTGATCGAGCAGAACTGCCCGTCAGCGCATCGGTTGTATGCCGGCGCGTCGCAATGGCCCGTTGGAAAACTCCGGCGCTCAAATCCAAGCCGAAAGTCGCCACGCAGAAAGCTGCGCCCAAACCAGACCGCAAAGCAAAGCGGTGGTCATGAGCGGATGAACGCCGAGAGGATGAACGTCGGCCTGGGTTCCGGGAATGGCGCGCATGGAAACGTTTGAAATGGCGTTCATAGCAACCTCCAAAAAAGTAACAGTAATATAATCAACCTTGCGTTGAAAAAAACCGCTGTGCCGCAGGCACAACATGAGTTTCGATTATGGCTAACAGGTGACAGCCCGAGGTGTGGGCTTGCTCAATCCGGGCCTGGCGGCCGATAAGTTTGTTTATGGCCGGACATAACTCCAGCCTTGCTCCTGCAGCTCCATCAATCGAACGACGCCCGACGGAACGATGACGGCCTCAGAGAGCACATTGATCGGGTGGCCCTCTTTCTTTTCCATGCCTTCCTTGGTGTTGTTGCACGCGGAAAACTGGATCTTGCTGGGAAACGCGGCGTCCTTCAAACTCTTGATGCGATCCTGTACCGGCGATGTATCGGCGCGCAGCATGTGCAGGCCGGGGCCATAGGTGACGATATCCACCGTTACGTCCACGCCCTTTGCGCGATAATACTCGATGACGTTGGTGGCGTTATTCAGCGCGAGGTTCATGACCGCCGGATCGTTCTGATCGACCTGAATGGCCAGACGATGGGGCTTTGCAGCGCCGAGCGCTTTCGGCTTATCCGCTAAAGCCGCCGAGATCAGGGAAACCGAGGCAATCGCTGCGAATGTCGCCTGACGAAACCATCCACGCATACTAACTCCTTTGGAACTCAAATACCTGTTTTAACGCGAACCAGGGTGACATCGTCCCAAGTCACCTGATCGAGTCACCTGATCAAGTCACCGGATTTCGACAGTCTGGTTTAGTGCTTCTCCGATGTTATCTTGCTGGCTGGTGGCGCCCACTTACATGCCACCGCAATTTTTTTTCGGACGGCATCCAATCCGGCGAGTTGGAACGTCGCTTCTTGGCTCGGACCCGGTCCATCGAGCACGCTGATTTTCAATCGTCCGCCTTCCGGCAGCGACTGCAAAAACCCGATTGCATCGTCTTTGTAACTCGCGGTCTTTCCATCCGCGGACGCAGTCCAGGCCAGCCTGACGGAGGGTTGGTCGTTGATCCGATAATCGACCTGCACTTCCCTGGCGCGCGACGCCCGCCATGTCCCCTCGGTGCGAACCAGGAATTCGGTGCGCCCTCCAAGACATCGAATGGCGAGAGTGTTCGGCGCATGTTTCAAGCTGAACGGCAAACGGATCACCGCTGTGGTCAGCGGCGCGTAATCCACCGGTGAGGTGGTCTCGCTAACGATCCAGTTTGTCTCGGCTGGCTTTGACGGACTATCGACGGCTCTCGCAGGCCGGTCTGGCGAAACGGCAGCGGGCTTTTCTGGCAAGACGGTTGCTGTGGGCAATTGCGGTGAAGCCGTTGCAGCGGGCAATTCCAACGCGGCGGTGGCAGCGGGTTTTTCCGCCGCCGCGGATGCATCAGAGGTGGGCGGCGGAACGTGCCGCAGACATTCGAGCTGTGCGGTGCGTGCCTCCTGAAGGCAATCCAGGCGCTGAACCGCATCATTTGGCAGGTTCGAGCAAACCGACTCAGCGCGGCGAGCCGATTGAAAGCAGGATTCCAGGCCTGCGACTGTCTCGTTCGCAGGTTGGGCGCAAACAGCAGCGCTCACACTGGAGAGAACGACGGCGATGAGCGGCGCGCGCATCACGGATGCCCACTTTGCCTGGTAGGATTAGCCCGATCAAGCCACTCCTGGGCGGGTTGAAAACGCTCCAGGCCGGGGACTCGCGTGGTCAGATTGACGTCCTTCCATTTTGGATCGAAGCCGGGCGCCTGCAACTTGTCCACCCGACTGAAAAGTTGATCGACAAAGCGTGCAACACGATGATAGCGCGGCGAGCTGGGGCGCCAGTTAAACGAGGCGAGAATCGTGGGCACCGCGATGGTGGCGATCCGCTCGCCCTTGGCGACAAGGTTGGGATAATCCGTTGGCTCCAGATACGAGGGGAGATAGTAGTCCTCGAATTTCGAACCGTATTCGACGGCCAGGAATTTGAAACCTGGCTCCCATTTTCCCTTCACGAACGCGTCGACCGGTTTCGAAGTCACAAACACGACGCCGGCAATCTCTCCGCGCTTCAACTGCTCGAGCGCTACGGGGTGCGGAATAAACATCTTCTCGACGTCAACGCCGAGGCGGCTGAAAATCAGGGGACCGGAATAGGCGGCGGCGGTACCTTGCGTATTGAAGTTGACCTTCTTGCCGGCCAAATCCGACAACGATCTCACTTCGGGCCGAACGAAGATGTGCAATTCGGAGGGAAACAGACTTAGCAAATAAGTAATGCGCTGCTGAATTTGCGGTACTTGAGACTTATACTCTTCAAGCGAGTCACTGTTGATGATGGCCGCATCAACCCCCTTGAGATACAGAAGATCATTTACGTTTTCGGTGGGGCCGCGGGTTACGATGGGAAGAACGTGCACTGCGCCGCCATCATTCACCACTCGTGCGATTTCCGTCGCGAAACGGATGGGGGCGCCCTCCAGAAGGCCACCCGCTAGACCTACCGTCCCAGCATTGAGCCGCTCTTTTATCTGCCTCTCGGCCAAGATGGCTGTTGGAGGCTGCGAGTCATGCGTTCGCCGGGATTGCGCGATACTTGAACCGCAGAGGGTAATCGAAACGATCAAAAGGGCCGCAAGTCTTGTTACAAATGTCATTGTAATCTCCATTTAATGAAGATTTATACTTTTTGCGCAGATACCCAGACGGTCTTCTGTTTTGAGGCGCGGATTACCCGCCGCCGTTGCTTCTCTGGCAATCTGCGCCGCAGGACCAAGGTCTCGAATCAAATGGTCCGGGCTTCCGGATGATTTGATTCAGCCATTTCCATCGAGTCTTGAACTTTCTCCCAATAGTTTCTGGCACCGACTACGCCGTCGAAAACATTCAAAGGGCTGCGCAGTTCCGCACCGAGGTCTTCTTCCAAAATACAGCCGATCGTGTATTTCTTTTTGATGCTACTCGTTGATAGATCATGCCGCCGAACAGAACTTCGACAATCGCAAGCGTCAGTGCGAGGGAGATGATCACCATCACCATCCCGGCGGGCGGCGTGACCATCGGCTCGGGTCCGCGTTCAATGGTGGGCGGCGGCGCGACCTGAACGATATCGACCCCGCGCGCGACAATGGGGAGCTGTGGGGGCTCGATATCTACCCAGGGTTCTACCCATGGTGTCTGCAAAAGTTCTTGATCAGGCAACATTTCCGGTGTCGCTTCATGCCACTTGGGCTGATCAATTTTTTGCTGAACTTTATTGATCAGATGGTGTTGACGTGTCGGTGTCGCGTCCCA
>WNGR01008431.1_pt1 | contig 10893 bp, 13 predicted proteins | sample 5407581 | NCBI WGS metagenome assembly WNGR01 (sample SAMN13153383, study PRJNA577476) | soil metagenome | isolation source: 80 cm soil or saprolite under Garry oak tree replicate 2 | place: USA:California | collected 2016-06-15 | reverse complement strand
TGGCGACCTGACGCCACGCCAGCTGTTATAGGCGCCTGTGGCAAAAAGAATAATCAGCGCAAGCGTTGCGGCATCCGACAAAGATTGGATATACGCAGCGCAATTTACGCGGTCGCTGCCCGGAGCGTTGGAAAAACGTGGCGCAACAACGTACGTCGTAACCAGCACAAGCCCCACCCACGCGCTGATGGCGAGCAGATGTACCCAGTCCGCCCATACCGGCGGGCTGAACAAGCCAGCATCGACTGGATGTCCTCCATGGCTGCGCGCCAACGCGACACCACCCAAGGCCAACCAGATGGCCGGTGAAAATCGTATTGATTTCCCGGCCTGGATAATGGAAAGAATGACCACGCATAGCATCAGTCCAGCGCCAACCAGCCATGCGTGACCAAAGCCGGTCTCCACGAGCATCGAGCGGACAGCGGGTCCCGCCTCAGGAAGTGTGGACTCGCTCATCAACGCACAATGAATCCAGAAGGCAAATCCGCTGGACATCAGTACGCCGACCGACCCGATACGTAGAGCGCTGACAAGCCGCCGGCTCACGCTCACCTGCCACGGCGAGGGACGGCGCGCGAGCCATCGGTCACTGAGCAGCACGCCGACGGCAACCGCAAAACCAAGGTTTTGCAGGGCAACGAACGCCAGCCGGAGGGAGCCGAGGAAACCGTCGTTCATCACTTCACCTGGAAGGTGTACGTGCCTTTGGTCTTATGGGCATCATGTGTCATGACGACCCACTGCACGGAGTAGGAACCGGACGAAAGCTTCGGGAGAGCTATCGCCAGCACGCGCGGATTGGAAGCGTCGACCTTGGCCTTTTCCTTGGTCACGACGGCGCCGTTTGCATCGGACACTTTCACCGTGCTGAAAGTGGACTCAAGGTCCTCGTTAAAAGTAAGCCGCAGCGCGTCCGGTGCCGCATCGAGGGTGCTACCGGCCGCAGGAACGGCGTTTTCGAGCTTGCCGTGTGCGAACGCGGCAGCCGGCATCATTGCGATGGTGGCCGCCGTAGCCAGTCCCGTGAGCTGCTTGCGAGTGAATGTTTTCATGTTCTTGCACATCCTGAATAGTCAAATTGGGTGTCGCCTGCATTTGATGGCAACACCCCCGTGAATCCTTACTTCTTCTGCAGCTTCGTCACCATCAGTGCGCCGTCAACTTCTTCGGCCACGAAATCAATCTTGTCGCCGACCTGGACCTGCGAAATCATTGCCGGGTCCTTGACCTTGAACACCATCGTCATGGCGTCCATGCCCAGGTTTTCCAGAGGACCATGCTTGATGGTCAGCTTCCCGGCTGCGGCGTCGACCTTCTTGATTTCGCCATGCGACATGCCGGCCTTTTCACCTGCCGGCTTGGCACTGCTGCCGCTCATGTCCATGTTGCCCATCTCGCCGGCCGCATACGCAGCGCCCGAAATCGCCAATGCGCAGCCAACTGCAATCGATGCAAATACCTTGTTCATCATTCTTTCTCCTGCGCTAGATAAAAAGTTGACCGGACTGTGTGTCCGGCCACACAACAATCAGCTGTCCGGCAACTCGCCGGTGTATTCGTAGGCAACCGTTCCTTTGGGGTGCTTGAACCAGCCCGGGTCCCGGTAGTCGTTACGCCCCAGCCCCTCGCGAACCTTCACGACGCTGAACATTCCGCCCATTTCCAGGGGACCGAATGGGCCGGTGCCGGTCATCATCGGCAGCGTGTTATCGGGCAAGGGCATCTCCATCTCGCCCATCGCACCGCCTGTGCTACCCATCGCCATGTAGTCCGGCACCAGCTTGTTGATGCGCTTTGCGAGGTCCCTCTGCGGCACGCCGATGAGGTTGGGCACCTGATGGCCCATCGCATTCATCGTGTGATGTGATTTGTGGCAGTGGAAAGCCCAGTCACCGGGACGGTTCGCGGTGAATTCGCTGGCACGCATCTGACCCACCGCGACATCGGCGGTCACCTCGGGCCATCGCGCAGCCGGCGGAATCCATCCGCCATCGGTTCCCGCCACCTCGAAGTGATACCCATGAAGATGGATGGGGTGGTTGGTCATCGTCAGATTGCCGAAGCGGATACGCACCCGGTCACCGGCACGGACCGGCAGCGCGTCGATGCCTGGAAAGACCCGTGAGTTCCACGTCCACAGATTGAAGTCGGTCATCTCATTGACACGCGGCGTGAAGCTGCCCGGGTCGATGTCGTACGCGGACATGATGAACACGAAGTCACGGTCAACCGCCATGACGCCGGGGTCTTTCGGATGGACGATGAACGTGCCCATCATCCCCATCGCCATCTGCACCATCTCGTCCGCGTGCGGGTGATACATGAAGGTGCCGTGCTTCTCCAGCTCGAATTCGTAGACGAACGTCTTGCCTGGAGGAATATGCGGTTGCGTGAGTCCGCCCACGCCATCCATTCCCGACGGCAACAGCATCCCGTGCCAGTGAACCGTGGTGTGCTCCGGGAGCTTGTTGGTCACGAAGATGCGGACCTTGTCGCCTTCGACCGCCTCGATGGTGGGACCCGGCGCCTGGCCGTTGTAGCCCCACAGGTTCGCATTCATGCCTGGCGCCATTTCACGTACAACGGGCTCGGCAATCAGGTGAAACTCCTTCCAGCCGTTCTTCATGCGCCACGGCAGCGACCATCCATTCAACGTCGCAACGGGCGCGTACGGACGACCATTCGGAGGCGCGTGCGGCGGCTGCATAGTGGCCTTGGCCATCGTGGGCGCCTCAGGCAGCGACGCGGCACCAGCCTTGCTCACCAATGCCGCTCCTAGCAGTGCGGCCCCCGAGCTGCCAAGAAATTTTCGACGTGACACCATTTCATTTACCTTCTGAATCTGTAGGTGACGCCGGTTGCGTCGGGGGTGCGGATGACGCTGAGGCCATCGCGAGCGGGGGGAGGCGACCACCGACTGCCTGCTGCAATTCGGTTTCCGCGAGCCAGTAGTCCTTCAGCGCGTCGATATAGCTGTTCACCGCGCCGACCTGGTCACGCGAATCGGACAGCAGTTCGAATACGCTCGCGAGCATGCCGTTGTAGCGAAGCAGCAGTTCGTCGGAAATGGTTTTCCGGATTGGTACGACTTCGTCGCGATAGTGCTTCGCGACGTCGTAGTTGGTCACATAGGTCGAGTACGACTCGCGAACTTCGGACCGTGCGTTAATCGCGGTCTCTGCAACGCGGTTCACTGACTGCATGTAAATCGCTTCGGCGCGCGCAACCTTCGAACCGCCCCAGTTAAAGATGGGAATCTCGACGCTGATTTCGTAGCCCTGTTCGTGGCCGTCGGACGTCGTGAAGTTGTTCTGATACCCGACATCCAGCGCGTTGATAAAACGCGTTGCTTTGCTCAGACCCAGTGACGATGCGACGCTCTGCGTCTGCAGCTTCGCCGCCTGGATATCCAGCCGGTTCTGCATCGCGAAGCTCTCAAGGTCCTTCAGCTCGGGACGGTCCTTGGGCAGGTCAGGCAGACGGTCGGGCAGCTTGTACTGCGTGCTGGCTCCCCACAGGCCCATCGTGCGGGTCAGCTTCTCCCGAGCAGCGACAGACTGCTGTCGCGTCTTCGCTAGTTGCGCCACGGCATCCGCGTAGAACGCCTGCTCGCGCGCGTAGTCGAGCTTGCTGAAATTACCCGCCTGCTGCATCCGCAACGCGAGTTCGGCACCGGCCTCGGCGGAATCTTTTACCTGCTCGGCATACGCGGCCGACTGCTGGGCTGCAACCGCGTTGACGTAGGCCCGGCGGGCGTCGGCCGCGACCTTGAGCATCGCATCTGCAGTCAGCAGCTTGGTCTGTTCGAAGCGGCGGCTCTCAATGCGCGTCGCCAACGGCATCGTCAGGACATTCAGCAAGCTGAGCGTGAAGGTTCTATTGATGCTCAGGGAGTCGCTACCATGGGCGCGACTGAACATGAAACCAGGATTCGGCAGCCGTCCGGCCTGTACAAGGTCCGCCTCTGAGATGCCGAGCTCGCCGTATGAGGCCTGCAGTCCGCGATTGTTCAGCAACGCAATCTGCACGGCGTCGTCCATGCCGAGCGGCTTTGAAAGAAGTTCGTGCGTCCGCTTTGCAACCGCCTCGCGGTCCTCGTCGGTCTTCACCAGCACGGCGTCCTTCCCAAGACGCTCCGATGCGGTCGTCGAAACGGTGTTAAAGCCGCCGTCCTTTGAAAAGGTGGTACAGCCGGCAAGAAACGCTAGTGCGGTGGCCGCAGCAACGACGCGGCCGCACGAAAAGAAGTGCCGCATCATTTGGCCGACTCCTCTTGATGAGAGGTGTCGTCGTTACTCCTGGCGCCGGCGCTGCCGGAAGGCAACTCGCTGTGGCTCATCCCCGGCTTTCCGGGCGAGGTCGTCACTGCCCGGTTGAGCTCCTGCCAGCTGGGCGCTTTCTGGTCCCGGTATGGCTGATAGTCCGCAAAGACGGACGGCACGCTAACCGCCGGAACCGATGCGGCCGCATCCGTCGGGTCAGCCAATGCAGTAGTGGCGTGCATGAGCGCCGGCAATAATGCCGCCGCCCCGGCTAGCGCCGCGATAAACATTCGCATGGATTTTCTCGTCGTAAGTCACCTGGATAGCCGACAGGCCATCAGGTCGAAATTTCGCATCGCGGCTACGGCCGCGACAGAAGGACTAGACGAGGGAGATTCGGGGAGGACGTTCGATGCCGCCGGTCAGGAACGACGCGATGCGGTCGGAGCGGGGAATCGGAAGAGCAAAATGAACAGCGTCGGCGGATGTCGCCACCGTGGGGGCGCCCGGCAAAGCGCCGCCGAAACAGCAGGATGCGCATGTCAAGCAGGAATGAGCATGGTGCAAATCGCCGCCATGGGGTTGGCTGTCATGGTCGCTGCCAGCTACTGTCACCTCATGCGTGTGATGGTGCGGGAGCGACTCATCAGCGTCTTCATGGTGCGCAGACGCGACTTCATTCCCGAAATGCGACGACCCGCATTTCATGGAGACGGCCGCGAACGACTGAACCGGAAGGCTCAGTATCAGCAGCACGACGAAGAGTTGTTTGCGCCAATAGGACATGGTCCAGAAGTCTAGCACGCAGTTCAGGAAGGCTGTAAGACGGTGACGGTGTCAGTGTGTAACTGCGCTCTGGCGATTTCACTCTCTGTTTTCCTGCCCCGCCTCTGACCTGCGACGACGACTTGCGAGCAGACGCGTCGCGGTACTTGACCTTCCCGCCGTGGGAAGGTTCAAGCTTGGGCTTCCAATTTGCTAATGGAGCAGAAAATGGAGTTCGAAGTCAAAGATATGTCATGCGGCGGGTGCGCAAACTCAATCGCGCGCGCGGTCAACAGTGTTGACCCGGCAGCCAGGCTGGACATCGATGTCACCACCAAAGTCGTGAAAATCGATTCGGCGCTGCCATTGGACCGACTGGTCGCCGTCATCGAAGAGGCAGGATTCCATCCCACGGTCAAAGGCTGACGACGCCGTCCCACGGAGGTAGACGAAATGCGGCTCCCGATTTGTGCGTTACTGTTCGCCTTGGGGTTTCAGCTTCCGGCGCACGCTGAAAACGTTATCGTGCTGAATTCAGCCGACGCCAGCGTAAGCCTAATTGACGAGGCGACGCAGAGAGTCGTCGACACGATTGCTGTCGGCAAGGAACCCCATCACCTCATGGCGACGCCCGACAATCAGTCGTTGATTGTCGCGAACTCGGTTGCCAACAATCTCGTCTTTCTCGACCCGAAAACGGGGAAGGTCCAGCGCTGGCTTCAAGGCATCGAGGACCCATATCAACTCGGATTCTCCTACGACCGTAAATGGTTCGTCACGAACGGCTTGCGCCTTGACCGTGTGGACATCTACCACTACGACGGAAAAGACTTCGCGCTCGCCAAGCGCGTGCCGCTGGCTGCGATGCCGAGCCACATGATTTTCTCTGCTGACAGCAAGATTGTTTTCGTCACGCTGCAGGTCTCAGGCGAGGTCGCGGCGATTGACCTAGCAACCCAAACCGTGCTCTGGAAAATGCCCGTCGGCAAATCGCCCGCCGGTCTCTGGCTCACGCCGGGGGACAAATACCTGTTGATTGGCATGACCGGCGCGGACTACGTCGCAGTCATCGACTGGCGGGCGCGCAAAATCGTGAAGACCATCCATACCGACAAGGGTGCGCATAACTTCCGGTCGCTCGTCGACGGACAGCACATTCTAGTGTCGAACCGGGTCGGCAGCACCATCAGCATTCTCGACCAGAACACGCTGACCAATGTGGGCACCATCAACGGTTTGCTTGCTGGTCCCGATGACATGGAACTGACGCCCGACAAGCGATACCTGTGGGTGACTTTCCGGTTCACCCGCTACGTCGGCGTCATCGATATGAAAACCCACAAGCTCGTTAACACCATCAAGGTCGGAAAATCGCCTCACGGTATCTACTTCTACAACCGCGCGCCGCTCATATAGGAGCTTCCACGCAGGAGGTTGCGATGCAGATTATCACCAATGCCCCCTTCCAACCGGAGATTGAAGATGAAAATCCCTTTTGCCATCCGAGTCGCGTCTATCTGCGCAGGTGCCGCATTGACCATTGCCGCACTCCCCGCGAACGCCCAACAGAGTGCATCCATGCCCGGAATGAAGATGTCCGGTTCGGCGAATACTGGCTCAAATCCATCAACGCCAGCGTTCAAGGAAGCGGATGAAAAGATGATGAAGGAGATGAGCGCCCCGCCATACGGTGGCAACACCGACAAGGATTTCGTGGCGCACATGATTCCCCATCATCAGGGTGCCATCGATATGGCGAAGGTGGAACTGAAGTACGGCAAGGACCCCGACATGAAGCGACTGGCCAAGAGCATCATCAAGGCACAAAATGAGGAAATTGCGTACATGAAGAAGTGGCAGGCCAAGCACGCTGGCAAATGATGCTGTAATGCGCAGACAGACTGCTGACCTGCAGTGCGCGCAGCCGGTGACAGGGTGGAGTGGCAATGGACGACCGTACTCGTCGCAAGGACAGACGTAAAACCCTGACGGAGCAAACGACGTCGGCGATGCGGGAGCGCCTCGAAGGTCGAGGCGCGCGGGTGTTCCTGCCATTTTTCGGCCCGGCGGTGGTCGTCTCAATCGCCTACATGGACCCGGGGAACTTCGCGACGAACATTCAGGCTGGCGCGAAGTACGGCTATACGCTCCTCTGGGTTGTGCTGCTGGCAAACCTGATAGCCATGCTGTTTCAGGCGCTCGCCGCAAAACTCGGGATAGTTACCGGGCGAAACCTCGCGGAGCTTTGCCGCGAACACTTCCCCAAGCCGCTCGTCCTTCTCATGTGGGGTGTGAGCGAGGTGGCCGCGATGGCAACGGATTTGGCCGAGTTTCTTGGCGGAGCAATCGGCCTGTCACTGTTGTTCCACATGCCGTTGTTTGTCAGCATGGTGGTCACCGCTCTCGTGACCTATGCGCTTCTGTTGTTTGAGCGCGCGGGTTTCCGTCCACTCGAGCTGGCAATTGGTGGACTGGTCGGAGTGATTGGCTTGTCCTACCTGGCCGAGCTATTCATCGTGCCAATTGCGTGGCCGGCAGTCTTCGTTCATACGTTCTCACCGCGTCTTCCGGATTCAGAGGCGCTCACTATTGCTGTCGGCATTATTGGCGCGACAGTCATGCCACATGCGCTGTTTCTCCATTCGGGGCTGACTCAAAGTCGCGTGCTCCCGAAGACAGAAGCTGAACGCACCACGCTGCTCGCGTATTCGAACCTCGAGGTCGTCATCGCATTGGCCACCGCCGGTCTTATCAATATGGCCATGGTCATCATGGCTTCCGGCGCATTCCGCGAGGGACACCCTGATGTCGCCGAAATCGAGACGGCATACCACACACTGGCACCGCTGCTGGGCATAGGCGCTGCAGGCATTTTTCTCCTTGCCCTAATCGCCTCCGGGATATCAAGTTCGGTCGTGGGCACGATGGCTGGCCAGATGATTATGCAGGGCTTCATTGGCTTTCGTATCCCGCTTTGGGTGCGAAGGGTCGTGACAATGGTGCCCAGTTTTGTCGTTGTCGGTTTCGGGGTGAACGCTACCAATGCGCTCGTCATCAGCCAGGTCGTATTGAGTCTTGCCTTGCCGTTTCCGATGATGGCGCTGCTATGGTTCAGTTGTCGACAGGACGTCATGGGTGCTCGCAAGAACCGCACGGGCACTACCATATTGGCCACGGTAGCAGCCGCCATTGTCCTGTCTCTCAATGCGTTTTTGCTGCTGCAAACGTTCGGGGTAGCGCTTCCTGGGTAATCGCGGCTTGAAAGGCGTCGGACTACATGGGAACTAGAATGGAAGCGAGCGTCAGGGGACCGGAGAACTGATTATGTCTTGCGATTGCAGCCACGCATCGGCGAACACTGAAAAAGAACGGAAGACGCTTCGTATCGCGTTGGGGTTGAACGCCACCATGTTCGTTGTCGGCATGGCGGCCGGCCTTTGGGCTCAGTCAAGCGGATTGATGGCCGACGCGCTGGACATGCTCACCGACGCGACCGCGTACGGACTCGGGCTCATGGCGGTGACAAGGGGCCTGCGATTCAAGCAGTACTCGGCCCGCTGGACTGGCGCAACGCTCATGCTCCTGAGCGTCGGCATCGTCGCCGACGTCATTCGCCGATTTCTGTTCGGAAGCGACCCGCTCGGTGCCGCAATGGTCGGGTTTTCCATTTTATCGCTCTGCGTCAACGTTACGGTCCTGCGGATGCTCGCACAGTACCGGGAAGGCGAAGTCCATATGCGAGCCAGCTGGATATGTACGCGCGCTGACGTGGTGGCAAATTTCGGCGTTCTTGCGTCCGGCCTGGTGGTCCTGGCGACCGGATGGCGTTATGCCGATTTGGTCGTCGGTCTTGCCATCGGCATATACGTGGCGAAGGAGGCCGTTGAGATTTGGCAGCAGTCGCGCAATTCCGGCGAAAGCGATGCCGCGTTTTCTGAACAATGACGGCGTCGCTATTCATTCCCACCGCTACTCATTCGGCACAAATTTCGAGAAACGAAAGCACGTCAGGTACTACCCGGACAGCCGAGCCGCTTCTTTGATACGGCCCGCAGGCGCATCAACATGTCGTGACAGCCGTTGCAGACACTCCAAATTGCTGTTTGCCCTACGTCTGGCAAGGCAGAAAATAGAGCTTCTGCTTTCTCTGCAAGCGCTCTGGCTCAGCGACCCGCAGTAATGTCCGGCGTCCGACCGAACAAAAGCAGCGCAACAGTTACGAGGCAGAAGCCGACACCCGCATAGAAGGTGGCGGCCGCACCCAGACGGTCCCACAGCACACCTGCAATAGCACTCGAGACAAGCGTGACGACGCCACTGAGCAGATTGAAGAAGCCGAACGCGGTACCGCGCAGTTGTGCCGGCGCGGTGTGAGCGACCATTGTGGCGAGCAACCCCTGCGTCATCCCCATGTGCAGGCCCCACAGCGCAACACCCGCAAGCACAACGCTCCAGTGCGTGCCTTGCGCGAGCACCACATCCGACGCAATCAATATAACGAGGCCCGCGACCAGCAACTTAGTCTGGCTCATCGTGTCGGCAAGTTTCCCGAACGGATAGGCCGACAGCGCATACACGACGTTCATTGCGACCATCACAAGCGGAACCAGCGCAATCGGCACCCCACTTCCCATCGCGCGCAACACGAGAAAAGCTTCACTGAACCGCGCCAGTGAGAATACCCCGCCCACGGCGACGACCCGCCAGTAGCTGGAGCCGAGTTGCTTGACGCTGTCCCAGCGAATCGGATTGACCCGCTTCGTGCCCGCCTCCCGAGCCGGTTCTTCGATGCCGAAGGTCAACAATGCGACGGCGAGCATCCCAGGAATGACAGCTAGCCAGAAAGCGAGTCGGAAGTTATCTGACCACACAAGCATGATGACAACGGCCAGCACCGGTCCGAGCGCTGCGCCGATGGTGTCGAGTGATTGGCGCAGGCCGAACGCAGCCCCTCGCAGATGTGGCGGGGTGACATCTGCCACCAGCGCGTCGCGTGGCGCCCCTCTGATGCCTTTGCCGACCCGGTCCAATATTCGTGCGGTCACCACGATACCGATGGTGGGCGCCACTGCGAACAAAGGTTTGCTTAGCGCGCCCAGCCCATATCCTGCAACGGCCAGCCATTTGCGGTTTCCCAGGTAGTCGCTGAGAGTTCCCGAGAACACTTTGACAATGGGCGATGTCGCTTCAGCGATTCCTTCAATGAGGCCAATCGTGGTTGCACTAGCACCGAGACCTGCCATTAAGAACATCGGCAGCAGACAATGGATAATTTCGGATGAGACGTCCATCAAGAGGCTGACACAACCGAGTACCCAGACGCTACGCGGAATTTGCCGCAGGACGCTGATTCGCTGTTCGGTCTCCATCGAATGCCTCTAAATTGCCCGGAACACTACGCGGGTCTAGTTTGAAGCGCGGTGTACCGGTGCACGTCTGCGAGACCGCCTACGATTCCCGACGAAGCCTGACCTGCCGCCGGGGCCGGTCGTTAATCACGTGATGGCGCCGGTGTTCCGTCATCGTCTTCCACGCCCGAATTTCATCGAGGGTACGAAAGCCGCCGACGCACAATTTGGTCTTGCCCTCGAAGGCACACACATCGATGCACGGCGACTTGACTGCCATGGGTCAGGCCGCAACTTGGGAAGGTTGCACTTCAACAGTGACATGGGACAGCCCCTTGAAGCGCTCAAGTACTGCATGATAGAAGCGCGAGTCCCGCTGCGATTCGCTAGTCGCCACCGACACGACGGCGCTCATATGCCCCGGACCAACCCTCCATACATGCTGGTCTACAACCTTGTCGCCACGGTCCTCGATAGCATGACGCACGTTCTCCGCCATGCGCCGGTCGGGACTC
>WNGR01023240.1_pt1 | contig 10894 bp, 10 predicted proteins | sample 5407581 | NCBI WGS metagenome assembly WNGR01 (sample SAMN13153383, study PRJNA577476) | soil metagenome | isolation source: 80 cm soil or saprolite under Garry oak tree replicate 2 | place: USA:California | collected 2016-06-15 | reverse complement strand
GCCCAGCCTCTTGCCGATCATCGGGTTGGTGGACAGCCCGCCGCCCGCCCACAGGTCGTAGCCGGGCTCACCATCCGGGCCGGGCACGCCCACGAACGCGACGTCGTTGATTTCATGCACGGTGCACTGCACGGCGCAGCCGCTCATCGCGGACTTGTACTTGCGCGGCAGGTTGGAGAACGCGGGGTCGCCCACGAAGCGGGCGGCCGTCTCGCGGATCACCGGCGTCGCATCGATGATCTCCTCGGCGTCAATGCCCGCCAGCGGGCAGCCCAGGATCACCCGGGGCGTGTCACCGCAGGCCTCGGTGGTGGAGAGGCCCACAGACTCGAGAGCCTCCCAGATCGCGGGGACGTCCTCGATCTGCACCCAGTGCAGCTGGATGTTCTGGCGGTCGGTCACGTCGGCCGTGCCCCGGGCGAACCGGCGCGAGACGTCGGCCACGGTGCCCAGCTGCTCGGTGCTCAGCTGACCGCCGTCGATACGGACCCGCAGCATGAAGTACCTGTCGTCCAGCTCCTCCGGCTCCAGCGTGGCGGTCTTCCCGCCGTCGATGCCCTGCCGGCGCTGGGTGTACAAGCCGAACCAGCGGAACCGTCCGCGCAGGTCAGCGGGGTCGATCGAGTCGAACCCGCGCTTGGCGTAGATATCGATGATCCGGTCGCGGACGTTCAGGCCATCGTCGTTCTTCTTGAGTTCCTCGTTCTTGTTCAGGGGCTCGTGGTAGCCAAGCGCCCACTGCCCGTCGCCGCGGCCCTGGCGGCGCCCGTGCTGGCTTGGACGGCGCTGGTTTCCTGTCCTGGCCGGGCCGCGGGCCTCCGGGCCGGAGGCCCCCGGCGCGGCTGGCAGTTCGGTGGTGGCCAGTTCGGTGCTGCTTGACTGCGTGCTGACTGCTGTGCTGCCCAGATGAGGCGGCATGGGGGGCGTCCCTTCGGCTACGGGGCGCGTGCCAGGACGTTGCGGGCGGCAGCCTGCGCGGGCTGGGCGGGCAGGATCACTTCCCGATCACGGGACCGATGTGGGCTGCTCGCGGCACGCGCCCGTCAGGAATGACGGGCTGTGGTTAGCGGCCGCCGGAGACAGAGGGCACTCCGGATGCGGAGAAAATCGACATGCCTGCGGGCGACGAGCAGCGGGTCAGCCGCGCGCAGCAGTACAGAACCGCACTCTCGCCCACCCGCCGCGGACGGGACGCTGGCTCCCATGTCACGTCCCAACTGCGCGGGATGCGCGCCTATTCCATCCCGGCGGCCTCAGCCTTGCCGGATCCAGCCGACTCTAGGCTCGGCAGCCGAATCCGGCTGCCGGTGCTGGCAATCACACCAGGTCCCGCCCGGGCAGTCCTCGTGATGCTGTTGGCGGCAGGACAAGCAGATCATGCATCCATTGTCCCGTTTCGCCGGACCGCTTGAGCCGTGAGCCCGCGAATCCGCGAGCCGGTCCGGTCAGGCCGCGTTCGCCCGGCGCATCCGGCGGCGCCGCTCAGCCGAGCGCTCGTCCTCGTTGAGCCCGCCCCAGGTGCCGTACTTTTCCGGGCGGCCTACGGCGTAGCTGAGACATTCGGCCCGCACTGGGCAGGCCGCGCAGACGGCCTTGGCCTTCCGCTCGCGGATATCGCGCTCAGGCTGCCGCTCACCGTCGGGACCGAAGAAGAGCACGACGTCCTTACCGCGGCACGCAGCATCGTCTTGCCACCCCCAGTTCGGCCGTGGCATCAGGACGGCCTGACGGCGTACCTCAGACATGGATAACTCTCCTCGACAGCTCACCGTGTAAATCCTCGCCTAGCGGAGCGTTCGGCTCGCTGGACGCACAAAATCTCGCTGATGTGGCATTCGCCCCGTCGCAAGGTGCAACGCGCTACATCGCCACGGTGTTCCCGCGAGCACGGTGATCCCGTGTGCACGGGTCCCGACCACTGGGGTTGCCGTGGCACGACGGTTCCCGTGACCGGGGACATCGCCGGGTGCGCGTAGCGGCCGCCATGGGACCGGCCAGTCAGCGAGCCGACGCATCATCATGCCACCGGCGCCTGCGTTCGCGCAGGCGACATCGGGAAACTGGCGCTGTCTCCCGGGGGCCCGCCGGGCGGCGGGGCCGTCGCCCGGCGGCCAATGCCATCCCACTCAAGTGGCCATTATCTGGACACAGACGATGGTTCGGGGTAACGATGGGGGCCATGTCGGCATCGGATGCGGCCCCGCTGCCCCGGCTCGGCGAGGTTTTCTTCGACGTCAGGGGCAACTCTCGGAGCATGCGGCTCAGCTGGTACGCGGACACTGGAGTGGCAGTCCTGAGCATCTGGCAGGGCGGGATGTGCACAGGTACTTTCCGGCTGGCCATCGACGATCTGCCCAGAATGGTCGAGACACTGCAGCGGGGCCCGGATGGGCAGCGGGCCGACCGGAAGCCCCCGGCAGCGGGCCGCCAGGCGTTCGATGATGCCCGGCTGGGGGCCACCGCCGGGATGCAGGCCGTAGAGCCGCTGCCCGGGGGAGGGCTGCCGGATTACCAGCTCGCGCACCCAGCCCCCGCAGCTCTCCCCGGCTACCAGGCCGGGCCGACGGGCCGGCACGGTGAGGGCAGGCACAGCGAAACGGCCGGCCGGCACAGTGACCTGACGGAGTACCTGCCCGGGACCGGGCAGTATGAGGCCGCGCCGCAGGAGCGTCCGCCGGGGACCAGGCAGTACCCCACCGGGCCGGGCCACGAGGCCATGCCGCCGGGTCAGCCTGTGCTGCCGGATCGGGCCATGCCACCGGGTCAGCCCGTGCTGCCGGATCGGGCCATGCCGCCGGGTCAGCCCAGACCGCCGGGTCACGCCGGGCCCACACCGTTCCTGACCGGCCCTGAGGGCTATCAGGCCGAGCCGCCTGGGCACCGGACTGAGTACCTGGCGGATCCACCGGGTCCTGGCCACGACCCCGGCGCGGCTTACCCTCACGGTGCGGCTGGCTCCGGCCGCTATCAGGAGGGCGTGGCGGACGATCCCTACCTGGGCGGAGCCGGCATGATGGATTACGAGGATGCGCCGCATCCGGCCTATTACCCGCTCGGTAGTTCCGCGCCCGGTCACGGTGATGCCGGGGGCCGAAGTGACGCCGATTACGCGGCGCATTATGGCACTGCCGTTACCGATGACAACGCGCCGGGCCCGGCCCCCGAATCCTTCCCTTACGGTCGGCCGCCACGCAATCGCGGGGCGTGAACCCGGCACGCTGGGTCTGACAGCCCTTCGGGCTGATGCGGCGGCAGCTATCCCCAGGCACCGGCAACCCAAAGGCTGCCGTGAAAACTGTGACCAGGGTGCCGTTACAGATGCCATGTGCCTGGGGATATATTCGCCTCGGGGGGAAGGGGGAGTACAAGTGGCTCAGAAGGTCTCAGTCACATTCGCATGCGACTACGACTCAAAAGAGATCCCGGAAGGCGAGCACCTGACGCGGGCGTTCAGCCTGGACGGCCGGGACTATGAGATCGACCTATGCGAGAAGCACAGCGAAAAGTTCGATGAGGCGCTCAAGCGGTTCGCCGACAAGGCCCGCAAGGTCACCGGCAAGGTAACGCGGACCAAGCGCAGAACGGCGGCTCACCGGAAACACAGCGCCGACATCCGCGCCTGGGCGAAGCAAAGCGGTATCGCGGTCAGCGACCGCGGCCGGATTCCGGCGCAGGTCATCGCCAGGTACGAAGCGAGCCACCGCTGAGCATTCGCGGCCGCGGAGCTTAGCGGCCGGTGTCACGCTCGCCTGGCTGCGATTCCGGAGCCTGCGGTGCCGTCGGACCCGCAGGGTTCGCTGGCGTGCCCGGGATTCCGGGCGGCAGTGACGCACCTGGTCCGGCGGGCGGTGTCGCCTGGCCGGCAGGCGGCGCCGCCCCGGGGCCGGACGGCGCTCCCTGGCCCGCGCCCGCGGGCGACGCGGTGCCCACGGGTGCGGGCCACGGGGTCGCGCCCGGGGGGGAAGGAACTGAGCCCGCAGGACCGACCGCGGCCGCAAGGACCTGGGAATTGGGCACGTGGACCTGGCCGTTCCCGGTTTCCAGCTGGACGTAGGTAATGCTGATCTCGGTGACGGTCCCCTCGATCAGGCCGGACAGGGCCCCGGACCTAATGCCGATCTGGTCACCGACCTTGAACGGCCTGGCCATCAGGAGAACGATGCCGGCGAACACGTTGGCCAGGCTCTGCTGAGCGGCAATGCCGACGAGCACGCCGGTCAGCGCGCCGCCGACGATCAGCTGCGTGACGGCGATATCGAAAAGCTGCAGCGTGATGACAATGGTGGCGAGACCGCCGACCAGGACTATCGCAAAACGGATCACAGCCGCGTGCGCGGAGCCGATCGATGGCTGCAGCGCGCCCCTGACCTTGTTACCGAGCCCGATGGTGACCGCGCTCGCGAGCAGGCAGAAGGCCACCGCAGCGCCGTAGGACAGGGCCAGGTTCCCCGTGCGGCCCAGCGGCTGCAGGAGGCCAAGTGACTGCGGGGGCGGGGCTTTGCGTCCCGCGGCGGCCGCAGCGGCTATGGCCGCGGCCACGTGGCGCGCCTGGACGGACACCGTCGCCGCGATCAAGGCCAGGACGAGCGCAAAGATGTACCGCCAGGGCCTGGCTCTCGCCTTTACCTTGGCCACCTGCACGAGGGCCGCGTCGAGCTGATGGTCGAGCTGATACCTCTCCTGGAGATCCACGTGCCTACGCTACCGAGGGACGAAAACGCCGATCCCGGGGACTCGGGCGAGTCCCCGGGATCGGCGCGGCCCCGCCGGGAGGGCGGGCCAGGGAGGGTGGGCGAGGCTAGGTGGTGTCAGCCGCCGAGCCGGAATAGCGGCCCGCCGACCGGCACCACCGGCTTGCCCTTCATCCCGTTGAGCACCCCGGCCGCCGAGGCGTACCAGGCGACGAGCGCGGTCAGCAGGCCGAGGTAGCCGCCGAACTTGTGGAAGCCGCTGCTGTTGGCGAAGAAGCCGATGAACAGGATGATCTCGGTGGCCTCCAGGGTGAGGAACACACCGAACACGGCCACGTTGAGCTGCGTGCTCCACAGCAGCATGTAGGTGTTGAAGATCGCGAAGGCCAGCAGGATCCAGCCGAGGTCCTTGCCTGTCTTCGCGGCATAGACCAATGCGCCCACCCCGGACGCCGGGCCCGTCTCGGCCACGACAAGGACCCATATGGCGAGGCCGATCCAGAAGCCGCCGTAGGTTCCGAACGCGGTCGCGCCGAACACGTTCCTGTTGCGGAACTCCCACATGCCCGCGAGCAGCTGCGCGAGACCGCCGTAGGCGAACGCGAAGCCGAGCCAGGCATTGCCGGTGGCGCTGGTCATCCAGCCCGCGTTGTCTGCCGACAGCAGGAACGTGGTCAGGGCGAAGGCGGCCAGCCCGAGCGGCGCGGGGTCCGCGATTCCGGGTGGCGGGAGGGCGGGAGCATCATTGGTAGTGCTCAAGAGATTCCTCCTGATCTGCTTGCGCGGCCCGCACCCGCATGGATATCGCCCGCGGGGCAGGGCAGGCGCTCGGATGGATGGAAGGAGCACAATCGGCCAACTACGCGGACCTGGCTGCCGGGCCGGGTAGTCCGGGCAGCAACAGCCGTGCGCAGGGGGGCAAAAGGTAAAGCTGCGGCCATATGCGGACCTTCCTGCTCTTCACAGATGGCTCAGCAGAACCAGATGGAAGATCTGCCCTGAGCGTAACTCCCACACGATGCTTTAGGGAGACCCAGTTTCAGATGGTCCTGGTGATTTGCCCGGCTGCCTCGGCTGGCTGCGCGCGAGCACCCGGCTGAGCCCGGCCCTGGTGGCCAGGACGACCAGCCGGTCCTGCGGGCGCAGCTTGTCACCGGGCCGCGGTGACCAGTCCACCCCGGTCCCGCCCCGGCGCCGGAGCGCGATCAGCCGGACGTCACTGTCATCATGGACGTCGTCGACCCTCCGGCCCGCCAGGTCGGCGCCCGCGCCCACGGCCACGTCGGCGATGAGCAGCACGTGCCGTCCCACCGGGATCGTGCGCAGCACCTGGTGCTCGAGCATGGCGGCCGCGAATGCAGGCGCGGCAAGGTAGGAAACGGACCGCGAGATCGTGTTCCCGACGGTCTTCTGCACCCGCTCGGCGAGATCGTCGTCGTTGAGCCTGACCACGATGCGCGGGTCCGTCACCGAGACCAGGGCCTGACAGCTGGCCATCCCGGCCGCCAGCAGCGTCTCCTCCCGGTACGTCTCCCCGATCACAACCTTCAGGCCCAGGCGGCGGGCCAGCGGCACCCCGGCGGCGCCGGGGTCTTTATCGACGCAGACGACGTCGACACCGAGGTCATGGAGCTGGCCGAGGACCCGGGTGCCGACGTTGCCGAGACCGGCCACGATCACGTGATCGCTGAGCGGCCGGTCGGCGCCGGGTACCGATCCCCTGAGCCTGGCGCCCACCACCGCGGCGGTGACCAGCGGCAGGAACGCCAGCCCGGCGAAGGTGAGCAGGAACTGGGCGACCTTCTCCGGGGTGCTCAGCGCGGGGTTGCTGACCGCCGCGCCGGCCGCATCAAGGAACGTCAGATAGAACGCGTTGGTGGCGGAGTAGTGCACGGCCGTGGCGAGCAGGGCGTAGCCGACACCGAGGATCGCGATCAGGCACGCGAACGCGACACCGATCCGGTGCCAGAACAGCGTCCGGAACAGGCGGCCGGCGGCACGCAGCGGATGGCGGCGCGGCCTGGCCAGCGGATTGCGCGGCGTACCGTCGGCCACGGCGAGCACGAGTTCTGCGCTGCCGTCCTGCGGTGCTACCAGGCGGGGTGAGCTCCCACCCGCCTCCCCTGCCCCCCTCACTGCACTAGGTACGAAGCCGCAGATCATGTGCTCGGGAGCGGTGTCCTCGCGTCTGGCCACGTACAGCGTGCGGCCCGCCAGGCGGACGTGGCTGGGTGTGGGCTCACCCAGGGAGGCTGCGACGAACGACGGCGCTGCCATCGAGGCCTCGGACAGCACCGCGCAGTCGGTGAAGAAGGTACGGATGCGCTCGCCGAGGCTGGTGTTGAAAATGGCCACCACGAGCCGCAGGTCGGGGTTGAGCTCCTGGGCCCGCAGTGCCGCGTGAAAATTGCCGAGGTCATCCTGGCGGAGCAGGGCCAGGGCCCGGGCCGTCGGCACGTCAGCAGCCAGGAACGCCTGGTGGTCCACCTCGGCCCGCTCAATGACGCGGACCCCGGGCAGGCTGGCGATGCTGGGGCCGTGACCCCGCTGCACCGAGGGCAGGATGACCGTGACCTGCTCGCCGTACCTGAGCGTCAGCTCCTCGACCATCCGCGAGGCGAGCGCGTCATCCCCGCACACCACCAGATGATCGCGACCGGCACGCACGGGGGCATCGGTGGTCACGGCGCGATCTTAGCCATGTCCTGCCATACCCGCCCGAAAGGGGTGCCAGCCGCGACGGCCGGTCAGCGGTCGGCCATGAAGGGGGACAGTGGAGAGGGACGGGGCGGTGGGTGGGGGTGGGGGCGCGCGGGGGGGTCCTGGGGGGTCGTCCCCCGGGCTAACACTGCTCAGGGCGAGGCAAGACGGCCGAGCTGCGGCGGCACGCGAGCAGCGGCGGCCTTGTCAATCAGGAACAGCGTCTGCTGCCTGCCTCTCGCGCCCGCCGCGGGAACCTGGACCGGCCCGGCCGCGGAGAGCGCCAGCCGGATCGCGCCGGCCTTGTCCTCGCCGGAGGCGATGATCCAGACCTCGCGGGCGGCCGTAATCGCGGGGAGCGTCATGGTCAGCCGTGTCGGCGGCGGCTTGGGCGCGCCGTGCACGGCCACCACCGTCCGTTCCTCATACAGCGCTGGCATGCCCGGGAAGAGGGACGCGACGTGCCCCTCCGGCCCGATGCCGAGCAGCAGCACGTCAAACGACGGGACCTGGCTATGATCCTCGGGCTGGGAGGCGTCAAGCAGCGATCTGGCATACCGTGCGGCCGCCGCCTCCGGGTCAGGCCCGTCCGGCCCGTCCGGCCCTGGCATCGGGTGAACCCGGTCCGGGCTGGCATCGACGTGATCGAGCAGCGCGGCCCGGGCGCCGGTCTCGTTGCGCTCGGGATCCCCGGCCCCCAGGAACCGCTCGTCTCCCCACCAGATGTCCAGGTGCCGCCAGTCCACCGCATCCCTGGCCGGGGCGGCGGCAAGCTCGACGAGCACCTGGGTGCCGATGCCGCCGCCGGTCAGCACCAGCGAGGCATGCCCGCGGGCGGCGGAGGCGTCCACGAGCCTGGTTACCAGCCGGGCGGCCACCGCCTTCGCGAGCAGCTCCGCGTCGCGGTGTATCAGGACCTGAGGTGGCGCGGCGATGGGTGCTACCTCCCCGCCCCGATGGCGAACCGGGACAGCGTCTCGCCGTATACCTCGTCGGGGTTGAGCCTGCGCAGTTCCTCGGCCAGCAGCTCGGCCGCGTCCCTGCGGTGCAGCGCCACCCGGCGCTCCGGCTGGCCGGGCCGGCTCAGGGTGGCGGTCCGCCCGTCCGGCCGGGTGATCGCGATGTCGCCGTCGGTGGCGGAGAAACGTACCTCGGTGATGCCGGGCCCGCCGGACTCGTCCCGGGAGAACGGCGCCCTGAGCCTGGAGGTCAGCCACGCCGCGATAAGGTTCGCGGTCGGGTTCCTCGGCTCCGCGGTCACCGAGCCGCCGGTGATGTGGCCGTGCGGCTGGTCCAGGGTGGCGGCGAGCAGGGAGCGCCAGGTCGTGGCCCGGGTCCAGCTCAGGTCGGTGTCCCCGGGGCGGTAGCCGCGGGCCAGGCCGGCCAGGGCCTCGACCGGCTCAGACGCCGCCGCGGCATCGGTCACCCGGCGCTGCGCAAGCAGGCCGAGCGGATCCGCGGACGGCACCGAGGGGCCGTTCCTGGGCCACCAGGTGACGACCGGGGTGTCGGGCACGAGGAGCGGCATGACCACCGAATCCGCGTGCAGTCCCATCGGCCCGTACAGCCGAAGCAGCACGGTCTGGCCCGGGGCGCCCTCGCCGGTCCTGATCTCGGCGTCGAGCCGGGATGCGGCGTTGGGATCCCTGGCGATCAGCCCGAGCACCCGGCAGGGATGCTCGCGGGCCGCCAGGCTCGCCGCCCGCACGGCGTCGTACTGGGCCGACTCGTCGGTCATGATGATCAGGTTGAGCACCATGCCGGTGGCCGGCCCGCCCAGCTGACCCCGCGCCATGGTGAGCGCGTCCAGGATCCCCCGGGTGGTGGTGTCGGTCAGGTCGATCATCATTGCGCCTTCTCCCTATCAGCCTGGCCTGCCAAGTGCAGGGCCCGCACGCCGCGCCCAACCCGCGGCCAGGTTACAGCCGGCGCCAGGCGCGGCCGTCGCGGGCGAGCAGGGCGTCCGCGCCCGCCGGGCCGTGCGTGCCGGCCGGGTACTGCTCGGGCTTGGCGTGCCCGGCCCAGAATTCCTCGATCGGATCGAGTATCCGCCAGGACAGCTCCACTTCCTCCTGGCGGGGGAACAGCGGCGGGTCGCCGATCAGCACGTCAAGCAGCAGCCGCTCGTACGCCTCCGGACTGGCCTCGGTGAACGACTCACCGTAGGCGAAGTCCATGTTCACGTCGCGTACCTCCATCGCCGAGCCAGGCACCTTGGAGCCGAATCTGACCGTGACGCCCTCGTCCGGCTGCACCCGGATCACCAGGGCATTCTGGCCGAGCTCCTCGGTGTCGGTGGCCGCGAACGGCAGGTGCGGGGCGCGCTGGAACATCAGCGCGATCTCCGTCATCCGGGTCGGCAGCCGCTTGCCCGTGCGCAGGTAGAACGGCACCCCGGCCCATCTCCTGGTGTTGACCTCCAGGCGCAGCGCCGCGTAGGTCTCGGTGATCGAGTCCGGCGGGATGCCCTCCTCCTCCAGGTAGCCGGGCACCTCGATGCCGCCCTGCCAGCCGGTGGAATACTGGCCGCGGGCGGTGTCGACCGCGAGATCGTCGGGGACCTTGATCGCGGAGAGGATCTTCTCCTTCTCCGCGCGCAGCGAGTCCGCGTCGAAGGAGACCGGCTCTTCCATGGCGGTGAGCGCCAGTAGCTGCAGCAGGTGGTTCTGGATCACGTCGCGGGCCGCGCCGATCCCGTCGTAGTATCCGGCCCGGCCGCCGATGCCGATGTCCTCCGCCATCGTGATCTGGACATGATCCACGTAGCCGCGGTTCCAGATCGGCTCGAACAGGGTGTTGGCGAACCGCAGCGCCAGGATGTTCTGTACCGTCTCCTTGCCCAGGTAATGGTCGATGCGGAAGACCGAAGGCTCCGGGAACACCGCGTGCAGTATCGCGTTCAGCTCCTGGGCGCTGGCCAGGTTGTGCCCGAACGGCTTCTCGATCACTACCCGGCGCCAGGGCATCTGCCCGCCGGGGCCCGGCCCCAGCGGCGTGGACAGCCCGGAGCGCTTCAGCTGCTGAACCACCTGGGGAAAGTCCTTGGGCGGGACCGACAGGTAGAAGGCGTAGTTGCCGCCGGTTCCGCGTTCTACATCGAGCCGGGCCATGGTGTCGGCGAGCCGGTTGAACGCGTCGTCGTCGGCGAACTCGCCGCGCACGAACCGCACACCTTCGCTGACCTGCTGCCAGACCGTGTCCCGGAACGGCGTGCGGGAGTGCGCCTTGACCGCGTCATAGGTCAGGTGGGCGAAGTCCTCGTCCTGCCATTCCCGCCTGCCGAAGCCGACTAGCGAGAAGCCGGGCGGCAGCAAGCCGCGGTTGGCCAGGTCGTAGATGGCGGGCAGCAGCTTCTTATTGGCCAGGTCACCGGTCACGCCGAAGAGCACGATGGCGCAGGGGCCGGCCACCCTGGGGATCCGGCGATCCCGCGGATCGCGGAGTGGATTTGCTGTCATGCAGGTTCTCCGCCGCGCTGGCTCATCGGAGGGTGGGGTGGGCGG
>WNGR01011866.1_pt1 | contig 10894 bp, 9 predicted proteins | sample 5407581 | NCBI WGS metagenome assembly WNGR01 (sample SAMN13153383, study PRJNA577476) | soil metagenome | isolation source: 80 cm soil or saprolite under Garry oak tree replicate 2 | place: USA:California | collected 2016-06-15 | reverse complement strand
TGGGGACAACGATTACCTGGGTCAATCAGAGTAAAACTCCCCATACCGTCACATCGATCATGGGAGAGAATCCAGCAAATCCGGTACCGGCGAATATCTTTGACTCAGGCGCGTCGACTCCCCTTACAACTTGTCAGAGTTTCAGCTATAAAGTCATGATGAATGCCTACACGTTTAACAAGGATCACGCCGTTGCCTACTATTGTCGCATACACCCGGTGATGACCGCGGCGTTGACCATCACGCTTACATAATATTGTCCAGGAGCCGCGTTTCCTCTCCCAGCGAGGCGCGCTACTCCTTTTAGCCAGATCGCTGGTCATGTCGCACCTCGCGATATGTTGAAAGGGATTGCGATCTATGCAACACACGCAACAACGGGAACAGGTAGAGCGAATATCCTGGGCGCGAGCCATGATATTCGCGGCGGGCTTCTTTTTTATCTCGGCCCTGCTGATTGGACAGGTCCCGACCTATATTTTTAACCAGATGACCGCAGCGTCGTTGATCGGCTTTGAACAGGGCACGCTGGCGTTAGGTGTAACCTGCCTGGCGAGTTTTGTCGTCATTCAGGTAGTGGTCCTCCTCTTTGATCCTAAGCCTCTTGTCCCGCCGGTCATTTTTAGCGGACTGGGAGGTCTACTGGCGATTGCTGGCCTGGCAATCATACTTTGGGCAGCGCTTACAGGCAACCAGTACTTCCCCCATGGGAATGTAGTATGGAATTCTGTGCTGAATGGCAAAGTGCTCTGGTTCCAGGATGATGCCGTTGACCTGGTCATGATTGGGGTGGCAGTGCTGGTGGTTGGCGTGGCGCTGGTGTTTTACAGCGTCCTTGCCCGCAACGAGCAGCGCAACCCGGACCGTAGAGACCCTGGAACCACCCCGGCCATCCGCGCCATGATCGCCGTTGGCAGCACTATGCTGTTCGCGTTCATGATATTCTATACCTTCCAGACCAATCAGGGTCTGGCCAGCAAAATCTATCCCCAATGTCCGTACGCCGTTAACCCTGCTCGCGGATGTCCTGGCCCGATTACCGGCCTGTTCATCGTGAATACCATTTTCAACACCTTCCTGGGCATTGCAGTCCTATGTACGCTTGGTGCCTTCGCTCTGCGCCTGCACTACCTGATGCGGCCGGTACGCAAGCGCACTATGTCCGGGCTGTACATGGTTGGCATCTTTATTGCCCAGTTTGGGGCGATATTCCTGCTTCTCTGGTTCGTCGTCTACCCTTTGATCTACTGGATGCATTCCTGGTCATTCATCGGGCTGGGTAGTTACCTGACCCTATGCGGGAAGCTATCCGCCATCCCGCAAAGCTGTTCCTTCTCTCAACAGGCCGGATATATCACCGATCTCATTATTGATGGGAATTTCTTCGTGCTGTTGCTCGCCGCCATCGTGGTCTGGAAGACGAAACGCAACCTGGTCATAATAGCCAGTGTCACGATCACGGCAGTGCTGGCCCTGGCAACGCTGCTGGTGCACACCAATCCAGACGAAGTGTTCATTGCCGCCCTGCTCTGCGGCGGCGGTTTGGTACTCGCTGCCATCTGGACGAGCGTTGCGCGCCGCGAGTTTGCCGTCGTTGGTGAAAGGAACCTGGGCTGCACTGGATACTGGCTCATTGTAGGCACCTGCCTGCTGATCTATATCGCTGCCTTTGCCTTTTTTTCGCTGCCGGTATTCCCCAATGAAACTGAGCCAAATATTCCATTCACTCCCGGCGGCGGCCTGATCGTAGGCCCTCCCGGCACCATTAACGCCGTTGTGGTCGTGGTACTGATCGGTTTCCTTGCCGCCATCCAGTTCTACTTCCTGACCCGCAACCGCTACAAAGTGTAGGGTAGTCCATCTGGCCTGGCAATCTCTCATGCCAGGCCAGATTTTTTGTTGCCTGAAGAAAGGCATAAACCACGCTCTGGCCACTGTGCTATAATGGGAAAAAATGTGTTGTGGCGAAAAACACTCTCGCCCTGGGGGAATATGGATATGGAAATGGATATGGATTATGAGCGGCCTCTACGAATTTTGATCCTTGCTGCCGAAATTGTACCTTTTGCCAAGGTTGGAGGACTGGCCGATGTGGTGGGTGCATTGCCGAAGGCATTGCAGGAACTCGGTCACGATGTGCGGCTTGTGATGCCGCGTTATGGACAGGTCAGCCCCGAACGCTTTCAATTGACGACCGCGCTCGACGCTGTACCGGTGAACATGGGGCATTACCAGGAACAGGTGCGCGTGCTCCAGGGAAGCATCGGACAGGGCGTACCCGTCTACATGATTGATGCTCCTCGCTACTTTGATCGCGAAAACATCTACGGCTATACCGATGATGGAGAGCGTTTCATCCTCTTCTGCCGCTCCGCGCTTGAAACGGTGCGCACCCTGGACTGGTCGCCCGACATCATCCATTGTAATGACTGGCAGACGGGCATTGTTCCCAACTGGATGCATATCGTCTACCACGACGACCCGTTCTTCGCCGACGCCGCCACCGTCTACACCATCCATAACCTGGCCTATCAAGGCATCTTTGGCTACCGTATCCTCGAAGTGGCGGGCGTCGCCACAGGTGGATTCCTCTATCCACAGATCGTGGAACTGGCAAACGTGGTCGATATCATGGGGCGGGGTATCCTTTTTGCCGATGCCATTACCACCGTCAGCGAGCGCTACGCCCAGGAAATACTGACGCCTACCTTTGGTGAGAAACTTGACCCTCTGCTGCGTTCTCGGCGCGATCACCTCTTTGGCATTCTCAACGGCATCGATTACCAGGAAATGAATCCCGCGACCGACCGCTACATCCATACGCAATTTGATTGTGCCAGCCTTGACAAACGCGCAGCTAATAAACGCGCCTTACAGGAGCGCGCGCATCTCCCGGTCAGGTCGGATGTTCCGCTCATCGGCATGATCTCACGCCTGGCCGATCAAAAAGGCTTTGACCTGATCGCGCAGATTGCGCAGCCCTTACTGGCTCAGGGTATCCAGCTTGTCGTGCTGGGCATCGGCGATCAGCACTATCACGAGATTTTCCAGAACCTCGCTGCTCGCTATCCTGAGCAGGTCGCGATCTTCCTCACCTTCAACAGCGAACTGGCCCAGAGTATTTACGCTGGCAGCGATATGTTCCTGATGCCCTCGCGTTTCGAGCCGTGCGGCCTCGGCCAGTTGATCGCCATGCGCTACGGCAGTGTCCCCATCGTGCGCAGCGTCGGCGGCCTGGCAGATACCGTTCAACAGTACGATCCCAGCACCGGCGGGGGCAATGGCTTCACCTTCGTCAATTACGATCCCTGGGAACTATTCGCCGCAATCGTGCGCGCCCTGGAAGTCTTCCGCTTCAAGGATATCTGGCGCACGTTACAACAACGCGGCATGAATGCCGACCATTCCTGGCATGCCTCCGCCGTGCGCTACGTCGATGTCTACCGCAACGCCATCAAGTTTCACAAAAGCGGTAAGTAAGCCACTCTTTATACTAATCCAGGCTCTTGAATTCATAAGAATATTATATTATAATATTATGTATATTTGCAGAAGGAAACCTCATTATGAACGCGAATGCTCAGAACTCTTTTTATGATATGCAGCTTCAATTAAACCGGGATTCCCCTGTCCCTCTTCATCACCAGGTGCGCAATTATCTGCTCGGCAGCATTGAACGCGGCGAACTCCTGCCGGGTCAGCAACTGTTGCAGGAAAAAGAATATGCATCCCGCTTTGGCATTAGCCTTGCACCCGTGCGGCAGGCCATCCTTGATCTCGTGAAAGAGGGCTATCTTTACCGCGTCCCCGGTAAGGGGACGTTCGTGCGGGAGCAGAAGGTCGAGGAAAAGATCAGTATCCTGTCCAGTTTCTCCGAGAGCATGCGTGCTAAAGGGCTGAGTGCGACCTTGCGCGTGGTTGAATTGCGTGTGGGCAAGATTCCCCCCGCCCTCAGAAGCGTGCTTGGCCCAGATGACCAGCAGTATGTATACCTCCAGCGCGTTGCTTTGAGCCAGGGCGAGGCCATTGCCTTGCTTTCCTCCTATATTCCGGCGCGGCTTGTTCCTGGCATGGAGACCATCGATTTCCAGGGGCGGTCGCTGTATAAAACATTGGAGGAACGCTACGGTATCGTGCTGGCCCGGGCCGAAAATACGATAGAAGTGGTGCGTTGTCGTGCTACACAGGCAGCAGCGCTCGGTATTTCTCCGGGAACGCCGATGCTGCAAGTGGAAGGAAAGACCTATGACGTGACAGACCAGTTTGTGGAATTTGCGCAGGTGCTCTATCGAGCAGATCGTTTCCGTTTCACTATTGAAAGCTTCCGGCGCGATGATCGCGTCTTGCACCTCATTGGCGCGCCGGATTTAGAGGAGGGCGCACGGCCATGAATAAGGCTACCTCAGCCATTGAAGGCAGCTCAGGCAAAATGTTTTTGCGTAACGCAACCGGACTACTTCGGGAAGTATCCCTACTCGATGCATTTATCATGAACACCTTCGGCATGAATATCGCCGTTGGCGCAGTTTTTCTCTTCCTACAAGCCCCGGCAAATTTTCCCAATGGCAATATGCTGGTGGCGGTCATCATCGGTACGCTGCTGATGGCATTCACGCTGCTGTGGGTGTACTCCACCTTCGCGGCCTCTATGCCCCGTTCCGGCGGCGATTATGTGTTCGTCAGCCGCGTCTTGCATCCATTCCTGGGCTGGTTGCTGGGTTGGAGCCAGGGTATGTGGCTCATCTTTTTCTGGATAGGCTTTAATGCCTGGTTTGCCCTCACCTTTGCCGTACCCGTTGCGCTCTCTACCATCGGGGCAGCCACCGGTCAAGGCGGCTGGATTGACTTGAGCAATAATCTGCTGGCATCGTTCCCCATACTTGGCATTACCACGCAGTGGTGGGTGCTGCTTATCGGTTTGCTCATCAATATTGGCTTCGCCGTGCTGCTCATCCTGGGTGGTCAGAGCTTCTGGCGCTGGCAAAAGGTCTTCTTCATCTTCGCTGGCGGAAGTATTATCATCGCCTTCCTGCTTCTGCTCTTTGACGGCGGCAATATCCAGAATGCCTGGAACACTTTTGCCACTCAGCACAAAGGGCTGGCGTTCAACCAGGTCATTCCAACAGCGGTGAAGAACGGGTATACCTTACCGGGTGGCTTCAGTTGGAGCGATACGCTGCTCATGCTGCCCTGGGTCTTCTTCGTGGTGGGCTACGCGCAGGGGTCGGCCCAGATCGGCGGCGAGGTCAAACGCGCCGCGCGCAACCAGTATCTTGCGATGGTCGGCGGTGTGCTGCTCAACGGGTTGATGCTGGCGTTGCTCGTGATCGTCTTCACGCAGGCCGTCGGTGTGAACTGGATTGGCAGCGTTGGTTTCCTCTCGAGTACCAATCCCAGCCTGCTCAACTTGCCAGGCAATCTCTCACCGAGCTTCAACTTCATCGTCAGTTTGCTCACGGGTAATGTGCTGATCCCGCTCATCATCGGCATCGGCTTTATCTTCTGGGCGCTGATGGGAACTCCGCTCTCCGAACTGCAGGCCACGCGCTACATGCTGGCCTGGGCCGTCGATCGTATGATCCCCTCCCCGTTGGGTGACGTGAACGAGCGTTTCCACTCCCCGGTCAAAGCCATCATCTTTTGCACCGTTACAGGAACGCTAGCGCTGATCGCCCTGGTAACCATACCACAGGCCAGCCTGCTTGGCGCGCTGCTCGCGCAGATTCTCGCCTTTATCCTGGTATCGATTGCGGGCATCGTCTTCCCTTACCGGCTGCGCCATGTCTGGGAAGCGGGCGGGGGTCACCGCATACTTGGCGTCCCCTCTGTCACCTTGGCTGGAATAGGCGGCGTGCTTGTTCTCGGCAGCCTCATGCTGTTGTTCATCTTCAATAGCACCATCAACTCCGCCTTTGGTGTGACAGCCAGGCTGTCTCTCTCCTTTATGATCGGCGTCATTGTTGTGGGTATTCTCTGGTACATCGGTGCTTACTTCTTGAATCGCAACCAGGGTATAGACCTTGGCCTGACGTACAGCGAGATTCCGCCGGAGTAAGTTACGCATGGGGATGGAAACGAACGAGCAGCCTCACGCCACTGTGAAGCCCACCATGTATCCACGAATGATCGTGGTGGGCAACCTGACGATTGACGACGTAGTGCTGTCCGATGGTACAACGCGCATGTCCAGCGTGGGTGGCAATAGCCTCTACACGCTGCTGGGGGCATGCCTCTGGCAATCCCAGGTGGGAGTAGTGACGCGCCGGGGCGAGGATTTTCCGCGCGATCTCAGCGAGATGCTGAACTCTCTGGTTGTAGCCATGGATGGCATCGTTGATATTCCTGGACCAACGGTACGCAACTGGGTGGTCTATGAGAGCAGCGGTGAGCGGCACTGGATTTATCGCACTCCACGCGAGCGTTCGCGCCAGGTGGCTGTGCAGCCGGGTGATGTACCGGTGGCCTGGTTGCAAGCGCAGCCTCCGCCGGTCGTGCATGTAGCCGGTATGCCACTGGACGCGGCGGAAGCTATTGTGGATGCTGTGCGGCGTTTTGCCCCACACGCCCTCATCACCCTGGATACCCATGAAGATTACGTTGTAGATTACCGGCAGCGCTTGCGCGCGTTGGCAGCGAGAGTCGACGCCTTCCTGCCTAGCCGCGCTGAACTGGCCGATCTTGTCGGTCACGATGATCCGCGGCGCGCCCTGGCGACCCTGGTGAGTCTGCCCACGCCGATCATCGTGATTAAAATGGGTGAAGAGGGGGTGCTGGTCTGGGATAAAGCGCGAGGAATCTTGCACGAGGTAGGTATAGCGCAGGGCCCTGTAGTAGATGTGACCGGCGCCGGTGATGCATTCTGTGGAGGATTCGCCGCCGGGCTATCGCTCGGTTGCAGCCCGCTGGAGTCGGCACAGCGCGGCACGATTTCCGCCTCTTACGCGGTGGCAAACTTCGGTTCAATGCAACTGGCTCACGTCAATCCCGCTACAGCGCAAGAGCGTATTCGTATCGATCCCCCATCCGTGCATCTCCTTTCCGCACCTGCACAACTGTCGCAGGTAGAGGGAGCGGATCGCGGCATCAGTAGCGACCTGGATTTGATGCGCGAAGAGATCGTCATGATTCCTGAGTTGCTGGCTGGACAGTTGGAGATGCTGGCAATTCCGCTGCGTACGCTGGCGAGTAAGCTGCATGCTGATGGGATTACCAGTCTTTATCTTAGCGGGTGTGGAGACTCGGCCTTCGCGGGTGCGGCAGCGACACTGGCCTTCCAGAAACTTGCAGGCATTGACGCCGAAAGTATACACGCGCTCGACCTGGCGCGTTACCGTATACGCTACCTGCGCTCTCGACCTGAGCATAGCGCCATCGTCTGCATCTCATTTTCAGGCAAGGTGGGCAGAACCATCGAGGCGGCGATACAGGCGCGGCGCTTCGGTTTCCGCGTGATCGCCCTCACTGGAAATCCCCAATCGCCCCTGGCGAAAGAGGCAAACGATATCATCCAATTGTCTGTCCCAACGCTCGGCTATTCTCCTGGCACAAGCACCTACCTGGCGATTCTGAACGCGCTGCTCGACCTGGCGCTTGCCTGGGGCGAGGCACGCAAACGCGATATGGCCAACGCGCGCACCCTGCTGCGAAATGCGCCCAATCTCGCGCGGCAGACGCTTGAGGAAAGCAATGCGCTTGTGCGAGAACTGGGCGAGCGGATGGCCAGGCACGAATGGATCACCTTTCTCGGCGCTGGCCCGAATCTGGCAACTGCGCACTTCGGCGCAGCCAAACTGTTCGAAGGACCGCAAAAACTGGCTGTGGCGACGAACATCGAGGAATGGGCGCACGAAGAATATTTTGTGAGCGGTCCAGGTACTCCTGTCTTTCTCATTGCCCCCTCGGGGACATCGTATGACAGGGCGGGTGAAATTCTCTCCGAACTGGATTTCATCGGCGCTCATTCAGTATGTATCAGTGACACAAAACCACTGGTTAAGCCTGGCGTATTTATCCCGTTGGCTCCCGGTCTGCCGGAAGAGTTTTCTCCGTTGCTGGCTGCTCTACCGCTTAGCCTCTTCGCCTTCTACCTGAGCCGCGCCAGTGGGCAGGAGCGGTTTGAGTTTCCCAGCCCGGAAGCGGCGCAGGAACACTATGAAACAATTCACCGGGCGACACAGGGGGAGCCGGCATAATGAATGATTCACAAGGAGTCGCGGGTATGTCGCCTGAAAAAATTGGCATTGAGATCGGAATAATGGGTTCAGCGCGCCTTCCTGAAGATGATGACAGGTGGAAACAGGCTCACCAGTTGGGCACATTGCTTGCTGGAGAAGGATTTGTCGTCGTGACCGGCGGCTACGGCGGCCTGATGGCGGCGGTCAGCCGCGGAGCGCATGAAGCAGGTGGGCGCGTGGTCGGCTTAACAATGCGGCACTGGAAAAACGTCGAGCCGAATTCCTGGAATGCCGATTTGCGCTGGTCTACCGACTATGGCATGCGCATCAACCACATCCTGCGTTGCGACGCTGTTATTGCCCTGCCAGGCGGTGTTGGCACGCTTTCCGAGATGGCAATGGTTTGGGCTGCGAGCCAGACGGAAAAACGGCCCTTGCCACTCATCTTGCTCGGCGATTGCTGGCCCCCCGTCATGCAAGCCATGCGCGAACATCTTGTCGTAAGCGATAGAGACCTCGATTTGCTGCGTTTCGTCGCGAGTCCAGAGGAAGCCGTGCAAGCAGTACACATGGGATTACAGGAGAAGCGCATAGGGCAGGGACCGTATGGGTGACGACTCCCTCCGGCTAAAGCCGAGGGCTTCTCAGGATTGCTCCTGAAGGCTCCGTCCGAGCCAGTGGTGTGTTTTCTGCTCTCGCGGTTCAGATTTGACGCAAGGCCCTCTGCCCTGCAACCCGCTATCTGAATGGTGAAAGAGCCGCCACGCTCAGACAGAGAGTGATTGCAACTGCTCCATCCTTGAGAGCGTTCGTATGAACAAGGAGAGTCTCGCACACATGTACCAGAGAGTCAAGCAAAGACCGCCTGCGGGCGGCGCGGCTTGTATCCCTGTGCATGAATGCGAGGGTCTTATGCCGCGATCTGATAAAGGAGCTATTATATGAGTTTCAAGGCCTTTTATGCCTCAGATATACATGGCTCAGATATGCTATGGCGGAAGTTTATCAATGCCGCCGCTTTTTATGGCGCCGAGGTCTTGATTATGGGTGGCGACATCGCCGGTAAAGCCGTGCTGCCGATTGTGCGCCGCAGCAACCAGTATTTTGTGCCGGGTTTTGCCGGTGAACGCACCTTTACGGAAGACGAGTTACCTGCCCTGGAGCGGCGCATTCGCGATCTCGGTCAGTATCCCTACCGTATGACGGAGGATGAACTTGCATCGGTGCAGCATGACCGGGGAGCAATCGATGCGCTCTTCTCGCGCATCATGCGGGAAACGCTGCAACGCTGGCTCCGATTGGCCGAGCAGCGGTTGCAGGGCAAAGGTGTGCGACTCTATGTCATGCTTGGCAATGATGATGAACCTGCGCTGCGCGAGGTCCTGGCTGGTTCAGCGTTCGTAGTAGATTGTGAGGACTGCACCGTCGAACTGGGTGAGGGTTTCCAGATGCTCTCCTGCGGCTTCGCGAATCCCACGCCCTGGCATTCGCCGCGCGAGATGCCAGAAGAGGAACTACAGCGCCACCTCGAGCAACTGGCGGGTCAGTTGGAAGAACCGTCCCGCTCTGTCTTCAACCTGCATGTTCCTCCTATTCGCACACCTATAGATACCGCGCCCGTCGTTGATGAAAACCTGAGTCCCGTTATCCGGGGCGGCTCCATCATGATGGGGCCTGCCGGGTCACAGGCAGTACGCAACGTGATTGAACGCTATCAGCCCCTGATCGCGCTGCATGGACATATTCACGAGTCGCGCGGCACTGTCAAGATTGGCAAGACCATCTGCATCAACCCTGGCAGCGCCTATGGCGAAGGTGTCCTGCATGGCGCTCTATTTGAGCTTGATAAGCGCAAAGGCCTAAAGCGCTATCAACTCACTTCTGGTTGATAAAAGCGCGGCTTCCTTTTCTCTATAAAGGCATGCATCCCCTCTTGCGCATCCGGAATCTGGGATGCCGAGGCCATTACCTCCTGCGCGTATTTGTAAGCCTGCGGCTGATCGAGGCCAATCTGCGCGTAGAATGCCTGTTTGCCGATACCTTTAGAAAGGAAACTACCGCGCGTCGCTGCCTCAAGCAGGCGCTGCGCCTCCTCAACCAGGCGCTCCGGTGGAACCACCCGGTTGATCAGCCCCCAATCTGCCGCCGTTTGCGCATCGATTGCATCGCCTGTGAGCACCATCTCAAGCGCTCGTTTGCGCCCAATATTGCGGCTGACCGCCACCATCGGCGTCGTGCAGAACCATCCACCCTTTCCGCCAGGCGTGGCGAAAGACGCTTCCGTCGAGGCAACCGCCAGGTCGCACGTCGCGACCAGCTGGCACCCCGCAGCGGTAGCAATAGCGTGCACCCGCGCCAGCACCGGCTGCGGAATAGCCTGTATCGTGTCCATCAAGCTCGTGCACACGCTCAGCAGCTTGCGCATTGCAATCAAATCCTGCCCCACCATATCCGCGAAATCGTGACCCGCGGAAAAGGCCGGACCATTCGCCGCCAAAATCACCCCCCGCGCATTACTCTCCCCCACCTCGCGAAACGCATCGGTAAGCTCAAGCATATGCTTGAGCGAGAGCGCATTCCGCCTCTTAGGATTGTTCATGGTGATGGTAGCGTAAGGGCCATCATATTCCAACATAATCAGTTCGTATGCCATAAATTCTATTCCTCCTGTTCTGGATGGAACTCACTAATGGGTCTTAGCATTTAGAGTATGCATATAT
>WNGR01008429.1_pt1 | contig 10895 bp, 10 predicted proteins | sample 5407581 | NCBI WGS metagenome assembly WNGR01 (sample SAMN13153383, study PRJNA577476) | soil metagenome | isolation source: 80 cm soil or saprolite under Garry oak tree replicate 2 | place: USA:California | collected 2016-06-15 | reverse complement strand
CTCTCCTCCACGCTCGGAAGGAATGCTTCTCCGTCGAGACGCCGCCCGCCAGGTGTGCACATTTGAATCTTTGCCGACGCGCCGATCAGCATGCTGTCGCTTCGGTATCGGGGTTGAAAATCCAGCTCCAGGAGATCTTTTCGTAACGCATTCGAAATGTAGGATTCGATAGCCAGAGGATCGGAATAGCCCTCTGATATCTCATTGGGAAACAATTCGTAGCCGCCATCTCCGTACCGATTGCGCTGGTACATGGTAGCGGTGGCACTGCTCACCAACGATACTGGGTCGGTAGTCTCGTCGGAGATGATCGCCGCGCCCACGTTGAAGCTGCTGTAGACCTGCCTGGCAGCGACCTGGAACGATCTCTTCCCGGCTCGTATGATCCGCTCGCAAATGGCCGAAAGATCATCTTCACTATGCAAATTCTTGAGCATGATCAGGAGGATGCCCGGCTTCGCACAGGCGACCAGATCGGATGACCGCACGCACTGTCGAAGGCGACGGCTGGCTGGCTCAAGCAACTCAACCTGAGCATCGTGCTCGCCGATTCGACTGATGGTCGCCATGTGCGCATTTACCCGCACTCTCAGAACCGCGGACATGCCCTTGCGCGCTTCAGGAGCGAGGAGCTCCTCGCGAAGCGCCTCCATGAATTGTGCTTCCGACATGATGGAACTCAACACGGTGGTTCGGCTCTTCATAGGCCCCCCGCTCAAAGGTCAACAAACCAACCCTCGGCGTAAACTCGCCGAGAGATTTTTGTCTCCGCTTTCTTTCGGCGTTGTCACTCGTGGATCTCCCATCGGGCGAAGATCGGAGGATCGACACTTACAACTAGAAATGGCTGACCTGCGATCTCGCTGTGACTTATATCACAAAGCACTTGTGAAGTGTTGCAATCCTATAAGCTTCAAGGTGCTTTCCTCTTGGGATAAATGCTTCAATATCAGTGGGATGCGTCGAGGATTTCAAAAAGAATTCAGCTCTTAGCGAGTGAGCTAAGGGTGGGCTACAGGTATTTTGTGGGTGTTACAGGGTTCCGTCCAGATCGACTGGGTACGGAGCAGTACCGATCCAGAATAACCGAAGCTTGGCGCTTCCGCAGTACAACCATTGTTCGGACCGGTGACGGGGAGACTGCGGCCGGGTCATTGGAAAGTGCCAGAGCCAAGCGGCCGGCGAGGCCATGCCGGACTCCAAAGCATGGTCAGGCAAAGCCTGGATATGCCCTGATAAAGCATTCCACCGCGTTGACCACATGTTTTTTCAACGACGCTGAATCCCATACGTGATGCATTCCAATTGAGGTCGTTAGGCGCGGCCGGTAGGTGACCAGCGCCAGATAGTGCTCTGCAGCTTGAATAGTGTCAAGCGGCGGCATTTTCCTCGCTGCGATGTGCTGAGAGAGAACCTCGGAGATGAGAATGGTGCGTCGTACGATCCCATTTTCAAAATACACAATCCCAATCAAGGGCCGATTGATGCTCTCCGCGGCGACTAGTCGCATTAGAACGCTCATCGCCGCCGATAGGGCCTCACTTACCAATGTCAGGCCAAGGACCTCTAATCTCTTCTGAAGCGACGGCATACGCTGCGTGCGCTTGATCGTCTTCATGATGCTGGAGATTTCGGCTTGCAATGCTTCGTTCAGGGTTGCGATCAGAAGCGCATGTTTATCTGGAAAATGGGCGTAAATATCACGCTTAGACACACGGGCGCGACGCGCAATCTCTTCCGTGGTCGCATCTTGAAACGCAAACTCTGAGAACACCTCCAGAGAAGCAGCAACAATGCGGCCCACACGTTCTTCGTTGCCATTTCCCGGCCTGGCCGGATTCACAATATCGTGCTTTTTCATATGTGGTTCCATCTTAGTCAAGATTGTCGGTTGATCTACCGGCCAAACGCAATAACGTTCCGCCAAAGTTACATATTGACTGGCCTCAATCGCTACCCGATCTGAATGAGTACGGCGCTGAAGGCCGGAACGTAGCAGGTGACTTGGGAGCCGGATGTGGCGAGGTTGTGCGCGGCGGATGGGCTGAAGTTGCCATTCGAGGCGACGGACCCGTTTTGAATAGTCATTGCCGATGTGCCGGCGAGGCTCTCTGTTGCACCTCCGGACGGTTGTGTCAGGGCGACCAGAGATGCGGCGTTCGCCGCCTGGGGCAGATTTATGGCGAGTTGGAGATTCTGAGTCGCCTCTTTATTGACAACGACCAGGCTCATACGGCCGGCTGGATCCTTGACGGTATAGGCGGTGACATTGAGGCCTCCGGCGGAGACCTCAGTCTGACAGAGAGTGCCTTGGCCGGCGAGAGTGAAGAAGAGGATTCCATAGTATTCGGGGCGTACGCCAAGTACGGAGCCGGATTGGTTGGCGATCGGGCTGTAGCTGCTCAAGCCGCCGCCGTGGAAGTTTACGCCCGAGGCGCCGCCTTGAGCGCAGCTAAAGAGGAAGTCGAGAGCCCAGAGAGCAGATGCGGGCGAATCGCTCACGCCCGGTGCGCCGCCACCGAAGAAGGAGTTGCATTCCGAGAGACGAAATGGGATGCCGATGGATTGAGCGCCGGTGCTCAGCAGAGAGAGGCAGTTCACGAGTTTTGGGTCGGGCGCGACGAGCATGGCGCCGGTCGCGGTGGAGGCGTGTCCGTCGCCCCGATAGTAGTGTTGGCTCAAAAGCGAGATGCCATTGCGTGTGACGGCCTTGCCAAAGGGGACCGTCCATGTGGACACGTTGCTCCCGGAAGCTGGGCCGGTAATCGGGACCCCTGGCGTCTGCGCGAGGATGGCCGAGCGAAATTGGCTCCACAGCGCCTGAAATGTTGAGAGCGACCATGCTCCGGCAAAGTAGCTGCCCGCTGCGCCATAGCCATCGCACTCGTTGCCGATCTCGATTCCAATGAGGGACGAGCCGAATTGCTCGGCGGCATAGGCGACCTCGGCTGCGGCAAGCGCGGGCGTAGTCGCACCGGTGGCGGCCCCTCCCAGGTTGATGCCATAGATGCACTGCCAGCCGGCGGCCTTGACGAAGGCTGCGAGGGACGCAACATCTGCGGGTGCGATCTGACCCGCAGTCCCACCCTGGCCATTCGGGGTCCACACACTCTGATCGACGGTGTTCCCGCCGATCCGAAGCACGCTTGAACCAAGTCGCTGGAAGAGGCCAAGAAGGTCGCTGTTGGAGACGGAGAACAGTGGCTCGCACAGCGAGGACTTCTCATAGGAGAGGCCGGCGAAGCCCGCGTCAATTGAGCCGGAGGTCGCGGTGGAGATGGTCACGGCAGCCGAGGAGATTGGGCCGTTCGGAACAGGTTGTGGATTTGTAACAAGTTTTGGAAAGGTAGTGCCAACTGCAGGTGTCATCAGCGAGGCGGCGCAGCCGGATAGAAGCGTGCTGGCTGAGAGTGCGGCCGCTCCCCCGAGAAAGTAGCGGCGGGACAGGAGGACAGGAAGGTTTGGTGTCGGTATGTGGCTCATGAGTTTCATTGGAACCGGCGAGTACCACAGAACTCCAATACTCTTTGGTAACCCGAGCAGTTTAGTTTTTGGATACTAAACGGAGAGGAAGGAACGAGGGCCCGCGCTATTTTGCTAACCTTCCAAAATCGAATGACTTAGAGATGGTCAGAACTGCGTCGGCTGGCAAGCTGCTTGCAAGCCCATTTTGGGCCGATTGGGCATTCCCGGCTCGTTTTCCGCAGACGATTATCAAGTCGTCGAAGCTGTATTGGGGAGACTCTGGGTGTTATCTACTCGGCATCGCATCGCAGAGCGAACTCGAACGCGCGCCATTTCTCGGCCGACTGTTCGATGGAATCGTGACCTCGGAGATTCTCAAGAGTCAGGTCAATCGAAGGGCGCGCAAGGGCACGTACCAAAAATGTCTACAAGCATCGAAACGAAATTGATTTGTTGGAGCACCGAATGGGATTTGAACCCATGAATACTGGTTTTGCAGACCAGCGCGTTAGCCACTTCGCCATCGGTGCTTCTCTCCGCCGCGCACACAAAACCCAATGCACGCGGCGGTGCAATTGTCGCAGACGCCTACTGCGGCTGCGGGGTCGTCCGCAGGTATGGCTTGACGGTCTTGTAGCCGGGAAATATCTTGGCCGCATCGTCGTTCGAAACCGCGCCCGTGATGATCACGTCATCGCCCTGTTTCCAGTTTGCCGGAGTCGCGACTTTGTGCTTCGACGTCAGTTGCATGGAATCGAGCACGCGAATGATCTCGTCGAAGTTGCGGCCCGTTGTCATCGGGTAGGCCAGCGTTAGCTTGATGCGCTTGTCCGGCCCGATCACGAAGACCATGCGAACGGTCGCATTGTCAGCTGGAGTGCGCCCTTCGCAGGTGTCGCCCGCATCTCCCGGCAACATATCGTAGAGCTTCGCTACCTTCAACTCCGGATCGCCGATCACCGGGAAGTTGACTGCCGACCCCGTTACTTCTTCAATATCTTTCGCCCACTTGCCGTGGTTCTCCACCGGGTCAACGCTGAGGCCGATCACCTTGGCGCCGCGCGCCGCAAACTGCTTCTCGAGCGCGCCCACCGCGCCAAGTTCCGTTGTGCAGACCGGCGTGAAGTCTTTGGGGTGCGAGAACAGCACTGCCCAGTTGTCGCCAATCCACTCGTGGAAATGAATCGTGCCCTGCGTGGTTTCGGCGGTGAAGTCGGGAGCTACATCATTGATGCGAAGCGACATTGTTATCTCTCCTCTTTCCTCATGGTCTTCAAAAGTCTAGTGCGGAATCGAGCCCGGAGACTTGAAAACCCACCCGGCTCGTTGGCTCTGGGTGGGTCACGCGCTGCCGAATCTAAAGGTTACTTGCTACGATTCGCTTATGCGCACACCCACGCCCTTACTGCAACAGCAGCAGGGCCTGGAGTTCGTGTTTGGCGTTATCGTCATGGCTAATCTTTTTGGCCGCGGCCAGCGTGGCTGGCGTGGAGCAGTTTGCCCCATTGCGGTCTACCTGAAAACATACGTCTTAGGAGTCTCTATGTCAAATTCCGAACCTGCCACTTTCGCCTCCACCAGCGTGCATCAGGCCTGCGACTTTGCCCAGATGGATGTCTTCGCCGAACAGCCTCTGCAGGGCAATGCGCTCGCCGTCTTTACCGACGCGCGCGGTCTCACAACCGAGGAGATGCAATCCATCGCGCGCGAGACGAACCTCAGCGAAACCACGTTCATTCTGCCTCGCGCTGCTGAGGTGGAACGCGAGCACGGTGTCCAGGTCCGTATCTTCACAGTTCGCGAGGAATTGGAATTCGCGGGCCACCCCACGCTTGGCACTGCGAGCTGGCTCTATCTCAATCACCCCGTCTTCGCAGGTGCTGCTGAGATCACGCTGGACCTTCGCGTCGGCCGCATTCCCGTGAGCTTCTCGACGCAACAGGACGGCCCGGGCGTCTATGCAACGATGCGGCAGAACGATCCCGCCTTCGGCCAGATCCATGAGCCATCCGCTATTGCCAAGGCACTCGGGCTCGCGGTCGAAGACCTCGATCCGAGCGTGCCCGCGCAGACCGTCTCGACTGGAATACCGTTCTGCATTGTTCCACTGCGTTCGCTTGAAGTCGCCGCGCGTCTCGCCATCCCGCAGGCGTTAGCGCAAGCTTACCTCGCTGGCAGCGATGCGAAATTCTTCCACTGCATCACTCGCGCGTCCGCAGGCTCTGGCGCGGACTGGCACGCGCGCATGCAGTTCTACAACGGAGAAGATCCGGCGACCGGATCGGCCTCCGGATGTGCCATCGCTTATCTTATCCAGTATTCGCTCGCTGCCTCTGGACAGCCGATCGTCCTTGAACAGGGAATCGAGATGCTTCGCCCCAGCCGGATTTATGTCCAGGCAACTTCGACGGGCGGCCACATCTCGGATGTGCGCGTTGGTGGTCGCACCATTCCTATTGCATGTGGACGCTTTTTCCTGCCGTGATGCACCCGATTTCAACAGAGCCGCAACGCGAAAGATCAGCAATGATGCGGTCTATGAAGATTCGGTGAATGTGCAATCAAAATATTCTCTCCATTTCGCTAGGTCTTCGCCGTTGCCAAGCTGGGTAACCCTCCGTACTGTTGGGAAGCATTGAAGAGCGAAATGTGCTCTCGGCAAAACGCAAGCGATGTCAGTTTGAAAATTTTCGATCCACAAACCAGAAATAAGCAGCACCAGCGGTCCACTTGTTTTGCCACACAATTTGAGTTGAGAGAAAGCCATCGGCTCGTAGTGGCGGCTTTCCAACGCACCGTTCCGACTGCAAAATGCAGACGAACCAGTCCATGTCCTAGGGTCCCATTTCAGACCCGCCGCCTTGTGACCGCAGGTTCGCTCGCTTCTCAGCCGTCCGCATGAATGCGTTCCGAAATCCGCATGGCAACGTGCGTTGCTATCGGCTTTCTCTCGCACCTGCGGTCTGTCGCCTGGGCTTACGCTCACCGGCGGACAAGGGAACTGCCTCTACACGGAGCAGACAGGAGAGCCTCGCCCAAAAAGCGCGGCTTCAGGGCGAACCCCTCCTGCCGGCCGCCTTGAAGCAGCCCCTGCATCTGCCGGAGCCGAACGTTCCGGCCCCCGGCCGCCGGTGAACCGATCGCCGCCCGCCGGCGCGTGCGCCAACCAGCAAACGCGCCGGATTTGAGGCCCATCCGCCAGACTGCTCCGCACGACACGGTTCTGAAGCCGGTCGCCGGTGCCGAAGGCAGAACTGAGATGCTATGCGCCCCAAAAAGACTATCCTCTGCGTCGACGACAATGAACAAATCCTCTCAGTCCGAACCTTTCTTCTCGAAACGCGCGGCTACCGCGTGATCGCTGTCGGGAACCCGCATGATGCGCTCGATACCATCTCCAACTCATTGCCTGGCTCGCTTGACCTTCTGCTCTGCGATCTCGTCATGCCGCAGATGGATGGCAACGAACTCGTTCGCCGCGCAAAACAACTCCACCCCACCCTTCCCGCAATGATCGTCTCCGGCACCGTCACAGGTTACGATCGGGCCGGCCGCGCCGACGCCTTCCTGCCCAAGGGCGCAGGCTCTCCAGCCGAGATGCTCGAACGCATTCGCATCCTGGTCGCCCGCAAACGCGGACCCAGAAAGATGTCGCACGCCGCTCCACAAGAATCGAACCTCGTTACAGCGAGCGCCTCCGCGTAGCGCCGAATAACGATCGCATCCATGGATGAGGCCCGCGATCTTTGCGGGCCTCATCTTCACCAAGGTTCGTCATTCTGCGCGACGCGCAGAATCTCGGTAGTTGCCTTCGTGTCGGCATCCACTGCGCAAGCGCAAGATGCGACTCTGCAACTCCTTCAAGCCGCCTTGGTCGTCGCACTCTGCGGCATCTGTCGCTCGTGAATCACCATCCATGAAGTGCCAAACTTGTCCCTGAACTGCCCAAAACGGTGCGCGAAAAACGTTTCGCCCATCGCCATGTAAACCTCACCGCCATCCGTAAGCAGCTTGTAGATCCGCTCCGCCTCTTCGCTGCTGCCGACCGACAGAGATAGATAGACACTGCGCATCGGCTGGAACCGGTCCTTGGGAACATCGCTCGCCATCACCACGGTGTCGCCAAGCTCCAGCCGCGCATGCAGTATGGCGTCTGCATATCCCGGAGGCGTGTGCTTCTCCGCATCCGGCATCTGACTCCACTTCATCATGCTCGTAATCTTTCCGCCCAGATGTTGCTCATAGAACCGGAGAGCCTCCTCACAGTTCCCGCCGAAGTTAAGGTATGTATTCAGTTTCATTGGGTAATTCCTCCATTCAGATAGTCGGTCGATTCTGGATTCCTCGGTAGGTTGAAAATCTCTGCAATTTCTTCTTGACATCATACCGATTAGTCGGTATCGTACCATGTAGTTGGTACGGAGGCAAGCGAAATTCGTGACAAAAGACAGCCAATCTGAACCCCAGGCCAGGCACCAGTCCAAGACCAAGCTGCTCGATGCAGCCCTCCATGTCATTCGTTCAAAGGGTTATGCGGCCACGACCGTTGATGATATCTGTCACCAGGCAGGAGTGACCAAGGGGAGCTTTTTCCATCATTTCAAGAGCAAAGACGACCTCGCGCTCGCCGCCGTTGCCCATTGGCGAGCGATGACGGAAGGCTTTTTCGCCGAAGCACCCTACCACCAACCGGAAGACCCGCTGGACCGCCTGCTCGGCTACGTGGACTTCCGGGCTGCGATTCTTACCGGCGAGCTTCCCGACTACACCTGTCTGCTTGGCACGCTGGTGCAGGAGACCTACGATACCCATCCAACTATCCGCACCGCGTGCGAACAGGCGCTGTCCTCCCATATCGCCGAATTATCGCGCGATGTCGAGGCTGCCAAAGAGCGGTACGCGCCAACCGCGGCATGGAGCGCAGACAGCGTCGGCACCTTCATGCAAGCCGTGCTGCAGGGCGCCTTCATCTTCGCCAAGGCGAAGCAGGGTCCCGAAGTCGCCGCCGAATGCATCGCGCACTTGAGGCGCTATCTCCAGATTTTGTTCAACCGGACCGATCCAGAAATAAAGGCCGAGCCCCACAGCAACGTAAGTTTCACCGAACGCTACCAACTCAACACAGGAGAGGAGTAAGCAATGCGATCAACAGATTCAAACGAAATCTCGAAGCCAATGCAGTGGGCAGGACGCATCCTTAGCAGCGTTGCCGTGTTGTTCATGTTGATGGATGGTGTGATGAAGCTCTTCCGGCCATCCTTCGTCGTTCAAGCCAGCGCCCAGATGGGCTATCCCGAATCCACGTTGTTTGGGATCGGCTTCGCGCTGCTGATCTGCACGGTGCTCTACGTCATTCCGCGAACGTCTATCCTCGGTGCAATTCTGCTGACCGGCTACCTCGGCGGTGCCGTTGCAAGCCAGGTACGTGTCAGTGCGGGGTGGTTCAACGTCGTCTTTCCGGTCGTCTTTGCAGCGCTGACTTGGGGTGGCTTGTGGCTGCGGGATCGCCGGCTTCAGACCGTGCTGCCTCTTGCTAGCGAGACCTCGTCAGACGTTCGAAACGCGCCGGTCGACCTGGTACCCAATCACTAATCCTCGGAAAATTGAAATCACTTTGTGAAGCCAAAGGAGAATCATGATCACGACTAAGAGCACTTCCTCGATGGAGGGACGCGACCTCATCCTCACGCGCACAATCGACGCTCCGCCGCAGCGGGTCTTCCAGGCATGGACCGATCCAGCGCTGCTCAAGCAGTGGTTCGCGCCGCTTCCATGGACAACATCGCTCATCGAGACGGATGTGCGGGCGGGCGGCTCCACGCTCGTCGTGATGCGAAGCCCTGAGGGCGCGGAATTCCCCAATCCGGGCGTCTACCTCGAAGTCGTCGAGAACCAGCGGCTCGTCTTCACTAACGCCTACACCAAAGCGTGGGAGCCATCGGATAAGCCGTTCATTACTGTTGTCCTCACCTTCGAGGACGCTGGCGGCCGCACGAAATACACGGCGCTCGTTCGGCACTGGACCATCGCCGATCGCGAGCAGCACGAACAGATGGGCTTCCATCAGGGATGGGCCATCTGCGCGGAGCAGTTGGCAGCCCTCGTCGAGCCACGCGAGTTCGTAAACAGTAGCGCCGCGTAATCTCGCCGTTCGCCGCGCCACGTTGCTCAAGCGGCTGTCATCCAACAAAATCACCGCAAACTCAGGAGGATCCAATGAGCGATCTGCAAAGCCATTCCCGCATCACTCCGTTTCTCTGGTTCGACAAGAATGCCGAAGAGGCGGTCGACTTCTATCTCGGCATCTTCAAAAACTCCCGCCGTCTCAGCGAATTGCGCAACGACGGAAACACTCCCGGGCCAAAGGGCACGGTTCTCGTCATCTCGTTTGAACTCGATGGCCAGCAATTTTCCGCGCTCAATGGCGGACCAACGTTCAAGTTCAATGAAGCGATCTCGTTCGTCGTCCGTTGCGACTCCCAGCAGGAGATCGATGAGTACTGGTCCAAACTCACTGCCGGGGGAGGCGCCGAAGTTCAATGCGGTTGGCTGAAGGATAAGTTTGGCCTCTCCTGGCAAGTCGTGCCCGCCCGCCTGCCCGAGTTGCTCAAGCATCCGAACGCGATGAAGGCCATGATGGGCATGAAGAAGCTCGACATTGCCGAACTTGAACGCGCCGGGCAATCGTAACTGCGAGCCCCGCATCTCCTTCGTGGGATGTGGGGCCTTCGCTCCGCATTGCGCGGGTATACCGCAGGCCTCGCTGGCTCGGATAAGATAACCAGACCAATGAGTTCGCGGCCCACCATTCCCGAGCCTCTTTCGATGGCTGCCGTCCTGCGCATCCCCACCATGCGCCGCCTGTGGTACGCAGCCCTTGTCTCCACCTTCGGAGACTTCCTCGCCCTCTTCGCCGTCATCGGCGTCCTCACGTTCCAGCTTCACGCCACGCCGCAGCAGGTCACGGGCGTGCAGATCTCGTACATGCTGCCGATTGCCGTCCTTGGCATCCTCGCCGGGGTTTTCGTCGATCGCTGGCCGCTCAAGCTCACCCTCGTTACAAGCGACTTCATCCGCGCCGCTCTCTGCCTGCTACTGCTTCTCAGCCACAACGTGTTCAGCTTTTACCTCGTGCTCGCGGCGATCAGCGTCGTCTCCAGCTTCTTCGGCCCGGCCCAGGGTGTGACGCTCCGCACCGCCGTCCCCCTCCATGGGCTTCGCTCAGCCAACGCCCTGATGCAACAGGTGATGTTCGGCATGAGGATCATCGGACCCGCCATCGCCGCCTTCCTGGTAGCCTCCTTCGGCGCCAAAAGCTGCTATTTGATCGACTCGGCCAGCTTCGTTGCTTCCGGTTGTTTGATCGCATCGCTTGCCATCTCGCGTCCCGAGGCCGCAGCGCAGGCCGCCGCAGTACTTGGCGAAGATCC
>WNGR01008427.1_pt1 | contig 10896 bp, 12 predicted proteins | sample 5407581 | NCBI WGS metagenome assembly WNGR01 (sample SAMN13153383, study PRJNA577476) | soil metagenome | isolation source: 80 cm soil or saprolite under Garry oak tree replicate 2 | place: USA:California | collected 2016-06-15 | reverse complement strand
AATTCGCCAACAATGGACCATGCGCTAGAGGCGCACCACCGCGCATGAAAAAGGGTAGAATGACTGCAGGGCGGAGTGACGTCAAAGATCGGCTTGACATTCGTGCTGCGAGCCGGACCAACAATGTGATCTGGATGCCACGCAAGCACCACCGTCTGTTGCTCCCGGCATCGGGAAGCACGTAGGGGAAAATTTGACCCATGCCTGGCATCCCGTCACCCGCCTGTGAAGTCTGGTCATTCTACTGGAGGAAACTCATGAACAGTGTGTATGAGCGGTGCGCAGGCATCGATGTCCACAAGAGAAACGTGGTCGTATGTGCCATTACTCCGGATCAGCAGGGGCAGCGGCGCAAAGAACAGGCCACCTTTAGCACCATGATGCCTGATCTGTTGCGGATGCGTCAGTGGTTTCAGCGCTTGGGGGTAACCCACGTCGCTATGGAAAGTACGGGCAGCTTTTGGAAACCCATTTTTAACGTGCTCGAAGGGCAGATGGAAGTGCTGGTCGTGAATGCCCAGCACCTCAAAGCCGTCCCCGGACGCAAAACCGACCTGAAAGATGCGGAATGGATTGCGGACTTGTTGCAGCATGGCCTGCTTCGGTCCAGTTTTGTGCCTCCGGCTTTTCAACGGGAGCTCCGCGAACTCACCCGCTATCGGACCAGTGTCGTCGAAGAGCGTTCCCGTACCATCAATCGCTTGCAAAAGATTTTGGAAGATACCAATCTCAAGCTCTCTGCGGTCGCGACCGACCTCATGGGCCTCTCCGCTCGCGAGATGTTGGCCGCCTTACTCGCAGGGGAAACCAATCCGACTGTGTTGGCCGAGTTCGCGCGCGGGAAGATGCGTGCCAAACGTGATCTGCTGGTGCAGGCATTGCAGGGGCAATTCAAGCCGCATCACCGTCTCTTGATCGGCGAACAGGTGGCGCACATTGACGCGCTTGATGAAGAGATCGAGCGTCTGAGCACGGACATTGCCCAACGGCTGCGCCCGTATGAAGCGCAACTCAAGCGCCTGGAGACGATACCCGGCATCAAACGACGCCTGGCGGAAGTGATCCTGGCGGAAATTGGCCCTGATATGCAGCGCTTTCCCAGTGCCCGACACCTTGCCTCCTGGGCGGGGATGGTGCGCTGTATCACGCGCTTGAATATCCCTGGCGCAGCCAGGAAGAACTCGAAAGGAGGTTCTTGGGTCAATGGCTTACCTCACATCGAAAGATCGTGGGGGACGGTAGCATGCCACTGAAAGCGGGAGAAGACCGAAGACGCTTAGGGACGTGTCCCGCAAGACCCGCGCAATAGGGTGAGAGCTAGACTGCTCGAAGTCTAATTCCCAATCGGTGTATGCCCACACCCACCGCTACAGCGTCTAAGAGCGATGTCGCCTCATGGGGTGAACTCAGATTCCGACACCCCACCTTTCGCGAGACGAGATGAGAGACAGCGAGTCTTTTGAAGGGAATGAATGGACCACCTACGTTGTGCTCGCACGTATTCAAGCGACGGAATACAGGATTGTCTACGGGTGGAGACACCTATGATAACGGAGTTCCCATAGTAGTCAGCGGCAGGGAAAGCCTGCTACAAGGCGAAGGGGAACAGGTGATGAAGATAATGAAAACAGGGAGGTGCGCGAGATGCGCTCAGCCGAAACTGTCCTCAGTATCATTCGGGAACGTGGCAAGCAAGCATTGCCTCTGGAAGACATCTATCGACAACTATACAATCCAGGCTTGTACCTGATAGCCTACGGACGCCTCTATGCGAATAAAGGCGCCATGACGCCTGGCTCAACCACTGAAACCGTGGATGGGATGTCGATGGCAAAAATTGAGCAAGTCATCGACGATCTTCGTCATGAGCGATATCGTTGGGCGCCAGTTCGGCGGACCTACATTGCCAAAAAGAACGGAAAGCTGCGCGGCCTGGGCTTACCCACTTGGAGCGACAAACTCCTGCAAGAAGTAATACGCCTCATTCTGGAGGCCTATTACGAACCGCAATTCAGCCCCCGTTCACATGGCTTCCGTCTTGGGCGAGGATGTCATACGGCACTAACAGCCATCCGAGATGACTGGAGCGGAACCAAATGGTTTATCGAGGGCGATATTTCCCAATATTTCGACACCATCGATCATACGGTGTTAGTCGCCATACTGGGAGAAAAGCTCAAGGATAACCGTTTCCTGAGGTTGATATCCAACCTGCTCCGAGCGGGATATCTGGAAGAGTGGAATTATCACCGAACCCTTTCAGGAAGCCCACAGGGCGGGGTGGTTTCTCCAATCCTCTCAAATATCTATCTGGACAAGTTTGATACGTATGTCGAGCAAGTGCTCATACCAGAATACACACGCGGAACCAAAAGACGTTTCAACCCGGAATACGAGCGACTTCGGGCGCAAGCCAAACGCAGGAAACGTGCGGGCAAACGAAAAGAGGCACGAAAACTCTGGACACAGGTTCAGCGCCTTCCCTCAAGAGACCCTCATGATCCGAACTACCGGCGTCTGAGGTATGTTCGCTATGCGGATGACACCCTTTTTGGGTTCATTGGCAGCCGGGCAGAAGCTGAGGAAATCAAGGAAAAGATAGCGAATTGGCTGAAGGAAAACCTGAAGCTCACCCTCTCTATCGAGAAGACGTTGATTACCAATGCCAGCTCAGATGCAGCTCGCTTCCTCGGCTATGAGATCGTCGCCCAACGCGCCAACGAGAAACACCACTCGAAATCGGGACATCGGACCGTCAATGGCAAGATGGGATTACGAGTTCCTGCTGATGTCATAACATCACGGTGTGCCAGATACATGCAGAAAGGAGTGCCTGCACATCGCAACGAACTGATCCAGGATGATGATTTCACCATCCTTAACCGCTATCAAGCCGAATACCGTGGCCTCGTTCAATACTATTTGCTGGCAATCAATGTCTGCTGGCTCCATAAGCTGCATTGGGTCATGCAAACCTCACTGTTGAGGACGCTGGCAAGAAAACATCAGGCAAGCCTGAAAGCTATGTCTGAGAAATACCGAGCACCAACGGAAACTGCCCACGGACCATTGTCCTGCCTACAAGTTGTCATTGAGCGAGCAAACGGAAAGAAGCCACTGGTAGCACAGTTCGGAGGCATCCCGTTGAGAAGACAAGAAAGGGCAATGCTCGCCGATCTCGACCCAGACTTCTCTCAAAAGCGAGGTCATGAACCCAACGAACTCGTCAAACGACTTCTTGCGGATACATGCGAACTCTGTGGATCAAAGACGAACATAGAAGTGCATCATATTCGCAAGCTCGCCGACCTCAAAGAGAAAGGACGGAAAGAGAAGCCTCGATGGGTCCAGAAAATGGCTCATAGAAGGCGCAAAACGCTGGTTGTTTGTGCCATCTGTCATGACAACATCCATCGAGGGGATGGAAAACCACAGTCGCGAAAAGCATCACTGGAGAGCGGAGTGCGGTGAAAGTCGCACGCTCCGTTCGGCGGGGGCCAGACGGAAAAGGAGTTGCAAAACCACCTCGTCGGCTGGCTACCCGACTGCCCTGGCAACCGGGAAAGCGCCGGGAAACGGCTCAGTGGCAAAACGCGCAAAGGCGACCCCTGGTTACGAACGGCCCTGGTGGAAGCGGCACATGCGGCTACGCATTGTAAGGACTCCTACCTTTCTGCACAATACCACCGCCTCGTGCTCCGGCGAGGAGGAAAGAAGGCGACGATTGCGGTGGGACACACCTTGTTAGTCATCGTTTATCATGTCTTAGCCGATGAGAAAGACTACCAGGAACTGGGAGGCAACTACTTCGACGAACAAGATCGGCAAGCAGTCCAGAAGCGGCTCGTTCACCGCTTAGAGAAGCTCGGGTATGAGGTGATCTTGGCACCTACCTCTCCGGCTCTGTAGGGTTTCTGGCATCACTTGACTGGAACGAGAGATCAGCTGAGAGCCGTGCGCTACTCGGCTCAGGGTTCTTTGTACTCTCGCCAGTGCTCACATCGATCCCCTTTTTCAGGGGAATATCAGGAAGGGGTGCAGCCAGAGGTGGTTTGAGAGCGCGATGGAATCGACCCCCCTGCTTTGAGGAAGGGTTAGATCAAGCGCAGCCCGCCATCCACGTCAAGAATCGTGCCGCTGACAAAGGGATTACTGAGCAGAAAGATGACTCCCAGAGCGACTTCTTCGGCCGTGCCTATTTTGCCAACAGGAGTTTGTTCCCTGATACTGGCATAGAGCCCACGTCGAGCCTCTTCAGGCCATGCCGCACGCAGAGGCGTATCGATGATGCCCGGGGAGATGGCATTGACACGCCTGGGAGCCAGTTCGATAGCCAGGGAACACACCAGGGCATTGACCGCCGCATTCACGGCTGCCAACGGAGCTCGTTTCGAAGCAATCACGTTCACCCCGGAGAAAAAGGTGATCGACCCCTGCGGAACCACATGAGCTGCTCCATATTTGGCGATGGTATAGGCTCCCCAGAATTTTTCTTCAAACAATTGGCGCGCTTCTGTGATCTCCAGTTCCAGGAACGCCCCTTCCTTGGGCGTCGGATTACTGATCACCAGGTGATCGAGGGGTTCGGAGAACTGCTCAAAGAATTGCTTGACCTCTCCTGCCTGCAGCATGTTGACCACCGCCGTCTTGACGTTGCCCTCAAGAGCGACTCTGGCCTGCTCCAGCCTTTGCGCTGAGCTACTCGCGATGATGACCTTTGCTCCTTGAAGCAGAGCCAGGCGAGCGGTGGCAAGCCCAATCCCGGAACTTCCGCCAACAATTAACATCTTTGCATTGTGTAATGACATAAGGGTGTCCTTTCTGCTCTGATTGAAATCTAAACACCTGCACCGCGTTGTGCTCAAGCATTGAGTGCTTGTCTGAGAGCCGCAATGTATTCATCTATCGCTCGTTTGCTGATTGCCGCTGTGGGAACCATTTTCTCGAAGCCGTGAAAGGCACCTGGATAGATATGCAGTTCGGTGGGGGTAGCAGCCTGCATGAGTCGCATCGCATACTCGATGCTTTCGTCGCGCACCGCATCAAGTTCCCCAGTCATAATATAACTGGGTGGCAGACCAGCGACATGCACGGCACGCGCTGGTGCGGCGTATGCTGGGGTGTCGCCCTGCTGCTGACTCCCCAGATAGGCTTTCCACCCCTGCATCAGTTCCTCCCGGTTCCCGATCATCGAAGGCTCCGCTATCTCCTGGCTCGATGGTGTCATGAGCCGGTCGTCGAGAGCGGGATAGATCAGCAGGCAGAACGCGAGCTTGACTTCCTGGCGATCTCGTGCCAGGAGCGCAACAGCGGCGGCCAGGCCCCCTCCACTACTCACTCCCGCAACCGCGATGCGCGCTCTATCGATCAAGAGATTCGCAGCGGATCTTGCCATCCACCGCAGTGCCGCGTAGCCATCTTCGAGTGCTGCCGGGAAGGGGTGTTCCGGTGCCAGTCGATACTCGACCGAGACCACGACGCCGATTTCCTCGACAAGACGCTGACACGTGGCTTCATCCTGATCGAGATTCCCAAGGGTGAAGCTTCCGCCATGCAGCCAGAGAATCGCGGGCATGGCTTCTTTTTTCAGAGACGGCGTATAGAGACGCACTGAAACATCAGGCGCGCCTACCGGGCCTGGAATACGGCGATCCTCGCTCGTTACACGATCATTTGGGGAAGGTGTCTTCGTGCCGCGGCGGCAAACGCTGCTACCTTCTGACGCCGGGCAGCCAGGGAACTCCCGCCAGGAGGCTTTCCTGGCGTGCTGCCAGATCGAGCCATCATCTGGGCAAATCCAGTTCTCAGCTCAGCATCCATCGACGTCTGGTATTGTTCGAAGTTCATCTGTTGATCTCCTTCTTATGGAACGACATAGCCACCATCAACCGGCATGGTCACACCCGTCACATAGGACGCCGCATCGGAGCAGAGCCAGAGCATGACCTCAGCCACTTCTGCCGGATCGGCTATTCGTCCCATCGGGATCCCACTGGTGATGCGTTGCCTGATCTGCTCATCGTCGATCCATCGTTCGTTCACCGAGGTGCGAGTCGTGCCAGGGGCAATGGCATTGACGCGAATGTGTTGCCCGGCATATTCGAGTGCTGCGGCCTTTGTGAGGCCAACGACCCCGTGTTTACTGGCAATGTAAGGAGCGATCCCTGCCCCGATGCCAACCAGTCCCACCGTGGAACTCACGTTGACGATCGCTCCTCCTCCCACGGCCAGCATCGCGGGGATCTCGTATTTCATGCCGAGGAAGACTCCTTTGAGGTTGATCGTTATGACCCGATCAAAGGTCTCCTCTGTCACCTCCACCAAGGGCCTGTTGCCTCCAGCAATGCCAGCGTTGTTGACCGCGATATCGAGCCTGCCGTAGGCGTCAACGGTTCGCTGGATGAGGGCCTCGACCGAGGCTGCATCAGCCACATCCGTCACGACCGCCATCACCTCACCTCCGCTGGCCTTCATCTCTTCCACGAGGCGTGCCAGCTCCTCTGCACTGCGGGAGGCCAGCACCACGGTGGCCCGCGCCTGGGCAAAGAGCCGTGCCGTAGCTGCGCCGATCCCGCGACTGGCGCCCGTGATAAGCGCCACCTTGCCTTCTAATTGCTTTGTCGTCATACAATGTCCTTTCCTTTCTTGAGCGTTCTTCTTCTTGGCCCGGTGTCACGCAAGCTTATGTGACACCGGGTCATATACACTGCTTTTTGGTAGGATGAGTGAAGCTAAATCTGGCTCCTCTCTCACTGCTCGTGTAAGATCTCTTGTGCTTCTTTTACTCGCCACCACGGCTGGCGAGTAAAAGAAGCATGGTGGGGAAAACCTTCGTGGGGAAGTGAGAGCGCGTCACTGTCTTCTGGTCGATTCCATCATCCAGTTGATATCCCAGGTCTGGCCGCCGTCCAATGAGAAGGCCTGCTGCCAGCGTAAGGATTCTTCGGTGAAATTGTCGAGAAGAAAGCGGACATCCACCCGCCTGCCATCCTGCGTGGTGATGGTACTATTGAATGTGCCAACTCCATGCTCGAATTTACCAACCAGGGGCTCGAAATCGGGGGCCTGGCGATTATCGAGCCAGATCAGCGACCATTCTCCGCTCTCCGGGTTATAGGCCCGGACATTGACACCTTTGACTATCTGCCCCGAGGGAAAGGTGCCCTCGTAATGATCAACCATCACTCGTCCCTCGCAGTACTTCGTGCCCATTCCGCACACTGCGGAGAACTCTTCCCACTCGGACTCCTGGTTGTGTTCCGGATTGTCGTAGAGAGAACGCACCTTTTTGCGTTTATTGTGGACGTCCCAGGTGTGAATATCAACGACCGTGTATAATTGGCTCTTCCCACTTTTTGACATTGTTGGGAAACTCCTTTAAGCTGCATGACACAGCCTCTGGAAAGCAGAAACGTTTGTAGGAGCGAGTTCGTCCCCATCGAGCCATGCTACTACGCGTACCACATTGATCGCCGCGGCAATGCCGAGATGCTGCAAGTGCGTTTTGGCAAGGCCGATATAACGGGAGCGGCGCATGCCAAAGGCCCGCACGCGCTTCCGAAATCGTCGCTTCGATACCTTCTCGCAGGGCATACTCTTTGGCACAGGCGGGCGTCTTTTGGCGACGACGGGCAGCTTGCAGCGCTTCATGTTGGGCCTGCGGTCGGATGGTGATGGTGCGCCGTTTGTACTTCTTTACAGAGCGAATACAGTGGACCTGGCGCGGACAGCGCCCGCAATCAGTGGTGGAGAACTTGATCTTGATCACCTCATTGGTTCGGTGGTCAATGGCAGGAGTCCAGCTGATACTGTGTTGCCCTTCGGGGCAGATCGCCTGCTGGCGTTGCCAGTCGATGGCGAACTGGCTGGCATCAATGCCCTGCTCCGTGTTGGCTTGCCACTTCACATCGACCCGAGCTGGACCGATGACTTCAATCCCGTACTGCTGCTGGCTACTGACCAAAATAGGAGCCGTGATATAGCCGGAATCGAGCAAGTGTTGACGCGGGGTGAGCTCTGTCTGCTGAAGATTGGCATGGATCGTCTCCGTCAGCGCCTCATCGGTTGTCGTAGCTGCGGTGGTAGCCACATGCGTGATCAGATGGGGGGCGTCTTCCTCGCACGTCTCGGTGATATGCACTTTATAGCCGGTCCACCGCGTCTCGCGCTTTTTGCCATAGCGGGCTTCTGGATCATAGGGCGAGTTGATGAACTGTTTGCCTGGAGGCAGATCCTCATTGCTGCGCCAGCGGAGTTGGCCCTCAACCCAGACGTAGTTTTGGATCCAGATGCGGCGCAGGATCTCGACTGCCGGGATCTCACGCAACCAGGCGGGAGCCTCTGCCGCATAGAGATCGGTCAGCAAGTTTGAGCCGTCTCGACCAATACGTTCAGCAAGTGCTTGGCGCTCCTCTTGGCTGCGTGGGAGGCGGGACTCCTCGATCCGGTGGCCATAGCAGTCAACCCACTCGGGATCACTATGAGCAAGCAGCCATTCTCCAGCAACGATGGCAAGACTATTGAGCGCAAAGCGCATGGCCGAGCCTGTGCACATGAGTCGATTGATCGCACGCACTTTGGCCAGCACATGGGTCGAGTCGGTTCGCTGCCGCTGGCGTTGCTTGAGCCAGCCCTGTTCTTTGAACACGGCCAGCATGGCATCCAACAACAGTTGCTCTGCTTCCCCTTCCACCAGACGCTTGCGAAAATCAGACAAGATGGTAAAGTCAAAGCCGGGATCGGTCAGCTCTAAGCCGAGGGCATACACGAGACTCGATCCGCCCGCGCACCGCGTCAGCGGCTTGTCGATCGGGAAGTCCCTCCATAAACTGCACAATCGTGATGAACGCGAGCCGCCAGGGCGCCTCAGCAGGGCGCCCATTCTGCGGAAATAAATGAGCAAAGGACTCATCCTGATAAATGGTTCCCAAGGTATCGCGCATGTTCATGGAGAGATTGCCTTTAGGATAGGCTGCACGAGCCACACAGACTGTTTCTTCCGGGATTGAGAACTCCTGTTGGGGCTGCAATGTCATCTTCCTTCTCCTGCCTTTCACTGTCTGCTTGGACTGCTTCTTTAGTTTCTTATCCTAACATCCTCAGACAAGTGAGGCTAGATGGGTTTCCCAACAATGTCAAATGGGTGTCAGAGCCATATCTTCGCCAGTTTTGGCTTGTGACTCATTAAAGCCCCTTCTGGCGAGAAAATGAGTCAAACGACACCAAAGGAAGCGCTCCAGAGCCCATCGAAGCGAGAGGAGCGCCTTGCCCAATACCAGCAAGTTGTCGCCTTGCGCAAGCTCGGCTTGAGTCAGGCAGCCATTGCGGGCCAGGTGGGAATCAGCCATGCGACAGTCTCACGCTGGTTGCGTTGTGGTACGTTCCCCGAACAGCAACCCCGCCCTCGCAAGATCGGTCTTGAAGCATACCTTCCTTTTCTTCACGAACGCTGGGAAGCTGGCTGTCACAATATTGCTCAGCTCTATCGGGAACTGGTAGCCTGCGGTTACACCCAATCGTATCGGTCAGTGTATAAGCAACTCGTTCGCTTACTGCCAGAAGGGCGAAAGAATTCCCACTCTTCCGATTTGCCTCCGCGCCCTCCTGTGCTTGCACGGCAGGCGACTTTTCTTTTTCTCCGTCGCCCAGAAAAACTGAGTGACAAAGAGCAAGAGACCCTGTTTCTGCTTCGTCAAATCCATCCCGAAGTGGATCTGGTCTATGATCTGGTGCAGCAGTTCGCCCAGATGCTCCGCGAGCGCTTAGGAAAACGCCTCGATTGCTGGTTAGCCCAGGTGAGCCAGAGCAACATCCCCGAACTCCAGTCCAAGGCCCTTGGAATCGAGAAAGACAAAGAGGCAGTAAGAGCTGGTCTCACCTGGTGGATCAATAACGGCGTGGTTGAGGGTCATGTCACCAAGTTGAAACTCATCAAAAGGCAAGGATATGGCCGAGCAAGCTTTCCTCTGTTGCGAAAACGGGTGCTTCATGCCTTGTAAAGGCACAGCGGATTGCTTTGTTACTTCTGCAAAGCAATCCCCGTTGTTTAACACTGAATCGACTTCTGCTTGAGCCAACCGCTGCTTGAGCCATATATCTTGATATCGAGGTAAAGATGAAGCGCTTGTCCCTCCGATGTGCTCTGTGTAATCTCCAGGTCAGTGAGGTGCTGAACCCCCTCACTGACCTTGCAATGCTCTCTGAAGAAGATGGACATCCTCTCCTGCCAGCGGGTCTGTATGTGATGAGTTCCACCTTTCTCGATGCAGGTCATACCTGGGATACGATCACACGTGACGAGATCATTTTGAACTTAAATGATGTGCTCAATTGTCAGGCTGGTGGCGTACGAAATGGATGCTGTGGTGTTGACGGTCTGGATGGCATTAATACGTTCTGTCGCAGCGGACATCCTCTTGGAACGGAGAAATCTGACTGTTGGATGCCACATTTCATTCATATCCCATTGGCACATGTTCACTTGGAATGTGATACAGAACCAGCAGAGTAACCTCTCCAGTGAGATTCTTCTCGAAGAAAGCAAGCGAGTACTAAGCCCCCGAAGGGGTCAAGAGCCATTCGATGAGGTACTTTTTTGATAATTATGTGACGCATATCACGATATGTCTCCCCAAAGTCAAAGGCTTTAAATCGGCCTGCGAGGCTCTTCCGTAGTTGCTGAAACAGAAACGCAATGCTGCCATTACGTCACATAATTATCAAAAATTGCCGCCATTGAATCAAACGATTTACACCCTCACCGAGCGAATTGTAGAACATTCGTGAGCTGTTACCTATTTTTGCAAGGATCCGGGAGATACCTCATCAACAGTCGATGGTGCAATGCGTCTCGCTTGAGAATTGGGCTATTCCTGAAAAGGGTCTCTATGCACCGCT